>Ga0247727_10000633_pt1 | contig 86133 bp, 69 predicted proteins | sample WisWelCaveWW1625_FD_202498 | JGI IMG/M metagenome (GOLD analysis project Ga0247727, IMG submission 202498) | Biofilm microbial communities from Wishing Well Cave, Virginia, United States - WW16-25 | ecosystem: Environmental > Aquatic > Deep subsurface > Groundwater > Cave microbial mat | place... | reverse complement strand
GCCGAGTTCTTTTTTCGCGAGAATGTCGTGAATGATGTCTTCGCGCGTGGGCATGCCTCTGCACGAGGCAGAATGGTATTTAAACATTGTCAATCACGCGGATTGACAAGTGTGCTCAAGAACTGCTCATATAGTTCTTGACATCTTATTCAGCTTGAGCGTTGCCTTGAGAACATTCTTGGGTGTTTGCAGCTTGACGCGCTGGCGCGTCTGCATCTTGCGCACACGGGCCTGCTCGAGCGAGATTGCGTGCCTGCACTCAACGCACCACTTGCGCATCGGAGAAAAACTGCGCACCGGGGCGCCGCATTTTTGGCACGTGACATTCATTGCATAACCACCTGTTTTGCCGGAACGGCAAGGTCTTTATTAAGCTTCTTATTCATAGCTACTCTTGAGTAGTCACTAAAACGCGCGCTTTCGACGATAGTTTTATATCGCAGTGCCGCATTTTCTGCCTAAGAGAGCGAAAGGGTTTCATGGACAACCCCGTGCAGCCGATTGACACTGATTCTGAACCGCAGGTCTTAGGCGGCAATATCGAGCTCGCGGGGTTTCGTGTGCTTGACGCCGGCTCAATGATTGTGCTCAAGAAAATAATCGGCAATTACGCGAGGAAGTTCGCGGACAACCACCAGAACGAAAAGCTCGCGCTTGCGCTCGCTCAGGATGCAGGCGTGTACGCGCTTACTGGCTCGGTGCTGCTGCAGGGAAGAGAACTTCAGGCAGAGCACGCGGACAAGAACGTGTTTTTCCTTGTCGACACCGTGCTCAAGAAACTGGAAGAACAGCTGCAGAAATAATTATTTCTCAACCAGCGCGCGCACCAGTTGCGCCGCGATAAACCAGAAAATCACATACGTCGTGACAATCCACAGGATGCCGAACACATTGCCCAAGAGCGCGACCGCGGCAAACGCCACAACCGCGCCCCAGCCATATTCCTTCAACCAGCCTTTGTTGACCTCTGCGAGAATCCTGACGCCGAGCAAATAAAGGATGGTGCCGTTCACGATGATGCTGATGACCGTGAGCGCGAACAGCAGGCCGAGCATAAGCAGCAGGAGCAAAAACAACGCCAGTCCGACAATCGCGGGCAACATGCGGTCTGCGCGTGAGGCAAAGTTTATAAACATATCCGCTGCCGAAATACGCATGTCATTTCAGGAACAGCTTCAGGACTTTATCAAAAAAGCAATCAAGACAGACATTCCTTTGGAAATTCCTCCTGATTCGTCGCTCGGCGACTTTGCCCTGCCCTGCTTCCAGCTCGCGAAGCAGATGAGGAAAGCGCCGCCGCTCATCGCGAAAGAGCTCGCGCAAACGCTGAAAAAGCCCGCATTCGTTGACCGCATTGAGGCAAGCGGACCGTACGTCAACTTCTTCCTCAAGAAAACAGTGCTCGCGGAAAAAACACTGCTGGACATCGAGTACCAAAAGGAAAAATACGGCACAGGCACGGAGGGCAAGGGCAGGACGGCTGCAGTTGAATTTTCGTCGACAAACATCGGCAAGCCGTTTCATTTCGGCCACTTGCGCAGCACCGTGATCGGCAATGCGCTGTCCAAATTGTACTCCTCGCAGGGCTTCAAAGTTTTCCGCATCAATTACATCGGCGACTGGGGCACGAATTTTGGCGTGCTCATTTACGCGTATTTGACGTGGGGCGACAAGAAAAAGCTCGAACAATGTCCGCTTAAGCACCTGGGTGAGCTGTACGTCAAATTCAGGAAGGAAGCCAAGGACAATCCCAAACTCGACGAGGAGGCGCGCGCGTGGTTCAAGAAGCTCGAGGATGGTGATGGCGAGGCGCGGAAGCTGTGGGGCAAGTTCAAGGCGGTTTCGTTGGATGAATTCAAGCGCATCTATGACGTTCTTGGCGTGGAATTTGACTCGTATGACGGCGAGGAGTTCGCGCAGAACAAGGTCGAGCCCGCAATCGAGCTCTGCGAGAAAAAGAAACTCGCGAAAATCGACGATGGTGCGCTTGTCGTGCCGCTGAAGGGCTTTGAAATTCCCCTAATGCTCCGCAAGAGCGACGGCGCGACCACGTATGCGAGCCGCGACTTGGCGTCGTTGTTGTACCGGCTTGAGGCGTTCAAGCAGAGCAAGCTTGTGTATGTCGTCGGGCGCGAGCAGTGCCTGCATTTCCAGCAATTGTTTGCGCTTGCCGAGCTGTTGGGCAAGAAGGGCGATTATGTGCATGTTGATTTCGGCTTGTATCTTTCTCCTGACGGCGGCAAGATGGCGACGCGCAAGGGTGAGACTGTGTATATGGAAGACGTGCTCGCAGACACCATCGCGCTCGCGAAGAAAACAATCAACCAGAAAAACCCCAAGCTCAAAAACAAGGACGAAGTCGCGCGGCAGGTTGCCGTCGGAGCGCTGCTGTTCGGCGACCTGATGAATGACCGCAACAAGGACATGGTGTTTGACATCAACCGTTTCCTTGACTTTGAAGGCGACACAGGTCCGTATCTGCAGTACACGTACGCGCGTGCGTCAAGCATTATCCGCAAGGCAAAAGCAGAGAAGCTCACCGTCTCTGCGAAAGTGCAGTTTGACGCGTTAACTGCGCCTCAGGAGCAGCGCGTTGTGACGTTGTTATCAGAATATCCTGCGGCCGTTGCCGACGCGCTTGCGCAGCACAAGCTGCACCTGGTTGCGCAGCATTTGATTCAGGTCGGCAGGGCATTCAATGAATTCTACCACGCCTGCCCTGTCCTGCAGGAAACAGACAATGAAAAGCAGAACGCGCGATTACTGCTCATTGACTGCGCGAGAACCGTGCTCAGGAATGGGCTTGCCCTGCTCGGCATTTCCGCGCCGGAAGAAATGTAGTCAGTCTTTCTGCAGAATAGCCCAGCATGCCTCGGTATGCACGCCGCACGACAGGATTTTCCAGCCGTCAGCGAGCAATTCATTGACCTTTGCCTCGTACAGCGGGATTGATTCCAGACTCACGACTTTTATTGGCATACGTTGCGCGAGAGCGCTTCTTGCTCAAATAGTTTATGGATTGTCTCTGCGCCGAAGGCGCCCCATTCGCCCGATACGCCTCTGTATGTTGTCCCTGAACGAAAAGCTTTTATAGAGCGATGACAAGCAGATACTACTATTAGGGGAATACTCATGGGACGAATCAAGACACAGATGATTAAGCGCCTGACGCTGCAATTGGTCAAGCAGCACAAGCCCTTGCTCACGACTGAGTTCAGCGCGAACAAGAAGATCGTGGAACAGCTCCTGACCGGTCCGAGCAAGAAAATCAGGAACACGGTTGCAGGGTATGTCACGCGCATCATGCAGCGCAAGGAAGACTAATTTAGTAGCGTAGTCCGCGCAGCGGGTGGGGGATTGCAGCGATGGACGAAAACTCCATATTCGTCGGCAACAAGCCGTTCATGAACTACGTGTCCGGTGTCGTGATGCAGTTCACGACCAAGAACGCTTCTGAAGTGGTGGTGAAAGCCCGCGGCAAGTTCATCTCGCGGGCAGTGGACATCGCCGAAGTCTCGGCAAAGCGCTTTTTGCCGGGCTCAATTGCAATCAAAGGTATCCAGGTGGATTCTGAGGAATTCAAGAACGCCGAAGGCAAGACCGTGCGCGTGAGCACGATTGAAATCACCCTGAGCAAGAGCGCGCCGGCACAGCAGGTTTAAAATCAGCCGTCAATTTCTCGTCGTTATGGAATTAGAAAAGGCGGTTCGCGAGGCGCTGCTCGAAATGCACAACGCGATTCACATAGAAACTACTCCAAAATACGTGTATCCTGCGAGGAACCTGGTCCAACGCGGCATTCGCATAACGTACAAAGGGATACTTCCGCGCATTGCCCGCTGGGCATTTCGCTCGGACGGCAAGAAATTCATGCGCGGCCTTGCGGACATACTCAAGAAACATGTTCAGGAAGAACCGGAAATAAGGGACTGCACGCTCACCTATCGCACTGCAAAAGAAGAACTCATAGTGTACGACGTGCAACTCCAGCAGTATTACGACAACAATCTAAAACGCTGACCAATCTTTATATACCCTTTCGTTGTCATTCTTGTTCTGGGCCTGTAGTTTAGCTTGGACAGAATTCGGGGCTTCGGACCCCGAGACCTGGGTTCAAATCCCAGCGGGCCCGTGCTTCGCTGCAGAGACGGGATTTGAACATGCCGTCGACTCGCGTGCTCGTTGACGGACACCGTTCGCTGCGCTCACGGAATCCCAGCGGGTCCGTCTTTCTTTATCACGTCAGCAGGCCGCCGATGCTCCAGACTGCCATGAAGAAGCCCTGCAGCAGCGCGAGCGCGACCGTGAGCGGCTGGTCGATTTCCTTTTTGCCACTCCATGCCGCAAACAGAATGAACAGCGGAAAGACAATCGCGACATAGCGCCCCATTCTCGCCTGAATCATCCCTGCGAACAAAGGCACGAACACTGCAATCATGCCGTAGACCCAGTAGGAACGCCTGAGCGCGCGGAAGCCTGCAATGAGCAGGACAAACGCAATGATTGCAAACAATCCTGCGACCACGTGCCCGTTTCCTGCAGTGAATGCTTCCCGCACGGCGCTGAGCGGATTTGCGAAATAGTGGCCGTATGCATTATGGTTGCTCTGCATGATGTGCGCGTACGCAAACCAGTCGCCAGTTAGCCGCCACAAAAACGCCATGAATGCCGCGTGCCCCAGCAGCGGCAATGCAAGCCCGAGCGCATTCCAGCGTGCTTTGTTTAACTGCCAGTTTCTGGACTGCACATATTCAATCGCGAGCGGAATTACAATAAACACGCCGATGAACTTGGTGAGCGCAAGCCCAACGCCGAGCAGTCCTGCCAGCCACCAGCGTTCCTTTCGCGCGGCGTAAAAACACGCAATCGCGAGCATAATGAACAGCCCCTCAGTCATGACGCTGGAGAAAAAATACCCTGCCGGATACAAAAAGAGATATTTGGCCGAGCGCAGGGCAGTCTGGCGGTCTGCGTCCAGCCGCACGAGCCGGTACAGCAGCACGCCTGCGGCAAGCAGCGCGATATTGGAAACGAGCAGTCCTGCGACGTACGTGTTTCCGACAATGCTTGCCATAAGGCGAATGACCACCGGATAGAACGGATAGAATGCATACGTCGCCTCGCCGTTCTGAAGAACCGCGGAATAGCCGGTTTCTGCAATCTGTAAATACCATTTCGCGTCCCACTGCCCCCATAAGTCAAGCAAGGGAATGCCCAGCGCGTGCGGTGACGGGTTCTCAACCGTGTACGCCACTTGCAGCATGACGAGCGCAATGCAGGTAAGCGCCACGCGCGTCAGCACAAACCAGCCAAGCACGTGCCAGAACTCTGCAGGAACGCGCTTGAGGACTTGAGGAAGCTCCACAAGACTGGCGTGCCTGCGGTGGTTAATAAATTTATACTGCAGTCAGATTGTTGATGTCGCGCAGCAGGGCGCGAGCAATAGCATCTGCAACAACCGCGTTTGCCTGCGGCGTGTAGTGCCAGCTGCGGTACAGCGCGTTCACGGAAGAAGTCCTTGCGGCGTCCAGCAGTGCTGGTGTCGTGTCAATCACCGGTGCGTGCTGTCGGAGGCGCTCAACCAGCGCGTCGTCAATGGACGTTCCTTTCCTGTGCGCATGCTTCAAGTATTCCCTCGGGAGCATGCGCACGAAATACACGCGGCTCTCACGCGACGCCTCCTCAGCGAACGTGCGCAGGAGTGCGTGGCACAGTTCTGCCTCGGGGGCGCCGGGTGTGTAAAAGACGCTGTCCTTGTGCGCCCAGAAAAGGTCATCTTTGACAGACCTCGCCAGCGATACCAAACGGGACTTATACAGCAGGTTTTCTGTATCATAGTCCTGCGGGTCATACAAGTACTCGTACTGCGAAATATTTGAGGGGAACGCGCGCATCACGCTCTCAAGCTCAAGCGGGTCAATGGGAAATCCTGGAAGCTGCCGCAGGGTGTTGTTTTTCAGCACAAATCTTGGTTTAGAAAACGCGATAGGCTGGTTGTAGAATGCGCGGATAATATTCACATTGCGCCGGCAGTTCTCCGGCTGGTAGCCGATAAGGATAATATTTGGGCGGTAGTCGCGCCCAACAAGCTTCCAGTATAGGTATGCTTGGTCAATTCCATAGCCGCCCACGCCAAAGTTCATGATTTCCGCCGGCATGCGGGCTGCCAGTGCCTGCTCTGCGAGCGCAATCCAGGTCTGGTCATAGTTCACCTCATCGCCGTGCACATACGAATCGCCAAACGCGGCAATGCGCAGGACTCCTGCTGGCTTTTGCACGGCGAATTCACGGGGGTTCCTGAGACCGATGGAGTTTGTTTCAAAGCTGTGGCTGGGCAGCGAGAATCGCGCGTTTGGCGCAGGACGCCAGCCAAGCCGGGAATCCGGAATCAAATACTGCGGACTGCCGTTCAAAATGCGCTCGCGCGCCTCCTGAGCGCGAGCGAGCGGAAACACATACGGTCGCAGTGCGTATTTCCCAAAGCGCGGCTCGCCGGCTTCGGTAACGTCTTCGTGCGCGTGCACATATGCTTCCAGCGCGAGAAAACCGAGCAGCAGCAGGAACGCTGCCAGCAGGATGCTTGCCTTCAACCGCTTGCGCGCCGCGACTGCGTGCTTCATGCTCTTCCCTTTTGCTGATGGGGCAACGCGGACAAGTCCGCTGGTCCCATCTCGCGTTGCTCGATGGGGGTACCCGGACAGCGGTCGACTGAAGTCGACTAGTCTGGGTCTCCCATCTGCTGATGGGGATACCCGGATTTGAACCGGGATCACATGGTCCCAAACCACGTAGTCTAGCCAAGTTAACCCATATCCCCTATGGGGAACCAGAATTCTGAGTGGCTTTAAAAACATTGAGGTGATTACATTGGATTTAAGCGGCAAAACAATTCAAAGGTTGGCTTTTGAGTGCGTGAAGCATAAACGGCCTATAGCCGTGTTTTCTGTGCGTCCTTGTGAGGATTGTTTGACTCCTTCTCGTGATTTGCGAGAGCGTGTGTATAGGGAAATTCTGGCGCAAGAGAAGGTTCCTGTGATTGAGTTCGGAGGTTGTGATTAAATGCCTCTGAAGAAGGTGAGTTCCAGGAGTGTCGTTGATTATCGAGTGTATGCTTCTGGACATAAGAAATGTCAAGGGTCTTTTTTGTCTTATACTGAAGCTCGTGAGTGGGCGATGAAGAATTTTTTTGATAGGGATTTCTGTGTTGTGCGTGAAGAACGATTGTTGATGTTCGAGCGCAGGGTGTCAGAATGACGCATTGTGATGTGAAATTTTGTCGCAATGAATCTGCATTGCATCATGTTCCTCTTGGGATGTATTTGTGTCTCGAACATTGGGCTGAATATTGTGATGGTAAAGGATTGAAGCGTTTCTATGGGCCTGCCGGCTCCACTGTTTCTTTGTGTCAACCCCTTAAACCCACATTGGATGTTCCGGCAGCCCAAAAAATTCAGAGGGCGTTATGAAGGTTTTTGCTCCGCCTTCAGATTGGCAGGATAGAGGTGTAGGGCGGTGCGGTGCGCCTTCTTGTTCTGAACTGAATGTGATGTTCAAGTATGGTGTGCCGATATGTGAATTGCATTGGGCGGAATTCTGTCGGCTCGTGAAAGAGAGTCGGGCTGGCGTTGATAATGGCGGGCGTATGTATGGCTTGCGTGTTTTGGAGGTTTCTTCTTTTGCAGCAGGATGAAGCGCGCTTGCGGAAGATGCTTGTTATGTTGCCTTCGAAGTATCGTGAGAAAGTTTTGAAGCTTCTTGATGAGGGTCGCATTGAACAGGCAAGTAAGTGCTTTGAGTTGGCCTGGAAGGAATTGAACAAGGCCCCTCCCCCCTCTGTTTCTGATGGAACTCTTGCTGAGCTCACGGAGCGTCAACAAAAGGTTAAGGAAGGTCTTGAGCAAGGTTTTAGCGTCAATAAAATCAGCAAGCTCTATGGGTATTCAGCACGAAGCGTAAGAAAAGCAAAAGAGGAACTCCATAAGAAAGAATCTACTGTTCCCTTCTACACCCCCCCCAGAGGAACGGCTGGAACAGTGGGGAACAGTGTTTCGCGCGCGCAAGTGCATAATTTTGTCGTCGAAGTTGCTGTTCCTTGTTCCCTGGGTGTTAATTGGCGTTCTCGGATAGACCCTCAGAAGGTATTGGATTATCATACGGTGCAAGCTGTAAGTGGCTTGCAGGAGTTCTTTGATTTGTCCAGGCAGGTTTCAGTGCGTGCTACGAAGAAGTCAGTCACGTTGTGGGTGAAGGATGTTTGGGGTAATTGTCCTGCTGATTGTAGTGCGTTGGCTTGGCAGATGGCGTTGGAAGGAGTTAAGCAGCTTGAGGGTTTGTATCAGGTTGTGTGGCCTCCTGATTTGCAGATGCGGTTGCGTGGTGGTGAGTGGGCATTGGTTGGTCACGAGGTTGCGAAGTTGGCGTTGAAGGAACGGCGTGATTTCGTGACGATTGTTGATGGGGCGAAGCAGATGTGGACTGACCGGACTCCTGGGCCGATAACGTTGGAGTTTGCGAAGCAGTCGGATGCTGAGCGTTCTTATCACGATGAGGAGGCGCGGGTGTTCAGGGGTTTGACGAATGAGAACTTGACGGTTTTTAGTGCTGACTTGTGGAAGGGCGTCTTGGTGCTTGACCAGCGTTTGATTGAGCTTGCGCGGCTTGTTGGGACGGTGGTGAAGGTTCAGGAGCAGGAATTGAAGATGCGGCGGAAGAGTTTGTTGCCAGAGTCTCAAGTGCAAGCTGATGTTCCGAAATTCAAGGATAAACCAGGTTATATCGGGTGATGAAAGATGAAAACCAAGATTGAGATTAAGACGTTTGGCGGAACTTTGTTGTTCACTTTTGAGACTGAGGATAACTCGGTCAAGAAGACTGTTGAAGAGGCGCGCCGCAAAGGCGCAGACCTGGAAGGCGCATACCTGCGAGGCGCAGACCTGGAAGGCGCATACCTGCGAGGCGCAGACCTGGAAGGCGCATACCTGCGAGGCGCAGACCTGGAAGGCGCAGACCTGCGAGACGCAGACCTGGAAGGCGCAGACCTGCGAGGCGCAGACCTGGAAGGCGCAGACCTGCGAGGCGCAGACCTGGAAGGCGCAGACCTGGAAGGCGCAGACCTGCGAGGCGCATACCTGGAAGGCGCAGACCTGCGAGGCGCAGAGAATTTACCTCAATCATTAATCAATATTTGCACGAGGGATATGCTGTATGTATTCAACGCATTGAAAGAAGAGTTGCCTTTCTTGCGCGCGCAGCTCATTGCTGGAAAAGTAAATGGCAGTCAGTATGAAGGCCAGTGTGCGTGTCTGGTTGGCAGTTTGGCTGGGAGCAAGGGGCAGAACAAGACAAAGGATGACGTGAAGAAGTTCTGCGAGAAAATCAAGCATTATGACATAGGCTTGCACAATCCTGGAGAGAACTGGTTCTGGAACATTCGTGAAGGTGACACGCCTAAAAAAAGTCCTTTTGCAAAATTAGCCTTGAAACTGATTGACGAAGTGCTGGAAAAGAAGGGCGGCAAGAAATGAATATTGTCGTGGTGATTCAGGCGTTGGTTGGCGGGATTGCTATCGTGAGTTTTTGTTTGAGCCTTTATGGTTTGTGGCTCAATTACAAGCAGGCGAAGGTTGCTGAGTATGCTCGGAAGATTTACGAATTGCTTGATGAGAAATTTGGAAAAAAAGACAGAGGAGGATGACTGATGAATAAAAGTGAGCAAGGATTCGACAAGACTGCGCCGGTGAGCGTGAATCAAGTTTTGGAAGTTCAGATTGATGGCATGGGTGAGAAAGGTGACCCTGTGGCGCATGTTCAGCGTTTTGCCATTTTCGTGAAGCACAATGGCTTGCAGTCAGGTGACAAGGTGAATGTGCGGATTACGAAGGTGTTCGCCAAGTTTGCTTTTGCTGACCTGGTTGATATCAATGAGACTGGCGGGGAGATTGTCGGATGAAAAAAACGGCAATATTGGATTATGGGCCTGAAAGTGGTGAGGACGACCCTGATACGGAAGAAACTGATTGGTCGAGTGCCAATAAGGATTATTTCATCGAGAACGAATAAAACAATTGGAGGATTGATTTAACATGGGAAAAAATAAAGACGATGCAGTAACCATTAATGCTCTTTGGGTTTTTTGTTTCTTGATAATTGCATTGGTATGGTTTGCTGGGGCGAGGGTTGGGATTGAGATTCAGGATGGAAACTTCTCCTGCTCAAGTTTGGAAGAAAAATATTGCACGAATCTCTACAATGAATTTGTGGTGAAGGAAGGAGCTGTCAAAGCTGTAGAAGCGTGTGGGAATGCTCCAGATAAGTGCTTGTTGATTATTCAAAAAATACAAGAGGAGGTTAGACCATGAAAAAACTGATTGTGTTTGGTTTGCTGGCATTGCTTGTGTTTCCGGCAGTGTTGGCGTGGGAGCAAACTACAGGTGGTAGGCCTGTGTATAGGCATGAGCAGAGCTGCAAGGTGGCGAAGTTTTGTGCTGTGCAAAAGACTCAGCCGACTGGCATAGTATGGCATTTTGAGAAGAATAAGGCCGTGCCAGGCAATGATTTGGCATATACTGAGGACTTTTGTTATGCGCGAGGTTTCCGCAGGTGAACACATTTTTTATGGCGGGTGCGTCCTTTGATACTGCGACTTGTGAACAGAATACCGAATTGCCTTCTGGTATTCACCTCATTGAAGACTTGGACGGCCTGCCTTTATTTTTTGAAGAGGGACTTGTATGACTGAGCGTTTTGTTCGTCCTTATCCCTTGTTGGAGTTTGAGATTCCGCGCTGTAAGGCTGATGAGGTTGTGGAAGAGGTCGGGGTTGATGGCTGGAAGGGGAAGAGTGGTATCCAAGTTCAGGAGCCAGGGTTGTTCAAGGAAGGCGCGTGCTATGTCTTGACGGAATACCGGAAAGATAAATTTTCTGGTGAGGTTCACGCGATTGTTACTCCGGTTGCTTGGGAGAATGTGATGCAGTTGTGGAAGTTGATTGAGGACTGGGCTGTTGGCATGACGTTTAAACCTCGTTATTTGTGGACGAAACTTATTGAGTTGCATGGTTGGGATATTGAGGCTGATAGTTTTAATGGTGGTCGGTATCGTGCACGATGTTATTTTCCTTTCTATTATTACCCGATGAAAATCTTAGAGGGTAAGGGTGTTGTGTTTTTTGGTCACGATGCTATTGAGCGCGTGGCCGTATTGAAAAACAATGGGATTGAGGTGGTCAGATGAAACAAGAAAAAACGAGTCTGGAAGTATTGTCGAAGAAGAGACGAGCTGCACAAGTGGCGCACGTCATAAGCTTTTGTGCTTTGTGCATGGCTGGTATCGTGTTGGTATTTGGCTTCGTGTGGAATCTGGGATTCTTGAGCTTTTTTGGGATTGTGTTCATGCTCATATTCATAGGAGCATTGCTCGGAACAGACCTGGAACGGAAGCATTTTGAGATTTTGATTGAGCTCAAAGGATTGAGGAGAAAGGGATGACTGAGGGTTTGCCTCAGCAGGCGTTGAGGACTTTTGAGTTTGATGGTCGGTGCGTGCGTATCAAGCTGGAACTGCTTGGGTTCGTTTGCATTTGCTTTTTTGTGGCTGGCATTTTGATTGGCTGGCTGGCATCATAAAACAACGTGGAGGACTGGTATGCGTGGATGAAGTGAATGTCTATTTGGAAGCGACTGGCAAAGCATTGGTCTTGAAGAAGGGACATGAAGAGATTGAAGTCAGTATTGAAGGGGCCGTGCAACTCGTGAACAAGCTTTGGCAGGTCTTGCAGCTCAAGCCCATTGAGAAAGCTGCCGAACCAGTGGAAGAACCTGAAGAATTGCCTGAAGAACCAGCAGACCTTCCTATAGCGACAGAAGAGAAGAAGGAGCTGGATAATTCTGCAAGCAGTAAATTGGCAGAACGAGCAAAGCGGATGGGGCAAAAGAGGTGATGCGTTGATGTTGCAGATTAACATTAGTCAAGCGATGGCGCAAGCGCCGAACTTACCGCCGCCTGGATGTAGTGATTGGTGTCGGCAAGCTTTTGAGGTTAGCACGCAGAATTTGGAGAGCAATATGTTGGTTTGGAAGATAGCAGCTCTTTGTTGGTTCTTGGCAACACTCTTAGTATTGGTCTTGTGGTATATAGATGTGAAAAAACTGAAGTTAAAGCGAGGTGAATCTGATGGAATCAATAAAGTTGCAGAACGAAATGAATAGTCTGGTCGAGAAACGCTTGGCGCTGAAAAGGCAGATGGAATCCTTGAAGGAGGACAAGAAAGACTTGGGCGAGGAAATGAAGACGAATCAGCGCGAGATGGAAGTGATTGACAAGCTTTTGCGAGAGAAGCTCGATGAAATGCGTGCGTTGCGGGAGAAAGAGGACAAGAAAAAGCTGTAGTTCCTGCCAATGGAGCAGAGGAGATAAATGAAAGAATTAGATGACGTTGTTGAATATAATAGGCGGCGTTGGTCACGTGCCAGTGTGGATATTGATAATCCTATGTTGCAAAAAGTGTTCTTGATTGCACAAAAATATGTGCGAAATTGTTCGAAACAGAAATTGCGTTTGTGGATGTTGGTTGTGGTGGTGGCAAGTAAATGACGATAGATAAACGTCTTGAGGAGCCTGTAAGCGTTCAGGAATGCTGGAAGGATAAGCGTTACCTTTTTCGGAACACTTGTTTAATGAGTGATGCTTATCAGTGCAGGTATCAGGGCCCAGAAAAGGTTGAGATGTATGGCAGGACGAGGATACAGGTATTTTGATAGCGCAATGGCTTGGAGAAGAATCAGGTGATGATGATGAATGATGTTGATTTAGAGAATGGTCATGGTAATGCTTTGGCTTTGATTCTTTTGTTGGTGGTCTTGGGTGTTGGCTTTTTGATAGGTCTGGCTGTTGGTATTGTTATATGAGGATTTTGCGTGCTTTTTGGAGGACGTTTTCTTGGTTTTCTGCGTGGGCGTAGCGTTGTGTGCTGCTGATGTCTGAGTGTCGGAGGTATGCTTTGATGTCTTCGATTGGCATTCCTTTGCGTTTTAGTTCCATTGCGGTGCTGTGGCGGAGCATATGGGGGTGGACGTGTTTGTCGAGGATGTGTTTGGCTTGTCTTGTGAGATAAGTGAGGGCCCAGTTTCTGGTGAAGGGGAAGAGGAATTCTTTTTCGTGAATCATGTTTTCGGAGAGCGCGAGGAGGGCGTCGGCGGTGTCTTGGCTGATGTTGACGACGTAGGGTTTGTGGCCTTTGCCAAGACCTGAGATGGTGAGGTTTTTGAAGTTGATGTTCAATGGTGTCCAGGCGAGGGCTTCGCTGATTCTGCAGCCGGTCTCGAAGAGTGATTGGATGAGGATGGCGAAGCGCGTGTTGGGAATGCCTTGCACGAGCTGGTTGATTTCTTCTCGAGTCAGGTAATCGGTTTGTGGTGCTGCCTGCCGGCGGGAGGTCTTTGGAACTTCATAATTGAGCTGGAGGTATTCTTTGAAGCTCTTGAGGAAGGCGCGCGCAGAGCCGTGATTGTGTTGCCGGATGAATGCCTCGGCCCATTCTTGCGTTGGTTCTTGTTGGGCGAATGCGCGGCAGAGGTAGAGGTAGTTTGTGATGGTGTTCTGGCTGAACTGCAGGGTTTCAAGGTGGGTGCGGTAGAGGTTGAGAAGTTCGTCCTGGGTAGTGTGCATTTTGTTCCTAATGATGGTTCTTCTATATTTTACTTGCGGAAATGGGGGTCTTTTAGATAATAGAGATATATACTTCTTGGGTGCCCGAAAGCCTACCGGTGAAATGTGTTCTTCAAAATATATATCAGAGTAGGGAATTGATTATATACAAGCACCACGTTCAAGGAACAAAGATTTGATTCTTCAGCAGATTTGATTCACCAAGAATAAGACTTCTGGCTTGGTGGCTTCAGAGAGGTGTGTTGTAGCATGGAAGAAAAGCCACAAGACGTGCGGTTTGAAGACATTGGCAAGCTACAACACCCGAACCTTGACTGGGACGCCACGCTTGCCTTGAAAGAAACGCGCGAAGCATTGCGCCTATGCTTTGCCGGCAATGAAGCAGCCAAGATGCACTTTATTGGCGCAGTCGAAGCATTGATGGATTCGACAGTGCATTATTGGTTCTTAGACTCGAAATTCGAACAAGACATTCTGGTGATTGAGCAAGACTTTCGACAAAGACTTCTTCAGGTTCCCGAAGGCATGGACGCGAACCCCGAAACAGGAATATCTCGAATAGGTCTGGGAGTGAATGCTGCGCGGAAGAAGTATCGTCGGATAATGATTGCGATTACAAAGGTGTCGAAGGACGTGCCGTATGTTGACGAAGCATGAAGCTTGGGTGCGTGGCGCTACTGTTCGTTTGGCGCCAGCTCAAACGCAGGACATTGGGATAATTGGCAGTGTTTGTTTGCCTAAAGTGAGTGTGTTCAGGGAGTTCGTGCATTATCAGGTTTTCAAGCAGAATAGCAATTTCATTGTTCTCGTTGAGGGATTGCCTGGAACCGGCAAAAGCGTCAGCAGCCTGGGGGTGCTCGAGCGATGGAGTCAAGAGGTCACGAAACACTTCAGCGTCAGATACAACGTGACGCATAGTATAAAGAAGTTCATGGCGCGCGTGGCTGACCTGCAAGTAAGATTTGAAAAAGGAGAAGACATTCGCGGCACGGCACTCGTTCTTGATGATGCAGGCGTGAGCGCAGACTCAAGGCGGTGGTTTGAAGACATTCACAAACTCTTGAACGACACTGCTGAAGTGTTCCGGTATTTGGGGCTTGTTGTGTTTTTAACAGTGCCGAACAGGAATCGTATGGACAAGCGCTTGCGTGACTTGGCGCACGGCAGGTTCAAGATTATCAAAAAGAAAGAAGGAGAATACACACTGGCGAAGTTCTATTTGCATGAGCATCATTGGAAGACCAACGAACCAATCTTCACGCTCCTGCGCGCCAGGAACGCTGGTTGGAATTTCAAAATTACGAGCATCAAGATTCGCCCGCCAAGCCTTCTTTTGCGGCGTGAATATGAAGTGTGGATGCGGGAATTCAAAGGAGGCTTGATTATCAAGAACAATGCCTTGCTGAATCAGAACATTACTCCTATTGAGCAGCGCAGGCCTTTGACTGAGCGCCAGAAGCAGGTCTATTTCCTTTATCGTGGCGGTCAGGGAATCAGTGCGATTGGCGCGCAGCTCGGTATTGGTGAAGGTGGTGTGAGCACGCACTTGCGCAGCATTCGTGCGCGGGGCTGGGACATATGAACAAAGGTGGTGATTGTGATGGAAATCTGGGGATTAATAATTCTCTACTTATTGACGATGACTTCAACAATTGGAATAATGATTTATTTCGGTCTTGGGCAAAGTCTATCAAGCATCCTGGGATTCTTGGGGACGACATTGCTGTTTATAGCAATAGCGAAACGGAATTTGACGGCATAGAACAAGACGTTCAAGAAGAATATCAGGAGGGAACAGCAGGATGATGTTCAAAGAGAAAGTTTCCGGCGTTGGCGCGCCGGTTATGGATGCGGTCTGGATGACTGGCGTTGGGTCGCACCTTCGCATATCGGGTTCAATTCCCGACGCATCCACACATTTAATTCTTTGACAAAGTTCGATTCTTGACGAATCGAACAAACGATTGAGGCTACTGGTAAGGCTGTGATTGAATTGAGTATATAATAATTTCGGTGAACAAAAACTATGGCAAGAACTGGTGGTTCGGGGAGCACTGGAGGTTTTGGTCAGCGTAGAAGTAAGGGGTCTTCTGGTGGCGGCGGAGCTGCAGCGCCAATGCAGAGTAGTTTGGATAAGCCTGCAGGCACGTTGAGTGCGACGAGCGCGCAGACTGGTCAGCAATTCGAGAGCATTCAGGAAAGAAAGGGTGCTGAGGCATTTCAGGCGGGTGATGTGAAGCAGCCTGGGGTGACGAGGACTGATGTTTTGCGAGCTCGTGGTGTCTTGCCGCCGGCGCAGAAGGAATTGGCAATGGTTGTTCCGCCGCAGGTGTTGGCGCAAATGCAGGGTCGTCCTGACTTAGTGCAGGCACGCTTGCGTGGATTGAATCCTGATGAGCAAGAATTCGTGAAACAATCGTTGCGTGCGCGTGGCATTCCTATTCCTGAAAACTTGAGGCCTTCTGCAGAAGACCGGCGAAGTCAAGGACTTGAACGGGCATTGCAAGACCCGCAAAAGGCGAGACTGCTTCAAATGCTTGGTGTAGCCGCGCCAACCATACCGAGTGCTTTTGCGCAAGTGCGAGCACAGGAGGCGCAACGACGTGCAGAAGCGGAAGAAAAATCAGCACAACGTAAAAGCACCGAGAGGTTAGTTCAGACAGCAGTTCCAATAGCTGGTTTCTTGGAAGAAGGAGTTCAGACTGCAGGAACGATATTTGAGCGTCTCCGTCTTTTGCCGAAGGGGAGTGTGCAAAGACAGAGAGAATCTCGTGAAAGTATTGCTAAGAATTTGGCACAAATAAATCAGTTCGTTCTCAAGAATCCAGAAGCGCCTGGTGCTCGTCGAGTTGCGCGCGTAAGCACCGCAGTAGGTTTGGCAGTGCAGCCAAGAACGACTTTTACTGAAGGATTAATACCAGGACTTGAGAAGCTTTCAGAATTCGGAATAGAACAGCAAAGAAGGGGTGAAGCGAGATTAAACCGTTCACAAGGGAAAGAAATAATCATAAGCAATGGCGAGGGCAGAAAGGCCCAATCCAATCAGCAGCCAATAGGTGGCGAATCGATACCAGCTCAAGGTGAGACTGGTAGGAGAAACGTCTTTTTAAATGTTGCTGATTTTGCTGTGGGAACTTTACAGACTGCAGGAGGGAGATTGGCGGAGAGTGCTGGTCGTCGACCTTTTGGCACAACAGTGGGAACTACTGCGTTTCTTCTTGGCCCTGGTTTATTGCTCGAAGCTGGTGCAGCGTTACCGATAACTGCAAGAGTTGCGCAGAGTGCTGCAGGAAAAGCAATAGCTGGGACTGCGACTTTTGCATTGGGAACTGCGCCAGGTCGTGTTGCGACTTTTGCGCTTGGAAGCACCGCAGTAAGATTTGTGGGGGGCGATGTCCAAGCACCAAGTGGACGTAAGTTCACTTTTAGAGAAATTATTGCGCAGGAAGCTGTTTTCCCTCTTGGATTGGAAGCAGCTCGTTTTGGTGTGGTGAAAGCTGCGGAGGTTCGTGCGGGTCGTTTGGCTCGTGAGGTTCCTTTGGAGGTTCGTCAGGCTGGTGTTAGCAGAACATTGAGCGTGGAAGAAGGTGGCACGAAGATTACTGGTAAGGTGACTGAGCGCTTTGAGGCAGTATTCAAACTTCCAGGAAAGGCTGAGAAAATTGTTCCTGGAACGGTGGAGCGTGAATTGATTGGCTTGGCGAAGGATAAGAAGATTCAGCAGGTTGCTCGTGGACAAGTTAAGGTGGAAGGTCAGAAGCCGGTGGATTTCGATGAGATTTTGCTTGGTCAGCGTAAGGGGAAGAAAGTTGTTTTTGTTGGTGAGCAGGCAGCCAAGATTAGGGGGAAGCAGCGCGTGACGAGTTTTGAAGGTCGTGCTGTGATTAATGAGGATTTTACGAATACATTGGCTGTGGTTAGTGGGGGGCCTTTGAGCAGGCAGCGTGGTCGTGTTGGTGTTGCGGTGGGTAGTGAAAGGACATTGCATGAGGTAAAAGGTGCTAAGCCGGTGACGAGGCGTGATTTTGCGGTGCAAGAGGGTCGTAGGGTTGAGGTCTTGAATGTTGTTGACGTGCCCAGTATAGAGCGCATTAGTGCCACTGCAGGGGGTTTTGTGAGTGCCAAGAGGTTTGATGATGTCTTTGACATTGTGGGCCTGCCTGGGGCTCCCCGAGCGCCAAAGAAGCCAATCAGAGTTCCGAAGCAGCCTTTTGGTGCAGCACCGAGTGAGAGTCCGAGTGGTCTTGAATTGTTTGAGGTTCAGGTTCAAGCGAAGCCTATTGTGGTATCGCCGAATAAATTGATTGCTGATGTGGCGCGGAAGGAGTTCAAGAAGCAATTTGTTGCTCAGAATGTTGCTGAGGCGAATCGTTTGGTTGATGCAGTTCAGTTTGTCCCGCGTGGTGCGGCTTTGACGCAGAGGCAGAGGCGTGATGTTTTGCAGGAGCCGAGTCAGTTGTTTTCGTTCTTGGTTGATACTCGTGACCAGGCGTTGATAGATTTGGGGACTGGTGGGCGCACGAGGCAAAGGCCGTCAAGTGCTCGGGAGGTTTTGCCGAAGGTGCAGCAAGTTCCTGTTTTGGATTTGGGTTTGGTTGCTGGTATTCGGCAGAAGGGTAGGACGACGCAAGTTCCGAAATTAAAGTTTGATATTGTGCAGAAACAGGATTTGATAAGAGAAAAAGTTCCTCCTCCTGACTTATTTGTTCCGCCACCGAGTATTCTGATTCCGCCTCCTGATATTTTTGTTCCGCCACCAATATTTCCTTTTAGGTTGAGGGAGAGTGTTCCTGGTGGCAGTGAGAGACGGGGTGCTGGGCCGAAGAAGGGTTTCAGGCCGAGCTTGAATGCGTTGTTGTTCGGGTTGCGGGGGAAGGTGAAAGACCCTACTGGTGCCGGCATCAGGTTTTTGCCTTTGAAGGGAAAGAAGGCGACGAAGCAGAGGGTTGAGAGTTTGCTTGAGGGGACATTCATATGACTGTTGAGATGAAGGAGGTGGAGAGCACTGGTTTCATGCCTTTGAGTAGTGTTTCTCAGCAGCATGGTGATTATCTCAGGTTTCGTATTGACCCGAGTCCTGTGTTGAAGCGTTTGCAACGATTGATTGGGGCAAAGGAATGGGATGCCAAGAGTTCAAGGTGGGTGCAGGATATTTCTCGGGAGCCGATGGCGAATGATGCGTTCATCAATGACTTGATGTTTGTGCTCGAGGGTTACATGAATCATAATATTATCATGGGGAATTTGAAGAGTGAAGAAGCGCACAAGATTACGAACAACATGATGCAGTCAATAATTATCATGGTGGCAATGCGCGGAAAGGACTATGGAATTCATCCTGCAAAAAGAAGCGTGATAATGAACATGATTGATGACAGCGTATTCATCACGTTGACTCGTGCAGTAAATGACGGTCAACGAATGCATGATGACATGAACTTCAGACAAACACAGCATAGCATGGGAAGAAGTGCTCAGATGGACGGGCAAGGTAAAACATAATAACGAGGTGTTGATATCATGGAAATGTTTTTTTTCACAGGGAGTTTTTGGAATAGTGTCGTATTTGTGATATTGGTTATTGAAAATCTGATTGCGTTAAGCATTGTGATGGTCTGGGGAATTTATCGAGGAATGTATCGGTATGATGCTGGCGCATATATCGAAAAAGCAAATGGTGCGGTGGTGTATCGCGCAACGCGAGCAAGGATTTGGTTAGAAAGCGCGGTTAAGAAGATTCGTTTGTTCTGGATTCAGCACAAGACGCATCCGTCGCCGACACTGGATGCGATTATGATTGGGAATAAAGGGCCTCGAGTGGAATACTTGGTTGATATTTATGGCAATCTGCATTCCATAAAGCCGCGCACAAGATTCGTGCCTATTTTGGTTGAGGAGGAAGGTGAGCTCAAGCAATTAAGAGCAGAGATGCCTGAGGAAAAGCAAAGAAAGACTGGATGGATGAGTTCTTTGGCTAACTTCAAGGGAATGTTTGTCAGGGAAGCCAAGACATTTGACGAGAAGGGAAAGGAAAAGAAAGAAATGATTGCGCTCAAGGAAATCGTGTTTGAGCCTGACGATTCGGCAGATAAGGCATGGGCGTATATGGAACTCGTGAATAATTTCAAGAAGCATATGACGAACGCTTGGGAGGAATACAAGGGCCCCATAATTATTGGGGCGATTGCTATTGTGGCGATTGCGGCATTGGTCTTTACGGGATATTACATGACGAAGATTACTGAGCATACCGTGACGCAGTGCAATACGGAAGCAGCGCGTGCCGTGACTGAAACTTGGGCTGAGAAATTAGGCACGTTGTTGCCGGCGGGAGCTCAGGCAGGTAGTGGAACGTGAAAAAACTAATTTGGTTTAGCTTGTTCTTGTTTTCTTTCCCTATGGTATTTGCCAATGTGTATCCATTGATTTCTTGTGCGTTGTTTAATGGAACGATATTGCCGAATCAATCAATTACTTATCGGTTGGATTTCGTTCAGAATGCTGATTGCACGGGGGTGTTATGGCAGAACATTAGCAATGTGAGAACGAATGCGACAGGATGCACGACGATAGAATTAAACATTACAAACTTGAGTTCGAAGCCGAATTATCTTTGTGAATATAGAAATGGGACGTTACGCAAAACTCATATGGTGCCTGATGGGATATTTGAACGAATATTCGTGACTGAAGTGCAAGTGGTTTCTTTAATGAACGTGACCGGCAGAATGTTGTTTAATGGGAGTATGGTATGCACGAATGCGAATGGTTTGTGTAATGGCACGAACATTACGACTTCATTGACTTTTAATCAATCAGGATGGTCATTCACGAGCACCACCCTCTTCAATAATACTGCAGGCGTTAATGTTGGCATCGGAACTAATTTGCCCGTTGCCAAGCTTAGCGTTAACGGAAACCTAACTGTGGCCACGCTTGCACCGGCAAGTCTTAACCCTCTCTGTCGTGACACGAACAACGCATTAGCCAACTGCCTGAGCAGCAGTAAGTACCAACAAGAAATCATCAATCTTACTGAAGCGAATCACACGCGCATCCTTGATGATATTGTGAACACCGAAATTGTCAGCTTCAAATCAAATTTATCAAACCCCGTTAACCAGACAAGGTATGGAATTATTGCAGAACAGGCACCAAGCAGTATTCGGTTTATGGAGGTGAATGAGGATAACAACATTGATTTTTTAAGCGCAATGCTGGGGTATACTTGGGCTGCGATTAAGGCATTAGATAATCGTACGCGACCTTTCTGGCAAAACAACATTACTCTTGCAATGACTGGTGGTTGGGGGTCAAGCAATGGTACTGGCAGTGCTGGTAACAATAGTGATGCAGTCGGACTGCGCAATTTATCCCGCCAAGAAGTAAACAGCAGTGCTGCTGACTTCAACTTCGTCGGCAGCGTCAGCCTGAACGGCAGCGAGGTATGCACGGCATCAAACGGTTTGTGCGCTGGTGTCGGCAGTGGCATCACGGACACGAGCTACTTCCAACCCAGATACGATGGACGTAGGTGGAGATTTGCACACGGACTTGGTGTCACAGCAACAACGCTCACCAGCGTCGGCATGAACACACTCGCGCAGACTGGAACAGGAACAGCAGACCGCAACAGCGACGATGCCTTCTTTGTTGGATACCGGTTGAAGGCGAACTTCACCGGACCTGTATTCAACGAGACTGGGGGTGTGTTCGGGCCCTACACTGAGACCATTTTCAAAAATCAACCGTTCATGGATGGAGAAATCAGGATGGACAACAACACCGCGTGTCAAATTTGGATTTGGGGATTGGCGAACGAAAGCATCAACAGAAGCAACCTTGCAGGAATCGGTGTGAACAACGAGAACGGAACTGGAAGGGGTCCATACGAGACGGCAAGTATGGGCGCAACAGGGGCGTGGTTCAGGTACAGGAATGAAGACTGTACTGGCGTTGGCGCGGCACCGTTCAACGACCAAAACTGGCAGACGTGCTGGGGTAATGGCACAAGAGGAGTATGCTTCAACACGAGCGTCGCGGTCAATGCAGTAGCGCAGTATAACTTGAGCTTGAACGTCACAGGGTACAATGCAAGCGGGTTCCAGCTACAGTACTGGTTCAATTATCCGAAAGGCATCGTGTACAATCGAACCATGAATTACAGCGTGCGGTACAATAGCACGAAGGGACCGCTCGCCAACTGCCGCAGCTTGAACAGCAGTGCGGGAAGAACTTGCAGAATAAGCAACATCTACTTGGAGAGCAAAGGATGAAAGCCTGGCTGGTATTCCTGGCCGTTTTGTTTTTGCCTACGGTTGTCGCTACTGATTTTGAGCTGCGCCAGAATTGTATTGGTGATGCTGAACTATCAAACTGTGGTGTGGGTGACGAGCAGACGGGAAACGCTTTTATAGGTAGTCCGTTTATTGGGATTGTTGAGGCTGTTGAGGATTTGATTCTGCCGATTGTGTTCGGGGTGATGGCATTCTATTTGATTCGGGATGTTGAAAAACAGAGAGGTGTTCAGGGTGTCTTGGGAAACGTCAACGTTGTTCGGTAACGCGGTTGTGATATTGTTCCTGATTTGGCAATCAAACCTTATAGATTTCAAGTCCGATGGGTTGAAGAAAATTTATTTGTATTTGGTTTCTTGGATGGGCTCAATTTATTTGATTGCTGTTACGCGAGCAGTATTGCAAGAGAGTAATCCTGCTGCAGTTTTCTCTTTAGGATGGTTGGACACATTGCTGTTTATCGTGATTATGCTGTTCGTGGTTATTAGCCTATATTTTGTGTTTGATTTTTTCAGGTCAAAGGCAAAGAAGCATAAGGAATGGCAGGTGGATGCTGACGCGGTGAGGGTGGCTCGATGAGAAACAAGCAGGAAAGGTTGCATCCAGAAATGAGTGATTTGTTGGACGAATTTCACAAGAAGGTCGTTAATGCGGTAGGGCCTGGAACGCCAGTGACTAAGCCGATGAGCTCAGGGATGTTGGCGAAGGGATTGCATGAGATGGGTTTGCCAGAAAGAATTGAGGTTGTCAAGGTGAATGATGCAAAAAAGCGGAGGAACGCGGTTGATATTCGATTGTTCTTCTAAGAAGGGGAGCGCGTTGGACATTGCAGGGATTATCATAGGCGTATTTATTTTCGTGATTGTCTTGTTCATGTTTGGAATTTTTATTTTGCGTTTGGGAGATGTGGATATAGTTCAGGATACTCCGGAAGCGCAGCGTGCATATCAGTCAGGACACTTCGTGTTCACGAGATTGGGGGATAATCTTGTGTTGATGGCCTTCGTTGGCTTGAGCATGGTGGCGCTCATCAGTGCCTTGTTTAGCCGAGCACATATTGTTTTTGCTGTCGTGAGCATTATCGTGAGCATGATGATGATAATCATCAGTGTGGGGATGAGCAATGCTTACGAAACTTTCTCAACGAACACTGCGATAAATGAGATGGTGCAGTATTATCCGAAGACGGATTTTATTATGAGGCATTTGCCGACAATGAGTTTGGCAGTGATGTTCTTGGTAGGTATTGTGTTGTTCGTGCAGTGGAGGCGTGGCCGTGACCAATTCTAAACTGGTCTGGATTGGGATACTGGCTGCTTTATTTCTTGTGCCTTTTGTTTGGGCTGATGCTGCCAGTATCAATGCCAGCAGTGCGCGCTACTTCAATCAGAGCGAAGTGAGCTCAAGCACGGCTGCTGACCAAACCAATCACAATGGTGGAAGCTTGGGGAGACCGACATTGAGCATTGCACAAGGAAAAGACCATAGGGGTTTAGCATTCGATGGAGTAGGGGCAAGTTATTTCACGGCAAACAACAGCGCGAGCAGTGTCCTGAACTGGGGAACAAACTTACATAGTCATTGTGTGAACTTCTGGGTGAACACAACAACGAATTCTGCTGATGCGGATGATGCAATGTTCGCAGCATTCGTAAGTGGAAGCGCATATCAGGCCATAGGCGTGCAAAGTGGTAACATTACTGTCGAAGGATATGGAGAATGCGGAGCAGGCGGTCAAGGAACCTATAACGTCACTGGGCTTTTGAACGGTCAATATCATATGATAACTGGGAGCTATAACCTAACAAGCACCACAATGACTCTCTTCTATGACGGTGCCGTTCTGGGAACCAGAAGTTGGGCTCCAAGCTCTTGCATTACGCCAACGGTTCATTTCGGTGCGATTGCTCCTGCTTTCGCGGCTGGAGCTTTTGTAGGAAGCCTTGATGAGATGCTGATTAAGAACGAGACCTGCACTGCTGCTGTCGTTACTGAATTATATAATGGCGGAACGGGTTTGTTTTATCCTTTTACGTCAACACCGAGTAGTCCTGCGCAGAACGTGACTGTGTTCAGTTCGAATTCGAGCTTCAGTAGTTTTGAGACGCAGGAAGAGGATTATTGGCTGAACCTGACGTATAATAATACGGCTGCGAACTTGTCCTGCACGGTTGACTTGGCAGGATTGAATTCGACGCCTTGTGTTGTGCACGTTTCGATTATGAATGGAACGTCAAACAATATCACGGCGTTCAGGACGAGGATTAAGTCGCCAATCGTGAGCGTGAACAGCACTGGAATGCTGGCCAGGATTAATGTGAGCTTGATTTATGGCAGTGGGTATCGAGAGAACTTGACGTTATTGAATCGGACGATGAACATCAGTCATGCTTTTGTGCTTGAGAATGTATCGTTCAGCACTCCGATTGAGGAGACGGTGATTGATAATTATCGAGCCAATGTCTCGCGTCGTTTTGATTTGTTGCAGACGAATATATCGTTGTTCTATGCAGGAACCAGGCATGCTTTCAGCTCGCTTCAGTCGTTGTTCGTGAACTTGTCCAGCATTAATTATACGATTACGAACCGGTCTGCTTTTGTTGATTTGATTGACGTTAACAATACGGCGCGTGCGTTCCAGTGGGAGATAACAAGAAGGTATGCGAATGGGTCGGTCTTGGTTACGAATACAACCGTCTGGAATCAGTCGGTGTTATGGGCGTATTTGCCAGGGAGCGTGCAGAGAACATTGACGGCTATTGAGGGCAGCATTGTGGTCATTAATGCGACCATGACCAAGACTGAATCTTTGGCAGGGATTAGTGGGGTGATTGATTATTTGAACGTGAACCGCACGGCAGTCTTGACCGTGAATTCGAGCACGAGCAGCATTCTGCAATTGAATTATACGAATGGCTTGATTAATCTTTCAGACGTGATTTCGAACATAACTGCGTATTTCTATGTCACGTTCAACGGCGTTCAAATGAATCGTAGCACTGCGACCGTAACGCAGCAAGTTTATCAGATGATACTAACGAACTGCAGTGCGAGCTCGGTGTCTACTCAGCGTGCTTTGAATTTCACGCTCAAGGATGAATTGTCATTAAGCGTATTGAATGGCACGCTCGCCATGAATTTCGTGGTGTGGTCAGGAAGTATGGGTTACAATCGTTCATATGGATTCAGTTATTCGAATGCAGACTTCCGTAGCGTATGTATTTTCCCGAATACGACATTGACCACGCAGGGAAGAATTCAGTATGAGGCCGTTGGTTATCCGACGAGGAATTTGTATTTCAGCCCATTCAGCATCAGCAATGTCACGCAGTTGTATGATTTATTGTTGTTGAGGTCTAATGAATCGTCGCAGATTACGCTGAACGTGATTGATGAATTATCAAAAGGAGTGACTGGCGCCGTTATCAGGGTGTTGAAGTATGACGTGGCCAACAATGGCGAGAACTTGACAGACACGGTGATTACAGGGGTGGGGGGTAGTGGCGCAACATATGTGGTCTTGAACAAGCAATACCGGTTCGAGGTATTTTACAACAATATCCTCGAGATGAATCAGTCGTTCATGGTCACGCAGACAACGTATACGTTCAAAATAATTATTGGAAGCATCGTGAACTTGGATAACTTCATCGCGCTCAATGGTTTCTCGAGGAACATCAGTTGTTCGAACAACAGCAGGACGGGAAGCTTCATTTGGACTGATGGCGCAAATGCGGTGGATAATGTGTGCTTGAAGGTCGTGAATACCACGAACGGTGGTTGGACTGTTTTATCCTCGGATTGCAGTTCCAATAATACTGGTGTGTTTAATGCAGGGCTATATCCTATAAACAACACGCTCGTGTTGGCGGGTATTGCGTATCAAGGTAGTAGGCCCTGGATTGTGGGAACGTGCGAGATTGATGGGCGAACGACTGCGCCATTGAGTGATTTGGAAGGCGTTTTTTGGAGCGCCATGCTGCTCATTATCGTGGTGGGAGTTGGGTTTTACAAAGTGCCAATCGCCTTATTTATGATGATACCCTGGTTATTGTTCGTGACGACAACGCACTTGTTGACGATTGGATACACGGCATTGTTAGGGATTACTGCAGTGCTTGGTTTATTGATTATTTGGGCGCTCAAAAGGTAAAACAAAAATGGGAATGAACTTCACGACGTTAACAGTGGCCATAATTTTTATGAGTATGTTCGCCTTAGCTATCGGAGCATTCATGGTTGACCTAAGTTCGAATTATCAAGTGCCGATTAACCAGAGCTATACGAATACTTATCAAAAGTTGAATGAAATCACGAATATCACGAATGAGATTAATGCAGAAGTTATTGGGGATTCGTCAACATCAAGCACTTCGAGCGAGGCATTGTTCCAGCAGGGACAAAGCGCGGTGCTTTTGAGTTTCGGTGGGATTGGATTAATCGGAGCAATACTGCAGGACGGCGCTGAAGTAATTGGTTTGCCTTACTGGTTCATCGGTGGCATCCTTGCCATAATTATTGTGATATTGTCGTTCCTGTTATTCGGGGTGTTCACGAGAGCATTCCAGAAACTATGAGGGAAAAACTATGTATCCTTTGCCAGTAAACATGACGGGAATGGTATCGTGGGGTCAGTATGTGAATACGGTTACGGATGGACTTTTCTGGCCCTTTATGAGCTTTTTCTTGAGTGGTGTGTTCTTCTTGACTTTTATGACGATTGATGATACCAAGCGTGCCTTTGTGGGTGCTTCAGTAATTAACTTGATTTTGAACCTGATTTTCTTCATCATGGGATTCATCAACATCTGGGTATTGGTCGTCAGCATTGGACTCGCGTTTGGCAGTGTGATTTATTTGTTGGCGAACAACGAATACTTGGGTTGATTGTCACGCCGGAGTTACACGAGTTTAAATATTGTTCTTGAGATAATGAAGGACAGTCGACAGGAGTGTTGGCTGGAAGGTGAGATGGTGAAACTTTTCGAAAAGGGACAGAAGAAGGGACTTTCGGGTCTCGGTGGTCTGGCTATTGGGTTGGGTCTTGCAGTCATTATCCTGGTTGCGGTTGCTCTGATTCTTGCGCGTTTCGACACGCAAATCAGCGACGGCACTGCGGTGTTGACGTATGCTGAGAACATCAGCTCGACCGGTCAGGCGGCTGTGTTTACTGTTGCGTCGTTCCTCGGAATCTTCGCAATTGTAGGCGTTCTCGTGCTGATTATCGCAATGCTCGTCAGGGCCTTCGGTGGCTTTGGTGGCGGCGGGGTAGTCTGAGTCGAGAAAGAACTTTTTTCAGATTTGATTTCTTTCATTTTATTTTTTGAAAACAACGGAGGTGTCAAGAAAAACCATGAAGCTTTTCCAGAATGACAAGAAAGGATTGTCAGGACTTGGAGGGCTCGCTATTGGTCTTGGCCTTGCGGTAATTGTTCTCGTTGCTGTTGCGTTGATTCTTGCGCGTTTCGACACGCAAATCAGCGACGGTCTCGTGAATGTCAGCACACATGCTGAGAACATCAGCTCGACCGGTCAGGCGGCTGTGTTTACTGTTGCGTCGTTCCTCGGAATCTTCGCAATTGTAGGCGTTCTCGTGCTGATTATCGCAATGCTCGTCAGGGCGTTTGGCGGGTTCGGCGGTGACGGTGGTAATCAGGCCATCTGATTTGATTTGATTTTTTTATTTTTTTTCAATTCCTTCGAGGTGAACAACAATGGGATTTTACGATTTCCTCGACAAAGCGAAGAAAAAGAAAGATACTATCGTTGCAGGCGTGAAGAAGTTTGAGGAAAAGACTGGTTTCTCAGGCAAGGTTCGGCGTCTTGCAGGTGAAGTGAGTGACAATCCATTCAGCAAGAAGAAAGGTAAGGGCATTGACCTGGGGCTTTTCTGAGGTAAACCGTATGACGCATTATCCTGATGTGATGGACTTGACAATCAAAAAGTCAAGCAAGAAGAAAGTTGTCAGTTCTTGAGTTTGCTCAAGAATTGTGCGACTGCTTCTCTGATTTCTGCGCTTTGCCCGAGTAATTGAATGATTCTGTCGACTTCTGTTGTGGGGCTTTCAGTGCCGATAATGTTCTCGTTGAGGTCTGGTGGTTTGATGGCGCTTATGCCGTCAATGCGGTCAGCAATGAGATTTTTAACATAGCGATAGGTTGTGTTGAGCTGCTTGTGCCCCATATGATGACTGACGGCCAGGAGCACGTCACTGACGCCTGCGTCCAGGAGTTTCATGGCATACCATGTGGCATGGCTTTTACGGAGCGCATAGGTGCTGAGGCGGTGAATGTCTACTTTTTTGCCTTTGATGATGCGCGTGGCAACAACGTCGTTGGCCCAGGAATACTTGACCGGATTAGCCTGTAGGAGTTTCTTGCGGAGCTTGCTGAAGTAGACGATGAAAGCATCGCTCGTCAAGTGGTGCCCTTTGCCGTTTGGGAATAGGTATCCGTTGGCCATTGTTTGCCAGTTCTGGCGTATGTATTCTTCGAGATAGTCACGCACCCAGATTGGGATGAAGCGTTTCTTGGTTCGGATGATTTTGGTGGCAATGACTCTGCCTTCTGGGTCAAGGTAGTATTTGCGTTTGGTTTTGGTGATGCGGTTAAGGACGTGAGGATGCTCGCGGTCTTGGAAGTAGAGCATATTGATTGTTGTGGCGGAGATTTCAATAGGTCTGAAGCCAGTGTAGCCGGCATAGAGTATCCATGCTTGCATTTTTGAGTATGCTGGAAAAAAGTTCAGCAGGTCTTTGAACTGCCAGAATTCGATATAGCGGTCTTCATCAAGGCTTTCAATGACTTCGATAGTGTTGACTATGGGCTGTTTCAAGAATTCCGCCCCCCGTCCTCACTTAGTGACGAACTCAGGGAGATTGAGTATTTATTACTTACCCTTACCTGTATGGGTGGCGTCACTGTCATAAGTCATTCCTATCACCTTCTTGCGTGTTTTCTTAAGTGTTCTTCCCTGTTATGCCTCAATTGCCCAGGGTGTGTTGAATAAAGCCTCTTAGGGCATTTGGGGCATTTCCAAGTGAGTAATTTTGCCATAGGGTAGGGTAGGGTAGTGGCATATATAAATCTTTGTGCTTCCACAGGATGCACAGGAAACCTATGTTTGCAGAACAACAACATTTAAATACCCAGACAATTTACCAAACGCAAAAGGCTAACCGAATTCTGGTCTATCCCCGTAACGTGCAGGAACGAGACAGGCGCTATTAAAACCTTTTGGGTGTGCATACTTTACTGAGAATAGAATGTGAGCATTATTTCTTTTGCTCAAAGCCGCCGTTCACGGCGTACTCAATGCCTGTGTCGTGGTCTTTCACCGAAATGTTGTCCAGCAGCGCGTATCCTTTCGTGTGTTTCGGCCAGACCAGGATGGTCATTTCCTTCGCATCCTTGGGAACGTTCACGATTTTTTCCTCGTACGTCCACCACGGCTGGTCTGCAGGAATGGGAATGTTTTCCGCAACAAATTTTGTGGCATCAGTAAAGAATCGGAGTTCCAGGATGGTGCCGCCGCTGGTGTCATCAGTGAGCATCCATGCGGAAAGGCGGTATTGCGCGCCTTCGCGCACGGGAGTCTTTCGTGGCGTCCAGAGGCTTTCTGCCTTTGCGTCGCCAGCGTCAATGCGCAATGCTGCCTGTCCTGTAAATGCGCGGCTGTCCAATGACATGGTTTTGCCCAGGTTCCAGTCTGCAGGCGTCCACTTTATGTCCTTCTTGTTGAGCGGCGTATACACTTCGCGGAACTTGGCGCGGGCCTTGTCCTTCTGCAGCCCGTCAAGCCCAGTCCATGCCTGCTTGTACCAGTTCAGTGCGCGCTCGCGTGCCTTGTCTTTCAGCGTCTTGTCCTTGTCGGCATATGCCCACCAGTTGTCACCCAATGCCATCTTGCCCGAGGCTTCTGACGCGTCATTGAGGTCGTCATTCGCGAGTTTCTTTAGCGCTGCATTTGATGAGCGCGAGAGCATCAGGAGCCCCCGCGTCCAATCGCCCTTGAAGAAGCACAGGTATTTTCCTGCGTCCACATTCGCGGCTTCATCATCAGGGTCTTTTTCGAGCTTGAGTATCGCGGCTTTTGCCTTTCCGTATTCGCGCTTGGTCTCTGCAAGCACCTTTCCGTAGTCCTGCACGGCAAGCGTCAGCGAGACGTCCTGCGCGCGCTTTGCAGAAGCATCTGCCTGGCTCACGTACTTTGCGGCTTCCTCATAATCATCAGTAGGGACATAATTTCGCGCGAGTTGCAGGCACACTTGTGCGAGTGAGCGGTGGTTTTCCGGGCTTGTTTGCGCGCTCAATGCCTTGAGTGCGTCTGCGCGTTCTTTCTTTGCATCAATCGCAAACACATCTGCAGTCGTATCAATCGCGCGGTACGCAGGCTCTGCAAGCCCGTTCCTGAGCGCAATGACGCGGGCCTCACGAAGCAGGACAAACTTGTCTGCCGACGGCTCTTTTATCTCCATCCCGCTCCTGAGCAGCTTTGCACAAAGCGACTGTTGGCTTACAGGAGAGCTAAGCGCGTAGTCCTGCTTGTAGATTTCACGAATAGTTTTTTCTGATTCCTTTTGCTTCGCAGCGTCAGGAATTGGCTCTTTTGAAGCTGCCTGTTGCGCGCGCATTGCATACGGGACAGGCGCGCCAGGAGAAGAATATGCCTGCGGCGCGCTTGGCATCAGCGAAAGCGCCACTGCGCTAAGGATGGGGCGCGCATAGTGCTGTGCGCGATTCCAAAGTCCACGTACTGCCCCCTCCAACTCGTAATAACTCATTTTTAGTCACTTCACAATAACTACTCCCAAGATAAACCCCTATTTAAATCTTTCGTTTGCGCCTGGCGCAGTATTATGACAAGACCAGCTGCACAGGAAACCAGAGCACAAACCACGCCAGAACCGCCGCTAGAACTGCGAGCACAACAGACCGCGACTGGTGTTCCAAAAACCGCGCACTCAGCATGCATACCGCAGGCAGGAACAGCACTGCGTAAAACGGATAGGTTGCCCGGCTGAACGCGACCAGCGAGAATCCTGCGAGCGGAATCACAATACCGAGCAGGCCCAGCACTGCAAGACTGTCTTTTTTCCTCGCGCGAAGCCACGCATACGGTACAGCAAGCCAGAACAGCACAAGCGCAAGCAAGTTTTGACGGCTGGCGTAGCGCACCTTCGGGGCGTCTTCATAATAAGTAATTTCCTTTGGCCAGAACAGCCACATTGCCGGATGAACCGCGCCGCCTGCCGACGGCGGCTCGTACGTGCGATGATACTCAGACAGGTACGCAAGGTGATGTACAGGCGACGGAAACGCGTCAAATGCCGCGTCATACACCCACAGCCCTGCGAGGAACACGGCGAGCGCAGGAAGAACAACGCGCAGCGCGGCCTTGACTGCCGCACGAAGCGCTTTCTGCGAGAACGCGCGTTTCTGCATGACTGCTGCGTGCAGGACAAAGACCGGCAGCATGAGCGCCATTGATTCTTTCGTGAGCATCGCAATGCCGAGCAGCGTGCCCGTCAACACCGACCTGCCGTGCACGAATGCAAGCATCGCGCACAGCACGAAAAACACCGCAATCGTGTCAAGCATCGCCAGCGATGACTGCGTAAACCACAGGTTTTCAACGCCGAGCAGGAACGCGGCAATCATCGCGGTCTTTTCACTTGCGTATTTCCGCACGATAAGAAACACGAGCAGCACCGCAAGCGTTCCCGCAAGCACGCTCGGCAGCCGCCAGGCAATGCTGTTGTCGCCGAGCAGCGCAATGCTTCCTGCGACGATGGCCTTGCCGAGCGGCGGGTGCTCAGGATTGCACGACAGTCCCCGCAGCATGCATTTCGCGGCAGGCACAAACAATGCCTCGTCGTACACGTACTTGTCAGCAGGCGTGGCGATAATGAGCAGGTGCGCGACAAAAACAACGCCAATAATGCACGCGGTAAGCCATTCTGCGCGCGAAAGCTTGGGAATCATTCAACCACCTGCACTCCTGAAGGGATGTTTTTCAGGTATGTTCCTGGCGAAGGAATCCTGCACTCGCCTTGCGCGTCACACATGCCGTCAAAGCACGTTTGATTCGCGCCTTTTCCGACGCACTGCACGCAGGGCGCGCGGTCAATGCAGTCCTGCGGAAGTTCTGTGCTGAGCAACGGAAGAATAAGCAGCGCAAGCGCAAGTAAGAGTATTCCCGTAACCACGCACAACTCCTTTGTGTGCACTGCCATGCCTTTGTGGCTGGCGGCTGTCGTTAATAAACATTGCTGGAGAAACCTTTTTAAAACGACCGCTCTCTCAATGACCTATGCCTGCCAAACCGGCGAAAAAAGACGATGAAAAGCAGATGGGCATCACGGTGAAGAAGTCGGAAGACTTTTCTGAATGGTTCACCCAGGTCGTGACCAAGTCCGGGCTGGTAGATTATAGTATTGTGTCGGGCTGCATGGTCATCCGCCCGCTCGGCATGGCATTGTGGGACAATATTCGCGCCGCCTGCGAGCCAAAACTAAAAGCAATGGGTGTCCATCATTCGTACTTCCCGCTGTTCATTCCTGAATCATTGCTGACCAAGGAAGCCAAGCACGTTGAGGGATTCACGCCTGAATGCGCGTGGGTGACGCACGGCGGCCACACCAAGCTGAGCGAAAGGCTCGCGGTCCGCCCGACGAGCGAAGCCATTATGTACGATTCTTACTCTAAATGGATTCGCAGCTGGCGTGACCTGCCCATGAAGCTCATGCAGTGGAATAACGTGGTGCGCTGGGAATTCAAGCACCCAACCCTGCTGATGCGCACGCGCGAATTCCTCTGGGTGGAAGGCCACACTGCGTTCGCGACAAAAGAAGAGGCAGCGCAGGAATTCAATGACATCATGGCGCTCTGGAAAGACGTCTGCGTGAACACGCTTGCGCTGCACGGCATTCACGGCAGGAAGTCGGAAAAAGAAAAGTTTGCCGGTGCGGAAATGACTGAGTCGCTTGAGTTTTTCATTCCTAATGGGCGCATGGCGCAAGGTCCTGACGCGCACGCAGACGGGCAGAACTTCGCGAAAGCATACGACATTACCTTCCTGGACAAGGAAGGCAACAAGCAGCTCGTCTGGCAGAACACCTGGGCAATTACCACGAGAATGGTTGGCGTGATCGTTGCCGTGCACGGTGACGACAAAGGATTGGTCATTCCGCCCGCACTCGCGCCCACTAAATGCGTTATCGTCCCCATCCTGTTTGAAGATTCCAAGAAAGACGTGCTTGCGGCGTGCACGAAGCTGCAGCACGAACTCGCGGCATTCGCACCGCACCTTGACGACCGTGACGAATACACGCCGGGCTGGAAGTTCAACGAATGGGAGCTCAAAGGCGTGCCTGTGCGCATTGAGCTCGGTCCCAAGGACCTCAAGGCAGGACAGGCAGTGCTTGTGCGCCGCGACACCGGAGAGAAAAAAAGCACCAAGCTCACTGACGTACGTGCCGCGGTCAGCGCAATGCTGGACGCGATGCATAATGAAATGCTCGCGCGCTCAAAGAAAATGACTGACGCCGCCATTGTCGACGTGAAAACAATGGACGAGCTCATCGTGGCAATCAAGGACAAGAAGGTCGGCAGAGGACTGTTCTGCAACGCAGGCGACTGCGAAGACCACATCAAGGACAAGACTGAAGGTGCAAGCACGCGCGGCATTGTCCTGGACAAAAAGGCGCCAGGGAACTGCATTCACTGCGGCAAGCCCGCGAAAGTTATTGTGCACTTTGCAAAGAGCTACTAAGATATTGTTTCTGCAGGAAAGAATGTTCGTTGCAGGCTTTGATAATCCCATAAATCAATCATGCAAACGCCGCCCCTTCCGCATGTTCCATTCAGGCACGTTGTTGCGCCTTGGTGTTGGAAGCAGCTCCGGCAGGGATTGCGGTCAGGGCAGTCTGCTTCGATGCCCAGCGGAGTTGGTTCCGGCGTCGCACCAACAAGAAGGGCAATTGCTGTCAGCATGCCCGCAACAACAAAGAGCGCGATTGCACATCGGATTGCCATTGCATTTCTGCGCAAGGAAAGCGCGCAGCCCGCAAGCGCAACAACAGACACGAGCGCGCCCAGCAGCACGAGCGGCGGGCGGTACACAAAGACCACGCGCGAGTCCTGCAGGGTCACGTTCACTGAAATAAGCCCTTTGTTGTTTTCAATCTGCCGACGGTCAATCGTACGCCAGCCGTCGTCATAATTCTGGTTCAAAACGAGCCGCGTTGGAACTGTCGGGGCAAGGCGCACCACCAGCTTGTTGGGCGACCAATACTCATACGCAGCAGCGCCACCCTGCTCAAGAAAGACCTCGCCGTGATACGCTGGATGGCCGTGCCATTTGACTGCAGTAATGTCCGGAATCGGGTCATAGCCGTTGGCAGTGCCGGTGTTTGCAAGAAGGTTGTAGTACATACTCGTGTGCGCGCCGCTCCGCTGCAAATCAGTGTCCAGGATTTGCGTGAACTGTTCTGCATGTGCAATTGCGGGCGGCACCATGGGGAATGCCTCGTACAATGGCGGCTGGCTTACCAGGAACAAGTCTGCAATGATGAACGCAACGAGCACTGCGCCTATGAGCACCACGTTGCGGTTGCGGAGCCATCGTGCGCGCGCCACGTCCAGCCCCATTCCCGCGACAAGCGCCGCAACGAGGATGAACAGCACTGAAAATCTCGGCGCAATGTGCATGGATTGGAGCAAGGGCAGCCGGTGCAGCAGATTCCACGGCGAAAACCATTCGAAGTTCCCGGCTGCGATGAGCAATCCCGCAAACCCTGCAACGAGCAACGGCGCTTCGCGTTTCCGGAATGTCCATGCGCCCAGCGCAAACAAAAGCAATGGAAGGAGTCCGATGTACGCGCCGTACTCATGCCACCCCCATGGCTGTTCCTCAAAAACACGCATCCTGAATTGCTGCTCCCTGCCCAGGAACATGTGCATGAATGCGTCAGCCGTCATTGGCTCTGTCATGTTGGTAGGACGCGGATGTTCCATAAGATAGTCCAGCGTTGGCACGGTCTTGACCCCTGCAATGCAGAACGCAATAAACACAATTAATACGGCGTGCGCAAGCGGCTTGATGCTCTGTTCCTTCAATCCACGGACAATGCCATACGTGCCCAGGAACAGCGCGAGAGGTACAATGACGTGCACAGCGCCGCCGGCTAAAAACATCCATGCCGCAAAAAGCGCGGCAAAAACAAGCTGTGAACGCTCTTTCAGCGAGCGCAAATAAAACAACACAGGCCATGGCAACAGGAGCATGGGAAAAAAGGACACGAGCCCTTCGGTGATGCGCAGAGAGAAATAGCTGGACAACCCGAAGACAGCTGCGGCAAGGAATGCCCCCAGCACTGAAACGCCTACGTGCCGTGCAAGCACAAACATGCCCAGCAGGCCCAGGAACAGCATCACTGCAATCTCGATTTTCAGCCCGACCACGCACCCAAACAGCAGCGTGAACACGAACGTCGGCTTGAGAAAGCCCACTTGCGGGTTCGCGAGCAAAGGGCGGCCGCCGCTGTAATACGGATTCCACAACGGGAACTGCCCGTAGCGCAGGATGGTCTCGCGAGGCACTTCGTCAAAAAAGCAGAACTGGTCCCAATCATCAACGCCGGTATTGCGGATGTTCTTGAAGATGGGCGAGACAAACGCGAATGCGAGCAGCGCGAGAAGAACGTATGGAACCCACTGCCCCCAACCTTTGCGCATATGCCCTTGTTCAGCACAGGGTTACTTAATATTTTCGGAATGGCGCTAGCGGGAAAGAATTATGCAGGTTTCCTGATAGAGCGGTTCTGCCTTTGCGCAGAACGCGCCGCGCTCCTCAACGGTGAGCAAGTCCTTTGCCCGCGAGGCAATCACCTTGATGCATGCTTCTTTTTCGTCGCCGTCCGTGAGCAGCCTGCAGAATTTCAGCGCAGTGTCCTGACCGCTCGGGTCCCAGAACTCATCCTGCACTGCTCCCGCAAGGCAGAGCTTGCGCAGCGCGCCCTTAGGCGCGTACTGGCAGTCTGCAATGGACGGTTCTGGCTGCTGGGAATGCGCGCCGCTGATGTCCCTGCCCATGCTTTCAATGCACGGCTGGCGATACATTTCCGGCGCCGCAAGGCAGGATTCAGTGACTTTCTTGAAGTCATCGTTGTACAACTGGCGCATGCGCGCTGACTGATAGAAATAGCAGCTCCATTTGTATTTGTCTTCAACGATAGTGCATGGATACTGCGGGTCGTCGCTCAGGTATTTTGTCTTGTGGTCTTCTGCAAGCCCGCCGACGATGTTTTCCATGAACACGCCGGTGTAGCACGAGCCGAGGTTTGTTTCAACAAGGTCGCAGTTGCGCAACGCATCATGGATTTCATAATTCGACCATGCAGTGAGCCCGTGACCAATGCCGTGCACGCACTGGTGCAGGAAAAACGGATTGAGCTCGTCATTGCATATTACTTTGAGGTCATCCTTGAGGTTCTGCGTGCCGTGTTCCTGGAAGTATGCCTCAGTCGCGCCGTGGTAGCAGCCTGAATGGCATTCCCCGCTGCACAGCTGGAATGCTTTGGCGCCGTTGAGTTCGTACGCAAGCCTGCCTGCATTGTGCGCCTGCTGGTGGCAGTTGCCGAGTTTTGCCGAGAGCGCGTGCAGGCGCTTCACGGTCTTGAACGGGCCGTATTTCTTGGTGTACGAGTACAGCGCAGTTTCATTCGTAAACACAAGCTCATCGTTCTCGGCGATGGTCTCGTCATACGGCAGCGTATTCTCTTTTTCAGGTGGTGTTTGCAGCAACGCGACCATGCCTGTGAGCGCAGGCGAGTTTCCGGAGAGTATTGCCAGCATTGCAAACAACGCGCGGACAAATGCCTTTGCGGCTGTTTCCTCTGCTTTTTCTTCACCCGTCACGGTAATCACGCCGGTAAACTGCGGATGCACGTGGTCGTGGAACTGCCAAATGCCGGGCTTGCGGAACGTGAAGCTCCAGCTTTCGCCTGGCTTGACGATGTCCTTGGGGTCAAACTCCAAGTAGATTTCATGCGTGGGATGAATGTTTGAGGCAGGCCAGCGCATTTCTTTGCCTGTGTTCTTGAACGTCACGGTTTCGCCAACTTCAATCTCCAGCGCCGCAGGCTCAAATCCGTTGTCCGGCATGGAAGTGACGTGCTCGCCGGTTTCGTGCGCGTGCGCGACAGAGCCCAGCAGCACTGCAGCCAGCAAAAACACCAGCACCGCTTTCATGTGCGCACCAGCCCTGCGCCACTCGTGCACGCATTTTGCAATGGCACATCAAGCGACGCGCACGGCCCGTGCGTTCCGTACACGTCAACGGATTGCGCGCGGAGCGCGACGCCAATTTGATAGGCGCAGCGCTCGCGATAGGACGCGTTCGCGGCGGAGCAGAACGCATTGGCGCGCGCCACGTTCAGCTCGTCAAAATTCAGGATGTTATCAACAGCACCAATAATGCATTGTTCCCGGTGCTCGTCAGGGAATTGCGCGCACAGCGTGCTTGTTTTTTCTACAAACGTGTTTCCTGCAGGCTCGAGCGTGGTGTGCCACGTGGGATTGCTGACCATCAAGCCCAGGCTTTGCATGCACACCATAACCATGCTCTCCGGTGCCTTGAGGCAGGCCCTGCTCGCAGCATGCATGCTGTGATTGTGCCGCGCGATAAGCCACCCTGCGTGGTTGATAAAACATTCGTGCTGGTATTTTTCTGGGAGCGCGTTGCACGGCGCGAGCACATCGGTGTCTGAAAAGACGCCTGCACGCGCCTGTCCCTTGAGCGCGCCATTGACGTTTTCCATGAATACGCCCTGCCAGCAGCCTTCCTGCGCTGTGCGCGTGTCCAGCGAATTGCAGACCGCAAGAGCCGCGGACAGGTCATACGCGGTGGACATCAGCACGCCGTGTCCTGCGCCATGATAGCAGTAGAACTTGAACTTGGACGAGTACGAATCATTGATAGGGTCGCAGATGAGCGCTATCGCCTCCTTCCCTGAGCCGGTTTTGCCCAGCACCTGCTCAAAATACCCGTGCTGGCAGCCGTAATTGAACAGCGTCGTGCACGAAAGAAACAGGGCAGGAGAAACGCCAAACACCGCGGCGGTCGCGCGCCCGATTTGGTGCGCAAGCTGGTGGTCGTCAATGGAACGGCGTATTTTTCCCTCGCCCTGCAGGCGCGCAAGAAGCGTGAGCGCGTGCTGCGGACCGTAGACTGCCGTCAGGTTTTTGAATGCGCTGAAAATGCAGACCCCGTCAATCGACGAACAATTGTGGTTGTACGCGACATAGACTTCTTCACTGCTTGCGCTCAGATGCGGCTGTGTTTGCAGCGGCGCAGGCACTGGTGGCGATGGCCCATCAAAAAACAGCGACACCAGCCCGGTCAGGAAGCCCTTCAGCGACCACCAGCGCTTGCGCGTTTCTTTTGCCACAATTATACTGCCCGTAAACGCAGGATACAGATGGTCATGGAAACCCCATATGCCTTCTTTTGCAAACGCAAAACTCCAGCTTTTGCCGGGCGCGATGGGCAGCAGCGGGTCAAAACCAGCATACTCCTCGTGCGTCGGGTGGTTGTTGGACGCAGGCCAGCGCAGGTCTGTGCCGGTATTCTCAAAGACCACGGTCGCGCCTACCGGAACGTCAAGCGTTGCCGGCACAAATCCTTCATCCGTCAGGTGAATCGTGTACGCGCCGTGCGCGCTACTGCCGGAAGCGGCAACGAGGCATACGACAATGAACAGTACTGCTTGGCGAATCATCCGCACTCCCCGGTTGCGCCTGCCGAGCGTTCTTTATAATCTTTGCGTCCGAGCAAAGCAGGACGCGACCGCTAGTTTTTTATAGCACAATTCATTTCCCTGTCCCATGCCTGCAGCAAAAGCACCCAAGCCCATTGGCGAGGTCACGCATTTCTTTGACAAAATCAGCGTCGCAGTCGTCAAGCTGTACGCGCCGCTGAAAGTCGGAGACAAGATTCGCATTGAAGGGCACGGCCAGCAGTTTGAGCAGGCTGTGGGCAGCATGCAGATCGAGCACGAGAAGCTTGCCGAAGCCAAGAAAGGGCAGGAAGTGGGGATGAAGGTCGCGAAGCCGGTGAAGGCAGGCGACGCGGTTTTCAAGGTGTAAAGTTACTCTTTTTAAGTAGTTATTTTCTTTCTTTTGCTTCACGCATACTTCTCCATTCACGTCTGTGAAAAACAGATATGTTTATATATTAGTGAATTGGAGTTTTCTTCGTGGGAAAAGAGTGGATAGCGTCAGGTAGATTTTCGTATTGGCACTTCCTTGTTCTGTTACTGATAAGCGCTTTTGTCTTCTACGGGTTTCGTGCAGGCGAACAATCACTCACCGGGTTTGCAGTAACGGAACTGACGGACAACACCGGCACTGTCGTTGGCACAAAGCTGGTTGACGACCCTGCATTTGAAACGCGCATCATCGACATTGAACGCACCAATACTGTGCTGAAAGTCAGGTTCTCGCACGACGCAAACGAATCATTGCCGGTCTGGGTTGAAGGAGAAGTCACGCACGTCTTTTCCACTGACGGAACCGCCCTGCCCAATGATGTGGTCACGCTGACCGTGCTGCTCGTGGACAACCGCATTCCTTCGTTCAAGCTGCATATTGGTTCAGAGTCTGAAGTGTTTGCGTTCGGCGAAGAGCCTGTTCCGCCCACCGGCGAGCTCAGCACGCCGAGCTTTTCCACGCAAGACGTCATCACTAACTGCGGTCCAAACCCGGTGGTGATGAACACCAGCACTAGCCTTACGCAGAACCTTCTGGCAAACGGCACGTGCATCATCATCAATGCGAGCGACGTGTTCCTGAATTGTTCAGGATTTAACATTTCGTACAACTGGCAAGGCGCATTGCAAAACGTGAGCGGCATCGTGGCGACAAACCAGTCAAACGTCACCATTCAGGACTGCATTCTTGTTGACGTCAATGCGTCAGGCGAAGCAGGAATTGCCATCAACTTTACTCGCGTCAATAGCAGCCTCATTCTCAACACCACGGTCCGCACCAATGGCACCGATGACAGCATCGGCATCCTCATCACTGACAACGCATCACGCAACCGTATTGTCAACAACACCATCCTGACGAACGGTAGAGGCATCCGGAGCTATGCCATCCGTCTTGCCCACACCGTGACGAGCACCAATGTCAGCGGAAATCTCATCATCGCCAATGGAACCAACCGCAGCGACGCAGTCCGCATAGAGACGTTCTCCAACAACAACATTTTTGTTTCAAACAACATCACTGCGCTTTCCATCATCAGTTACGCAATCTTCGTCAATGATTCAAACAATTCTGTCTTCAACCACACACTCCTGAGCGACCCAGTTCGCTGGATTCGCAGCGAGAAGAATGCGCGCTTCACAAACTTCACCAACCTTACGTTCGCCACGCCTGCAGGACGCATCAGGTTTCCCGGCTTCGTCCAAGTGAACGACAGCGACATCTTTAGGGGTAATCTTAACATCACGTCAGTCAGGGCATTCCTCAATGCCACGAACCTGACCATGCTCAACCAAAGCGCCCAGGTCACGCTCAACGACGTCATCGCCAACAACCCGTCGCCAACGGTTGACTTTGAAGACGACGGAACATTTGCCGCATGCGCAGCAGGACTCTGCACTGAGGACGGACCAAACAATTACACGAATAATGTGTACGTGTTTAACGTGACCAGCTTCACTGGATTTTCCTGGACCGACGCAGGCGGCACCACCACGACGTGCACCAACGTGACTGCCAACCTGTCGCTGACCGCAAACGTGCTCTCCAATGGCACCTGCTTCACTATTTCCGCAGACCGGCTGACCTTCAACTGCTCAGGCTTCAGCATCGGCGGCGATGGCACGGGAAACGGCATCCTTGCCGACAACCGGACATCAATCGTCATCCGCGACTGCCTGATTGAAAACTTCACCAATGACATCCTGTTCCGCGACGTGCGGACAAGCATCGTGCGGAACACGACGATGCGCAATGCCAGCGTCGGGCTCTATGTTGCCGTTGGGCTCGCGGACAATGTCACCAACAGCACGTTTGCCAACCTGACCACCGGCGCAGTTGTCAGCGGCGCCTTTAATCTTACGTTCGTCAACAACACGTTCCGCGACAACGTCATTGGCGTCATCATCAACAGCTCGTCGCAAACCAACACGCTTGACGCAAATGTGTTCCGGAACAATACCCAAACAGGCGTCCTGCTCCGCGGCATTGCCGAAGCAAACCGCATCCGCGGCAACACCATTACCAACAGCTCCATGGGAGTCCTCCTCACCGGCAACAGCACGCGCAACATCGTGTTCAACAACACCCTGGTGAACAATACGGTCGGCGTCCTGCTCATCGTCAACACCAGCAGAAACCAGGTTGAGAACAACACGTTCGTCATCAGCGGGCTTGACGCCATCCGCGTTTTGCCCACAGTATTCTCTAACACGCTGCGGAACAACACGTTTGTTGACAACCGCGTGTGGGGCATCACGTTCGCAGGCGGCCACAGCAACCTCATCGTGAACAGCACGGTCCAGGGCACGCGCGGCTCGCTGAACGTCACCAACGGCGGCTACAACAACAGCGTAAACGATTCAACGCTTATCGCGAACGTGACCTTTGAGAACCAGAACCGCACGCATGGCCCAACCTTTTTGACATACCTCACCAACCTCACCTTCGGCAACCAGACCACGTTCCACGGCATTGTCAACCTTTCGTTCAACCGCGTGTTTGTAAACGCAACAGCAGCGCCGCCGCTCAACGCGACCGCCGCAATCACGTTCTTCAACCTGCTCCAGCTCCCGCAGGCGCTCGTTGACCTTGAGGACGACAGCACGTTCACGAACTGCACCGGCTTTTGCACCATCCTGCGGGCAACCAATGGTTTCCTTCACTTCAACACGAGCAGGTTCACGACCTACACTGCCAACGAGTCGCCTGCCGGGCAGGCTGTGTGCGGCGCCAACAGCAACATTTCCGTCGCTGCGAACGCGACGTATAATGGAACAACCGAGCCAGGAACCGTGAACGGCTCAAGTGGATTCGGGTTCTCGCTCGCAAGCGGCGACTTCAACAATGACAGCGTCAATGACGCGCTCATTGCAGCGCCGTTTACGCCTATTAGCAACGATACGCCCATGGCAGGAACTGCATACATCCTGTACGGCAGGAACGCGAGCTTTGTGCCCAGCGGCAACGCTACGGCGATTGCCAACATTACCATTCGCGGAAACAACACGGCAGAAGTCTTTGGCACCGCGGTTGCGGCAGGCGACATCAACAACGACGGCATCGCAGACATGATTATTGGCTCGCCAGGAAACAAATCAGTAAGCGTGTTCTTTGGCAGAAACAATCCCGGCAACTTCAACCTCACGCGGGCAAACGCAAACATCACCATCAACGTCAGCAGCATTGACGACCTCGCGCTCACCACCGGAGACCTCAACGGCGACAATGTCACTGACCTCGTGATTGGGCAGCCAGACCACCCTGGCGATTCCAAAGATTCCCCTGGACGCGTGAACGTCGTCTTTGGACGCTCTGCTCTTCCGAGCCAGCTGAATATGTCCAGCGACGCGAATGCAACGTTCAATGGAACATCGCCTGCAGACTTTTTCGGCTACGCGCTCGCGACCGGAGACCTCAACAATGATACATTCCTTGACCTCGTGATTGGCGCGCCAGGACGCAACATTTCCTCAGTGGAAAGCGTCGGCGAAGTGTACATCGTGTTTGGAGGGTTTGCGTTCGCCAGCAGAAACATTTCGCTTGCAAACATGACGCTCCAGGGCGAGACCACGGTCAACAGCATTACCAACAGCCTTGCGCTCGCCGGATTCTCACTATTCGCCCGGCTTGATGTGAACAACAACAGCATTGCCGACCTCATCATCGGAGCCCCGCGAAGCATCGCGCCGCCAGACAAGCGCGACGCAGGAACCGCGTACATTGTCTTCGGGCACGCCGCCCTGAGCGGCACCATCAATCTTTCCGCTGCCAATGTAACAATGTACGGGACTTTTGGCAACAGCCTCGGACAGCCGCCAGGCGAACGTGCAGGCTACGCAGTCTTCGCCACCGAGCTCAGTGGTGATGGTCTTGCAGACGTTGCCGTGGGAGCGCCGCGCGCGCCGGCGCACGAATTCCTTGATGCCGGAATCGTCTACGAAGTCTTTGGAAGGAATGCTTGGCCGCGATTCATGAACCTCAGCACCGCAAACACCACGCTCTGCGGCCAGCGCTACCGCGGGCGCCTCGGCATTGCTTTGGGAAACGGCTCGCTCTTGAAATCATCAACACCGCCACCACCACCGCCTCCTTCGCCCACTCCTCCGCCACCGCCTCCGCCTGCGCCGCCGCCCCCTCCGCCACCGGCAGAACCTACGCCTCCTCCTCCCTCAGAGCCACCGCCGCCTCCGCCTACGCCTCCACCTCCTCCGCCGCCCGACCCGCCGCCCGACCCGCCTCCGCAAGGCACGAGCTCGTTCGTGCTCCTGATAGACGACACGTTTGACAGCCAGAGCACTGTCGCGCCGCAAAGCACGGAAACAACAGAACAGGCAATCGTGCTTACAGAAACGCACGTGCCTGCTGCAGAACAAGACATCGGCACAGAAACCACGAGCAGCGGATTTGAAACCGCGAGCGACGTTACCGACAAAGCCAACCAAGACCCTGACGGAGAAGAACTTACCAGTCATTTTGGAGGCACAGTCTACAACGACGTTCCGCCTCCGCCGCCCCCTCCTCCACCTCCACCTCCGCCGCCTCCCCCACCGCCACCGCCACCACCAACACCGCCTCCGCCTACTCCGCCGCCTCCGCCGCCGCCGCCGCCTCCGCCTCCTCCAACAGGAAGCTTCCCTGCAGGAACACACATCCTCACTGCAGACGGTCTGAAACCCATTGAGGCAATCACGGTAGGTGAACCGCTGTTCGGTTACGATACCGCTGCAAAGAAACTGGTGAACGTGACTGTCCTCAGGGCATTTGAGCGCTCTTCAGACCACTACTATTCGCTGACCACAGAAAGCGGCATCACGCTTCAGGTCACTGCAGAGCACCCTCTCTACACGTCCGACGGATACAAACGGGTAAAGACGCTCAAGAGCGGAGACACTATTTTCCTGTTCAATGGGGTAGGGTTGGCTCCTGACACCATCGTGCGCCTGCAAAGAATAACGAAAAATCTCAAGGTGTACAACTTCCACACATCCGACACCGAGAACTATTTCGCAGAATGGGTGCTCGTGCACAACAAACACGGCCCGTGCAAGGACTACCCGACGTGCTCAAAGGACGACGCAGATTGTGTAGGTCACGTTGATGGAACACCTGGATTCTGCTATCACCTTTCCCACGGTGAAGATTACGAATGCGCAAATGAACACCAATGGTACGACTGCGATGACGCAAACTACATGCCTGGGCTCAATCTCGATACAGACGCAGGCAGAGCCAAGTACAAGGAATGCTGCGAGGAGAAATACTGCGGCGACGGACAAATCAACCAACCCGATGAAGAATGCGAGCCGCCTGGCAGCGATTGCATGACCGACACCGGTGACAAGGGTAAGTGCTCATCTTACTGCAAGTGTTACGGTCCGTACTGCGGCGACGGCGTAGTCCAGCGAGAGCTTGGCGAAGAATGCGAGAGGCCCGGCGACACGTTCAAGACTATGGAGGAGTGCAAGGGAGGGTATCCCCCGCCACCATCAGGCACGCCCACGGGCGGCACACCGACAGGCGGAGGAACGCCCACACAAGGTGCTGGCGGGTCTGGCGGTCAAGGCGGAAGCGCGCCGCCTGATGTCGCGAGCGGACAACCAGGACCCGGCTACACCGGCGGGCAGGGAGGAACCGGCGGCGCGTTCAGCGGCGGAGAAGGAAATATCGGAGGCACATCTGCGGTTGTTGCGGGCAGCAAGACAGAGACGCTCTTCCAGACAGGCGGCAACAAAGAACTTGCGCAAGGCCTGCCTGCAATTACCGGACGCATCAACATTCCAGGCCTGCCCATTCCGCCATCGCTTGGCGGCGGCGAGCCTGCCGGCGGAGAAGAAGGCGCGGGCGGCGCAGGAGGAGGAGCCGGCGGCGGAGCAGGAGGTGCGGGTGGCGGGGCAGGCGGGGCGATGGCGCCGCCAAAGCCGGTCCGGTGCGACGAGGTCTGCAAGTGCCGCAATGAAACCGAGAACTGCGGCTGTCCGAACAAGTGTCCTATTCCTGACCCGCTTGAGAAGATTCCTTGTCCTGAAAAAGAGGAAGAAGAGGAAGCCGAGCGCATTGAATGCGGCGACGGCAAGCCCACTGACGCGAGCCAGATGATAACACTCACGAACGCGGCAAACCACGAAGCATACATGGAATACGGGCAGTCGGTCATCAACAATGCGCTCGCGCAATCGCAAGGCAGGCCAGGAATGTCTGCGGCAGACCTTGAACAGCAGTACCAGCACGTCACCGTGCAGGAAGCAATGCGGCTTGACCGCGAGGAACGAAACAGGCAGGCACTCGCTGCAGGAGCTGCGGTCGCAGAACTGACCGGCACGTCAACAACATATCCATCTGTCATTACGGGTCGCGCAACAGACTATCAGCCTGCAGCAAGCGTCCCCGGATACCAGCAGTCAGGCACGGGTTACCGGTCTGCGCAGGGCGGCATCTCTATCCAGGGCGGAAGACCGGTTGCGTACGGTCCTTCAGAAGATTACTTGCAACCAGGCACAGAATACCAGTCGCCACAGGGCGGCATTTCTGCCCCATCCGGCGCTTCACAGCCGACCTTCCCCTATGACCCGACTGCGGCGTACAACGCAGTGACCGCATCAGGCGGAGTCCAATCATACATCACGTCCACGCTTGCCGCAGGCGACCCGACGGTGATTAAGGAAAACACGCTCGCCATCAACAACTATCTCAACGCGCTCGCCCAGCAGAATCCAGACCTTGCCAGTCGTGTTGCGGCAAAAGTGGAAGAATGCGACGCAGGCGACAAGGGACCGGTAGACCTTGGCATCCCGGGCGGAAACCCTGACATCAGCACGTCAGAAACCCGCGCAAAAGCAGACGCGCAGTGCGTGGCAAAGTACGGCGTGCCGAGCAAGTGCGACAAGGAAAAGTGCAAGTGCATCCCGCCCTGCCCGGCAACTCCCGGACCGCTGCATCCGCACCCGCTCATCAGCGAAATCGGCTACAACTTCATCGAAATTTACAACCCTACTGAATTTGACGTTGACCTGGGTGACGGCTGGGGCATTGAAATAATGCTTGAATCAACCGAAGTGCCTGAACAGCCGTCATTGCCGTATGAAGAATTCATGCAGATTGTGGACACGTGGCCTGCGCCTGGCGAAGAACAAATACCGCCCGCAGCCCAAGTGTTCATCGCGTACTCAGAAGACGTTGACCCTGCAAGCGTCAGCAGCGCGACCGTGCAGATAACCGGTCCTGAGGGTGTCGTGCAGGGAACGTACGAAGTCGCGAACAACCTGATTACGTTTACGCCCGAAAGCGAACTCGCGCCGCTCACCGCGTACACCGTGCGCGCGGAAAACGTGCTTGCCGCGAGCGGCAGGCAGTCATCGCCTGGCACGGTCAGCTTTGTCACCGGCGAAGCGCTCGCGTTCCCCGCACAGCCGGACTTCTGCAGCATGACGCTGGAAAGCGAAGACGGAACAACACAGACACTGTACTCACCGATAGGGACTGCGCTCGCGGAAGACCTGCGGACATTCGCGACGGTTGAAGAGCGCGAGGCGTGGCAGGCAGAAGTTGTCGCGAACGCGAGCATTGACCCGTCAGCGCCGCGTGTCGCGATACGCGCGGCAGACGAGTTCGACCCGTATGGTATTACACAAGGACTGTCGCCTCGCGACGCACTGTTGTACTCAACAAGCCCGTGCGCTGACGCAGGATTGTACGACACGCTCACGGATGAGGACGCCTCTGCGCCTGAGCGCGAAGCCGCAATGAATTTGCTCGCAGACCGCGGAACACTCGACCCTGAAGACCTCAAGACAATCGCGAACAAGGTTCCTGAACTTGAGGATGCCGCGCTGGACAAGGCACGGGAACTGCCGCAAACCGTCAAGATTCCTTTCGGAACAATGAGCACGGAAAGCCTCCTGAAGCTTGACGTTCCGCCAGGAGCAAGCGTAGGACTGCTCGGCATCACTGCATGGGCCGCGTTTGAAGCATTCACCGGCAGGGCGTCGCTCGCCGATTCGCTCACGCCAACGTACACTGGCGAGCTCGGCACGAAGAAAGGAAAACCAGTCATCACTGACGCCCGCATTGTCAAGATGCCTGACCTTCCGCGAGCAATGCAGCCGGACACGGCAGAAACAGCTTTGTCTGCCATTGAAACCGCGGTGGACACTGTGCTCGCGCCGCCTGCAGGCGAGACACAGCAGGTTGACGCGGCAGTTGAAAGCGCGTCCGCAGGCACGCAAAGCCTTGGCACAATGCGGTTCATGTTCTCCAAGATAGCGCCTGAGCCCAAGCCGCCGCTCACCGACGAAGAAAAGGCACGGGCAGAACAATACACTGACCCGGACAAGCGACAGGAGCGCATTGACGAAGTCTCTTCCGCGGCAGAAGACACGCTCGCGCCTGAGGAACAGGCGTGCAAGCAGAAAGCTCTTGAGTCGCCAAGCACCGGGGAAGACATTTTCGTGAGCACAGACGGGCAAACATCGGCGCACGTGGAAAGCTATGATTCAGCGCCTGCGGCAACGACGGCAGCGCGCACTGCAATGCCGAAGGCGCGGGCAGGCGGCATCACCGGTGCATCAATTGTTGACGTGACTGGAGCGCAGGGCTACCAGTCTGCAGCAAACATTCCTGGCTACAACATGCCGACAGCTTCCGGTTACCAGCTCGCGTCGTCAGTGCCCGGCTACCAACAGGCAGGCACGGGTTACCGGTCTGCGCAGGGTGGCATTTCGCTGGTGGGCGGCAGGCCTGTCGCGTACGGTCCGCAGGAAGATTACTTGCAGCCAGGCACAGGCTACCGGCCCGCATCCGAAGTTCCCGGGTATTACGCGCAAGACCAGGGAGACTTGCTCACGGCATCAATGCCACAGCCATATGGCCCGCCAAGACCGTCGGGTGGCGGAACGGCAAGCATGGACACAAGCCTTCCTGCAGACTACCCTGCGCGCGTGTTCGCGCACGACTTCGGCGAATGCATTGACGAAGCATACCAAGACCTTACGGAACAATACAACGCAGAAGCGCGCGGCGAACAGGTGATGGGCACTGCGGCAAGCGTGCTTCAGTCCGGCGGCATCAAAGTCGTCATGGTGAATGACGAGTTCATTGAGGAGTTCGGCGTCGCGCCAGACTTCCGCGTGAACCCCAGCGACTACCTGCCGGAAACGCCGGTCATGCTGCTGGGCACTGCAGGCGGTGCAAACCTTGCGCGCGTCCGCATCGCGCAAAGCGGCCACGCAATCCTCTTCAAGGGCGGCGAGCCCGGAAGCATTTCGCCTGACGCGACAGGAACTGCGCCTGAAGACACATCCGGAGGAGACACCACGGGCACTGGCGACGGCCAGCCGCCCGCTATACCCCCAGAAGAAACTCCTGCAGAACCGCCCGCGATGCCTGCAGAACTGCCATCCGACGCGACTGCTCCTGAAGAACTTCTTGCGGAAGAAACGCCTGCAGAAGAACCGGTCGCCGCTCAGCCGCAGGAAGAATTGCCTGCAGAGCCGCCTGTGCCTGAACAAACGCCTGCTCCTGAGCCAAGCGCTGAAGCAGGCATTGATAAGATTCTCTATTATACTGGGCTGCCCATCGGCGTGCTCTCGCTCGGCGATGAGCCCAAGAGCGGCATCTGGGGAATCACCACGCTCGCGTTCTCTGAAATCACTGGCGACGTGAAACTGATTGACCGCACTGCTGTTGAAACAGACACAGTTGAACTTGACGTTCCGGACACGGCAGTCATCAGTGAAACGACAGGCATTCTTACAGACATGCCAGTATCTGCACCAACTGATTCTGCTCCTGCAGGACCGCCCTGGGGTGAGGGAATCATTGATGACGTCACGCATTACAATCTTGACCCGCGACCGATTGAAGCGCTGCATGTGGTCGTTTCAGGATTCACGTACGACGCGAACTCAGCGACCGTGCGCATCAAGAACATCGGCACAGGACAATACGTATTCACCAATGAAATCCTGCGCGTCAAGGCAGGAGGCAACTTCTGGCTTGACCAGATACCGTACGGCTACTGGCTGAGCGGCGGCGAAGAAGGAGCCTTTGTCTTCGGAACACCCGGCGGCGAAGTCGCGCCCAGCGTGTTCCTCCCACAAGCGCCTGCCGAACCGCCGCAGGTGTCTGCGGAAGAATTACAGGAACTGCCTGTTGAAGAACTGCCGTCAGAACCGACAGTTGAAACTGCTGCCGAAGACCTGGAATGCTATCCGGTGCCGTCAATGGCAAAGATTCGCTACAGGCCTGGCTGCGCGCTTAAATCAGAAACGTTGTATTGCTGCCCGCGAAGTGAAAGCGATGCTGCGAGAACACCGAATGACACGTATGCGATACCAGTCAAGCCGGTCGCGATAATCACGCCTGCAGAAGACTTGGAATGCAAGCCTGTTTCGCTCTATGCGAAGCTGCGTATGCTTCCGGGATGCTCGCTCACGCCTGATAACATGTTCTGCTGCCCGAGAACTGCCGGCACTGAAGGCGCGGCGTCCAGAGGACTTGATGTTTCAGAAGGCATGTACGCCATACTGCCGTACGAGCCCAAGCCTGCGCAGCCAATCACAGGATACGTCACTGTCGCAGAAAGCGTGCTGGGTGACGGAACAGCCGGCGCTGAACAACTCGGCGACACCGTACAGGAAGATACCGGCGCTTCAGGAACAGAATCCGCGGAAGGCGAAATGCCTGCGCCGCTGACCGAGCGCCCGGCAGTGTACACATTCCTGTCACCGATGCGCGTGCAGTATGGCGACCTGATGCTGCTCACCGAACTCCTGTTCCTCGGTCCGGGAGAAGGACTGCCTGAAATTCCCGGCGCAGAAGCAAGCGCAGGGCTTGACCGCAAAGTGCTGGACTACATCTTGCTCCCTGCAGGACAGGCAGAATACTCATTGGTCACGCTAGGCGGCAGTGTCAGTTACGAAAGCGTGCCGGGCGTGCTGCCCACAAACGGCGAAGGCACGCCGCAAGTAAGCAAGCCTGAAGACCGCGAGCAAGACTTTGAACGCATACTCTCCCCTGAACCCGCGCCGTCGATGCGCGTCATCAAGCCAGGTCCGATGCCCAAGCCTGCTGAACGTGCAGGCGATTGTGTTGAAGGCGAGGAGCGCGTGAAAGCAAATCCTGATGGCAGCGCGCCGAGAACAGACTGCAGGAGACTGGACAAAGTAAGCTACTGCTGCGGAGGAGCCACGTACCACACGCTGCCGCGCATCATCAAGCCAGGCCCGATGCCTGCAGAGAGCGCGAGCGCATTTACAACGCAGTCCAAGCCGCTGGTTGAGTCATGGACACGGGCCGGCTTGGCAATTACTGGAAGCGTTGTCGCGGAAACAAGCGAACTCGGCATCACGCCGCAGCAGGTCAGTGAAACGCTTGCCCGCCAGCGCAAGATTTCGCAATCGCGCGAGCGCGCAGTGTCTGCGGTGAATGCATACGCAACACGGACAAAGCAGGACGCAGGACAACTCATCATTACTGCAGAGACCGCGAGCCGCGAAACCAATAGGACTCCTGATGAATTGCCGGGAACAGACGTAGGCGTTGTTTACGCGCCGATGCCGCGCGAAATCCTGAGCGGCGACCTCGTGCGCGCAGACGCGCTTGCCAGCGGCGACCTCTTCCTGCTCGTCGCAGACGGTTCGGCGAACAGCGCGAGTGCCGCAGGGCTCAAGGCAATCCCGAACCACATCGCAGAACTCCTGCTCGCAGGCAACGTGCCGTTGCCGAACGGAAGCACTATTGCGGATGCAGAACGTGCTCTGTCCTTGCTTCAGCGGCCGGACAAGTTCCTGGAACTCGTGCACAACCTCACGCGGACACTGTACGCGCCTGATGCCACCGCTGAGTTTGCTGTCGCGACATTCTTCCCGACAGCAGGACGCGCGCGACTGAGCGGCGCGCGATTGCACGCGTACGCAATCCGTCCGACCGGCGACTATGCAGAGTACAACTTCACAGAAACAATCGGCAGCAGCAGCCGCTTCAACCTGACAGAAATACCGCTCGCCAAGGGCGAAGCACTGCTCCTGCCTGGCTTTGGCATCCGCGAACAAGTCAACAGTTCAGACACTGCGTTCAAGGACTCTGTTGAGTTCAATGCGACCATGCGCGTTATCGCGCTCGCATCGGCAGACTCAGGCGCGCACACCCTGCAGCTCGCGCTTGACACGCACCGCGGCGTGGGAATGCCATACGAGCAAGCAATGGAAGACGATTACGGCGCGCTGATACTCAAAGTGACTGCCGCAGGACCTGGCGAAGTTCCTGAAGCGCGCCCTGCAGAAGAAGCACCTGCGGCATTGCCGCCAGTCGCGCCTCCGGTCACGCCGCCGCCCGCAATAACGCCTCCGCCTGCAATCACTCCTCCGCCAGCGATAACGCCTCCACCCGCAATCACTCCACCTCCTGCAATTACGCCCCCACCGGCAATTACACCGCCGCCTGCAATTACTCCACCTGCACCCACACCTCCTGCTCCAACGCCGCCTCCGCCTGCAGTGACGCCACCGCCGGGAGTGGCTCCGCCGCCTCCAGGCATCCCGCCAACGTTCCAGCCGCCAACCACACAGATGTTCAGCAGGACGTGGAATCGTGTTGACTTTGAGGAAACAAGCGAGAACAAGGGACAAGGCGCGGCATCTGCAGTTCCTGCAGAATTCCAGCGCCAGAGCGCCCAGCTTGACCAGTTCGCGACTGCGCAGACAACTGCAATCAGCGAGCAGAGCGGAACCCTGCAGAAGATACGGCTCACCGGTGCGGCAATCATTGACGTGACCGGAGCGCAGGGCTACCAGTCTGCAGCAAATATTCCTGGCTACAACGTGCCGACAGCTTCTGGTTACCAGCTCGCGTCGTCAGTGCCCGGATACCAGCAGGCAGGCACAGGCTACCGGTCTGCGCAGGGCGGCATTTCGCTTGTTGGTGGTAGACCTGTTGCGTACGGTCCGCAGGAAGATTACCTGCAGCCAGGCACAGGATACAGGCTAGCGAGTTCAGTGCCTGGCTATTACGCTCAGCCGTCACAGACTGTCCAGCAAACGATTAATGCGGTCGCGCCGCTCGGTACAAGCGACACCTCGCGCGCAATGCTCGCGCACGAAATCATCAGCACGGCAGGAACTCGCGCAGACCTGCAAAACTTCCTGCAGGGACCGCTTGTCGGAAGCGCAAAAGAAGAGCTTATCCGGCAGATGGACGGCACCAAAGTACGAATGCCCCATTTCAGCGCAGAACCGTCGCAGCGCACGGCAGTCGGCGAGCGCATCTTTGATGCCGCGACAGACATGCTGACCGGCGCTCCTGCAGGAGCCAACGTGCGCAAACTCGTTGGTGACACGTACAATGCCGCGCTTGATACGCAGCTAGAGAAAGTGCGATTAGGCGGAGGAGGTCGCGGAGGCGGTCAGGGCGGAAGCGGCACTGGACACGATGAGCCGAGCGAAGACCCAACAGTCGCGGGACACGTCATGGAAGGAACTCCTGGCGGACTGCCGCCGGAAGAACCTGAAACGCCATCCGCAGACGGAGTTCCGCCTGTCTTTGACGGTACAGAAGGAGACCGTCCTGCTCCCGGAGGAATTCCGCTTCCGCAGGAATCAGTCGTGCCCGGAACATTCCCGCACGTCACGCCCGAACAGCAGGCAATCGGCAACGTGCTCAGTCAGAATCAAGGATACCAGTCAGCGACAAACATTCCTGGCTACAACATGCCGACAGCTTCCGGTTACCAGCTCGCGTCAGCAGTGCAGGGGTATCAGGTGTCAGGCAGTGTCTATCAGCTCGCGTCATCTGTCCCTGGATATCAGCTGCCTGGAACAGGATACCAGCTCGCGAGCGCAGTGCCTGGCTACCAGCAGCAGGGAACCGGATACCGGCTGGCGCAGGGCGGCATATCTCTGGTGAATGGCAGGCCTGTCGCGTACGGTCCGACAGAAGAGTACCTGCAGTCAGGCACAGGATACCGGTTGCCGCAGGGTGGCATTTCACTCCAGGGCGGCAGGCCTGTCGCGTACGGTCCGACAGAAGAGTACCTGCAGCCAGAAACCGGACACCAAATCCAGTCAGGCATGCCTGCGCAGCAGACACAGCCGTCCTATGCTCCTGCTGACTTCACGCCGCAAATCAACACTGTTCCTGATTCATCGCTCATTGCGCAGGCAGAAGCGATTCTTGGCGCGTCTGACGCTGAAATCATGGACGATTTGGAATACCGCGACAATTTCGGCGACACAGGGCCGCCTCCTGAATTCACCGCAGTCCAGCAGGCAGTCCGCGCGCTGTACGTGCTTGAGGAAGGAAAAGGGCTGCCTGCAGAGTATGACACGTCAGAAATTGAAGCAGCGTTCCTGTCACAGGACTCTGCTGTTCAGAACTCATTGAGCGAGAAACTGGGCAAGATGCAGCTCAGCGAGGAAGGAACTCCGTCGTGCATCAGCGGCGACATGCACTGGAATAACGCAGAAACCGGCGCGATCAAGGACATCGGCAAGAAATTCCCGAACGAGCTTGTTGACGCGCACCCGAAGCCCGGCGAGCGTCCTGAGACTCCGCCTGACCCGATAGCCAACGAGTATGCGCGCATTTCTTCGTACCTTTCAGGCAGCTCTGCCGACTTCCAGAAGTTCATCGAGGAAGCGTTCAAGCTCAACGGCAAAGTACAGGCATTGGGACAGGTCGGCTCACCGCTCGGAAACATTGATACATCACGCCTTGCGCAACTCGGTCAGAACCTTGACGCAGTAGTAACCCAGTTGAATGAAATGACCACGATGCTTGGCAACATGGTGAACGCGATGAATGGCAACCGGTTCGCGCAAAACTCGCTCTCGCTCATGGCAAATGAGGACGCCCTGAAAGCCGCAGGAACATATGACGGGCTTCTGGAACAGGCACAGCTGGCAAATGAATATTTAGGCATGAAAAACAATCTTGCCGCTGCAAAGGACGCGTACAAGAACGGGCAAATGAGCCAGGAAGACTTCCTGAAAGCCCAGCAGAGTTTCAAGGATTTGGAAGACAGCATCAAGCAAAACTACGGCAGCGTCAGGAACCTGGGTCGCGGCATTCCCAAGCTGGACTCTGCAGGCTGGGACAAGCTCGGCGAGAAAGTGAATGAAAACCAGGACAAGCTTGAAAAAAGCATCACGAAAAACGAGGAAGACAGCAAGGCAAACCCGTCCAAGAACCCGAAAGTCGCGGACAAGATGAAGAGCGCGCGCAACAACATGAACAACGCGCACAAGTACAGCGGACAGGCCGCGAAAGGAAACCGCGCAGGAATCATGTCCAAGCTTGCTTCAATGGCTGCGGCAGGAGCAGACAAGGCAGAGGCAGAACGCCTGAAGACGTGCGAGGAATACAACAAGAAAGTGGAAGAATGGAACAAAGTGCTCGCTGACTGGATTTCCAGTTTCGTCATCACGTGCAATTACCTGGAATGCGAAGCAGGACCTGGCGGAGGAGGCGGAGGACAGGGAGGCGGACAAGGCGGAGCGCCCGGAGGCGCGGGAGGAGCCGCAGGCGGCGGAGGAAGCAGCGGCGGCGTTCCAGGCGGAGGACCGATGATATTCGCCATCGCGCCGCTATTCAATAATATTATTGTGCCGATAACCGGGCTTGCCCCAATCGGAGGACCGCTGCCCATCCCGCAATCGCTGGGCGGCGCTGCAGGCGCAGGGGCAGCGGCAGCCGGAGTAGGCGGTGCCGCAGCCGGCGCAGGAGCGTGCCCGCCAGGAGGCTGCGCACTGCCAGGACCGCCAGGTGCCGGCGGCGGAGGGGCTGGAGCAGGTGCCGGAGCAGGCGCGGGTGCTGGTGGCGCGCCACCCATGCCACCTGGTGCGCCCGGAGGAGGAGTGCAGCAGAACGTTGACCACTGCAAGCAGGCAGGAAACGGCGTGGCGTGCGACCCTGGCGCGTTCGGTGAGCCTGCGGACAAGTACGACAAGATTTGCGAGCCAGACTGCGTAACAGACTGCGGCGCTCCTGACATTGAACTGCAGATTCTCGGACTCAAGCTCAAAATCGCAGACGGCTGCTGGGTGTGGGACAGCCCGCCCTGCCTTGTGCCTGACCCCAAGCTGGAAGACGAGAAGTTCAAGAAGCTCAAGGAGAAACTGGAAGAGCTTGAAAAGCAGTGGGAGGAACAAAAGAACCAAAAGGCAGCCAATGCAGGCAAGTCGCCGTTCGCGAAGAAAGACACGATAAAGGCAGACCCGTACACGCCTGCAAGCCTGACGCCTCCCAAGATAACGCCGCCGGAAAAAGTTCCGCAGCAAAAGAAGGACGAGGCGAACAGCAAGAAAGAGGAGGCACAGAAGAAAGCAGGACTCATCAAGAACAAACTCCAGCAGGGCGGAGCAGGCGCAGCAGGCGCGCTGAAAGACTTGAAGGACAAGCTCGCCGAAGTTCTCAAGGGCCTGCAGGGCAACCCTGAGTTTGAGGCGCTCAAGCAGAGCGTGGAAGAAGCGCTCACCCAGCTTGACGATAATATCGCAAAGATACGCGACCATTACCTGATGCTCAACGACGGCATCACCAAGAACGCGCTCGGCGAATACGTTGACGGCGGAGGAAGGCTTGTTGACTTCGCAGACCTTGACAATGACGGCGTGCAGGAAACAGTGTACGTGGTCAAGGACGGAGCCGCCCTGCCCGGAGCGCCTGTCTGGACCAAGCCCGCGCCCAAGCCAGGCGAAACCGCTGAACAATATAATAAGCGGCTGCTGGAATCCTACAACGCATTCCAGCAAGAAATGGTCGCGTGGCAGGAAGGCATCAATGACCTGATGCGCGCAGACCCGTCAGCATTCCACCAGCTTTCCGGAGCGACAACCGCAGGAATGCAGGACCTGCAGCGCTTTGCCGCCCAGGCAACCGAGAACATTTACCGTGAACAGACAGACGCATACCAGCAGATGACTGACATCGCGGTTGGCGACGCGATGCGCCAGTTCCAGGACGCAGCCGCAGCTGACGGCGACTACCGCGCAAAACTCCTTGGCTTTGACCCCAAGACAGGACAGCCCATCATTGAAGTGCTGAAGTATGACGAGCACGGCAACCCCATCGGCAGAGTTGTGGTGAACAGCCTGCGCGACGCAGGACTCCAGACCAGCATTGAGAACTGGCAGTACACGTTTGACGAAGTCATTCTTGACATGGACACGAGCAAGCTTGCCGCATCAGACCTGGAGAAGCTCGTCAGCAATCTCGGGCTGGGCAATTACCTGCTTGAGTTTGACGCAGAAGGAAATGTCCTGCGCGACGCAGAAGGAAATGTCATCCTGTCCAACGCGATGATTGGCCCTGACGGCGCGCCCATCAAGATTACAATGCCGCAGCACGTGCAGGACGCCGCAGCCCAGGCACAAATCCTGATGCAGATGTACAAGGACGGCGAAATCACCGAGGAACAGTTCCGCACGAACTACAGGAACATCGTGGACATCATGAAGAGCGGGATGACGCCTGCGCAACTTGATGCGCTCGGCGACCAAAACCTGCTGCTGACAAACGGACAAATTGATATCCGCATGAGCGGGCTCACCAGCGACCAACTCATTGCCGAAGCAAGCAAGATTACCGGACAGCTTGCCCAGATCGGGCTCCAGTTTGAGCGCGTCGGCGTCACGACCGAGGAAAGCCTTGAGGCAATGGCAGAGGCGACCGCGCGGTACAGCTCTGCCGCGTCCCGCTTTAATTCCCTCCTCAGCACTGCAGGAATGACGCCTGAGCAGTTCAGCGCGCTCCCACAGGAACAGCAGCGCGCATTCCTCAATAACATGTACACCAATGCCCGACTGTCGGTTGCAGACGCCGCAGAGGCAACGCAGTTGTACAATGCAATGGAGCAGCTGCGCCCGCGCATGTTCTCTAATGACGCGTTCGTGCAGGCAACGCTAGACTACAATGACGGCGTGCTTGAAGACATCAGGATGCGCGCAGAAGCAGGACCATTGTCACAGCTCTCGCTGACTGAAGAAGAGCGCGGAATGCTCGCGGCAGACTTCCAGCGCAGGCTGCAGGACCGCTACCTCGCCTCCCTGACTGACCCTGAAACTCCTGCGTTCCTGAAGCTTGACGGCATTGATGATGTCGCGCGCGAATTCGCCGAAGAAGCAGCTCTGTTGGGCATTGAGTTTGACGCAGACGCGTGGGCTGCAGACCGCAAGGGCGGACTCGCGGCAATGGATACTGCACGTTCAATCGCCCAAAACCAGGACCCTGCGCAAACACTTACCGCGACGCAATCCGCAAAGACCCGCATGGACGCTGCCCTGAGCAACATGGATGCGTCTACACGCGCCAAGTTGGCGCAGGTGCTCGCTATTGAGGATGCAACCCTGCGGAATGCGGAACTGGAAGCGCTTGTCAACAGTCGTACACTTATAATGGCGGACAAACCGCGCATAGAAGACTACCTTGCCGCACTCGCTGACCTTACTACGGCGCATCTGCCAAATGCAGTGGCAGTGCAGTCTTCCCGTGGCCGCATGAATTCTGCGCTTAGCGGCATGGAGACTTATGTGCGCAATGAATTTACCGCTGCGCTCGCGATTGAAGACGACGCATTGCGCAGCGCGCGCCTGGAAGAAATCGCCCGCGACCCAGACATCAGCGCGACAGACAAGCAGCGCATCAAGGACTATTTTGCCGCGCAGGAAGACCTCACGCTGGCAAACACCCGCCAGTCGCTTGTCATCGAGCAGGGCAAAGAAATGTCCCTTGATGAAACGCGCGTCACTGACCTTCGCAACCAGGTCACGTACTTTGAAGGAAGAAAGCAGCTTGCCGCGGTCGAGGACAAGATACGCCAGGACCTGCAGCGGTTTGACGCATACCAGGGCGAAGGAATGGCAGGCGCGGCAATGCTTGACCTGCGCACAGGAATGCTCAGCCAGCGCATGCGCAAGCTGGAAACATTTGCGCCGCTTATCGGAAGCGAGAACTACGCGAATTCCATTGACCGCATGCGCCAGCTTGAAGCCGCAGTCATCTCTGCGCGCGACGCCGCGCTCGCAGGACTGCCTGAAGGCCGCGAGCTTGCCGCGCGACAGGACGCGCTCAATGACTACATTGAAAACACCATCATGCCGCAGCTGACCGGGCTCGCGCGCAAGGAAATCACGCAAATGCAGCAGTTTGAGAACGGCTTCATGGGCCACCTGACGCTCGTGCAGAAACTCGCGCTCTCAGGTTCCAGCATTGACGAGCAGCTCGCGAAGATGGAAACCGCAGTCAAGCCAGGAGAAATAACCAACTTGCAAGACGCGCTCAAGCAATTCTCCTTCTACAAGGGTGTGGAAGGCATGAAGTCACTCTGGCAGATGGAAATCCTGCGCGCGCAAATGACCGGCGATACCGCAGCGGTCGATGAGCTCGTGAAGCGCAGCGCGGTGTTTGACCAAAACCTTGCCACGGCAAAGAACACGTGGCTCAATATATTCTACGGTATATTCTACGGGCAGACAAGTCAATTGACACAGCAATTGTACGCCGCATACAACGACCCGACAATGCCTGCGCAAAAGCTCCTGCAATTGGAAGCCCAGGTGCGCGCAGCCCGCCAGCAGCAATACGCGCTCGGCGGCGCACAGGATATTGACGATACACTGCAGGCGTCCCGCAATGCGCTGCTCGGCGGCACGCTTTCCGGCCGCCCAGGATTGCTCACCCTGCGTGACCAGGCACAGCTTGCATACCAGAAATTCGCTGACAAAATTGAGAACGGAGAACAGCTGTCAGAAACAGACCTCCTGCAAGTATACCCTGATGTCCGCTCATACTTTGAAACACCTGCAGGCGCGAGCCGCGCGCTCACCATGCTTGACCTCAGAATCAGGCACGAAATAGGCAGCATTGAAGATTTGCAGGCCGCGCGGCTTCAGCAGCAGCACAGCGGAGAACGCACGCTCATCGAGGAAGCGTCCGCGCTCTTTGCCGACAAGATACGCGCAGGAACGCCGCTGACCGCCGAAGACCTTGCGCAGGTTGACCAGTCTGTCCGCAAATTCTTCACGTACATGGCAGACCCTGCCTTTGCCGCAATGCCTGAAGACAAGAGACTCACGCCTCTTGCGCTGTTTGAGAACGGCCTGCGCACCGAGGCAAAGGCACTGGCGTACAATGTCGTCGGTGTCGAGCTTGGCGATTCTGCGCAGTCACAGAATGATTTGTTCGCGCGCAGCAACGGCGCGCCGCGCGAGGGAATGCTCACGAAAGTCTTCAGCTTTGGTCTTGCGACCGCAAACGACTACATGTACGGCAATGAATACGACAGAAATAATGCCCGCATCGGCTACCTGCAGCAGCTGACTGCCTCAGGCAACACCGAGATTGCCGCGCTTGAAGCACAGATGCCCTCTGGCGCTCAACTGCCTGTCGGATTTGGAAGCGGAGCCGCGGCATTCAGAAACACACTCGGGCGCGCAAGCATGTACAACACTGAAGTTGAGATTGCCACAGAGAACTACAACAACTACAAGTTCTACAATGACATCGCAGGAAGAGTCGTCATCATGGCAGGGCTTACGGCAGCCACCGGTGGCATGGGCACGATGTTCGGCACAGGCATCTGGGGAACACGAGCAGGAATGCTTTTGCAAAGCGGCGTAATCACAACCGGCAACAACCTCGCGGAGAGCGTGCTCAACCAGGACTTCAGCGGCTGGTCTGTCCTTAATTACGTAGAGCAAGCAGTCATTCTTGGCGGAATGGGTCGCATTAACATGAGGGTGAACGCAATTGACGACATTCTCAGCACGCGTTATTTCACCGGAGGATACAGCAGCCTAGGCTATGCCGCGCGCAAGGTCGGGCTCACGGTTGCTGATTATGCCTCAGACCTGGGAATCGGCGTCGCGATTGACGGAGCGCACGCGGTCGCGAGCGGCACAGACTTTGATGTCTGGACAAGCCTTGCCACAAACTTCGGAATGTCCTTTGGAATGCGGCTCAATGGCGGGCTGATGACGCATCTTGGGCAACAGCAGGGCTCTGCGTACGTTGGCAGCATTTCCGGCAAGGCAACTGACGGCGTCCTGCACATGCTTGAGCGCAGCAAGATTGGCGTTGATTCATACAAGACAACGCTTGACGCGCAGTTCTCACGCACAATCACCGGCGCAGACACTGCCCTGCGGGACGGAACAATAAGCAGGGCAAGATACGGCGAGATTGTCGCGGCAGCAGAAGGCGCGTATAGTCAGCAATACCGTGACCTCACCGCGCGCTCGCTGGAGCTTGAGTACAAGATGGCAGACATCCAGCAGAGCACGCTCAAGACGCGGCTTGATTATGCCGCGACTGACGCTCCTGCATTCAAGGCAACATATGACGCACTGCCGCAGACAATACGCGACACGCTCACGTACGACCAGTACAAGTCGCAATCCATGGACTCCTTGAAGACGCAGGTTAACGACCTGAACGCGCGCTATGCAGAAAGCCGCGCCGCGACGCTCGCGCGCATCGACGTGCTGAACAGGAACGCAAACGCGGTAAACACCGCAGAATTCGCGAGCGCGCTTGACCAACTGCGGCTCAAGAACATCCTCAACAGCAGGCAGACAGTAGAGTCAAGACCGCCGCAAATCACAGTCCTTCCAGACATCTCGCGGCAAGTTGTCCAGGCACCTGCTCCAGGAACGCGCGTGGCTCCTGTGACTGCAGACCCAGGCATCCGCCTTGCGCAGGCGCTTGCCCAATCGCTCGCGCGAAGCAGGGCACAGCAGGTTGTGGAACGCTCACGCATCCTCCAGCAGCAGGCGCAGGCGCGCCAGCAGGTCGCGACAGCAGACGTGCGCGCAGACGCGCAGGCGATTGTTGAAGCCGCGCGCGCCGCGCAGCAGGACGCAGTCGGCTGGAGCACGATTGTTGCGGAAACCGCGACCCGCGCTCCAGAACTTGTGCCGCAGCTGGAAGGCTGGCGCACTGTGGTTCAGCAGGAAGCGCCCACGATTATCCGCTCCGCAGACCAGGCAGCAGTAGCCGCAGAAGCGCGCGCAGCCGCAGAGGCAGTGCCTGTCGTGCCCAGGCCTGAAATAACCGCCGAGCAACTGCAGGCGCGCGAGCGCTTTGTCACGATGGACGCAGAATTCAGAGAGCGCCTGCGTGAAACACTCCAGCGCGAGCCGACTCCTGCAGAAGTTGCAGACTATATTGCGCGCACCGCCCCCGCGCGCCTTACCGAGTACGCAGACAGCACGCGCGGCACGCTTGAAGCAGCACGCGTCGAGCGCCAGCAAATCCTGCGTGATTACGCACTGCCCGACGGAACGATTATCCCTGACGGACAGCGCATGCTCGCCCAACAGGACGCATTCATCGCCAAGCTTGAGCAGCGCTTGGGTGCTGCAGAAGCTGCCGCAGCAAAGCCGCCTGTTGTTGAAGCTCCGCCAGTGGTGGACGCATTCTCAAGAATTGCGCCGAGCGCGCGCGAAGTCCTCACCGGAATCAGAACGCCTGCAGACATCGCGCAGGCCATCGCAGACGCGCCACGCGTTGAGCAGCTCGTACAGTACCTGGGCAGCGGCGCGTATGGCGACGTCTATCTTGCGCGCGTCGCAGGCAAGCCTGACCTGATGGCAGTCAAAGTGCTCAGGAAGGACACCGCGGCAGGACCGTCTGAGGCAGCAGTGCGCGACTTCTACGCAGAGCCTGGCAAGATTGCGCGGCTCCGCGAACTCGGCATCAACACGCGCGAAGACGCACAAATCGTCATCCTGCCTGACGGCAATCCCGCGTTCATGTCCAAGTACGTTCCTGAAGCACAGGTCGAAACAATGGCCGGAACGACGCGTACATTCGCACCCGAAGAAGTCTATGTCAGCCCAGCGCGGGTGCCTGCTGAGGCGTTCGCGAGAAACCCCGAACTCGCGCAGACAATAACGCGCGGCATTGACGACATTGTGTCGCGGCTTGAGCAAAACGGGCTTGCGATAGGCGACCTGCACAGGAACATCGTTATCAATCCTGAAACAGGCAGCGTCAAAGTCATTGATGCTGGCGCGCTTGTCCCTGCAACAGCGCGCGACACCCTGGCGATGAGGAATGGCATTGATGCATTGAAAGCGGAGATTGCCGCACGGGAAGCCGCCCCTGCCGCTGCGCCTGTGCGCGGCGAACTTCCTGCAGACATCCGCGACCGGTTCCCCACAGCCCGCCCGACCGCACAGGACGCAAGCGCGGCACTGGTGCGCGGAAAGCAGTACGCCGATTTGGAATCCAGCGCACGTGAGCAGGTACGTGCAGAGCTGGAGACAGACACCGCGTTCCAGAAGGACATTGAAGGGCTCAGTTCGGAACAGCGCGTTGACCGTATTGCTGTGGAGACCGAGAACCGCGTCCTGGGCAGGATTGCGGAGGCAATGCGCGAGGAAATGCTCGCCCAGGAGCCCGGGCTGGCGCTGCTCACGCCAAAAGAACTGCTTGAGCTTGCGGAAGCACAGGCACGCGACTACCGGGCGCTCAGGGAAGTACTGCCTGCGGCAGAACGCTACGTGCAGCAACAGCTCGCACAGGAAGGCAAGCCTGCCGATGCAGAGGCGGTTGCCGCACGCCTTGCGGACATGGCGCGCGCCTCAGAAGCGGCAAGCATCGGCGCAGAAACCCGAGCCCTTGCGGGCGTCGAGTACTCGGGACTGAACGCGCCGCAGGTCGCGCGCTTTGGCGGTGACAGCAGAATCGTGCGCGAAGTCACGCTGCCTGGCGGCAGTAGGAGGCTTGTAAGCATCATACTGGATATCCCTGGAGACGGCAAAGCCGCAAGCGTCGCCAAGGCGGTTGTTGAAGACGCGCTGGGCCGCAGCTCTCCCGAGGCGCTCGCGGCAAATCCCACCGATGCGGTCAACAGCGTCAGGCTGCAGATGATACGCACGCTGGGCGCGACCAAGGGGGCGTTTGCGTTTACCGCGGCAGTCATTGACCCTGCAACCGGAAGAGCGACCATTGCTTCGCAGGGAACTCCTGTGCTTGTCGCGCGCGCAAGCGGCGCAGTCGAAGTAGTGCTCAGCCCGAAGGACGTCGCGCTGGGCAAAGGAGACGCGGTCATTCATCTCACTGACGGAATCACTGAACAAACGCGCCCTGCAACGCCTGAAGAAGCCGCAACAACTGGCGAGAAGACGGTGTCATTCGACAAGCTCCTTGAAGCGCAGGACCCGAACTCGCCCATACGCAAGATTGTTGAAGACGGAATGCGGCAGGGGCTGACGGCAGAGCAGCTGCGCGACGCAATCCTGCGCGATATCGTGAAATTCCGCGGACCTGAAGCGCAAAGCGACGACGTCACGCTCAGCGTCACCAAGTTCGGCGAGGCGGCTCCTGAAACAAGCGACTTTGTGCTCAACCAGCCGCAGGAAGCCCGCGGTCCTGGCGAGCCGCGCGGATTCCTCGAGACCAATGTCTATGAAACGCTCAGGCGCGTCAAAGACCCTGCGACAGGCGAACTCAGGTATTCTGACCTGCAGGCGTCCCTGAAAGCAATGGCGTTTGCGCGCGGAGACAGGGCAGTGCGCGAGCAAATCCTCGCGGACGCAGGAATCACGTCAAAATCACTCGAGCCAATCCTGATGGGCGGAGGACCTGCAGAAGCACTGCTCAGGCGCGCGCCAGGACTTGAGCCTACCGATGCTGCAAGAGCCGCGGCAGAAGTAGCCGCGCGTGAAACGCGGCAAAAGACTCTCGAACTGCAGGACGCGATACTTGGCAAGCAGCAGGAGCTCCAGCGCGTTGCGACACCGGCAATAGCAAAGGCGCTTCGCGGGGAAATGCTCACCGCCGGCGAGACTGCAGTGATACGGCAAAGCGCACAAGAATTAGTCAGGCTGGGCGAGCAGGACCCCAAGCTCGCAGGAGCAGGCATCAGAACCCTTGAGAAAGCGCTTGGCGCAGCAAAAGCAGACATCCTGAACGCAAAACCTGGAGAAGTCTACTCTCTTGAGCAGGCACTGGTCAAGCTTGACATGAAAACATTGAACGCGCAGCTGGGCAATGAAGTCGCGACAGGCGAACGTGCGCGTGCCTTCCGCGCGCTCCCGCGCAACCCTCTGTTTGAAGGCGCGGTCATCGGCGCGCAGCAGGCGACGGTTGTGAGCACCCGCCAATCGCGCGTCGCTGACATTCCCCCTGACGCACAGGGCCGCGTGGTCTGGCGCAAAGACGGGCTTGAAGTGTATGAACGCGCAGTGCCTGCCGAACGCGCCCGTTCGCTTGAGGACGCGCTGCGGTCTGCAGAATCAGAATCACCCTATCTGGAGAACAAGCTGACGGCGACCGCACGGGAGCTGTACGTCAAAGTCACTGACGCTGTTGACGCGCGGGCGCTTGACGAAATGCTCAACAGTCAGTACCGCAGCCTGATTGTCCACGAGCACCACGCGCGCAGCTTCCTGGCGAAGGACCCCCTGCTTGCAGGCCGCAAGGCAGTCGCGTACACTGCAGACGCGATACGTGCGTACAATGATGCATTGCGCGAGGAGTACCGGACTGCAAGCGAAGCGCGCAAGGCAGAGATCCGCAAAGGCATCGCTGACGAAGTGGACAGCTTCAGGATAACAGAAACAGGGGAACTCAGGTCAAACGAGCTGCTGATGCAGGAGATTGCCGAGACGCTCGGCAAGCACTCGCGCGAATTGTCAGCAGCCGAAGCACGCAAAGTACTGACGAACACAATGACTGCCGAGGAAATCAACAGGCTCACTGACGCGGAACTGGTCACTGCGGCGCGCAAGCAGCTCGCAGGAAAACTCGACAATCTTGTCAGGGCTGCCGAGCGCGACGCAACAGGGCTCTCGCACCCCAAGTTCAGCGCCATCCGAGGCGCACCCCACGGGCCAGTGCTGTTCAACGACATCACGCAAGGGAAAAACCTTGAGAAGGGAAGATTCTTCAGGTCCGCTGACCTTCACGACGTGGGCAGCAAAATCAACCGCGCGGATGTGGAGGCAAAGGTTGAGCGGTATCTCCGGGGCGAAATCACGTTTGACGAGCTCAAGGATTCAGTGGGCAATGTGGCAGATGTAAAGATCGGAACGTACCTGAAGATTGAGGGGCACCCTGACCGATTCCTTCGTGCAGACTTGGACAAGGCGACGCCTGTACAGCTTACCCGGCTTGCAGAAGTCCTCGGCGTTGATGCAAACGCAGACGCGGTCTGGAACGAGCTTCAGCCCAGGCTGCTGCAGATGCGCGACGGAAATGAAGGAATCGGCATGGGCGGCGACGAGGTCATTTCACGCGAGCGAAGCCGCCAGGACGCGCTCGCCAAGGCGCTCATGGTCGAGATAGCGACTGACGGCAGCGTCCGGGCAGGAAGCGGGCTTGTCGAACTCACGCCCGGCATGACCGGCGAGCAGGCAAACGCGATTGCCGAGCGCTACCAGCTTGTCACCAAGGTGCTCAAGGACGCGCCGTCCAATCCGCTGGAAGCATATGTCTACGGAGGAGAGCGCCTGCCTGGCACTGCCGCGCAGGAAGCAGTGGACGTGCTCGAAGCCCGGACGCGCCAGGTCGAAGCCGCAATGAGCCGTATCCTCGCAGACCCTCAAGCAGGAATCGCAGGCATTGATTCATCACTGCAAAAACTGCTCGCAAACACCAAGACAGAAATGGACGCGGTCTGGGCAAAAGCGCTTGACCTTGGCGCAAATCCTGCCCTTCAGGCGCGCTGGGACGCCCTGAAACAGCGCACCGCAACGCTCAAGACGCAGTCTGCAGCCGTAAGGACGCGCACAAAGGCCAGGCGCGAAGCCGCGACTGAAAGCGAGCTTGCAGAGCTTGACCGGCCGGGAGACGCGTCACTGCTCTACCCTGCCAAGCCGGTTTCACGCGAAGCCGCAGTCGCGGATGTTGAGCAACGGCTCAATTCCCGCCCTGACGCTGTCCCGAAAGACATCGAGGCAATACTTAAGGAAGCGGACGCTGAGGGAATCGGCTTTGCGCTCACTGCAGGAGCGGCGCGCGACATCCTGCTGAACGCAGAACGAGGCACAACTTATCCTGTCCACGACCTTGATTACCGGCTCAGGAGCGTGCGCATGGACAAAAATGCGCTGGAGGCGTGCGTCGACTGCAGGAACGCGCTGCAGCGCGGAAGCAAGAAATCCTATGCCGAACTGCAGACCGCATTGGAAAAAGGCGCACTTGACCTTCCTGCAATGAGTCTCAAGTACACCGGTCAGGCAAAAGAACGCGGTATTTATACTCCTGCAGACATCAGAGAGGCACGCTGGCGTGCAATCCTGGAAAGCCCGCTTGCAGACGTTCTGACTGTTCCGTCACCTGACCCGCAGGCACAGCCAGTCCTCCTGAAGGATGCCGTAACCGGCAAAGCGCTTGACTTTGTTTTTGAATCGGCACGCACAAGGGTTCCGCCTCGACAACCAGGGCGTGAAGGATACCTTGCAGGGCAAACTGCAAAGTTGCTGACTGATGTTGAAACATTCATTGCAACATACACCACCCAGCGACAGCGCGCTTTGGAGTCCATAATCAAGCGGCACACAACCCTTGACCCTGATATTTTGGGCGAGGCAGGGCTCAAGAATCCCGCAGACCTCAACGCCAATGACGTGGAAATCACGTACCGCGACGGCAAGTATCGCGTTTCCGAGCCGTACTCGCAGGGCGGCACTGCCGCCATCGTGCATCCTGATTACGCCGCAGAGCCGGCTGCAGGCGCAGCGCGGCAGGAAAACCCCCTGCGCGAATGGCTCAGGCTCAAGCGCTTTGGAGCGCAGGACCTGAGCGTTTCCCCTGAATTCACCCGCGCAATTGAGCAGCAGGTTGCCGATGCTGTCGCGCATCCTGCGCAAATCCTGTTCAGAAGGCCTGACGTGCGGCCTGCAGTTGAAAAACAACTGAGAACCTACGCGGAAACGGCAAAACAAACCGGAAAGAACCGCGCAGAAGTTGAGGCAGTGCTCGCGACACAGCGCAGGGCGCTGGACGCCGCAGGAGTGCACACCGCCGCAGTCCTGGACGGGGTGTACGGGCGGGCAGAAGTGCCTCTGGAAGACATCGCTGCTGCGGGCGAGAACGCGCCAGGAGCACTGCTGGGAAGAAAGAGCATCGGCTTGGCTGTCCGCGACACAATACAGGACGCGCTTGAAGGCGGCACAGCAACGCCGACCGGCTGCGTGACTGGCTGCGGGCTGAGTTATGACGCAGGAAAAAATGTGGGCAAAATGCCTATTGAAAAAGTACTGCCTGAAAGCAGACTCAAGTTGTACACGCCAAAAGGCGCAGCCTATGAAGCAACGCTCGTACGCATGGAAGGAAGCACTTTGATTCTCCGCAAGTCAGACGGCAAGATTGTCCCTGTTCCCGCGGGCAAGTTCGCGAGCTTCAAGATACTCGAGTCAGGCAAGCCACTGCCCAAAGCGCCCGGCGTGGAGCCCGCAATCAAGGCGCCTGCAGAAGAGACAACCCGCGCAGAAGTTCGGCTTGCCGCAGAAAGCCTGCAGAAAAAGCTTCCTTCGCAGGGCGAGTTCGCACGCGTGCACATCGGCGGCAACATTATTCGCGAGGCGCGCGTCCTTGGATACTCCGGAGAAATGGTGCAGTTGGAAATGATGGGGCTTCCACAGGGTCCTGTGCGTACCGAGCTTCCGATTGAACAGTTCCGGGAGCGCCAGGCGCGCGCAGAGCTTGAAACCGCGCGCGTGCGCGAACTGCTGGAAACGCCCGGCGCAAAGACGCCTGCAGAAATGGAGCCTGTGCGGCTGTCGTCTGAAGAAGCGGCAGCACTGCTGGCTGAAATCAAGCGCTCGGCAGCAGAGCCGGTTGTCCAGCTGCCGCGCGAGGCATTCCCTGCAGAAGCAAGGAATGCTGTCGGCGAAGCAGTCGCCGCAGGACGCGCGCTGAGCAAGCTGGATGTCCCTCCTGCGAAACAGCAGGAAATCGCGGGTATCCTTGAGCAACTCGGTCGCGCTGAAATAACCCCCAACCAGGCACGGGCACAAATGCATGAAGCGCTCGACACGCTGAAACCGCGGGAAGCAGACGAAACCGCAGATTACGGCATGGCAGTGCACGACGTCTTTGATGCGTTCCGCGAACACATGCGCGCCTTTGCCGCAGATGACCCTGTGCTCAGCGCAGTGCGGCAGCAATTCCCTGGTTCAGAAATCCTGGTTGATGCCTACCTTGCGAACCACCGCTTCGGACTCTACACGCTGAATAACGTGCGCAGGCTCATTCACGAGCAGGCAGGCGTCAAGGACGCGCACGCGCTTGACACGCTGATACGGTCATACGAGCAGGCACTCGCGAATGCAGGTAAAGCCGCAGCAGGAGCAGAACAGCCTGCAAAACAGGCAGTGCCTGTCCAGCCCAAGACATTCGGCGATGTCATGAAAAAGCACTTCCCGCAAGGAACCGCGCAGGCATCGTTCTTCGGTCTGGACATTCCTTTCCGCGCAATGGCCGCGATTGGGGAATGGGCCTGGGGCAAGATGCGGGCGGAGCCAAAGACTGCAGAGGCTCCTGCCGCAACAGAGGCGCCGCTTGCGCTTGAGGGGCGTGTTTCAAAATTGCAAGAAATGCTCGCGCCTGTCGAGCGTCCTGCAGACGTTTCCGCAGAGCAGTGGGAGACAATGAGGACTGAAGTCTTACGGACAATAACCGCGACAAAGCCTGAAGGGAGCCTTGCGCCTGACAACCTGCTGTCTGGGCTTGAAGAGCGCATCCAGAGTGCCCCTGAAGTCGTGCGGCTTAAGCGCATGCTCGGCTCAGGAGGAATCGGCGTCGTGTTCCTCGCAGACGTCAGGATGCCTGACGGCGCTGTTGTTGAAAAGGCAGTGAAGTTCCTTGGCGACAGCGTATTTGACCAGTCTGACTTGAAGGATGTCTCACGGCAGGAAGTCATCATCACGACATTCCTGAATGACATTGTCGGCGTTCCGACAGACGTGTCACAGGACTTTGTGGTGCCGTCAACAACCAAAGCAAAATACGCAATCGGCGAAGAAATAGGACTGCCCCTGCCGTCAGGATGGGGGCTTGTGCGCGTTCCCGGAGACGCGCCTGCAGGAAGCGCGTACGCGTACATGATGGACGTTGTTCCTGGCAAGAGCGTGCGCGACCTCACTCCACAGGAAGCGCGCGCATTGAAAGAAAGCGGTGTTGACGCAAAGCTGGAGGATTTGGTGAACACGCTCTTCGAACGCGGCTACACCATGTATGACATCATGAACAATGTGCTCTTTGACCCTGCGACAGGAGACATCCGCCTGATTGACCCTGGCGTGCTTGACGCAATGCCTGCGTGGATGCGTGATTACGAGCGCGCGGCAGGAATAAACCGAGAGGACCCGCTTGCCGCGCCCAGCGATACGTCATTGCAGGACTCTATCGCAGAGCAGTACGGCATTAACCCTGCGCAGGCCCGCATGGTCAGCACGCTGGACAATCCCGAGTATGGCGCGAAAGCACTGCGCAACCTGCTTGACTACAAGGCGCGCAGGGCAGGATGGGAACCGGAGGAAGTCCTTATTGAAGAGATTCCTGCAAGCGCAGAAGCACCGGCATCACCGATGGGCGTGGGAATAGGCATCACAGAGCAATCGCCTGTTGCGGTTGGAAGAATCACCGGCACAGGAGCAGACTTCGCGAACCTGGGCTGGCTTGCAATAGCGTTCGTGATGCTCGTGCTTGCCGTGTTCGGCGCGCGCTCATACGCAAGGCGCCGCTCGCGGCAGTACCTGCCTGTTTCTGAGGAATTCCACGCGTCAATGAAAGAATTGCGCAAGGCAGTGCGGCAGTTGAGAAAAGGAAAGTGATTATCGCAGGGGCGGAGCGTCTGTCGTTATCCTGATACCTTTGCCTGCGAGACCGGTGATTGTGCGGACATAGGGCATTCCTGCATCGCAGTTGTGCGTGAGCGTGAAATCATACAGCAGCCGGGTTTCTTCAGGATTGAGGAACATCCAGTTTTCCATCGTGACGCGGTTGTGGCCGTTGGCGCGCGACCTCGTGCGCTCGTTTATTTCACTGGGCACATACAGCACAGGTTGTGTCTGTGGCGCAAGCGCGATAATCTGTTTGCGCATGGACTGAACGCGGTCATACGCGCGCTCCTGCAGTTCTGAAAAGTCCTGTCTGCCGTTTTTGGAGTAGTATTGCGCGAGCGCGCGGTCAAACTGAAACAATGCCCGTGCTTTTTGTCCAGAGTCTTCGCTTGCATTGCTGAGAACCGGAAGCACTGCGGTTTCCCAGTAGTCAGGAACTGAAGGATATTCGCGGTCCTTGTCCCTGCCATGCGTCATGGTGACCGTGGCGGCATCATTGCCCAGCGTGACATCAGTTACGACATAGAGAACACGTAAAAGCCGCACAGGAGTCCCGTGAGGCGCAGGCACCGGCGGGAACGCGGCAAGAGTTGTGGTCAGTTCAGCTGCCTGCTGCGCAATCGTGTCAAGCGACATATCTGTTCCTCGACGATACCACACGAACGCCCTTTATAAAGGTTCGTATTTTAGTCACTTAATAGTGACTAATCAAACAAAGACGATGTTGTCCAGCGTCACTTCATACACCCTGGTTTTCGGCACGTCAAGGCGGTCTGCAAATTTCAAGAACTTGCTCACTTCTCCCGGGTCCAGGAACAAGCGCGCCTCAAGCACTGCGCGCTCGGCAAAAACCTCATCCTTTGAAGGAGGGTCTTTTGGGGCAGGAAGCCGGTATGCCGGTTCCGGCTTGCTGACAATCAGCTGATTCAGCAATCCGATGACGTCGGTATACACAGCCCGCTGCACAGGCGTCATTGTCGCTCGGTAATACGTCGCAAGCGTCCGTTCAAAGCCGACAACCGCCTTGATTTTCTCAACAAGATTGATTTTAGGGTTTTCAAGAATGCCAAGCGTGTGCACCCAGTAGTCCTCCACGCTCGCGAAATTTGTTCCTGCAATGGGTCCGAACGCGACGTACGCTACTGCCCTGTTTTGAACAGGAGCAAGCCGGTATTGCTGCACACCGACGTAAAATTCAGGAAGCCTTCCTTTTGGGGCAGGAAACAGCCCCATTTTCTGCTGCATCCGGCGGGCAACACCCACCAGCACATCAAGCGTCGCGCGCATACAATCAACGCGCAAAAACATCTATAAAAATCTTCCTACACAAACTGCGCTGCGTTGAACGCGAACGCGGTCGCCAAAGCTGCGATAAGCAGCCCTACGATAAACCCAAGAATGATGTTTGCCACGAACAGGATAAGCCAGGCAATCGCAGACTTCCCCCAGGTCTGGTAGTACATCCGCTGGATAAGCCAGACGAAAACGAACGCGTTCACCAGGATGAAAACGCCGTTGACAAGGAATGCAGTAGCTCTTCCGAGCTCAAGAAAAAATGAGGAAAACGCAGTCGGAACCAGGCTGAGCAGGAAGCTCACGATTGCCGCGAGCCCTGCGGTCTTGTACGCGGTCCCGAACGTGTCATCATCAAAATCCAGCCACTTGGCGACAAAACGCAGGATAAGCCCGTTCAGCGCCCAAAAGATGACTGTTGTGACGAGCCCCAGGAGTGCTGCTGCGAGGAACACGGAAAATGCCATATGCACGACAATCACTCATCAGTTTTTAAACATTTATCCCCACTCTGAAGGAGCGAATATAATGGTGCGGCGAATCATGCTGCTTATGCTTACTGCTTCACCCTGAAGTGTTCTATGAGGTCTTTTGTTTTCCATACCTTCACGCGTTGCTGCTGCTCGAAATGCTTGTCCTCACTCCAGATGCCGTCGTTTTCTTCACTAAGCGCGATTGCGATGAAAAGTGCGTCTTTGATATCAATAGGCTTCATGATTGCCTCTGCTTCCTGCTTGTGCTTGATTTCGTTGTCGGGTAAGAGAACGAGTCTTTGTTTCATCATCTCAAAAAGCAAGTCAAACGCATCCGCCGGAAGCCCTGACTTTCTCTGGATTTCGTCCCGGTGCAACTCAACTTCTTCAAATACAAACTCAGAAACGAGAAATTCAACCTGCGGCAGCAAGAGAATCTCGCGTGTGACCGAGTCGCGGATAAGCGCTGCGATGAGAATGTTTGTATCGAGAACAAGCTTCATCCAAAGTGCCTCTTGTGCAGCCCTGTTTTTATTTTCTCTCCAATCTCTAACGCGTCTTCTTTCGTGAGCCTGCTCTTCGCGACAAGCTTCTCCATAAGTTCAAGCTTGCGAGCGTGCTCCCACAATGCACGGCGGGCAATCTCGCTCCACTTGATTTCCACGTGCTTTTTCATCACTTTGTTCAGGTCTTCAGGTACGGCTAGTGTCATGTTTACCATAGTTTCCTCCAATTAAGTATTCTAAGTAGTTTATGTATTACTACTTAATAAAGCTTTTGTTTCTTGAGCTTGCTCCAGCGAAAAAGAAACAAGGATATGTTTATATAGGAGTAAAGCCCGAAAGCAGTCAGAGAAAAGAGGCGAACGGTTTGGGAAGACAACGCACAGAAGCGTACTTAACTGCAGGTCTTATCCTAGTCGCAGTGCTGTTCGCAGCGGCAGTGCTCTACGAGGAGCGCTCTCAGCCGCAGCCGCCCGTGACTGCAAGAGTGCCAGCAGAACTGCAGTTTTCGTCACAGTCCTTTTCCGTATCCGGCGCGCCTGTCTGCGGCACCAACATCAGCTCGGTCGCGAACGCAACGTACAACGGCAGTTTCTTCAGCAACATCACGAACGCCTCATCAACTGACGGCGCAGGCTATGGCCTTGCCGCAGGCGACATCAACAATGACACGCGCAAAGACCTGATTATCGGCGCGCCATTCAACCCTGTCCTCAACGCGTCCAACGCAGGACGCGTGTTTGTCGTGTACGGCCAGCCTCCGGTGCGCCCGTCAGGCAATTTATCGCTCATTTCCAACATCACGATTAACGGCAGCATGCAGGGTGGACAGGCAGGCAAGGCAGTGCTCGGCGGCGACATCACCGGCGACAGGATTGACGACGTTATTTTCGGCGAGCCCGGCGCGAATTCCACCGACGTTCACGTCATCTTTGGCGGAAACAGCATCGGACCGATACATATCAATGACACGTCCAACATCACGACAACGAACATCACGATAAACATCAGCAGCGACGATGAAGTTTCCCTTGCTGTCGGCGACCTGAACAACGACGGCATCGGGGATTTGGTGATTGGACAGGCAGACTTCCCGAACGGAACCCTTGCGCGCGGCAGGGTGGACATTGTTTTCGGAAGAACAGCATATGCCCGTGAACTGAACCTGACTGCCGATGCGAACGCTTCTGTCAACGGCTCGGCAAACGGCGACGCGTTTGGCACGACTGTTGCCACAGGCGATGTGAACAATGACGGCATTGTTGACCTTGTGGTTGGCGCCCCAAGCAGGAATCTCAGCAGCGTCGCCATGGTCGGCGCTGTATACGTGTTCTTCGGAAGCAGCGCGTTCAACTCAACCACGACTGATGCCGCGAACGTGACGGTTCAGGGCGAAGTCACGATTAATGGCACGCCCAACAGGTTCGCGCAGACAGGTTCTGCGCTCTTTGCGCGCGGCGACGTCAACAATGACAGCATCAAAGACCTGCTGATTGGCGCTTCCGGCAGCACCACGCCGCACAACGACACCACTGCAGGAGCGGCGTATGTCGTGTTCGGACGCGCAGGTTTGAGCGGCACCATCAATCTCACGAACGCCAACGTCACGATGTACGGCAATCTGGGCAACGGCTCATCAAACTCCTCAGGCGAGCGCGCAGGCACTGCCGTGTTCGCGCGCGACTTCAACGGCGACAGTGTTGATGACGTCGTGATTGGTGCGCCCCGCGCAACTGCCTGCGGCATCACTGACGCAGGCATTGTGTATGAATTGCACGGCAGGAACACGTGGCCGCGGTCACTCAATCTGAGCAACAGCTCAAACGTGACTCTCACTGGCGCGCGCCCCAGCAGCTTCCTTGGGTTTTCATTGACCAACGGCACTGCCGCAGTGTCATCACCCAACCAGGTTTCGTTCGTGGTCTCGGGCTCGCCGTCAATAACAACAACAACATCAGGCACAAGCACGGTGACTATTTTTGACGTGGGCACTCCGCCTCCACCCCCGCCACCTCCGCCGCCACCGCCTCCGCCCCCGACTGACGGAGGAGGAGGAAGCAATTGCCAAGTTGAATGGGACTGCGGACCCTGCCCTGGAGCAACCCAAGTAGCCGGCGTGAAAGGATTCTGCAAGCACATCAAGCACCCGCACGAAGGCGGCTCGTATTACGGCAGCTGCCCGAACTTCCACGAATGGTCACCCTGCTCAGCAGCACCAGGACTGCTCAACTCACCAAGTCAGGTCGGCTCAGGATTCAGCCAAGCACTGGTGGATGAATGCTGCGAAAAACCTCCTGCGTGCGGCGACGGAAACCTTGATGCTGGAGAAGAGTGTGGAGAACCGCAAGCACCATCCTGCGGACCTGGAAAGACTTGTAAGAACTGCAAATGCGAAGAAGAACCCTGCGGCAACGGCATAGAAGACGCAGGAGAAGAATGCGGCGAGCCAGAACTCCCGCCCTGCGCAGTCGGCGCGTGCAACGCGTGCAAGTGCCAGCAGTGCGAGTGGTTCCCGAGAATGGTCTTTGATTGGAAATGCGCACCTAAAGGCGCCCCGTTCCTAGAAGAATGGCAAACTGACTTCAAGGACGGATTACCTGTAGAGTGTGGCGAGAAAAATCTCGGAACATTTACAACAGGCAAAGTGCAAAAGTGCACCGACCCCCCAGACCCCAAAAACAAGTGCTGGAAGAAAGGAGTTGGCATTTGCAAGAATAATGATTGCAAATATAATCCTGACACAGGATACACCTTCATCGGCGACCCCAAGTGCCAGAATGCAGCGCCTTCACCAGACCAGCCATTCCAAGGACTTACGGTTAGAGGCGGATGCAGCATTCAGTTTGCGCCAATGGCGCCTGCGCCAGGAGGCACTGTTCTTGACGTCTTTGACGCGCCGTGCACTGAAGAATGCAAGATTGAATGCGATATGTGCGGAGACATCGGACTTGCAGCATTCTTCCAGCAAATTATCCCAGTTCCATTATGGGTTGGTCCAACAGGAACAGGACCATTCACTCCTGTGGGAATGATAAAATGCAAGAAATGCCAGCAAAATGACCCGCGACCTGAGTGTGCGTGTCCTGCAGGCACGTACGGAACAAAGCCAGAATGCACTTCCTGCCCACCAGATTCCACACTACCTGAATGCCAGACCTGCCCTGTTGGTTGGTATGGCAACCCGCCAAACTGTATTCAGTGCCCGCCGGGCAACACTGACCCGTACTGTGTGGCAACGCCTCCGCCGCCTCCACCTCCACCTCCACAAATTCCCCCACCAGATGTGCCGTTTGTGGAAGTGCCTGGAGAAATATTTGTAACTGACACTCCCACACTGCCGTTGGCAATCCCGCCTTTCCAACCACCGCCTGTTGTGCCTCCGCCACAGCCGTGCGTCACTACAAGTGACCCCTCAAGCACGTCGTATACGCAGCCAGGCGGCACAATAAATAGCGATGAGCTGCCGCCAGGATACGAAATAATCACGAGTTTCAGCACGAACTGCCCGCAAGGAACAGGCGTTGACTTGAACGTCAACGTACCTGACCAGTTTGAGGACATCAGAGCGTTCCTGCAGACAGAAGAAGAAACCAGCACAGTTACGATTACTGAAACAACAAGTTCAACGTGCGACGGCGAGTCCTCAGCATCAATTTCACAACAGATTGACACGCGCGGCCCAGTACTCACGCTTGACGAAATCGTAACGATAACAACGCGCGAAGCAATTGTCCTGCCAGGCACTGCAACAAGCCTTGAGAGCGAAGGGTATCTTGTGGAAATCCTTGAGGCGCTCGGTACTGCGCGAGCAAGATTGTCTTCACCAAATGCAGACGTGCCGTATCCTGCAAATCCAAGCATTAGGATTATCGGCACACCATTGCTGCTCACGTTTGACAGCCAGATTTCAGGCAAAGTGCGCGTGACATTCCCGACAGTCATTCCTGACTTTATTGACGAAACAAGCATCGGCATTTACGCGCAGTTTGGCACTGGCTGGAGGCAGTTGAAGGACATCACGGTTGAAAACGGCAAAGCATCAGTACTTGTTGACGATATTGGTTTGTTCCTGACGCAGAACGAAGCAGGCGAATACCAAGCAATGTTTGCACTGATGGGCATCTATTGCGCGTCCTGCCCAGGAACCAAGCTGGAGAAGGTCTATGATGGCGGCGCGCTCGCAGGCAGACACGCTGTTGTGCTCGTGCATGGAATCACCACAGACTCACAACGCTGGAAGTTCCTTGTTGAAGACTTCAAGTCAACACAGCAGCCATTCCAAGTGTGGGTATTCTCATACCCGCTTAGCATGTCGCCTGACGATGCCGGCAAGGAACTTGCGTCACAGCTCGAACAACACGCTTCTGAATTTGACAAAGTGCATTTCGTTACGCACTCGCTCGGCGGCATTGAAACCCAGCTCGCGCTGGACTTTGCGCACCAGAACGGATTCAGTTTCACAAAGAAGGTTGACAACGCAATCTTCGCAGGACAGCCAGGGCTTGGCAGCCCTGCGGCTGACGTTTATGGAAGATTGTTCGCGTTCCTGCTCAATTTGAGAAGCACCGCAATGCTGTTCAGCGAAGACTCGCCAATGCTGGACACTGCTGTTGAAGGCAGGCAAATACCGCGCACGCCCGGCGTTGAATACTTCATTATCGCTGGCAGGCAGCCGTACAAGTTCACAGTTGACTTGTTCGCACAAAACGGGCAGTATGAGCCAAATGACGGCATCATCACGACTGTCAGCGCGCGCACTGTCGGCGGACAGCAAATCACTGACACGTGCGAGCACTACTTTGAAGTCCCGCTCACGCACACTGATTTGATTGACGCATGGCTGCCACGCAGAGTCATGGGCAGGATTATTGCAGAAGACCTTGCCGAGCAAAACCCTGAGAAGGCAATCATTGGGTACAACAAGATTGCAACCATCGGCGCGAATTGTGTTCCAGGCACGTACATTGTTGTGGGCAAGAAGATGAGCGAAGATGAAACTGCAGACCCATTGAACTGCAAGTGCGGCAATAACGTTTGTGGCGAAGGCGAGAATGAAATCAACTGCCCGGCAGACTGCGCACGACCATTCCAGTTCCTGTACTTGTGCAGGCTCGCGCCGTGGGCATTGTATCCGTTATTGTTCCTGTTATTGATTATTTCTTCGGTGTATGCGTACCGCGCGATTAAGAAACACGAGCGCGGCGCTGGCGCAGCAATCCTGCTCACACTCACCGTGCTGATGGCAGGTGCATTCGCGGCAGTGAACTTGTTCTGCAAGACACCGCCCTTGCTTGGCTACATTATCCTGGCGTTCAATGCGGCAATGCTTGCCGCAACACAGGCCCACTTGCAATTCCACAAGCCCGGCGGCGAGAAGATTGATGACACTGCCGTCAAAGAGCTGGAACTGCTTCTTGAGCGAGCAAAAGGGCAGTAGTGTATTTATATACTCAAACATGCCTATTTAAATACATACATTCTATCCGACGATGAAGGAAACATTTATATACTAGAATAGCTATATTTAATCACAATTAAGTGGTGAATAGGGAACATGAGTTTGGACGATATTGCGGTCAGCAGGCGTTCTTTCATACAGGCGGGACTGGCGACTGCAGGAGCACTGCTCCTGCCTGAAGACATTCTTGCACAAGAGAATAAACCGCTTGCAAAAGCAGATGAAGTGCCTGTGCCTAAAAAGCCAGGGACGTATGACGCACTACGTGCCCAAATACTGAAAGATCCAAAAGGAGATGATGCAGGAATATACGAGCCGCTCAAACGTAAGTGTATTGAAAACTTCATTATTGACGTATTTAAGATTGCGGGAGACCCGAGGAACCCAAAAAGAAATCCAGACCCGATAGTGAAAGAATGGTTTTACTGCGGAAACCCAAAAGAACAGAAAATTGCAACAGAGAGAATTCTGCAGCAAACAGGCGACTCCAAAAAGGCAGATGCGATTGGCTACGCACTTCCCAGAACAATGACATACGTACTCCACAATGGGGTTGGCAAAAAAAATGGCATTCTTCTTGTTGATAAGGCTATTTTTAAATTGGATACCGAGCAAGATATACTGAACCACTTTGATTATGAGCGTGAGTTTACACAAGGCTGCGCAACGAACATTAAAGTAAATGGTGCCCCGCTTGATTTAACCAATGGCGTATTGTCTTTTTATGCAGATATCTGTATTGATTTAGACGCAAGACTTAAGCAACTCACAAAAATCAATGATGGCTCGCGCAAGGTAACCCTCAGTTACGGTGCTACTGTTAAAGAAAAATACCTTGATGCATACGTCAATTGCCAAAATGCAGTAACGCAGTGCGAAAACAACGCCACTGAAAATCACAAGAAAGCAGCACAAACAATCTCACAATTCCTCTCCGACATCAATTCGCGCATGCAGAAACAGGGCTACGAACACAAGCTTATTGATGCCGAGAAGAATACGTGGGATTTGGTCAAGGTTCGGTAAGTTTTCCTTCATTTTCAGCAGGTTTTCCATCGTTAACCGCAACACAGGCCCACTTGCAGTTCCACAAGCCCGGTGGTAAACTCCAAAGTTTCTTTGGTAGTGCTCGCCATCATTCGCATCTTGTCGGAAACGCGATGCGTGTTTCCGAGTATGCTTGCCGATCAATATGAAGGGCGATAAAGCTTAGCCGAGCTTTCCCTGTCCGCGCTTGCTCGTGCCGAGGGCGAACCATTCGAGTTCGAGGCTGATTTTGTCGAACAATAGTCTTTCTTTAGTGGTAACAGATAGTAACATTTAAAAAGCCACAGATACACATTCCCCCTATGGCTACCAACGAGCAATTCCCTAAAATACTTGTAGGCGCGCCAGTATATTCTAACAAAAAATACGTAACGCCGTACTGGATAGAATCTGTTAAAAATTTGACTTACCCAAATTATGATGTACTCGTAGTTGATAATAGCAAATCATCAACAAAATTTGAAGACAGCTTCACAAAGAATGGAATTCATCTCATAAAGTCAGAGCCCCATGAAAATCCGTTTCGAAGAGTCGCTGAAGCGAGACAAAAACTAAATGATTATGCAGTTCTTGGAGGCTATCAACACTTGCTTTCTGTAGAACAAGATGTAATCATTCCGCCAGGACTATTGGAGATATTATTAGCACATAACAAGCAGATAATTGGCGCGCCATACATAGTATCAAGTCACACTGATGAAAATAGAAGGCATATTGATTACATTGTTTCGGCATCAAAGCTGGACAAAGTTTTGGACAGAATTGATGGAGTTGATGTTAACGAATGGTACTTAACTGAAGAAATTAAAGATCGTGGTCTTATCCAAGTTAAAAGCTGCTCTCTAGGGTGCACTTTAGTTTCAACACGAGTACTTCAACAAATAAGAGTACGGTTTAATCCCACAATTAATCGTGCAGACGATTCTTACTTTTTTCAAGATTGCCATGACCAAGGCATTCCAGTATTTTTAGACACATCGTTATTGTGGAAGATAGATCACGTCAAAAGACTCGGAGGAGAGCTGCCAGTTGGTGGAACTCTAAATAAAAACAATTATGATAAACACTCTAAGAAATAATCCTGCATTAGCCAAGCTAGAGCTTTTAGTAAATGGAGTTCAGTTTCCGAAAGGAATTGAATTACAAGAAAATGAAGCTCCAGAAAAGTATATATATGATTCTTCAGTCACAACCCAACTAAAACTTCCATCCGAAATAATTCTTCCTCAAAACATAATAAGCAACGTATTTTTGTCTGAAAAATCACCTCTTGCAATAATAAACAGAAAATTGCTTTACAACGGTGAAGAGGTCTGTGATATCGGTTTCACTCCCGAAGCAAACTTCTCAAAAAAGAGTTTATCTGACGGAACACCAGCTTCAAAAATAGCTGTAATGTATGGTCTGGACATTTTTGCAATCTTTCTTAACAAATATTGTGTATATTTTAAAGAAGGCGAAGAGTGTGAATTTTGTTCTATTGAATATACTCGTCAGAAAAAAGGAAAGGATAATCCTATTAATTTGAAACTTGCCCATGTTGTTGAAACTTTAAAGTTAGCTATGACTCTTGATAGGAAACTTTTCAATTATGTTTTAGTAACCTCTGGTGCTTACGCAAATCCAGACCGAGGAATATCAGAACAAATGAAATATGTGGATGCGATGAGAAAAAATGATGATGGGAAACTCGAATACCATCTTGTAACAATTCCTCCAACATCTACAGACTTGTTAAAAAAATTAGCGGAAGACGGCCCCAATACCGTGGCATTTGATATTGAAGTGTTTTCTCCTGATTTATTCAGAAAGTTTTGTCCAGGCAAGGAGAAGCAAATAGGATATGATACCTGGCTCAAAATATTTTCACATGCATCTACGTTATTCCCAAAAAATGCAGTTAAAGCAGGATTTGTTTGCGGACTAGAACCTATTGAAACTTTAGTCCAAGGAATGGAATTTTTCGGAAAAATAGGAATTCCATCATCGCTAAACATATTTCACCCAGATGAAGGAACGGCTTTAGCAAATCATCCCAGACCATCTAGAGAATATTTACTTGAAGCATTTAAAGAACAAGCTAGAGTTAACAAAGAATATGGGCTCATCCCAATATTTCCTAAATTTGGAAGAAGAAGTTCATTAGATACAGAAGTTTACAGAGGATTTTTCGATGACAAAACAAGTTAGATCAGTTAAAGAACTCAAACATCCTGGTTTTATATTATTCGAAGGCCTGGATTTTGGCGGTAAATCAACTCTTGCTAAAAGAACTGCGGGCAGTATCGAACGTGAACTTGGTTTGAACGTACAATATAACTACAATCAAGGCTTCTTAAAATCAGACATAGTTGATGAAGCAATATTTTCTCAGATGAACCCGCGAGAAAAAGCAGAATACGTCATGCAGTGTTATTTACAAGATAGACTCCCATCGAATCCAGAAAACTTTACGGAAATTATTCAAGATAGATACGCACCTTGCATTATTTTCTATGCAATCTCTAGGGGGGGCATGAGTTTAAATGAAACGAAAAGATTTATTGATGATTGTATCAAGCCTAAACATATTTTCTTAATTGAATGTGGTTACGAAGAACGGGTAAAGCGGAATCATGAAAGATCATCTTTGACAACTTTGGAAAGATTGAGTCTTTCATCTAAAGATAACCACGACAAATTTGTTGCGCTCTACAAAAGAATAATAGATGAGTTTCAAGTTCCTTTCACGGTCGTAGATACAACCATTCCAACAACTGAAGAATCTGTTGGAGAATGTTTTAAGAAAATAAAAGATTTAAGAATTTTAACTCACGAAATACCACTAACTGAATTGGTTGTAGATTTCGAATGCACAGTCTATGAATCAACAGTTAATTTAAGAGCTGAAGAAATAAAATCTGGAATGAATTTAGCGCCGGTTAAGGTTGCCCGAAAGATCGATTCTTCCGGGCATTATATTAACGTGCTGCAGAATGGCAGGCACCGAGCATATGCCGCATGGAAGTCTAAGTTGAACACTGTGCCCGCGTACATAAATTATGAACACGTGGATAAAATAGATCCTTCAGTATTAACATTCGTTAAAGATTTTGAATTTAGATGATGTTTTGACAATGAAAGCCGAAAAACTCTGGGAAAAAAGTAACTGCTATGATTATAGAAAATACTACGCCACATTATTGCCTGAATACAATTGGCAAGGTCTATCTGACACAGAATATTTAGATTTATTTCTCTCTGAACGGTTAGCCAAAAAAGTAAGTCATGCACTTGAACTAGCAGCAGGTTCTGGGAGAGGAACAAAAATCGTTCTAAAACACTCAGATAAAGTAACTGCTGTAGAAATAAATCCTGCCATGTTAGATTCATTTGAATTTTCTGATGCGAACTTATTTTGTGTTAAAGAGGACATGAACGATTTCGTGAAAAAACAGTCTTTAAAATCATACGACTTGATTTTTTCATTCTGGGGGCCATACTTTACAAGAGAAAGTGCTGAAATATCCATCGCCAATGTTAATTCAGGAACTAGAGGCATCTTCTTTCATGCACACAGAGGAACCATCGAACAGAAATTAATTCGAGAAGTACTTCACAAGTTCAAAAATGGCACTTACAATCCTAAGAAAAACACCAGTGATAAAGAAGATGCCTTCAGAGAAATACTTGATAAATATCGCGAGTCTGGTCAAATAGATTACTGTGTTGAAGAAATTTTAGGTGAAGCAAGATTTAGAAGTTTAGATTTTGCCCTTGAATCATTTTTAAATTTCCACTTGGGAGGTGTTTTTGAGAGAAAAGTTTATTTAGAAGCTGCATCTTTTTTGGAGGCCAGATTAAAAACGTATTCGGATAATGAAAGAATCCGCGTACCCTCCGGAATTAAAATATTTTCTTTTGTTAAAAACTAAATGTAAATCCCGCCACTCTTAAATCCGCTCAAGTGATCTTTCTGTAACAATGGAATTATTTCTGCAGGGTAAAACGTGATTTTCTGTAATTCTTTGATATCTGTCCATTCAATTCCCTTAATGTTGCCTTTTGCTAATGCCGGGTCGTTCAAATGCGTTTCTTTCCCACCAATTATTTTACCAAGAAAGATTATGTAAAGAACATTTTTATTTGCCTTTTCATCTATCCATTCTTGAAGATATAATAGCTTTTGTATTTCTATGTCATAATTAGTTTCTTCTTTAGTTTCTCTTATGACTGTTTCTTTTAATGATTCCATGCCTTCAATTCCCCCGCCGGGAAGAAGATAAAAATCGCCACTAGAGTATTTGCTTTTTAGAACTAATATTTTATCATCTTTAATCAATACGACGCTTGGTCTGATAACTTTGGCTGCCATGAACACCTGTTAATAATGGAGATTTATATAATGAACGGTTTTTATAGCGAACCGCCTCTTTCATCTTTTCAAATCTTGCCATTGATTTCGGAAGCCTGGTGCGTGCAGTGCTCATCCAACACCCATCAACTCGTCCTGCGCAATTATCTTCCTTACAGTCTCTCGCAGGTCTTCGTGCGTGAGCGCGTGAAGCAGGTCAGACCCTTTCACGAGTCGGGCCTCTTCCAACTCATCCTGCTTGGACAAGTCGGTATTCCCTGCAAACTCCGCAATCACGATGTGTTGTCCCTGTCCGTCGTAGCCGGTCTTCTGTTTGAACTTCTCGTTCCATTCGTATTTGTGTGTCACTTGGGAAATTCTTGTGGAGGACACGCACTCTTTTTGCAGCCCGAGTTCTTCTGCAATCTCGCGATAGAATGTGTCCATGACAGATTCGCCTTGCTCTTGACCACCTGCAGGGAAATACCACTCGCTAGAACCCTTCTTCCGTATGAGCAAGACTGATGTACCCTTCTTCAGGATGATGATTACTCCTTGGCGGTATTTCATTTCAGTCCCCCTTACACACAAGACTGGCGCATGGTTTAAATAGCTTAGTCATTTCAGACATGGTCAAGTTGCGCGTTCTCTATGAAAGGAGAAAAGTATTTAAACACCGTCTGATTGATGAGAACTATGACTGAAGTAACATTGCGGGAAATCCATGCTGACCTTGAAGTGCTGAAGCAGGACGTTGCTTATTTGAAAACCGCGCTTCTTGGCGATGAAGGAAAGCTCAGCGATTGGGCAAAAGAACGAATCGAACGCTACCTAAAACAAGGTCCTCAAGGGATTGTGACGCAAGAAGAAATGGAAAAGGAATTCTCATAAATGGCGTACCAAATCAACTGGGCGCCTGCGCGAGAGGACGTCCGTTCCCTTGAACCTGGAATCAGAAAAAGAATTATTAGGAAAGTAGGCTCCATCGCAGAACACCCATTACGATTTGTTGAGCGTGTGCAAGGCTATCCGCTCTTCAAGCTCCGCATTGGCGATTACCGCGCAATTCTCAACATCAAGCAAGACGCGGCAGGCATTATCGTCATCCTTGTTGGGCACCGTTCAAAAGTGTATCAGGAACTCGCGCGCCGGATGCATTAAGGCAGCACAAGCTGGTTGATGCTGAGAAGAATACGTGGGATTTGGTCAAGATTCGGTAGTTCTGTCAGAAAACTTATAAGGCACAAACAGGTAATAGGGTGTATGACAAGCACGTTATCTCTTGAAGAACAAGCCGTGGCAGAATGGCTTGAAAATGACTGTTCAATAGATACTGTCGCAAAAAAATACCAACTTCCTCAACTCAATCAAGCACTACAGACTTATTTCAAGCGCTTTGTCAATGTAGCAGAAGCATATCATCAGGATACTACTGGTGAGCTGACACACAGGAGCGCAGCATACGCAGAAGGGCTTGACGTTTGGATGTACGAACTATTTCTGTCCAAATTCAAGATCGACCGTGAAGCAGGCGAAGATGGCCGAAGCAAAATCGCTACGTTGAAAGAACACCCGCTTTATCTTTCAGGGAACCAATCTTCGTGACTGAAGAATTTTCACGAGCGGCTTATACGCAGGTATCACTTTTGAGAGTGCAAGATAAAACTGGTCTATTTCTCCCTCACTTTTGAATAAAATAGGGAAGTTTCTTTTCTTGAGCGATTTGACGAGCATATTCTGCATCCGCTTGGACAATGCTTGTCAGTTGAGGGTCGCGAACACGAGTGCCGCCTACAATTTCGCCAGTCAATTGGTGGACTTGTTTCGCAATTCGTTCTGCATCAGAGAACGCGCCATGGACAACAATGTCAATGCAACTTGGCATTTCAACAATGCGCAGATCTTTTTGTGTCTGCACACGCGCTGCGTGCTTTTTAGGAATACGCAGGACATACATATCTTTACCCGATTCAGCACCATACGTTAGTGCAAACTCCAGTCGCTCGTAAGGACTTCCAAAATTGGCTTTTGGAGATTCCACGTATGAAGTGTATGCCATGTTGTCTTTTAAGGAGTTATTCTATATAAACATTATGCAATAACCACGCAATTGCGTTGCTTCTTTGCTTCATAGAGTGCATCGTCTGCGCGATCAATCAATTCAAGTATTTGCTCGTGACGATGCCTTTGTGCGCCACCAATACTTACTGTAAGGCGTTGCAGTTGACGAATGTATTCCGCAGGTTTAGAAGTGCCAAAATATTGCGCAAGCCGAGAATCATATGACCTCTGTGTGAGCGATTCCTTAAAGAACTGCAAGGTGCGCTCCTGCAAATCAAGAGCAGGCCTGCTTTGAGGATTCGGAAAACAGTGCTTGACAATTTTCCTCGCACACCTTATTGGGGAAAATGGGGCTATAATGTCGTTCGTTACAGAACTCCGAATGTTTTCGGCTTTCTGCTGCAGCCCTTGTTTCTGGGCGTATCGCACAAGAAATACTGCGAACTCCTCTCCACCGTACCTTGCAACTATGCCGTCCTGCGCTGCGCTCTTAACAACAGCCGCAGTATGCTGAATTGCCGCATCACCTTGACGATGTCCGAAAGTATCGTTGTACGGCTTGAAATGGTCAATATCAATAATCAGGTATCCCAGACGAGGCTCGGTACGTAACTCCTGTGCAATCAGAGATTCGAGGTATGCTCTTGTTTTAAGTCCGGTGAGCCCATCGGTTATTGCGGTTTCGTAAAGTTCGCGAATAAGCTTTTGCTGATTTTGCATTGACTTTTCAAGACGACTGAGCGCACGGTGCGTATGAGAATCATTCGTGGAAGAAAGCAGGTTCTTTAGTACGAGATAATCACGTTCCAACGAAACCGCAATGGCGGTATATAATTGCTGACTTGTTCGCATGAACAACATCACGTAATGCCCCTATTTAAGTCTTTCTATTTTAACCACTTTTAAGTAACAAATATCTGGCAAGCGCTTGGTAACCGGGGTTGGTGCGAAA
>Ga0247727_10000632_pt1 | contig 86223 bp, 84 predicted proteins | sample WisWelCaveWW1625_FD_202498 | JGI IMG/M metagenome (GOLD analysis project Ga0247727, IMG submission 202498) | Biofilm microbial communities from Wishing Well Cave, Virginia, United States - WW16-25 | ecosystem: Environmental > Aquatic > Deep subsurface > Groundwater > Cave microbial mat | place... | reverse complement strand
CATCATGACCTCGAAGAAAGATAGTTATCGTTGTCATCAAAATAGGGGGAGAACGGTCTCGACGCAAGTAAATTCTTAATCTCAGCAAACTTATCCAAGAATTAAGATAAAAACTTTTGACACTACGGAAGTACGTGGTAGGAGAAAGTATGAAAAAAAATATCTTGTTTGTTCTTTTGTCACTCGGAATGCTGCTGGGAAGTTTTCGCCTTGAGGCGCAAACGCCCGAGGCCGCGCTTAAAGCCATGGAAGAGCAATTACAAAGGATTGCCAATAGTGATCTCCCGGCTTTTGCGCCCGCGTTATATAAATCCGTTCAGGAAAAAGTTCGCAAGCTGCGGCGCGTGTTTGAGAAAGAAGGCCGCCTTCCGGATAAAACGCTTCGCGACGCGCAGCAGGAATTGGAAAAATTCAAGACCAACGCAAACCGAACCAATCGAATTCTCAGCAAAGCTTACCAGTTGCGCAACGCAGCGCTGCAATTCAACTTTGTTCGCGCTTTCAATCCCGCGCTATTATATCGTGCCGAGCAAAATTATTACGAGGCGCTCAAATTGGCCGGCGAGCAAAAATTTGACAAAGTCCGAATGCGGGCCGATTTGGCGAGGGAGCAATATCAATCGCTCATTCGCGACGCGAAAGCCCAATCGAAAAGACGGCTCACCGGCACTTTAAAAGGTTTGCAACGAGCGGTGGCCGCAGATCTTGACGCACTCAACGCCAACCCGAACGACCCCGGCGAGTTGGCGGGGCTGGAGGGCGTCTCGGCGCGCGTCAACATCGAACGGCCCGGTTTTGATCTGGACGGCGACGGCATTATCGAGCCGCCGTACTGGCCTCCACCGCCAACTCCGCCCGGCCCATTACCGCCGGTTGCGGTTGGCATCGAGGACCGAGCCGCGAACTCTATCCGCCTCTCGTGGTTCGACCGCTCCGACAATGAAACCGGCAACCGCCTGCTGCGCTCCACGGATTTGTTGAATTGGCAGGCCGTGAACGACACCGGCCCCATTCCGAAGCTCGAAACCTTCACTTACACAGATGCCAAGCTGCAGCCCGATACGCGCTATTGCTACATGATCGAATCTTACAACGCCGAAGGTGCACGGCAGTCGCAAATGCGTTGCACCTTTACGCTCGACGGCAACAACATCCCGGTTTGGCGGCTGCAACTGCGCGTGAAAGTGGCCAACATTGCCAATGCCGACACGGAAAACCCGCTGCGCATCAGGATGGGCGATAACGGCGAGCACCTCGCCGTGGAAAATTTTTTGGACTACGGCCACGACGATTTCGAGCGCAACAGCGATTTCACTTATGATCTCAATATCGGGCACATTCGCGAGCTGAGTGATATTACAGATTTGAGTATCATCAACTATGGTGAGCAAGACGTCATTTTTATCGAAGAAATCAACCTGCTGGTCAATGAACACGAAGCCTTCAGCCGACATTTCGGCATCACCTCCACTTCGGCCTTGCGTCTGGGCTTGGGTGGATATCGGGTCGAACACGCCGATTTGCGCAGCAATCCCTCCTGGCAAGCCTTCGTCAGTTCTTCGCTGACCAGTCTCACTTTCAATCTGCCGCCCATAAGCAGTGCCGGCAATGGCCAGTTTCAAATCATAATTCCCCCGGAGCAAATTGTCTCGCGTATTGAAAGCTTTGTCGGCCACATGCTGCACACCGGCAGCCTCAGCGGCAGCTTCGAATGGGGGTATTTATACGGCCCGGCCGTGGAAATAAAACAAATCAATTCGAGCACCATACATGTCGATTTAGACATGGAAGCCACGATCAACAACTGGCCCAATCCCGAACTTGACATCGACTTCGACATCGAAGTGGCTAAGCGCTGCAATAATGCCGAGCGCAAGTTGATCATAGAGCTGACTTCCAAAAATTTCACTTCGAATGCTGATTATAGTTGGTGGAAGGACATTCTCTCCTCGGGCGTGCTGAAAATCGCCGACAAATTGATCGACTGGTACGCGGAGAATTCCACCACGCCGCCAGAAATCGAGCAAACGTTCGAAGTGCCTTTGCCGCAGAACATCAATTGCGACGATCTTAATGTCACTGTGGATGCAGATGGCAATCTGCTAATTTGCTGCTTCACGCAATGAAGCAAGTTTCGCAGAGCAAGCTGAACCGTTCATCTCAGAGAAGTAAAGCTTAGTTGTGATTCGCGGCAAATAAAGTTGGGTGAAAACATGAAGCTGTACTTTGATACAGACAGAAGTTCGTGGTGAAAGGCAAGCTATGCTGCTAACGATATAAGAATTCGTGCGGCGCGGTTGACTAAGAAGATCCGAGCCGCCTCATAATTGTTTGTTGAACTAAGGCGCTAGCGCCTTAGTTCAACAACGTTCTTGGGTGTGTGACCTCAACTCGCCCCATCCCTTTGATTAGGAGATTAATCATGAAAACAAGCAAGAACAGTGATTCCAAGAAACTGGCCGAGGGCGACATCGATGAAACGGCTCATGTCGTCCGTGGAGTCGCCCCGTACATCGACCTTCGAAAGGAGCCTTTCAGAGTCGTTGCCAACGATTCGTCGCCCGCGGTCGTGGCTAAGAACACGGCGGGGATCAATCTCGCTATCGCGACATACAGCGGCACCGGAGCGAATTTGGTTCTACCCAACGGCGACATCTTTGTTGAGGAGCAGGCCCCGAAAGGAGCGGCGATCCGGTGGTGCATCAAGTTTGGCGCGGGCGTCTCGAAGCTGACTCTGTCCGGCCAAGGCATGTTTGCCACGACCCTGGTCCAACTGTGCGAGGGTGACTCCGGTGAGCTTAACCTGCTCAACATCGACGGGGCCTCGTACATCGAACTGACCAACCTGGGCTTCCGGCAGGACAGGATCAACATCCCGGACCCGGGTCAGCAGAACCACCTGGTCGCGGTCTACAATAACACGTTGGGCGGCACGACGGCGCACATTCGAGGGCACAACCTGTTCTTCGGCAAGTGCATCGGCGACGCGCTCCGGATCCTCGCTGACGATCCATCCGATCACGTGGTTGACGCGAAGTTTACCAACTTCTTAATGGTACTCAACGGTGTCGTGGCCTCGGTTCCTCCCAATGGCCGCACCGGAGCTCGTAGTGGCATCGCGATCCAGCGCGGCGGCATCGACTGCGAGTTTGGGAACTTCTACATCGTCGGTGCGCAGAACAGCGCGATCGACGAGGAGCCCAGTGGCGGCGCTAGTTCTCGTACCTACTTCCATGACTTCGAGATCGACAACACGATCAGCAACACCGGAACCCCAGTGTCACTGGGCGGATCCGGGGGCGGTGATATCGCGTACGACGGCCGGATTCATGACGGGTACATCAAAGGCGGCAGCCTGACGATGCTCGGGCCTACCAGTGGCTACAAATTGGAGCGCCTTACCATCGAGACTACTGCGCCGGTTGAAGGCGCGAATTCACTGCTCCTGATCCGATCGGGATCGGGCGGCCACGCTGATTTGGAGCTGAACGACATCACGCTTAAGCGGACCGGAACCAGCGCCGACGGCAATGGTCTCGATATCATCAACACCGGCAACCGGACGACGATCCGAAACCTTCACGTTGTGCAAGGAGTCGCCGGGAGTCCTGTGGCCATCGACGGGGCGACGCGCCTCAACCTGGAGGGCTATCGCCTGCAGTACCACGGCGCGAACCCCGGCTCGCGGCACGGCGTGCTCGTCCAAGCGATCAACTCCGACGTGGACGATATCAGAATCTCCGATGTCAACATCGTTTCGTCTACGGGCAAGCTCCAGGCCGCCGTTAACCTGGCCCAGCGGAATCCCCGAGCGATGGCTCGAATCAAGATCTCCGACGTCCGATCGGCGGGCTCTGCGAACCACGGCGTGTACATGTCGTTTGACACGAGGGGAGGAACGCCCGATCAAACTCCGGAGCTCTCCGGAATCGCCAACGGCAGCGATCCGGTCTGGACGCAGAAGGATCAGAACGACAATCCGATTACCACGGTGTTCCCGATCATTTCCGGCAACCGCGGAGACCTTTGCACGTTCGTCGGGGAGGCGACACCTGAGGGCGCCGTAACGGCCCTCCAGGGGTGCATGTGCATTCGCAAGAACGGCGATACGACAGCACTCTTCTTCAAACAGACCACGACTGGCAACACCGGGTGGGTTCAGATCACGGTGCCGTAACGCCTTCGTTACGTGAAGAGAAAGCGAAGAAGAACGAAGGAACAAGCATGATATTGAAAAAACCTGAAGACATGAACCGTCTCTTCGCCGAGCGTTTAATTCCGGACATGTAGAGTCACTGCTGGCGCTATATGAGCACGAAACAACCCCGGTCCAACAACCTCTCTGTTTGAAACGGAAGCAGTCAGCCGCTTCGATTAACCCCATTGCCCAGCCGAGCGTCCGTAGTGGCGGTACTATAATTTTCCTCCCGCAAGTACCAGTACTTTCCCTCCAAAAATCTGATCAAGGTCTAGGCTTGAAATAGTCCCGTTTATAGACCTTTTTTGAACCCAAAGGTCTATTGTTTCCTGGTTCTAACTTGCCGATATTGATAACGTTGATTTCACATAAAGAGAAAAACAATGAATGCGAAAATTAAAGTGCTATTAGCGAGCCGGCCCAAGCTGTTATCGGAAGTGATCCGATACCTGGTGGCGCGCCAGCCGGATATGGAAGTGGTTAGCGAAGTGCTTGACCCCATCGAGCTCTTGCTTGCCGTCAAATCCACCAGCGCGGATGTGGTCATCGTCACGCCGCTCCCCGCGAACGGGGAACCGCATATCTGCACCCAATTGCTGGCGGCGTATGCGAAGTTAAAAATCGTCACGCAGTCGGCAAAAGGTGAAGCCGCCTATTTATATCAATCCGGCTCACCCAAGCAGCGTATCGAGGAACCCTCCGAGCAGTTAATCCTTGGCGCCATCCGGGAGTCCATGCATGATGGAAGCTATACTCGTTTAGGGTGATTTTGCAATGTCATGCCCGCGAAGGCGGGCATCCACAAACTTATGAAAATTTTGGATTCCCGCTTTCGCGGGAATGACCTGGGAGAGTAAAATTCTTACCCTTAACGAGTATAACAAAGGGCGACGATAGCCAATAAACGCGGTCATATTGCGAGGCGCTTTGGCTTGGTCATTCCAGCCGCAAAATCGTGACGCTGCCGGCAAAAAGCTGCAGCCGCCTTTAGGCAGCAACTCCTTTGTTCCCCCATCACCGGGCGTATGCCCATTACCACGGAGTCTCTATGAGCGGACGTTTTCTGATCTCCAGGTCAATGGATGAACAGTTCTACTTCAACTTGCTGGCTGGAAACGGCGAACGCATTTTGACCAGCGAACTTTACGATGCCAGGCAATCAGCGCATACGGGCATTGCGTCAGTCAAAATGAATGCCCCCCTCAATCAGCAGTATCATCGGCGTACAGATGCCGAGGGAAAGTCGTACTTTGTCCTGAAGGCAAAGAACGGCGAAATCATTGGCAAAAGTGAATCGTACTCCTCGACGGGGGCGACGGAAAGGGGCATTCAGTCTGTCAAGACAAATGCGTCTTCGGCGGAGACCGAAGATGACAGCCAGCCGGAATGAATGGACAAGCCGGAGTCGTGTTTTTCCCCGCTCGCGGCCGGCGGCGGGCCCAGCATAGGCCTTTCCGGGAATGCCGCTCTTGACGTTCTTACGCTGCATCGCTTCGCGCACGAGGCTAGCGTGAATGGCTTGAGGGGTGGCGCCGACGAGGCGTTCGTCACCCCGGCGCCGCCGGCTTAATTTTACTCAATCCGAACCATACTGGCGGAAGCGGTTTTCATTTATACTGCCAAATCGCGTGATGAAACCGCCACGACTTTTCTCAATGGCATTGGCGTCAGAGTATACTCGAAAAATCAAGAAATTTTTACCGCCACCGTCTCGCCGCACACGGTCAAAGAATTATCCCGGCAGCCCTGAGTGCGCTATGTCAAACTATACAAAAAGCTGAATCTGCGCAATTGAGAAGAAAACAGAGACGACAGTACCAGTACTTTCCTTTCGCAAGTACCGGTACTTTCCCTCCTGAAATCTGATCAAGGTCTACCATTGAAATAGTCCCGCTTATAGACCATTTTTGAACCCTCAGGTCTATTGTTTCCCGGCTTTAACTTGGCGATATTGGTAATGGTGGATTTCACATAAAGGAGTAAGGCTATGAATTCCTTCGTATGGTTTATCTTGATTGGGTTGGCTGCAGGATGGCTGGCAGGGCAGTTCATAAAGAGCGGGTTTGGCGTTGTCGGAAATCTCGTGGTCGGGGTGATCGGCGCGTTGGTTGGAGATTTTCTGTCGCGCTTGTTAGGCTTGTCAGCCGCGGATGGGGTGCTCGGCAGCTTGATCGTTGCGACCATTGGCGCCGTTGTTTTCTTGTTGGCGTTGCGCCAGCTTAAGAGAGCCTAACGATTGCGCAAGGCAAATTGAACGCAAGAGATGTTTTCAGTAGAATGTCGTTTAACCAAAACAAGTTAAGGAGAATCACAATGACTAAGCTTTTGAGAGTGTCATGTATGGGTTGGATGCTAGTTTTTGCGCTGTTGATTGTCCTGCCGACAATCGCTGGCGCCCAAGGTGAGATTCCCATCACCACCAAATCGGACGAGGCCCGCAAAATTTTTGTGGAAGCTCGCCGGTTGTCCGAAAATATCCGTTCGGATGAAGCCAGAGAACTCTTTGGCAAGGCCATCGAAAAAGATCCGGGTTTTGCACTCGCCCATTTATATCGGGCTTTTACTGCCACCTCGGCGATGGATTTCCAAAAGCATTTGCAGCACGCCGTGACTTTGACCCCCAAAGTTTCCGAGGGTGAGCGGCTTATGATCGAGGCCACGCAAGCGCAAGCGGATAACAATCCTGTCAAGGCCGTGCAACTCTGGGAGCGGTCGGCGCAAAAGTTTCCCAATGACAAGCGCACGCATTATTTTCTCGGCGCCGCCTACTATGGACGGGATGAAGATGACAAGGCCATTGCCGAATTTGACAAGGCGATCAAAATCGACAAAGACTTTGCGCCAACTTACAATCTTTTAGGTTACGCTCATTACGAAAAAGGCGATTATGGCAAAGCCGAAGAGGCTTTCAAAAACTATATTCGCCTCGTTCCAAGCGAAGCCAACCCTTACGATTCTCTTGCCGATTTGTATGCAAGAATGGGCCGGCACGATGAGGCGATCACAAACTATAAGAAGGCGGTGGAATTGAACCCCAAGTTTGCCTTCTCACAACGAAAGATCGGCGACAACCTGGTTTTCATGGACAAGTACGAAGATGGACGCGAGGCCTATCGCAAAGCCATGGCCATGGAAACGACACCTTCAGGGAAGCTCACCGACATGGCTGCCATTGCCGGCTCTTATATCTATGAGGGGAAACACCAGCAAGCATTGGCAGAAGGGGAGAAAATTCTGCAGATGGCGGCCAAAGAAGGCCTTCCTGAATGGCAAGCGGGAACGCATTCAGCAAATTGCGATATCTACATTGAGATGGGCGACTTTGCCAAAGCCGAGCAGAGCCTGATGGAATGCAGGAAAGTGGTGACGAGCTCAAATCTCTCGCCGGCCATCAAAGAAAACTTTGCCAAAGGCGCGCTTTATGATGAGTCCCTGATCGCCGCAAAAAGGAAAGACTTCGACAAAGCGATGGCCAAGACGGATGAATACAAGGCCAAGATCGATGCGGGAAAAGATCCAAAGGAAATGGAAAATCATCACGCACTCGTCGGACGTATCTACTTCGAGAAGGGCGACTATGGCAAGGCTATCGAGCACCTCAAGCAAGCCAATCAGGAAAACCCGTATACGCTTTATATCCTAGCGGTCGCTGAGTCAAAGGCGGGCGATAAAGTGAAGGCGGCTGAGTTGTTCAAGAAAGTTGCTAATTGGAACGAGGATAGCTTGAACTACGCCTTTGTCCGCTCGAACGCTTTGATGGCGATCAAGAAAGAAATACCCAATTAAGGGCACCGTTACTCGGAATCGGTTTTAGAGTAATAGGATGGAAAGCAAAAAGGGCGGCGGCGGTCAATAAACTGCCGCCCTTTTGTTGAGAGTTTTTTTCAGACAGGAGCAAATAACATGGCCCGTGTTCTGATTATCGAAGACACGGCCGATCTGCGCCTGCTCTATCGGCTTGAGCTTGAATTGGAAGGGTATGAAATTATCGCAGTCGGATCAGGAATGGGGCTCTACTACACGCTGTTCGTCATCCCCTTCATCCTGCCATTCTACTATTGGGATAAACAGCGTCAAGAACAGGTCATTCGAGCGAGTAGTCTGGACTGGGTGATTGTGCAGCCGGGGGCGCTGACCAACGGTTCCAAGCGAGGAGTTTACCGTCATGGCGGGGACATCGGGAACTGGTTGTGGACCGTGCGAATCTCCCGGGCCGACGTGGCGGATTTCATGTTGAACCAGCTTGCGGATGACACGTATTTGCGGGCGGCTCCGGGGGTGTGCTGGTAGGGCGTTATGGGTATTGTAGTCTGCGTCGAATGCGGCGAGATCACGCGCCGGGCGTTAGACGCGCTTTAAATTTGAAACAAGTTTGTGCAGAGATGAAAGATTAAGGAGAGGCTTAAAATGAATCATGTATCGTGGAGTAGTGCAGCTACGCCGGGAGTTATCGGATTACTGATCGGGTTGGTGATCACTTACGTGGTGAGCCTGATCAACCCTGCGACAAACTTAGGGTGGAGTCTCAGTGCAGTTGGTTTCGCCTCGCTTTGCGCAGCATTTGCAGGTTACATTGTGGAGGCGAGAAAGAAGATCGCTGCGAAATGATGAAAAAAAGAGGCAAAACCGATGACAGACTCTCTAGCTTTTATAGAAATGATGTTGGCGCAAAGCACTTTGCAGCAAAGTGGTCATTATCATGGCCCGGTAGATGGGAACCTCAGCAAATCTGCTCGCCATGCGCTCGTGGGCTTTCAGAAAAATGACGGTCTCGAAATGACCGGGGAATTGGATGACGAGTTCTTACGCCGGCTCATGGCATTGCGGCAGAGAGGGCGTATTCCACTGACAATTTTCAACCAACTTGATCCCAAGCCTAAAGACAAGAAGCGCGTGCCATTGAAGATATGATTTTTAACCGCGAATGAGCGCGAATTTGCGCGAATAAAAAATATTAGCGTTCATTGGCGTTGATTCGCGGTTTAAAAGGGTTTGCCGAAAAAACACAGATTTCACTCTATAGAGATTAAGGAGTCAATTATGAATTATCATAAAGTCGACGCCCCGCTCGCGGCGGCGGTAGATGAAATCAAAAATGCCGAAGAGCCGCTGCTGGCGGTTTTCATTTATACTGCCAAATCGCGTGATGAAACCGCCACGACTTTTCTCAATGGCATTGGCGTCAGAGTCTATTCGAAAAATCAAGAAATTTTTACCGCCACCGTCTCGCCGCATACGGTCAAAGAATTATCGCAGCAGCCCTGGGTGCGATATGTCAAGCTGTCCCAAAAGCTGCACCTGCTCAATTAAGTTAAGGAAAGAGAAATAAAAGTACTAGGACTTTTTTCCCACCAGTACCAGTACTTTACCTTCCTAAAATCTGATCAATTCCATGATGGTACTAGTACCGGCCATAGGCCTTTTTTGAACCCTCAGGTCTATTGAATCCCTGCTTTAATTTGCCGATATTGATAAATGGATAGTGGATAATTGCAAAGTTTCAATCAAACAAGAGCGAATCATGGAAGACAAAAAATTCTATTTGCAAAATCTCGCCGACCAGATCCACCAGTGGGACGTCGAAATCGATGAATTGAGCGCGCGGGCGGGCAAGGCCAATGCTGAAGCCAAAACGGAGCATCTCAATGGGATCGATGACTTGCGCGCGAAGAAGGAAGCGGCGCAGAGCCAGATGAAACAACTTCAGGCAGCGGGGGATAATGCCTGGGACGATATGAAAGCGGGCGTCGAAAAAAGCTGGACGGAACTCACGGGCGCGTTTGCAAATGCCTTTGCCAAGTTCGCTGCCAGGAACAGATCATGAATTATCACAGCAGCCCGGGGTGCGATATGTCAAGCTATCCCCAAAGCTGCACATGCTCAATGAATAGCGTTTACCAATAAGACAAGGAGAATCCAATCATGAACACCGCATTTCGCAACGATCTGATAAAGCTCCGCACCGGAGTGAAGGAAGAGGCATTTGAAAGGTTCGTGGCCGAAGAACTGTTCCCGTTCTTCAGCAAAAAATATGCAGGGCCTACCGGGAACACGCATGCTTTCCTTACCAGCCAATCTCTCCTCAAAGGCACAAAAGACCGGCGGAAGTATCGCTGGTTAACCGTGTGGAGCGGGCCGGCAGAGCGCGTTCACGGCTCATCTTTTGAGCTGGTCTTTGTGGAAGACAATAAATCCACCGAGACGGAAGATATGTTAAAAAAGCTGGAATCGTTCGGCAGCCGCCTGCCTGCAAGCATCTTGACCGAAGTGGTCAGACAGCCCGCAATACCGGAAACCTCAGCGCTGTAAGTAGAGCTTCGTACGCTGCCGCACTTTGGCCGGACCGCGGAAGAGAGCTTCAAACACGGGAGAACATCGTTATGTCAGAGCATGAGTTCATCAATGCTGCCAAGGCGCCAACCGTTGCCTACAACAACAAGGATTGGAGCGAAGTCAGAGCCGCCATCACCGCCGGGTTCGTCTACGACGAAGTCGGCATGCAACGCAAGCTGGAAGGCCCCGACAAGATGATTGCGGCATGGCAGATGTGGGCCACAGCTTTCCCGGACTCTCATGCGACCTTCGAGAATGCCTATGTCGGCGGCGGCAAAGTCGTGCTGGAATTGACGTGGCACGGAAAACACACCGGGCCGATGCAGACGGCTGGCGGGGAGATACCGGCAACCGGCAAGAGCATCGAGATGCGAGCGTGCCAGATCATTGAGATCGAAGGCGGTAAGGCCAACTCGATACTGCACTACTTCGACATGATGACCATGATGCAGCAATTGGGCTTGGCGAGGTGAGGTATCGCCAGGTGCGTGAAAATTGTAAAGCGGCTTCGCTTATAGTGTTCACCAACGAGACCATGTATGCGAAAAATCAAAGTATTGTTAGCAAGCCGGCCCAAGATGCTTTCTGACGTGATTCGAAACATGATCGAGCGTCAGCCGGATATGGAAGTGGCGGGCGAAGTGCTCGACCCGATCGAGCTTTTGCTTGCCGTCAGGGCGAAGAAGGTCGATGTGGTCATCGTCACACCACTCGATTCGGATGGCGAACCAAGAATATGCCGCCTGATGCTGGCGGAACATCCGCAGTTGAAAATCGTGACCATGTCGGCAAAGGATAACACGGCTTTTTTGTACGAATCTGGCGCCAGCAAGAAGCGCATCGACGAACCCTCCGAGCCATCAATTCTTGGCGCGATCCGGGAGCCTATGGGTTCGGTCACTAGCTAATCAAATAAAAGAGGCTACAAATGAAACGCACGATAGTTTTGGGTGTGGGTTTAATGATGCTCAGCGCGGTGCTGTGGAGCAATTTTGCTCAGAGTTCCCCCGCGGTGAAGCCCGCCCAATTGGCGCCGCCGACCAATGTTCGAGTGGAAACCGGCGAGAATGCGATTAAAGTGCTGTGGGATGCCAGTTCCGACGAAGCCGACCACATGCTTGCCGGGTACAACGTTTATTTCGACACCAAATCTTTAGTCCTGCTCTCGCCGGATCGCCTTCCGAATGAGGTGCAAGTTGGCAGGCGGGTGCATGCGTATGTCATCAAAGGCCTGGAAAACGGCCGGCAGTATTTCGTTCACGTGCGTGCCCGCAACATTGTTGGCGGCATCAGCGCAGCCAGCCTGCCGGAACAAGAGGCGGCGCCCCAGCCCGAAGGGAAGAATTATGCCGTTTCCCTGTACGATGACGACGTCTCCACGCCCACCAGCAACAGCGGTTACGGCTGGAGCCGTGAAAACGGCCAGGATATACCGGGCTATAGGGATGTGACACAACACGGCAAATATGTCGATATCGTCATGATGGAATGGCCTGATGCCAAAGGCAAGTCAATTTTTGTCAGCCCCTCTGAGGCCGATTTCACTCAACGCTGGCCGTTGCGGAACAAGACACTTATCGCCGATATCGGGACAACCTGGGTGATGGCGGATTCGCTGCCGGACGAGGCCTTTACTACGACTGCTGAAATCAAGAATGGCCACGTTTATGTCTTGAAGACCCATGACAAATATTACGTCAAACTGCGCATCAATTCCATCGAAGAAGTGAACCTGCTGCTCCGTTTCGGAGAGCAGCGCCGCAACGCCATTCTCAACAAAATTACTTTCACTTACGCCTCTCAGCTTGGTCAGAGTTATGAGCACTTCTTGACGGGCATGCCTTAGTTGCATGCAACGGATTGTTGATTTCGCTTCATAAGGACGCCATTCATGCTGTCAAAAGCTTATTTGACAATTTTAAGGAGATAAAATGACACCCAATCCCTGCACCAATCTGAATCATCGCCGCTCGGAGTCGCCGGTGCGTTTTTGTCCACAGTGCGGCTCGGTAGTCAACACACACATTCTGACGCGGAAATGCAGCGAAATCAATCATGCCAAAAGCCGGCGCAACCAGCATCTTTTCTGTGTTGATTGTGGCGATATGCTCAGGCGCGGCTCACCTGGCATAGCTTCCCTGCGGGCGTAGCCTTTGCGCCCATGAGACCTCTAGCGCAAAAAACTATTTATGCAAAAATTCGGGAGAACATTACATGGCCAGGGCTAAATATTATCGTTGTTATCTTTGTGGCTCGGAGAGCGACGACATCCTGCGCTATGACCAGACCACGCACCTCATTTGCCGCTTTCATTCATTTTTACAGGAGACCATTCTATGCCAACGACGACACGAACGCCCAGAACCAAATGCTACCTTCACGAAATGCGGCAACCTTTGGAGCTGCCTTACGAGCCGCACAAATACCACATCTGTTTGATTTGCCAAATTCGCTTGCTGGAAATAGCAAAAACCAAGTTTCGCTTCGAGTGCAGCAAACAGGTGGTTACGATTTCCTTGCAACCCGAACGTGAAAAAGAAACTGTTTAGAGGAAAATATGCAGAGCAATGGCAACAAAATTTTTGTGGGAATAAAGGTCGGTGATCGGCTCCGCGACCAGCTCGATTCCAGCAATGCGTCCATGAAGCCGTTCTTCGCCGGCAACAATCCCGAGTATCTGCAAGTCATGCAAATTGATGACGCCGAGCACATCGGCAAGATTACCCCAAGCGGCACCTCTTTAGAGACGCTGAGCAACATGCGCATGAACGTGAAAACCATGCTCCAGATGATCTGCCCCAAGTTCACCCTGGTTGATGACACCATCAGGATTTTTGCGCTCACGCCAACGCCGGCGAGAACTTATCACTAAGGTCCAACAAGCTTGTGATTCAACCCAAAGATCTTTATCGAAAACTGGCGGCGCTGCTGGGAAACATTGACGAAGGAAGAACAAAAGACGATTTTCTCTTTTTACGTCAATGCCGGACATCCGCCGCCGCTCCTGGTGCATGGATCGCAGGTCAAGCAGCTCAAAGCAACCGGGATGATTCTCGGCGCCATATCTGAAATCTCATTGCATCGCGCTTCCACGAGCTTTGAGCCAGGCGCGGTTTTGGTGATGTATAGCGACGGCTTGCTTGAGCGGCGCAACGACGATGACGAAGAATTCGGCCTCGCGCGCCTGGAAAAATTGATCGTTCAGCAGCAACAGAAAAGCGCTCAACAGATTTTGGAGGTGATCTACCAAACGGCCTTGGCGTTCGGCAACCAAGCCAAGTGGCAGGACGACGTTACGGCCGTGGTGATTAAAAAATGTAATGCTTGATTTAGGGGCGAAAGGGTGATGTTTTAAACGGATTGTCATGAAATTGGCTGCCTTATTCTTTGCGCTCTCCGAATTCGACGCTCCTCCTCAATTGCGGGAAACTAAAATGATCGGCCAAACCATTTCCCATTATCCCGCTTTACCCCGACTTTTCTTCAATAAAATGGAATCAAGGACAGTCGGGGCAAAACGGGACAAAATCCTCGCCAAGCTCGGCGAAGGTCTGCCCTTTGTTTTGTTAGTTTGAGGTGATCTCATGATCGGCAAAACTATTTCGCACTACAAAATTTTAGAGCAAATAGGCCAGGGCGGCGTGGGCGTGGTCTACAAAGCCGAGGGCACTAGGCTCAAGCGTATCGTTGCGCTGGAGTTTGTGGCGCAGTTTCAAACTCCGTTAGGAGTGCAATGTTTATAGCCCCGCGCCAATTAAAATCACGAAAACCCCGCAGGGCGGGGTGACATGTAATTTATCGCATTGAGGTGAAACATGGCAAATACCTATACGCAAATTTATATCCATGTTGTGTTCGCAGTGCAAGGTCGACAAAATCTCATTCCAAAAGAACGAGAAGAAATGGGTCAGGGGAAAATTTAATTCAAATGGGTTGATGAAGAGAAGGATTGATTTGGGGATTTCGAGCCGCAACAACATGCCACTCCGCGCTATAAACATTTCATCCCTACGGGATTATTGCTGTAGCTTCATGAAGTCGGTGCTTCATTCAACAAATGGAAGATGTGACGTATGATCGGCAAAACAGTCTCACATTATCACATCCTCGCCAAGCTTGGCGAAGGCGGCATGGGCATCGTCTACAAAGCCGAAGACACCAAGCTCAAGCGCCTCGTCGCGCTCAAGTTTCTGCCGTCGTCGATCATGGCGAGTGAAGCAGAGAAAGCGCGCTTCATTCACGAGGCGCAAGCGGCGGCGGCTTTGAATCATCACAATATTTGCACCATCCACGAAATTGATGAAGCGGAAGGACATCTCTTCATCGCGATGGAATTCGTCGAAGGCCAAAGCTTGAAAGAGAAAGTAAGCAGTAATCAGTTAACAGTCAACAGTGCCATCGAGATTGCGATTCAAATTGCCGAAGGTTTGCAAGCGGCGCATGAGAAACAGATCACGCATCGCGACATCAAGCCGGCCAATATCATGCTCACGCCCAAAGGACAAGTTAAAATTACGGATTTCGGCTTGGCCAAATTGGCGGGACGGACGGTCATCACCAAAGAAGGAATAACGTTGGGCACGGTGGCTTTTATGTCGCCGGAACAGGGACGCGGTGAGGAAGTTGATCATCGCACGGACATTTGGGCCTTCGGCGTCGTGCTGTATGAGATGATCACGGGACAGTTGCCTTTTCGAGGTGAGTATGATGCGGCGGTGATGTACTCGATCATGAATGAAACGCCGGAACCAATTACCGGCTTGCGCACCGGCGTACCGATGGAGTTGGAGCGGATTGCCCACAAATGCCTTGAAAAAAATCCCGCCAATCGCTATCAGCATGCCGATGAATTGATCGTGGATTTGCGTCAGATAAAAGCCACCGAGTCAAAACCACGGGCTTCCCGAGTTTCGGGAGCAACCGCTGGCGTTAAAACTCCAAAGTCCTCACGCCAGAAAGTGTGGATCGTAGCTGCAGCCGGAGCTGCCGTGGTTCTTGCCATGCTTTGGATGCTGCGCCAATTCATTTCTGACCGCCAATCTGCTATGCCGGCGCCAGGTGAAAAGTCCATCGCCGTCATGTATTTTGAGAATCGTTCCAAGGAGCCGGATTTGGACAAAATCCTGGTGGATATGCTCACCACAAATTTAGCCCGCCACGAAGAACTCGAGGTGGTCAGCAGCCAGCGCCTGTTTGACATTTTGAAAAACCTCGGACAAATGGAGGTCGAGACCATTGACCGCAATGTGGCTACGCAGATCGCCAATCGCGCCGGCGTCAAAACCATGCTGCTGGGAAGCATCATTCAAATCGGCGATCAAATTCGCATTAACTCACAATTGACCGATGTCAAAACCGGCAGCATCATCGGTTCGGAGCTGGTCAAAGGGGAGAAAATAGAAGACATCTTTGCCATGGTGGACTTGCTGACCGAAAAGGTGGCAGACCGATTGGGAATCATGCAGGCCGCGGATCAACCTCCATTAAAAATCACCGAGGTGACGACGCATTCATTTGAAGCTTATCGGTTTTACCAAAGAGGCTTGGAAAATCTTCGGCGATGGGAAAACTCCAAGGCTCTTGAAAACTTTCAGCGGGCAATCGCCGTTGATTCGACCTTTGCAATGGCTCATCTCTACCTCGGTAGATTGCAGGGTTTCTGGTTCACCGATCCCTTTACCGAATTGTCTTCCGCGAGGAAGACGTTCCGGCTGGCGCATCGACACGCCGCAAAAGCGACAAAAAAAGAACAGCTTCTGATTAAGGCAACTAAAACATTTTGGGATCGAGATTATCTGGGCGGTGAAACTTTGATTATAGATTTCGTTAAGCGTTATCCCCTCGACAAGGACGGCACTGGGTGGCTTTGCACGATTTCGTTAATATTGGGCAAGCTTGACCAGACCATCTGGGCCTGTGAGGTCGCACTAAAAGCCGACCCAACGGCTGCTTGGCCTTACAACCAACTCGCCTATGCTTATGCTTTTAAAAACGAGGCTGACAAAGCCGTTGCCGCCATAAAGAAATATATGGCCTTAGATCCGGATTTAGAAAATGTCTATGACTCTGCCTGTGAAGTTTACATACAACTTGGCCAATACGGCGCCGCCAGAGACCTATGCGAGAGGGCATTACAAACGCATCCGGAATGGACTAAGTATTATGAATATCTCGGTTATTCGTACCTGTTTGAAGGGGATGGAGACAAGGCGCGGGGAAATATCCGTCGCATTGCGGTGGTCGATTCCAGCCGGAAAACGTGGACAGCGAAGGTTGTGGGCTTCTCGTATGTTTTTGAGGCACAGTACCGAAATGCCCTTGCCGAGTTCCAAAAGGCTTTAGAGCTTGCCCTTCGATCCGGACAAAATTGGGAAGCATTGAGAGCTTATTTCGATCTGAGCAAGCTTTACGCGGTCGAAGGAAATTACACCGCGGCGTTACAGGCGATTTCAGACGCCAAGCAGTTTTCAACCAAAATCTATCCGGGCACATTTAACCCGGTGCCCATTTGGGCGGAGTATCTGGCTGGCAGGGTGTATGTGAGAAAAGGTGAATATTCGGCAGCAGAATCTAAAGCCGCAAAAATGATGCAACTGATCGAAGGCGATAAATACGATGCCTTCTTGGAATTTTCCCATCTTTTGCAGGCCGAAGTCCACGTGGCACGCGGGAACGGCGAGGCGGCTCTAAAGGCCTTAGAAAGAGCGCCTGGTAAAAGAAACAACTGTCCGCGTTATCGTGCTCTACTTGCCGACACGCACAGACTGCTCAATGACATTGAAAGTGCAATTACGGAATATCTCACTTTTGATGATGCCATCACGTTGCGCAATTACGATTTCGGGGGCGACTATTTTGACTATTTCTACGAGCGCTCAAAAGTGAATTTTCACCTGGCCAGGCTTTATGAGAAAAAAGGTGAGCGATCGAAAGCCATTGAATATTATTCAAAAGCCTTGGCGCAATGGAAACATGCCGGCGAGGATCTGCCGGAGCTGATCGAGGCGAAAACGCGGCTGGCGCAGTTGCGAGGGGAGTAGGGTGAGGAGCGAAGGGCGCTTTATTTCCCTTACCAGCTAAAGACACCAAAACTTCAGAAAGGATTGTGTTATGCGAAAATGCGTGCAACAGGAATGGAGAAACCAGGCAGGACGCCCGTGCCTTCCAGTGTGTCGTTACGTGTGAGAACCACAACATTTGAAAAACCATGGTAAACGTGTATGGTTTGGGTGGAAGGATTGATGACCCAAACCAACCGTACACCGGCGCGCAGGTAGTCGTTGACTTTTTCTTCAATTTTCGTCCAGCGATCATCAGGAGAAACGATCTCAACCGCCAGATCGGGTGGAATCGACAAAAATTTGTCAAATTCATCAATCAAGCCGAGGCGTTCTTTGGCAATAAAGGCAAAGTCCGGCGCCCGAACCGTGTCCGGATTACGAAAGATGATAAATCCCGTTTCCGCGCCGAATGTTTCTCCCAAATCATGTTCTTCGACAAAGTCACCAACGATTCTGGGAATGCGGCTGGTAAATTTGCCGTGCCGACCGCCTGCCGGGCTCATGGTAATGAATTCTCCGTTTACGAGTTCACAAGTTTGGCCGTCGCATAGCTCGAAAAACTTTTCTGCGGTCATTAAATTGGACATACTTTTACAAGGGCATATCGTTTCAAAAGCAACTGCTGTGTTTTATATCCAATATAAAAATTAGTTTGCAAAAAATCAAGTGTGGAAAAAAGTTTTAAGGAATGACGAAGAATGATCGGCCAAACCATTTCCCACTATCCCGCTTTACGGGATCCCGCACAACGGGACAAAATCCTCGCCAAGCTCGGCGAAGGCGGCATGGGCGTCGTCTACAAAGCCGAGGACACCAAGCTCAATCCCGCTGTGGCGGGATCAAGTTTCTGCCGTCGTCAATCATCGCGAGCGAGGCGGAGAAAGCGCGCTTCATTCACGAGGCGCAAGCCGCGGCGGCGTTGAATCATCCCAACATCTGCACCATCCACGAAATTGATGAAGCGGAAGGACATCTCTTCGTCGCGATGGAATTCGTCGAAGGCCAAAGCTTGAAAGACCAAGTAAGCAGTAATCAGTTATCAGTAATCAGTGCCATCGAGATTGCGATTCAGATTGCGGAAGGCTTGCAAGCCGCGCATGAGAAAAAGATCACGCATCGCGACATCAAGCCGGCCAACGTCATGATTACTCCCAAAGGCCAGGTGAAGATTATGGACTTTGGCTTGGCGAAACTGGCGGGACGGTCGGCGCTCACCAAAGAAGGGACAACCCTCGGCACAGTCGCCTACATGTCGCCAGAACAGGCGCGCGGCGAAGTGGTGGATCATCGCACGGACATCTGGGCCTTCGGCGTCGTGCTTTACGAGATGATCACCGGACAGCATCCTTTCAAAGGCGAATATGAGCAGGCGGTGATGTATTCGATCATGCATGAAGAGCCAGAGCCGATCACGGGCTTGCGCACCGGCGTGCCGATGGAACTGGAGCGGATTGTGAACAAGGCCATGGCGAAAAATTCGGCGACACGCTATCAGCACGCGGATGAATTGCTGGTGGATTTGCTGGTAGCCGGAAAAAATATTGAGGCCAAATCAAGCGGAACCAAACCACGATCGGCCGCCGCTAAATCAGGCCTGCCAAAACGTGCTTATCTGTTCATTGGTCTGGCCATTTTCCTGGTGGGATTGATTGTCGCTGGTCTATGGTTATTCGATCGTGGGAATCCTATTGATTCTCTGGCGGTTTTGCCTTTCGTTAATGTGGGCGCCGATCCCAACACCGAGTACCTCTCGGATGGCATCACTGAGACTTTGATCTATAGCCTCTCGCGATTGCCCGAACTGAAAGTCATGTCACTAACTTCGGTTTCGCGCTACAAAGGACAGGAACCGGATGCTCTAAAAGTGGGGCGCGAGCTCAAAGTCAAGGCCGTGCTCACCGGTCGGCTCGTTCAACGCGGCGATAATCTTTCGATCAGCGCCGAGTTGGTGAATGCGCAAGACAACAGCCATATCTGGGGTGAGCAATACACTCACAAGATGGCGGAGATTCTGGCGTTGCAGGCAGAGCTTGCAAAAGAAATTTTGGACAAGTTGCGGCTGCGCTTGAGTGGCGAGGAGATGCAACGGTTGAGCCGATCCTACGGCGAGGATACCGAGGCTTACCAGGCTTATCTCAAAGGCCGTTATTATGCCGCCAAGGCGACTAATGAAGAAGGCTTTAGGAAAGCAGTTAAATACTTCAATCAGGCAATTGCAAAAGCTCCCAACTATGCGCTGGCTTATGTCGGATTGGCTGAGGCTTACTATGAGGTTTCGTCGATTTATCTTCCGCCCAAAGAGGCGATGCCACTGATGAAAGAGGCGGCGCTGAAGGCAATGGAGATCGACAACACACTCGCTGAAGCTCATGCCATGTTGGCAAAGGTGAAAGATGCTTATGACTGGGACTGGAGCGGCGCAGAAGCAGGATACAAACGCGCTATTGCGCTCAATCCCAACAATGAAACAGCCCACCTTTATTATGGGGGCTATTTAGTGGGGCAAGGTCGGTTTGAGGAGGGCCTAACACAGGTGAAAATCGCACAGGAGATTGATCCCCTTTCAGTTCGAATCTCTAACAATTACGCATACCGACTCATTTTGGCGCGTCGATATGATCAGGCAATTGAACAAGGCCGCAATGCCATTGAACTCGACGCTAATTCTTGGATAGCGCACGATTTTCTCGGGCAGGCTTATCTTTATAAGGGGCAATTGCCGGAAGCACTCGCAGAATTTCAAAAGGTGCGACAATTAGATGACAGTCCATGGACATTGGTGAATAGCAGCCGTGCTTTCGTCGCCGCCGGCATGCGGACCGAGGCGCTGAAAATGCTCGCCGAGTTGCATGAACATTCGAAGCGCGGTTTTGTTTCGACGTATGGCATAGCTTGTGTCTATGCCGCCCTTGGCGAGAACGAGCCAGCGTTAACCTGGCTGGAAAAAGCTTACGCTGATCGCGATGAGAATTTGGGCGGGATGAAAGTCAATCCGAGACTCGATAGTCTACGCTCAAATCCGAGGTTTAACGTGCTTTTGAAAAAAATGGGATTATGGGAATGATCGGCAAAACAAATTTCCACTACAAAATTTTAGAAAAACTCGGGGAAGGCGGCATGCCTTCCTTCAGTAAAAAAATACAATAAATTGATCCCGCATGCGGGAGGCGTGGTCTACAAAGCCGAGGATACCCTATGGACGCAGCCGCACCGCCCGGACGTGGTTGTTGCCGGATTTGATCCGGTTCAGTTTGCTATAGCCGTAGTTGAAATTGACATACCACGCCGATTCCGCCTCCCCTCTATCTGAAGTCCACATCCACGATCTCTGCTTGGAATTGAAAATCGGGTCAATATACACCCCCTCAGGATTGGGGGATTGCTCCATAAGCGTCATGGCTTCTTCCAAGGTGGGCAGCCGCCAATCGTTGAAGCCGGCAAAGCCGCGCTTGTTCAAACTATTGATCCACTCCATGGCCAGCCTGTAGACCATCTGTTGTGGCGAAGCGGCCTGTTGCCACATCAATCCCGTCGTCCGATCAACAACAACTTCATCACGGTGAAAGCTTCTCACGACAAACCTGTTGGGTATGCGGCTGCTCATGGCCTGGCGGGGTGTATCGTATAAGCTATGTTCTAAAAGCATGAATTCTCCTTTGCTGGCTGCGCCCGAGGGTTTTGATCGAGCTTCAATGAAAGGCCTTCCCCCGATTCCTTTTGATATTCTTGACAAGAAGAAATGTGGCCACGCCTACAATGCTACATTACCAATATACGGCAAAATAATTTCATAAAGAAGGATTATTTGTGAAATGAAAAGAAGTTTTGCTTTTCATAGCTTTACGGTGTCGTTTTAACGCTCAATCGCGGATAAAAATAAAGATGCGCGGGAATGCCTTGAAATTCTTCGCTAATCGTGTAGTACCCCATCCCATCTGATTTCCAGCCAACGGCTTCACCTTGCGGCTCCCAAATATAAGGCAACGGCATGGGGGCTTTGTCGAACGCTTGCCAAAGATTTTGCTCGGACGAACGCGCCCAATAGTAAATCGCCGGATAAGTTTTGACCAGAATCTCATTGCCGGATGACGAGATGTCACTGCCGACGACCCAACCCAAACGAAGCGTGGCCACTTGTTCCAGGCGTGTGCCGCGCTTGAGCGATTGCGGATAAGCGGCGCGGAAAACGTGGCTGCTGGTATCGCCTTTGGTGAGAATATAAATGTCTTTCGTCAACGGATCGATCATCAGCGTCTCGGCGTCGTAATTGACCAGAGGATAAAACACCGCAATCGTTTCGGCGCCGAAGAGCGTCGTGTCCACCGGCGCCTGGCTCGAATCGACCTTCGGCTCCGGAATGCGGTAGATGTATTTGTACTCGTATTCTCTGCCATTGTCGCCAATGTCGCCGACATAGAGATAGTGCTGCCCCTCGACCGGCCCGGGACCGATGGCGATATCTTCCCAATCACGTGCGGCAACGCCGGCGATGGTATAAACACCGAGGTGCTTGCCTTTGCTGTTCAACGCGAAGAGCCGGTTTTTGTCGCCGGAATCATTGTGCGTCCACAGCACACCGGGGTTCTGCCGGCTCGCCGCGATCCCCGATGCTTCCTTGATGCGATCATATTCGATCAAACCGCAATCGACGCGATTGCCGAACTTTGGAGTCTGTGCAGGCAAATCGCAATAAAGGCCAGTTTCGCAGATTATAAAAACTCCAATCCATATCCACTTCCGGATGTTGATCATAAAGGAATTTCAAAAAAACACCAAAGGATAAATTATTGGAATTTGCACTAATAATTGGAAACGGTGCGAGTCCTCTGCTTGGATGTCATTCCGGAGGAATCCTTTTCCATTCGAGCACGTGGCTCAACTGTAAAAGGATGCTTCCAGCATGACATTTTCCTTTTATTTTGCAAACATCAATAAGGCCAGTGGATACAAACATCCGCTGGTCTTAATTTATCCGTTGGCGCTTTAAAAATTTCCCATCTGTTTGGTTACTTAATTGCTCGACGTGTTCCTAGCTGCAACCAGCGCCCCGCCTCCTGAAGCTGGCGCTGCACTTGCGCCAGTGACGTTCCTCCAATCGCATTGCGCCGTTCGACGCTGACCTCGGCATCAAAACATTTCATCACCTCGTCATCAAAAGCGGGGTGTAACGCTTTCCAAAAGTGCAAAGGCAGCTCGTGCAAACAGAAAGCGACGCGCTCGGCGTGTTGCACGGCTTGCGCGACGAGGTTGTGCGCTTGCCGAAATGGAATGCCTTTGCGAACGAGATAATCGGCGATATCCGTGGCGAAAAGCCCGGTGTCGAGTGCGGCGCTCATCCGGTCTTTGCGAAACCGGCAAGTATCGAGCGCGCCGGCAAAAACTTCGAGGCAGTCACGCGTCATTTGCAGTGTCTCGAATACAATCCTTTTGTCCTCCTGCAAATCCCGACTATAACTCACCGGCACCCCCTTCTGCAGCGCCATGATGCTCGCCAACAAGCCGATGGCGACGCCGGCTTTGCCGCGCACCAGCTCGAACGCATCGGGATTCTTTTTGTTCGGCATCATGCTCGAGCCGGTCGCAAATTTTTCACCGGGATCGACGAAGCCTAGTTCCTGCGTGCTCCACAAGATGAGATCGTGGCAATAGCGGCTCAGCGTCGTGCAAACGTCGGCGCAGATAAACACCATCTCGCTACAAAAATTTCTCGTCCCCGTTGCATCGATGGAATTTTCCATCACGCGGGCGAAGCCCAGTTCTTTGGCGAGCAGTTGGCGGTCGATCGGAAACGCCGTGCCGGCAACGGCCCCGCCGCCGAGCGGCAGCTCGTCGATCCGGCCGGCGAATTGGCGCAACTGCTCGCTGTGCCGCCGTAGCGCAAAAAACGCCGAGAGCAGATAGTGCGCGAGTCGCACCGGTTGCGCTTGTTGGGTGTGGGTATATCCCGGCAGAATCATTTCTTGCGAGGCTTCCGCCTGTTTGACGATCACTGCCACGAGATCGCGAATGGCGGATTGCAGCTCGCCAACTCGTTTTTTCAGATATAGACGAAAATCGGTGACGACTTGATCGTTGCGGCTGCGGCCGGTGTGGATTTTCGCGCCGGCGTCTCCCGCCAACTCCGTCAGCCGGCGTTCAATGGCCACGTGAATGTCTTCGTCTTGCGGCAGAAATTTAAAGCGGCCGCGACGAAATTCATCCGCAATGGCGCGCAGCGCGCGTTGAATTTTCGTTTCCTCAGCCGCGGTCAAAATACCCGCCGCACGCAACGCCTTCGCCCAAGCGCGGTCGACGGCCAAATCTTCTTCCCAAAGCACGCGGTCAATTTCAAGCGAATGGCTGAAGCGTTCCATCAGCTCCGATGGGCCGGATTCAAAGCGACCGCTCCAAACTTTCGCGGGCTGATTTTGTTTGGTTCTGGTTTTCTTTCTCATGCCGATTTTCGTTATTAAAAGTGGGCGAAGTCGGACTTGCGTCGCATGATTGTGCTAATTTGTAGCACCGTCGTACGCAAGTCCGACTTCACTTCTCACGCAGCCATGCGCGGATCATCGATGATTTTGACTTCCTGCTTATAAGGCACGAAGCCCGCTTGCTGATAGATCGTGAGCGCTTTCGGATGATCCAAATCACAAGTGTGCAGCCAAAATCGTCGGGGATGATGAGTCCAAGCCTTGTCAATAATCCAATGCAACAGAAAAGGCCCGAGTTTCTGTCCGATAAACTCGGGCATGATGCCGAAATACGCCAGCTCGATGTCCGGTTCCTGGCGAAGATCGATCTCCGCATAACCCGCCGGCACGCCGCCAACGGATAGGACGAATATTTCAACCTTCGGGCTTTGGATAATCGCGCGCAAATCCTCGTCGCGCATTTGGCGCCGCTCGTACCACAGCCACGGCCCGCCGACCGTATTGTAAAGAAAACGATAAAACGAAACGGTCGGACAAATCGCCTGTGCAATCGAAATATTCTGCACCGGTGGCCTTAACTCTTGGTGCGGCGGCCTGTTCCGCATTTCGAAGTAAGTGATCGTGGTTTTGAGCTTGCCGTGAGAAAGGGTTTGCTCGTTCGTTATTGGAATCAATTTTAAAAAGCTCGTTTTCGATAAGTTTCCAAATCGTCTGTTGTCATTTCTTCCGGTGCAACCAAACGATAGTGCTTTTCTGATACAACGACAATGCCGCTCTTTGTCTTCCCAAATTCAAAAAGGGCGATAATATCTTCTGTCATAAACTGCGCTGCAATGGGACGACAAATCAGGGATGGAAACTTTGTCTCACAAATGGCGAGGTCTTGCTCGATTTGTACGATACCAAGCTTGTCCTTGCCGCCTTTTGCCTGAACCGGAAAAATATAATGCGCGCCCCGACGATCCAGACCAATGTAGATTTCGTCGGTCTCAACCTGTCCCATCTTTGGAACAGTTGTACGGAGGTGACTTTGCAAAGAGTAACAAGTCACACCCGTAAAAATATCGACCAGACGATTGTACCGCAATTTTGCCAAGAGTGCTTGTTCGTCGCTGAGTGCATATTGAGCGATTATGCCTGGGGTGGCATCGGGAATTTTGGTCTCGCCAAGCATTTCTGATGGAACAATTGTCGTCACGCTGGTTGCGACAAATGCATATCTCGCGCGCCCTCGTGGACGAATAATCCATTCCTGCCCCTTCGGCGCTTTCGCGCGAATGGATGCGGGTAAAGCCGCCCGATATCTGAAGCTATAGAGAACATCGCCCAGATTCTTGGGAAGTTTGATTTTCAGTTCGTTGGCAACGCGGATAATATCTTCTCTTTCAAATGGCACTTCGGTAGCGCCATCTGTGTAATGCTTAAAGAAGATCTTTTCAACGATTTGTGTGTAACGATTCTTGAAATCAGCCATTTTAGGTTGGATTTTATTTTCCAGGCCAGCTCAATACGACCACTTCTTCTCTCAATTGTTCTCTTGTTGCAGTTGCAAGCCGAGTCCGAAACAAATCAATACCAACCAATTCATAACCCAAGGATTGCGCTATGTCTGCCAGCAATTGGCCCGTTCGAATCATGACTCGCAAGTAAGAGGCTTGATCACCTACAACGTAAGCGAGTTGAGCGCCCGGTTTGAGTATCTGGCGTAATTCAGCCAAATGCCTACTCATGCCGCCGAAATAAAGCTTTGTTACCCTGGCGTACATGCGTTCAAATCCGGAGGTCTTGCCGAGCGCGACACGGCGTCGTTCGATATCCGCCGCGATGCGTTGAATTTCAGGATGATTGGCAACCCATTGATCATCATCGTCATCTTTATAAACCGTGCGGGTGTTAGAGCGCACCAAGCTGCGCTTGAGTGATTGCAGCTCGGCGTGAGTATTGATGAATCCGAGCAAAACCGATTCTAAACGAGTCGTTCGCGTGTAATCCTTTTCGTTTGGGTAAGGTGGTGACGTAATCACGGCATCAATCGTATTGGGCTTCAACAGACGGGCGAGCTGCCGGGAATCAGCAAGATATGCAACGGCTTTTGTGCCTTTATAATGTTGAAGATTCTTCAGGTCATGCACGATTTTTTTGACTTCAGCCAACCAAGCGCTAATCACGGGTGTGTCGGATCGGAGCTTGCCGATTCCAACTTCGGGGCCGAATCGCAAATTGCTAATAGAGAAAACCAGGGCTTTAGCCAAAGCCAGGCACTCATGACGATAATACGGCTCTCGATGCTTTTGGTTTAAAGCTTCGATTAAAACCAAAGTTTTGTGCAATGGCAGCGGGCTGATTGAATCTTTTAGCAAAAGCTTCGTTTTTTCCAACTCCAATTTTCGCAGCTTTAATCTCCGGCTCGAATTCAGGTGAAAGAATGGCTCATCCTCAATGCCATCCGCCTCCAACTTTTTTGTTGCAAGCTCTGCCACTTCTCCGGCGTGTTCTAATAAGCCATCCGGAGAAATGCCCCAATCTACTTTGACCTGGCTGGCAAAATATGACATGGGATGCGCTTCTATGCCGATGCTCGGTATTCCCAGCATTTTGGCCTCGACGATCGTCGTTCCGGTTCCGCAAAAGGGATCCAACAATGTTTGGCTATCTTGCAAACCGAATCGCTTGACGTATTCGTCAACCAAATGCGGAGGAAATGAAAGCACGAAGCGATACCAGTCATGAACCGGCTGATCTTTGGGCTGCAGCTTGTTCATGCTGCCATTGCTGTGGGGACGATTTATTTTTCTTGCCAGTGTGGTCAAACTCATTTTCGTTTATAGTTTTTCTTATGCGCCGCATGAATTTTCTTCCATCTCTCCTTTTCGAGCAATTCGGCGGTCTTGTCTTCTTTGCGATTGAGATACGCGACTTCTTTTTGCAGTTTTTGATAGCTCGCAATGCGATCGGGATCGAACGTGCCGTCTTCTATTGCTTGCTGCACCGCGCAGCCCGGCTCCGGCCCGTGTTGGCAATCGCGAAAGCGACATTGTTGCGCCAGTTCGGCGATGTCTTCAAACGCGTCTTTGATGCCTTCGTCGCCGCCCCAAAGCTGCAGCTCGCGCATGCCGGGCGTGTCCATGAGCAAACCGCCCGATGGCAGCATGATCAGCTCGCGCCGCGTCGTTGTGTGCCGGCCGCGATCGTCAGTCTCGCGCACCTCTCGCGTTTTCAAAACTTCTTCGCCGAGCAGATGATTGATGATCGTCGTCTTACCCACGCCGGAAGAGCCAAGCAGCGCGCCGGTCGTTCCCTTTTTAATATGAGACAACAACTCGTCCAAGCCTTGATCGTTCACCGCGCTCATAATAATGATCGGCACGCCAAGTGCAACGGCTTCGACCTCTTGCCTGATGGGCTCGATCTCCTCGCACAAATCAGCTTTGTTCAAGACGAGGACAGGACTTGCGCCACCTTCCCACGCCACCACGAGATAGCGCTCGATTCGACGCAAATTGAAATTGCCGTCCAAGCCCGTCACCAAAAAGACGGTGTCGATATTGGCCGCCACGATTTGCTCTTCAGTTTTGGGCCCGGCGGCCTTGCGCGAGAATTTGCTCTTGCGCGGCAGGAGGTCATAAATCGTGGCCTTGCCCTCGTTCTCGCGGATGCGAATGACGACCCAATCGCCGACGACGGGTAAATCGTCTTTGCTGCGGGCTTCGTATTGCATCTTGCCGGTGGTTTCCGCGCGCAGCTCGCCGTGCTCGGTATACAAAACGTATTGCGTCTTGTGCTGCACGGCGACGCGGCCGGCGCTGTAGCCCGCTTCGGCATAAGGCGCAAAGTGGCTGGCAAAAAAATCGTTCCAGCCGAAGGATTCCAAATTCAACATGGCTAACTTCAACTTGGCGTTATTCCAATTGCACTAAAACGCATAATCCGACAACACAGACAAGCCGCAACCAAAACTAAAAAAAGCGCACAAAGTAAGCAAAAGCATCAAAAAGATATTTTGGCAAGATGATTGTGGCAAGATAATTTAAAAACTTTTAAATTATCTTGCCGTAATTATTTTGCGTATTCACAGTGCTGTGGTGGCTTTGCGTGAAAACTTTTTACTTTTTTTACAAAGATTCAACTTGTAATGGATTAATATAAGTTTTCGCTCGCACGATTGCAACAATCTGTCTGGCCATTTTTGCAGTTTACTCGGGATCAAAAAAGCGGTCGAAATGAATCCAAACGATGCGCGCGTAGCGATAGGTAAAAGGAATGAAGGGCGCGTAAAGCGCCAATGCCGGAAAGACGATCAGATATTCCGACCACGTTTTCCAATGCGATAACAAGGCAACAATGCCGAGAAATATGGGCAAACTAATGCCGTAATAAACATACAATGCACCCAGAAAGTAGCCCTGCTCGCGCCGAAATTGCAAACGGCAAACCGGGCAAGTCTCATTCATGCGAAAAAGGGTTCGATAAATTCGGCCACGCCGGCAGCGTGGACATAAACCCAACAAGACCGCTTTGAAGCGAGTTGTTGCCGCGCGCGATTGTAGGTTGTTGTGCATGTTTCCACACTCGTTTACCAACTGCCCGACGCACCGCCGCCCGAGAAGCTGCCGCCACCACCGGAGAAGCCGCCTGATGATCCGCCGCCAAACGACCATCCGCTGCTGCTGGATGAGTCCCGGCGGCCACGCGAAGTTCGCCCACCTCGCAAGTTTGTCCCTCCGGTCGAGGCGCCGATGGACCACTTTTTTGCCAGCGCTTGCCCTTTCTTGGTTTTCGCAAACCAGAGCTTGACGAGAGGAAAGCCAACCAAATAAATCGCCAGGAGAATCGCGCCGATTTTCACACCGAAGCTGACCATTGGAAAAGCCGCCCAAAACGGAATGAGAAAAGCGTACAAAATCCAACTGACCGCGCCTTGCAGGAAAACGGCGATGATAGTGAAAAGCCCGACAACGATGAGAAAAATTCCAAAAAACAAAAAGTCGGGCGAAGCCATTGCACTGTTGTCGCCGCCTTTGTACGAACCGTTGATGGCGCCGAGAATCGCGTTGACGCCGGCGCGAATGCCGCCCTCGTAATCGCTATTGCGAAAGCGCGGCACGATCTCATGGCGGATGATTTGTCCGCACGTGATGTCCGGCAGATCGCCCTCCAGCCCGTTGCCGACTTCGATGCGCACTTTGCGGTCATCGCGGACGATGAGCAGGAGCACGCCGTTGTCTTTATCCTTTTGGCCGAGCTTCCACGTGTCGACGACTTTGATGGAATATTCTTCCAGCGGCTCGCCTTGCAAGCTCGGAATGGTGAGCACGACAACCTGATTGGAAGTGGAATCCTCGTGCACTTTCAACAAGGCTTCGAGCGCGTATATGGTTTTGGCCGAGAGCATGTGTGCCGTGTCATTCACGCGGCCGGCGAGAAAAGGGACGTCGAGTGATTGCGCTCTAACGGCAAATGCGCACCAGAGCACGATATTGACGAGGAGCAGACGCCAACAACCCGAACGGTTATAAATCATGTTTGATCTCCCACACGCAGTCGATCGGAAAGTTCATCCCGGTCGTCGGAGCGGCGCTTGACGCCATGCTGCTGCAACAACAGGCCGCATTGTTTGATGGCGTCGATCAAACCGTCGGCCGTTTTGCCGGATCGCATGCCGGCGACGACGCGTTGCACGACTTCATTCCATTCGGAGGGCTCGACTTTCGTGTTGATGCCGATGTCGCCGATAACGATCACGCGGCGTTCGAGCAGGCTGAGGAAAATCAAAATGCCGGTGCGGTCACGAGTGCCGAAAACTTCTTCTTCGATGAAAGCTTCGGCAGCACGCTGATAGACGCGCAAGTCGAGCATGTTGTTGCCGGCAAACAGGCGTTTCAAGACCGGAATAAAGTTCACCAGCAACAAACCGAGGCCCGCCGCCAATGTCACCGCCAGCGCAATCACTTTGAGATCGGGCAGCCACGCCTCGGTAAACTGGCGCGCGATCACAAATCCGGATAGCGTAACGAGAGCAAAGAGCAGCGCCGTGCGCCAAATGGCGTCTTCGTAGGCGTCGCTCTTGTCGACGACATACGGCACGATTTCGCCGGAAGTTTTGCTCTCGGCTTCGTTGATCGCCGCGGTAATGCGGTCGAGATCGGCTTGGGCAAATAGACTTGAGGTGAGTTTCGGCATAAAAATTCAATCTTGAATGGTTTCCCCGGGGCGCAGTATCCACGCTTGCGGATGAGGCGTGAACCCAACGTGCGGATAATATTTTTCTGCGGCTGGTGCGGCCAAAAGCAAGACCGTCGCTTGCGGGGCCGCAGCTTGCGTGCGGCGCATCAATTCCTTGCCGATGCCCCGCCGTTGATGCGAAACGCGCACCGCCAAATCGGATAAGTAGGTGATATAAGCGAAATCCGTCAGCGCGCGCGAGATGCCGACCAACAAATCTCCGTCCCACGCAGAAATAACGAGATTGGCATGTTGCAGCATCAACCGCATGCGCTCGCGCTCATCGACCGGCCGCCGCTCGCCCAAAGTCGAGGCGCGGTACAGCTCGATGACGGCGTCGAGATTCAAATCGTTGCCGGTTTTGTAGATGATCATTTACGCTACTGATTGTACTGGTAGTGGATTGAGTTGGCTGCCGGCTTGATCCAGGGGTTTCTTGCCGGCTTTTCTCTTTTCAGGATACCACCACGGATATTTTTTGTCATCCAAAATCAGGAACGCTTCTCGATGTTCTTTGAGCGTCGGGCGAAAACGGCGCAGGATCGGCAGATTTTCCCAGAATAGCCGCTCGATCTCGGCGAATACCTGCTCCAACTCTTTTTGATCCCGCTGCAAATTGAAGATATATTGTAAGCCTAAATTTTTTCTTTCATCTAAAGTCAATCGCAGGTTGTCAATCACCATCAGCGCAGAATGGATGTTCAAACTATCAACTTCTTTTCGGCGATGTAATTGCAGGAGAGCACGGCTTCTTTCCACAGTAATATTCGCATCAACCTCGTCGCCGGCTTCTTTGAGCTTTTGCCGCAACGTTTCGTCTTGTTGGCAGGTTTTGAGAAAATTTCTCAATTGATATCTAAACTGTTCTTTTTGAACATAAAAGTACGGCCACTGGCCATTGAGCTTTTCGTAGAGCGGCAAAAGCAAAGCGGTTTGCTGTAAGCCTCGGGCGGTTCGCTCAAAATTCGCCTTATCGAGCAACAGTCGACTATACGTGAACGGCAAGGAAAAAGGATTCTGTCTCTCTTCAGTCAGGCAAGAGAGCATCTCCTTGTAGTCATCTGCCATGGATTGAATGAGCTTGTTCAGGCTCTCAAACTCTTCCGCGCTGGTAATCTCTCTCGTAATCATCATTGTCCCCAGTTACATTTAGTCAGCTTTTTGTAATAGGCCAAAGCATCACGTTTGAACTCAACGTTGCTGATTGGCGGCTGTGAAAAACCAGCGATCGGCCGGAAGCTCGTGATAATCCGCTGTACGAACTGATCCGTAACCACGAAGATACCTCGTGCGTCAATTGTACATTTTCTGTGCTCTATTCCGAACCGGTCAGTTGGGAGTTTATAGGCGCCAACATATCCGCCCAGCGAATTCAATCGCGCATTTTCGGTTTGTTCATGATACAACGCTTCCAATTTCTCGCGTTCCTCGCGACATTGGCGATCTTTCTCATCTCGGCTTATCTCAAACATGTCTTCCCAACACTCGTCGCCGTATTGATTGTCAACGAGACAAACGTGGGTTTCGCATTTCTCTTTCAGCTTTGAAAATGGTAGCGGCATATATTCTCCCCGTTCCTTCGGTTCTATTTACAGCCAAAATAGCAAAATTAACTCATCTTTGCAAATGGAAAATTCTGAAGAGCGAAAGGTGAAAAGCGAAGGGCGAAAGGAGTGGGTGCGCCCATCACCCTTCGCCTTTCACTCTACGCTCACGCCTCCGGCCCAATCATCCTCTCCGGCTTCACAACCTCATCAAATTTCTCACCGGTCAAAATGCCGAGCGCGATGGCCGCTTCGCGCAGGGTGAGATTTCCTTTGTGCGCCTTCTTCGCAATCTTCGCGGCATTGTCGTAGCCCACGTGCGGATTCAACGCCGTCACCAACATCAGTGAATTTTCCAAATGCTTTTTGATGTTGGTCTCGTTCGCCTCGATGCCGACTGCACAATGCTCGTTAAACATCTCGCACGCGTCGGCGAGCAGACGAATGGATTGCAACAGGTTGTAAATGATCACCGGCTTGAAGACATTCAGCTCGAAATTGCCGGACGCACCGCCGATGCCGATCGTCACATCGTTGCCCATGACTTGCGTCGCCACCATCGTCATGGCTTCGGATTGTGTCGGATTCACTTTGCCTGGCATGATCGAACTGCCTGGCTCATTTTCCGGAATCGTCAGCTCGCCCAAGCCGCAGCGCGGGCCGGAGGCGAGCCAGCGAATGTCGTTGGCGATTTTCATCAACGAGGACGCCAGCGTTTTTAGCGCGCCGCTCGCCATCACCATCGCATCGTGCGCCGCCAGCGCCTCGAATTTGTTTTCTGCCGTGACAAAAGGATAGCCGGTCAACTCGGCAATCTTCGCTGCTGATTTCACAGCGAATTGTGGATGCGTGTTAAGTCCAGTGCCGACCGCCGTACCGCCGAGAGCCAGCTCGTAAAGATGCGGCAAAACCATCTCAATGCGTTTCAAACCATGATTGAGTTGAGTCACATAACCGGAAAATTCCTGTCCGAGCGTGAGCGGCACGGCATCCATCAGATGCGTGCGGCCGATTTTGATGATGTTTTTGAATTTTTCCGCTTTTTGCGCCAGCGTGTCGTGCAGTTGCGTGACCATCGGAATCAGCCGGCGATGAATCTCGTGCACCGCCGCAATGTGCATCGCCGCCGGAAAGGTGTCGTTCGACGATTGCGCCTTGTTGACATCGTCGTTCGGATGAATTGGCTTCTTGCTGCCCATTTTGCCGCCGGCCACTTCAATCGCGCGATTCGAGATCACCTCGTTAGCGTTCATGTTGGTTTGCGTGCCGCTGCCGGTTTGCCAAACGACGAGCGGAAAGTGGTCATCCAATTTACCCGAGATCACTTCGTCGGCGGCTTTGACGATGAGATCGGCTTTTTCCGTCGTTAGCAATCCGAGCTCTTTATTCACCAACGCCGCGGCTTTTTTGAGAACACCGAACGCCCAAATCATTTCGCGCGGCATGCGCTCGCCGCCGATCTTGAAATGAATCAACGACCGCGCCGTCTGCGCGCCGTAATAACGATCATTGGGCACTTGAATCTCACCCATGCTGTCGGTTTCGATGCGGTAGGACATATTGCACTCCTCGATATTGATAAACTTTGTTCAATTTCAAAATTTCATTACACGAATTGCAAATGTGATAAAATTTTATTTCCGCGGCCCATTCCCGTTGTTACGTCGCGGCAATGAAACAACAAACTCATTTCCTTCTAATCGAAAAGCCGGTTCCTGTCCGGTCGCTTGGCGAGTCAGCCGGATAATACGAGGGATACCGCTTCCAGCATCGGTGACCAGGCCAATCCGCAAAAGCATATTGTAGATAATGGGATTGCGCAACATGTGCATGCCGTAACCCAGGCTTTCAATTTTTACGCTGTTCGGAAGCATTCCAGGCGAGCGCACCTCCAGACGATCATCGTATACAATCACGCGAATCAGCGCGGACATCGTATAGTCGCGGTGCGCCAGCGCATTGATCAAAATCTCGCGCAACACCTCCGGTGGGAACTCCGCATGCACTTCCGGCTCCATGCCCTGAATGCGATGCGGACGCGGGAGATGGATATAAAGGAAACGCAAAGTGTCTTCGAAAATGTTCAGTATTCGGCCTTCGATGCGCTTCTGATCCCGCGGCTCGTTCGCGATCTCGGTTCCAGGGATGCGCAGGGCGGAAACGCAAGCGGTGGGCGAAAAGTATTGCGGATTCCTGGACAGAAACAACACGCCGGCAAGCGTCAGATGGCTTTCCCCATTGACTTCGCGCAGCAAGCGCCAGTTGTGCAGCAATCTTTCAGGATCGATGTTATCCACATCGACGCCGCGGCCGCGAGCCAAACGCAACAAGTCCTCGCGCGCCTGCAGCTCGAGGTCGGTGATTGAAGAAGATAATACGATGGGCGTTTCATCATAATAGAGGCTCTCCGTGGCTTGAAATAAGCGCAACAGTTCTTCACGCGAAGCTTGTTGGCGTCCGGAGGTGGTGCGCACATAATAGATGCCTCGGTTCGTTCGATACGGGCGCTGCTCTCCCTTCGGAATATGAACGGCGAGAACGAAGCGCTCTTGTTCATCCAGCACCGTCTCTTGAATGACGGTCACCGGAGGCGCAATGTTGTTGCGGGCAACATTGTCTATTGATTGACTGATCCGGTCGCGCTCGTTTTGGTCAATACCGACGATTTGACCGTTGTTATCCACGCTTATGAAGATTTGTCCTCCGTCGGTATTTGCCAGAGCAACGATAGCCGCAGCCAGATCATCGGGATGGACCGGCCATTGCTTTAATTCGGTATGGAGATTCTCGCCTTGTTGCAGGCGGGCTTTTAGTTCGGTTAAATTCATGGCTTTCTTCTCTTGCCGTGTGGGTGGAAGGGGTTTTAACGCTTCAAACGCAACTTTTTCAGGTAGGTGATTTCGAGAGTAAGGCGTCAATTCTTGAACAATTCCGCGTGTGAGCCCGTTCTGGCTTGAATTGGCTGGAATAAACAATCTTCAACTTTCCAATTCCATAAAAAGTTCTTCGACGCTCCCCACTTCGTGAAGCTCTTCACCGGCTTCGATCTTTTTCAAGGTGGCCGCAGTAAGCGCGTTGGGAATTTTGACCTCGAAAGGAATCCCTTTGTGAAGCGTCACCTGGGTGAGATAAATGGAGATCGCTTCAGACATGGAGATGTTGAGCTTGTTCAATATCTTCTGGGCTTCCGCCTTTACTTTGGGATTGATGCGGGCTTGAATCGTTGCGGTTCGCATGAACTTGATTTCCGTGAATAAGGTTCGTGTAGTGACATTCGCAGTACAAACAAATATACACAACGAGCAAAACAAAATCAACAAAAAGTTTGGAATGTTCGGCTTTATTGAGAGAAATACCGCAGCTTGTTGGCGTACTTCTCTGCGGCTTCACGGGCGGCGGCGCGCACTTCTTCGCTGCGGTCTTTTTTAGCCACACGCTGCAATTTAGAGAGCACTTGCTTGTCGGTGGTGTAATAGCCGATGACTTGGGTGGCTTTTTGGCGGATGAAATCGTCATCGTAGGAAAGTGAATGTGTCAAACCATTAACCAGGGCCATGTCGCTCATTTTGCCAAGCGCCTTAGCCGCGCTCTCTCCCACATTCCAATCTTTGTCTTTCAAAGCCAGCAACAAGGCGTCAACGCTGCGTTTACTTTCGATTTTAACAAGTGCCGCAGCGGCTCTACAACGCACTTCCGAAACTTCATCATTCAAAACCAGTAGCAAGTCGTCGACACTGCGTTCATCCCCGATTTGACCAAGTGCCTCCGCTGCATGCATGCGCACATGCTCATTTTCATCCTTCAAAGCCAGCAACAAGCCGTCGACACTGCATTCATTCCTGATTTTGCCAAGTGCCTCCGCCGCGTGCATGCGCACATACTCATTTTCATCCTTCAGAGCCACCAATAAGTTGTCAGTACTGCTTTCATTCCCGATTTTGCCAATCACCTCCGCCGCATTCATGCGCACATACTCATTTTCATCCTTCAAAGCCAGCAATAAATCGTCAACACAACGTTCATTCCCGATTTTGCTAAGCGCTACGACTGCTCTTCTACGCACTTCCGAAACGTTATCCTTCAGAGCCAGTAATAAGGCGTCAACACTACGCTCATTATTGATTCTGCCAAGCACCTCAGCCGCGTGCATACGCACATATTTGTTTTCATCCTTCAAGGCCAGCAATAGGGCTTCAATACTGCGTTCATTACCAATTCCGGCTAGCACTTCCGCCGCTTTCGCATGTATATTGCCATCCCAATCCTTCAGAGCCAACACTAAGGCCTCAATGCTATGCTCATTACGGATATTGCCAAGCGCCTCCAACACATTTTCACGTACATCCACTTTTTCATCATTCAAAGCCAAAGCCTTCGCGCTAAGTTCACTATTAATTTCGCCAAGTGCCTTCGCCGCACTCCACACCCACCGATCTTCATCCTTTAGAGATAGCATAGAGGCGTCTAGATATAGCACCGAGGCGTCCACACTGCGTGTACTGCCGACTGTACCAAGCGCCTCAGCAATACCCTGACGCATGTTCCGATCTTTATCATTCAAGGTTAACATCAAGTCGACAACGCTGTGCTCGCCTCCGATTTCATCAAGCGCCACAGTCGTTCTACTTTGCGCTCCTGAAACTTCATCATTTAAAGCCAGCGGCAATTCCTCAATACTTTGATCGTTATCAATTTTACTAGGTGTCTCTCCCGCATTCGCACGAATATCATCATCTTTATCCTTCAAAGCCGACGGCAAGTCGCCAATGCTGTGTTTACTATTGATCTCGCCTAATATTCCATCTGCGCCCACACGCACACACCAATCTTTACCATGAGACATTATTATTACAAAAAGATCGACGAATAATGTTGAAAACTCGTCACTGGCTTCAAAACTGTTGGTGATGGCATCCTGATAAGGCATCCCTCCAGGCCTTATTTGTGTATTAATAAAGTCAAACTTAAGCCTATTAGGATATTCAGGATTGATATGGCGCACATAAGCCAACCCCCGTGCCTGCAAGCGCAAATTTGCAAAGTTCAGTGACTCCGGCAATTCCTCCAGCACTACATAGAAATCATCCGGCTTGCGCACCAAGCCCAGCGTCATCGGCAGCACTTCCATTTCTGCCAGGGTCGGGTTGAAATAAGCACGGCAGAAAATTTTCTCGCAGTCGGGTTGCTCGGCGAGCGCGACGGCTGCAAAATACTCTTGCAGGGTTAGGTGGCTGAAGGCGTAGGTATCCGCGCCAATTTCGCGCAAGAGCGGCGTGGCTTTCACATCGGCGGCCAAGAGATGTGGACTCGTTACGTGATACATCTGGCAATACATTCTCGCTTTGGCGGCAATGACCTCGCCGGTCAAAATAAGGCGCTCAGCGTCTTGATCCACCGCATCCACAAACAACCGCTCGTAAGCCAATTGCTTGAGAAAGTCCCGTTTGAGCAAGCCGTCGGGATCTGGCAGATAAAAGCGCTCGACATTTTTCTCGCGATCCAGTTGCGTGACGAGCTGTTGCACCAGTTGGCGATAAAGCTCCAAGCGCTCGCCCAAGATCTCGCCTTGTTGGCGGTAAAGATAGGCGATGAGGCTGAGCAGGAAGGGTGCCCTTGCCATTTCTTGCAGCTCACGGCGACGGCGAAGTTCTTGCTGCAATGATTTGGTAGTCGGGTCGTCGCCATAGTAATGCTGCAAGAAAGCTTCGATCTGGCCCGGATTGAGCGCTTCGATCTCCATCTCCTGCATGCCTTCAAAACGATGCTGCAGCGCATACGGTCGGGTCGAGATAATCAGATCGTTATGGCGATAGGCCGAGGCCATGAAGTCATTGACTGAGCGACACAGCGCACTGAAAAACTTCGCGCCTGCGACTTCATCCAAGCCATCGAGAAAGATCGTCACCTCACCGGCTTTGAGACGGGCGAGGAAAAACGCTTTGCAGCGCTCGGTCTCGGCGGCAGAAAGATCAAGCGAGGCCGCGACCGTTTTCGCAAACAACAACTCAACCAGATTGCTTTCTGCCGCCTCGATCGCTTTTTCGCTTAGGCTCTTGAGCTCAAGAAATACGGGGAAGCGTTTGCCACTTTGTAGTGTTTTGAGCGTGAGATAACGTAGCAGCGTGGTTTTGCCGCAACCAGGCGCTCCCACGATGACCGCTTGCGTTCGGCGGCGCAACAGTTCATCCGGTTTGAGCGTGCTCTTCTCTTTCTTGCGTTCTTTTTCCGGCTTTCCGATTTCCCTATCTTCATCATCGCGAGCAAAAATATCACGACGCCGACGCAGCTCCGCGTCCATCATGCCGAGCCATTGTGCGTTTGCGGTGGGGCGCTCATACTCTTCGGTGAGCGTCAGCTCAACAAAAACTTTTTCCAACGGCCTGGTCTCCGCCTCGCCGAAGATGCGCACGGTGCTGACACGATGGGTGAGATGATCGCGGTAGGCTTGCAACAGGTCATCCAACGATCGGCCAGAATAATCTCCACGAATAAACTTCGTCAAACGTTGGCGGACAAGATTGGGAAACTCATTTTTGTCGTTGTATTCCCACCACAGCACTTTTTGCGAAAGCGTTTGCTTAAAATCCAAAACTTGCTTCCACTGATCTTTTTCTGCTTGCGATTGCGGCACATGCGGTGCCTGATTGAAATAGATCATGAGCTGAGGGCGTCCCATCTTTTCACAGGACTCCAGAGCAAGCTGAATCTCGTGCTCGGTGCCGGATTGGGCGTCGAGCACCGGCGTGCCGAAACGTTTCCAAAAGATAGCGATGAGCAAGTCGCAATCCTCAATGCGCAAACAGGAATCAATCTGGCCTTGCGGCCCTTGCAGATGAAAGGCGGGATAAGTGTCCGTCTCCCAGCGATAGACTTCGAGGCGCACACCGCGCTCATCGGCGATGCCTTTGTTTAGCTCATCGACAATGGCCGGTAGCATGTCGCGCTCGGCCTGCACATCGCCGGGCGAGGCGACAACGATTTTTAAGACGCGAACTTGCTTCATTTGAACTAGGATGGCATTGCCGCAGCAGGTTCGTTCAGCGCGATATCTTCCAATATAACCCGTCGAAAGACTTCCGGCGCGCCAAAGCGTTGGCGGGCGTCAAGAATCTCAATACCGGCAAGCCGGCCGTCGGCCGCATAGTCTACGGCAATTCCTTCGGCAACGTGCTGGGTGGTTACCGTCGTTTCGATAAAACGGATGTATAAAGCATCCACTTCGGAATCATAAGTGATTCGCATGATTTCATCTCCTGATCAAAAGAAATAGACATAAACTGTGACAACGACGATTTCACTGCTCTCTTCTACAAAGATGGGTCGAACTTGTTTTGTGGCATAGATTTTACCATTCCAATCCTGTCCGTATGCAAAATCTTTTCAGCATTCTAAACGTCCACTTTTGGCTGGACCCCATGAGCGGTCCGAATAGCCTCAATAAACTCTTGCTCTGTGGCTCCACGATACTTTGCGTTATCGCGGGCATGCGCCGAAAGGCGAATCGGTTTCATGATTAACCGTTGCTATTGTTTACAAGGTGGCCTCATTTTCCATCAATCTCGGCGGGCCGGTAATAAACAGCGCGGCCACGCCCAATCTGCTCCAATTTGCCTTCCGCCACCATGCGCTTGAGCCAACGATAGGCTTGGTCGCGGCTCCAACCGCTCATCGCTTCCACCTCGCCGCGCCGGATTCGCCCCTGCCGATGAATGTAGGCAAAAAGTTGCTGCTCGATCTGAGCGAGCGGCAAGGGTTCCACAACTGCTGTGAGGTTGGCATTTGCACGCCAGCTCGAGTCCAGGCGGTACGAGCCGCCGTTGGCAACGCTAATAATCAGTTTGTCCTGTTCCATTTGGCGCAAAAGATCGCGGGCAACACTCGGTTCCCGCTGAATCAACTTTGCAGTCGCTTCCACTGTTGCCTCACCCATGGTCCGCGCTTCCCAAAGCACCAAAAGCTCCGGCACCGTGAGAGAGTGGCCCAAGCGTTTGTTGGCGGCGATAATACGTTCGACAATTTTCAAATCGACCGGACGGCTGTCAAGCGTCACGGTCACGCCGGTTTCGGTGGTGCGATCGTATTCCGGCGGGCGGCGCCCATTTTTTAATTGCCCCAGATAAATGATGCTCACGCCGCGGCCCGTTCTTTCCACCAACCCAATGCGCTTGAAGGCATCAGCCAAACGCGGATTGCGTGGACGCGGCGACACGGTCAGCAGATTGCCCACATTGAGACCAGTTATGAAACCGCCGGGATTAGCTACCAGAATATGATCATCATGAAGCTGCACGTGAACCGCGCCAAGACGGGCATAGTCACGATGAATCAACGCGTTGTTGATGGCCTCCCGAACGCCGTAACGGTCGTAGCGGGGAACGCCGACACGAAAGCCGTTGACCATCAGCTCCTGTTCTTCGTTGCGCACCTCGATCGCCTGCATCAGCCATTCATAAACGCGCAGCAGCGGCCAGCGGTGAAATTCGTTGACGATGACCTCCGTGCCGCGCAGCACCTGAAAAGCCACTTCGTGCGCGGGAAGATATTTGTGCAGTGCGGATTCTTTCCCGACCAACAATAGTCCGGCCAAACTTGGTGTCAGCGTGGCGAATTCAGGCGAGACAAGCCCCAAGGCGCGCGCGATTTCCTCGTCCGCCAGCTCAAGCAAAACTTTGTCGCCACGATTCTCTTCCACCAAGCGGCGCAGGCGAGCGAATTCAAGCAAGTCAAAATCGGTCCAAGAAGCCTCAGGCACAGGCAGCGACGAAAAGTCGGCCATGCCTCGATCCGCCCGCCAACCGGTTAGTTCGTGCGGGTGCAAAGGACGGCAGCCGGGCTTGCCGTGTGTATCCGAATAGCGAATGAGCAATTTGCCATCACTGCTTGCCATTGGCTGTCGAGCCACGGGAATAGATAATGTGGCAACCATGCCCTCGGACAAATTGACGAAGTAAACCTCTACAGTCAATGGCGGCACGGTTCTGCTGGCAATAAAGGCTGCCACCGCCGTCGGGCTGGTTTTGTGGTAGGGATGAAGACCGGTAACCGTTCCATCATCTTCGACGCCTACCAGCAGCGTGCCGCCCTGATGATTCGCCATGCAAACCACCGTTTCTATCCACTCCGCATCGGGCAACCGCGTCGCATCGCTTTTAAACTCTACGGTGAGCGACTCGCCCTCGGCAATGAGACGGCGCACTTCTTTTTCAGTCATAGGGAAACTTTTATGTTTTATAGTAAGATACTTCAAAGTATCATAGCAAGCAAGAAAATTCTTAACTCTTTTAATATAAAGCATTTGCGCTTTATTGAGCAACGGCCTTTTATCTTAAAGTCTGCTCACACCGATATGTTTTATCAACCCCACCAATCCGCTGCCAACCACCACCGCAATGATATTCCAATTCCATTTCAGCATCCCGACAAATGTGATCACACTCACAATGACCGCGAACCAATCCACCACGCCCTCGCTCGGCAAGAGAACGTGCAGTCCGAACCAGATGGCGAGATTGAGCACGACACCGACGACCGCAGAGGTGATGGACGTCAGCGCGGACGTGAGATTGTTGCTGCCACGCAATGCTTCAATATGCGGCGCGCCGAGGAATATCCACAAGAAGCACGGCACGAAAGTCACCCACGTCGTGATAAACGCGCCAAGTGTAGCGGCGACGAGCGGCGGCAAGTTGCCAGGATGATTCCAGCCGCCCAAGAAACCGACGAATTGCAGCACCATAATGAGCGGGCCGGGCGTGGTTTCGGCCAAGCCGAGGCCGTCGAGCATTTGTCCGGCGTTGAGCCAATGATAATCTTCGACGGCTTTTTGCGCGACATAAGGCAACACGGCATACGCGCCGCCGAACGTCACCATCGCGGCTTTGCTGAAAAAGATGCCTTGTTGAAAAAGGGTGCCGGTCACGCCTTGCCACCATCCCAAAAGAAAAACCGGCGTCCACCATAAGATCAAACAAACAGCGCAAACTTTGATCGCGCGCTTTAACGACGGCTTGGTGTGGAGCGGCGATTCGTCTTCGTCGCTGATGACGGATTGTGCACCGCTGTTTTTCGCGCCGTGATTCGCCGTCACCAAAAATTTTTTCGGCCAAATTTTTCCGCCCGCCAATCCGGCAATTCCAGCCGCCAGAATGATGAGTGGAAACGGAATTTTGAAAAAGAAAATCGCGACAAAAGCGAGCAAGGCCAGCGCCCACATGACCTCATTTTTGAGCGCCTTTTTGCCGAGGCGGATCACCGCAAACGCGACAATCGCCATCACCGCCGGCTTGAGGCCGTAAAAAATCGCGGCGATCCAATCGAGCTTGCCATACGTAACGTACACGAAGCTCAATCCCCACAAAATAAAAACGGAGGGGAGAACGAACAGCGCGCCGGCGACGAGGCCGCCGGGGGTTTTGTGCAGCAACCAGCCGACATACGTGGCGAGCTGCTGCGCTTCCGGGCCGGGCAGCAACATGCAATAATTCAGCGCGTGCAGAAAGCGCGTTTCGCTGATCCATTTTTTCTTTTCCACCAGCTCGGTGTGCATGATGGCGATCTGTCCGGTCGGCCCGCCGAAGCTGATGAAGCCGAGCTTGAGCCAAAAGCGCAGGGCGTCGATGAAAGTGGGATGAGGCATTAATGTGCGAAGCGGTTTATTAAAAAAGCCAAAGCTTTCACGCAGAGACGCAAAGGCGCAAAGAATACGCAAAGGCAGCGCCCAAGGGGTTTCTTTGCGATACCTTGGCGGCTCTGCGTCTTTGCGTGCGCTTTTTCTTTTGATTGTGACTTGTCCCTGTAGTAGCATTACAAGTATAATCTTTCTGCCATCACAAACAACAATTATCTCGCCGGTAAAATTTCTTGTTGATTAAAAGTGGTTTCCGCCGTATTTTGAATAATATGGAAAAGGTTCTCTTCATTCTTTTGCTTTCTTCGCTAGGCGCTGCCGCGCAGAGCCAAAGCCAGGTCGTTTTTCGCGGCATCATTTTGGACGAAACACTCGGAACAGCGACGCTCTCGCAGCCGCTTGGCATGGATATCGATCCCGATGGAAATCTTTATATTGCCGATACCGGCCGCAATCGCATCGTGAAGTGCAGCCAACGCGGCGAGCTGCTGCGCGAGACCGGCGGCTTCGGCTTCGACAAGCAGCAGTTCGACCGGCCAGTCGATGTGTGGGCGGGGAACGGTTTGGACGTTTTTGTGGTTGATTACAATAATCAGCGCCTCGAGCGTTACGACAAGGATCTCAATTATATTTCGTCGTATTATTCGGACGAGCTGCAAGATGAGTCGCTGCAATTCGGCTATCCGGCGGCAGTGGGATTGTCCGCCAACGGCGAAATTTTTCTGGCCGATCACGAGTTCAATCGTGCATTGCAGATCGATTCTTTTGGCAAGCCGAAATCGAGCTTCGGTGACTTCAATTGGGGCGAAGGCCGGTTGGCGCGTCCGGCCAAAATTTTGATCGACGCCAATCGCAAAATCTTTGTCAGTGATTCCACCACCGACGCGATCGTGGAATACGATTACTATGGCAACTTTTTGCAGCGCTTCGGCGCGGGCGTGTTGCGCGATCCCTCCGGCATGGCCGGGCGGAGGGCAGAGGGCGGAGGGCAGAGGGTGAGCGATTTCTTATTTGTGGCAGATCGGGGAAATCACCGGATCGTTTGTTTTAGCAACGAGGGCGAGAAGGTTTTTGATTTTGGCAAGCGCGGTCGCGCGCCGGAAGAATTTTCTTCTCCGGCGGATGTCGCCATGCACGGCAATCGCATTTTTGTTTTGGACACCGGCAACAACCGTGTGCAGATGTTTGAATTAATAATTGGGAAAGAATAGTTTGAGCCGTATTGTCATTCAGAAGGAATCCTTTTAAAATTCAAGATGACTGCAAGGAACAAAAAAGATTCTTCCAGAATGACATTTTCCGCTGCTTTTGCAAACGCTACTAAAATCCGTTGTGCCGCCTACGGCCGTGGGCTTTTATCCATTGGGGTAATCATTTTGAGTTTTGCTACTGATATTGCGGCACAAAATATCTCTCTCCCTCGTTATCCTTATTCGCTCGTCGACCGCCGCTTTGTCTTCCCCTTTCCTTCGGACACCGCGACCATTGCCTTGCCCGATAGTTTCATCATCACAAATTCCGATACGTTAAGATTGGGCAAGCTCACTCTACAACGCGGCCGTGATTATCGCCTCAATTATCGCGACGCCATTTTGCAACTGACAACAGGCAACGGACAACGGGCATCGGGCGACTCCTTGATTTTAACTTATCGCATTCTCCCGCTTTCTTTGCCGCGGCAATTGGCGCTCTTTCATTTGGCCAAACCGGCAGCGCAAGATTCAGCCGCGCCCGTCAGCCGCATTGTCGCTTCGGCGCAACCGGACAATCTCGCCTCGTCGCGCGACGGGTTCGGCGCGAATCTTTCCAAAAGCGGCAGCTTGACGCGCGGCGTGAGCCTCGGCACGGATCAAGGCTTGAAGGTGGATTCGGGTTTGCGTTTGCAAATTTCCGGCAAGCTCTCCGACAAGACCGAAGTGGTCGCCGCGCTGACCGACCAAAACACGCCGATCCAGCCGGAGGGCAACACGCAAACGCTGAACGAGATCGACAAGGTTTTCGTGCAGCTCAAAAGCGCGCGTTTCAATGCGACGCTGGGAGATTTTCAAATCGAATACGGCGGCAGCGAATTTTCTCGTTACAGCCGCAAGCTGCAAGGCGCCAAGATCGCTTTCGGCAATGCGGAGCCGGCCGATGGCCAGTTCTCCAACTTACAACTGCAGCTCTCGGCCGCGGTTTCGCGCGGCAAATTTATCACGAATCAATTCAACGGTGTCGAGGGCAAACAGGGGCCGTATCAATTGCAGGGTGATCGCGGACAAATCGACATTCTCGTTTTGGCCGGCACCGAGCGCGTGTGGATCGACGGCCAGCTCATGACGCGCGGCGAAAACAATGATTACGTGATTGAATATTCGAATGGCCAGCTCACGTTCACGCGCAAGCGGCTCATCACCAGCGACTCGCGCCTCACCACTGATTTTCAATTCTCCGACGAGCGCTTTCGGCGCAATCTTTACAGCGCACAGGGCGTGGTCACCGGCTTCAATGAAAAACTCAAATGGCAAACGACGCTGATTCGCGAAGGCGATGATCAAGACAATCCGCTTGATTTCACGTTGGATGAGACCGATCGCGCCTTGCTGGCCGTTGCCGGCGACAGCCTGGCTTTTCGTGACGACTCGACGTTTGTCGGCGCCGGCAAGGGGAACTATATCCGCCGCGATTCGATTTGGGTTTATGTCGGCCCTGATTCCGGCAATTACAACGTGAGATTTTCCGACGTCGGTGATGGCCGTGGCGACTACGCCTTTCGCGGGTTTGGCAATTTTGCTTACGCCGGCAAAAATCAAGGCCGTTATGCGCCGGTGATACTTCTCACACCCGCGGTTCGTCAAGACATGATGGACACGCGCCTCGAAGTCGCGCCGTGGCGAGGTGTGTCGCTCGTCAATGAGCTTGCCATCAGCCAATTGGATCAGAATCTGTATTCGAGCCTTGACGATGGCGACAACACCGGCCGCGCGTTGCTCTCGACTTTGCGAATCGAGCCGCAAGCCTCAAAGCTCGGCCGATTCGCTTTGCAAGTGCGCTATCGCAACAAAGGCTCGCGTTATCGCGACATCGATCGCGCGGACGTGGTTGAGTTCAATCGCCGCTGGAATTTGTCGAGTGATGCGATCGCAACCGATGAAGAAATGCTCGAGTCTTCGGCAAATTACTCACCTTTGCGGGGTTGGAATCTGCGCGGCGGTTATGGCAAGCTGAGTCGTGGCGTCGTTTCTGATCGTTGGGAAGCGGGGATGGAATTCAAGCGCGCGAAACTGCCGGAGCTTCAATATCAAGTCGAGAGCATTTCCCGCAACGAAGATGCGGGTGCGTTGTCTTTGCTCAGCTCGTCCTCGGATTGGCTCAGACAAAACGGTTCGGCCACGTACTCATTTTGGAAATTGAAGCCTCGCCTCGGTTACGAGGCGGAAGATCGCCGCGAGACGTTGGCTGACACGGCTTCGGGATTTCGTTTCAATAGCTACACCGCCGGCGTCGAGGCGCAAGTTTTGCGCCGGCTGAAAATAGGAGCCGCGCTCAATCAGCGCGATGATGACATCCGCACGCAACGCGGCTTCGTGCCCAAATCGACGGCGTTGACGCAAAATTATTCGTTGTCGCTCGAGCGCTGGAAAGCGCTTGCCGGCGACGCGACGTTCACGCATCGCGAGCGCCGCTTTGACGATCCGCGCGTTCAAGATGTGCGCGCCGATCTCGCGGATCTGCGCGTGCGGTTCTCGCCATACCAGCGCGCGATCGACACGGACTGGCAGTATCAAATCACCAACACGCAGGTTTCAAAACAGCAGCGCGTTTTTCTCCAAGTGCGGCAAGGTGAGGGCAATTATCGCTTCGATCCGGATTTGAACGAATACATTCCGGATTTGTTTGGCGATTACGTTTTGCGCCTCGTTCAAACCGAAGATTTCACGCCGGTGGTGGAATTGCGCGCGCGCACCAACATTCGCGTCAATTTTGCCGGCCTATTCCCTTCCAAGACTCCTGAAAAGGAAGAACAGAAAAAGCGCAGCAAAAACTGGCAAGATTATCTTCGGCCGGTCACGAGCGAGACGTTCATTCGTTTGGAGGAAAAAACGACCGATTCGCAGGTGTGGGAAATTTACCAGCTCAATCTGTCGCGCTTTCAAAAGCCGCAATTCACGCAATTCGGCACGCAAAGCTTGCGGCAGGATATTTATCTATGGGAAAACAATCGCGAGCGCTCGCTGCGTTATCGCTTGACGGCGCTGCGCGAGCTGAACAACCAATTTCTCGGCGAAGGCTTGTCGCGCCGCGGGCAACTGCGCCACGAGTTGCGGCTCACGCTGGCGCACTCGCCGAAGTTGAGCAGCCAGACGGAAATTATTTTGAATCGCGAGGACAAAACATTCGTTAATTCCCCGCGCCAAGATCGTAACGTGCGAAATCGCACTGGCACAGTCGAGCTGTCTTATCGCCCCCGCGCGGTTTGGGAATTTGCGGCGGCGGTTGGCGCTGCATTTGACGAAGACCGCGCCTCGCCTCCGGTTGAAGTGCGTGCTTTTTCTCTCAAACCGCGCTCGACGTACTCGTTTCGCGGCAAGGGCAGGTTGAGCGGCGAGCTCGAGTGGGTGCAAGTAACGGCGACGCTTCCAGCAGAGAAAAGCTTGGCTTATGAGCTGGCGAACGGCAATCGCCCCGGACGCACGCTGCGCTGGAATTTTGCGCTCGAGTATCGCGTTTCGACCAATATCAATCTTGCGGTTTCCTATTTGGGACGCAATGAGCCGGATCGGCCCCGAACGTTACATTTGGGCAAAGTGGAAATGCGGGCGTTTTTTTAACCGTGGACTTGACGGATTTTTCAGGTGAACATTTTGAAACGACCCAAAAACATAATTCTCTCAAGCAGATTGTCATTCCGGAGGAATCTTTTTGCTTTGAAAGGGCAGCTTGGTTTTATAAAAAGATTCGTCTTGAATGATGCCTTACTCCTGAATGTCATTTTACGACGAGCGCGTTGCACCAGCTTGGTCTGTGCTGTTCACGCCATCGTCCTCGCTTTTTATTTTCTTGGCAATCCTGCGAATGGACAAACGCCAAATGACTCGACCAGCGTGAAGATTCTTTGGAATGCAAAAGGAAAAATTACAGTAAATGACTTGCGCCAGCTCGATGGTTTGGGCAAAATGCGCCTGGTTCGTCAGGCAGATTTTGAAACGATGATTCGCCGCGTGCTCGGCAATTTGCAAGCGCGCGGCTTTTATTTTGCGCAAATTGACAGCGTCACTCGCGAGGCTTCGGCTCGTCTCAACACGGCGGAGGCCAGAGTTTATCTCAGCAGCAACACGAAAGTGCAATTTGCTCCAACCGTTAAAATTGCTGATTCCACAACTTACTTTTCGGTGTCGAGAGAAAATCCCAATAATTGGCGGGGCAAAATTGATGCAGCTAAATTGCAGCAGCGTTTGACGGAGAGGCTCGAAGATTTTGCCAAGCGCGGTTACCCGCTCGCATACTTTTATATTGATTCTGTTGTTATGGCGGCAAATGAGAATGACGAGGCGCTGGCAAAACTCTATCTGCAATTCGACCCCGGCCCGGCGGTGCGCATCGATTCGATCGTCGTTCGCGGCGCCAAGCTGACCAAGCGTTCGGTATTGGTGCGCGAGCTACCCGTGCGCGCCGGCGACTCGTTCAATTTCGACAAAGTGCAGAGCATTCCGGATCGGTTGATGCGCTTGGGTTATTTGCAATCCGTCGCGCCGGCGCAATTGGCGCTCGATACACGCGGTCGTTATCTCCTCGACATCGCCATCGTGGAAGGCAACAGCAATTGGCTCAACGGCGTGGCCGGATACAATCCCGGCGAGGGCCGGCAGAAAGGTTTTGTCTCCGGATCGATCGATGTGAAATTCGGCAATCTGCTCGGCACCGGCAGGCAGATCAACGCGCGGTGGGAGAAGCGCAGCCGTGAAACACAAGAGCTGGCGTTGCGCTATCGCGAGCCGTGGATCTTGGGCTATCCGGTGCATCTTTCCGGCGGTTTTCAGCAGCTCATTCAAGATACGACTTACGTGGAGCGGCGCTGGGAATTTGCGGCTGAATTGCCGTTGGGTCAGAATTTCACCGCCAGCGGGCACGTGGCAAAAGAGAGCATTTCGCCGGATTCGCTGGCGCACATTCGTTTCAATTTGCCGCGCAGCAGCGTCACCAGCGTGGGCGCAACGTTGCGCTATGATTCCACCGACGATCCGATCAATCCGCGGCGCGGCGTTTTTTATCTGACCACGGTTGAAACCGGCCGCAAAACGACGGATCAAGTGATCGGCGTCGAGGGCAAAAATTTCTCACGCGACAAAATTCTCGTTGATTTGCACTGGCTGCTGCCGACTTTTGGCCCACAGGTGTTGAGCCTCGCCGTGCATGGCCGGCAAGTGAAGAGCAACGCGCCGCCGGAAATTTTGGTGACGGATCAATTTCGCTTCGGCGGCGCGACAACATTGCGCGGCTATCGCGAAGAGCAATTTCGCGGCTCGCGCGTGGCGTGGAGCAACGTGGAGTATCGCTATCTGCTCTCGCGCCGCACCCGCGCTTTTCTCTTTTTTGATGCGGGTTATTATTCCGGCTTTGAATATGCCAACGCCATCTCGCCACAGTTGAATCAAGTTGAAAACAATGTTTATGCCTGGGGCTTAGGCGCGCGCATCGACACGCCGCTGGGCATCGTCGGCGTGGATTACGGCCTGGGCGAGGGCGACGCGCTGACCAATGGCAAGGTGCATGTGAGTTTGGTGAATAGTTTTTGAATCTGCATTAGAGGCTCTCAAGCCAGTTCAGCCATTCATTAAAATGCGGACATTCTTGGCGTAAGACTTCGAGTCCAATGCGTCCGGTTATCAAAGGGCCATGAAGCGTCTTTTGATAAGCCGGTACAATTCTGATAATTCGCTTGGAAGGGGCGTTATGGGGATCGTCATCGATGTCTTCAGGCGTTGGAAACGACGTTCGGATGCTCATGAGCTTGTCTTTGGCATCTGTCTGATAAACTGCCTTGGCCAATTCTTCGGGCCTGACAAATAGAAACGCTTCGAATTCATGGATCATAAGATAGGCACGAAAGCGCTGATGAGCGATTTTTCGTTCCCACTCCGTTTCAACATGGCGCGCCCTTCCGAGCGATGATCCGCTTGGCCGCGTCGACATGCCTGGAAAATCCGGCGGCAAGCCATAATAATCGACAAAGCTGGTGACAAACAAAGCCGCCGCAAATCGTTTTCCACTTTCCGATATTCCGTTATGCCACCTTTGAAATCCGGACCTTTCTTCACCCGTTTTGTGGTAACAATTTTGGGAATGATATCTATCGCTCTGAGCCAAAGCGCGGGACGAAGCACATTTTTTACAAAGCGTTCTTCGGTTTGACCCTCCGACAGAACCAAAATCCGTTTCATCAGGGCCGCCCTCCGAGTATATTTTTCTCCCACAACTCACCGAGCCCATAATCTTCAAGCCAGGAAGACATATCAACATCTTTCAAATGCCGGAATACACTCTGCCCCTCTTCGCGATCAACCACCCAAACATGCTCGGGCTTTAGTTGATTGATTAAGGTGACAGATTGCGTCGCCACCATGAGCTGCGTGCGTGTGGCAGCGGACTCCAACAGACCGGCGAGTACTTGAATCGCAGCAGGGTGAAGTCCTAGTTCCGGTTCATCAATGAGTATGATGGAAGGCGGATTTGGCTGCAAAAGCAGTGTTGCCAGGCAAATAAAACGAAGCGTGCCATCTGAAAGTGCAGCGGCGCTAAAATAAGTGTCGCTGCCGTTTTCTTCCCATTCCAACCGGATCTTTTCCGGATTAAGAGCAGACGGCTCGAGCTTAAAGCGTTTGAGAAATGGCGCGACCTGCCGTACGGTCTCTACAATATTTTGAAAATAATTGGGTTCGCGTTTTTCCAGCATATAAAGAAACGCTGCCAAGTTCGCAGCATCCTCGCGCAGAAAACGGTTATCTGCCAGATCACCCGTCTGTTTCACTCGTGCTGAAGGACTCGTGTCATGAAAATGATAAATGCGATAACTATTCAAATGTCCGCGGATATATTGGGCAACTCTTTTCCTCGACTCAGCTAAACGTGCTTCTCCATGACCGAACCATTCTTCATCAAAATCTTGGGGCGTGCCATAATGAACCATATCCCAATATTTAGTTTTTTCACTCTTAAAAATAAAACGATCATCGTCAGTAGGTTTCAATTCAAATTCGTAAATATTCGCATGGGCAGGTTCAGTATGAAACTCGATTTTGATAAACAAAGATTCAGTATGCTTTCGCCCAAAGTGCAGAATCGCATTGGCACCGCCTGCTTCGCCGGTATAAATTTGCAACTGTTGATTCGCCACGCGATTGAGGAGGTGGAACACGCCGACAAAATTGGATTTGCCGGCCCCGTTGCCGCCGATGAAAACGTTCAGCGAATCCAATTCCAGTCTCTGATCCCGAATGGATTTAAATCCCCGAACGTGCAAAGCATGCAATTTGCTCATGAGTAATCCTCCAAAAAGGACAACTGTAAAAGCAGAAACCTTCTTGCATGGAACAAACTAAGTTAGCAAAATTTGGCCTTGAAAGCAACTGCTAAAAATGAATCCGTTTAGGACAGCACATTTTTAAGCTGCAAAATCAAGGTGACAAGGCTCAGGGTGGAATGACGATGCCGTTTTATTTTATTCAGACTTTTGGCGGGAAATCACATCCCCGGATACTTCCCCCAAAATATCAGCAGGAGATCCAGCGTATCGGTAACGCCGTGCGCGATGATGGGAGCCCACAAATTCCGGCTGCAGGCGAGATAGAGAAGGCCCAAGAGCGATCCGTCTATGACGTTCTCAATAATGCCCGTGATTCCCTGATAAACGTGGCCGAAACCAAACAGCGTGTTGATCAGCAGCAAGCTCACTAGCCACGAATTTCGAGTGTTGTTGCCGAGGCCAGCGACACGATTCATGAGATACCCGCGATACACCAGCTCTTCTCCGCATGCGGCGAGCGTCCAAGCGAGAATCAATCCGAGAAGCAACAGGTTCGGATTTTCGACGAGAGGCTGAAAGTCAGAAAGATCGGGCGGTTTGCCGGTGAGCCGAATCAAAAGCGGCTGGCTGACAAATAATTCAAATAGCTCAATGCCGGCGCCGCTGAGAATGCCTGCTGCAAAAGTGATGCTCCAGTCGCGTGGCCACGCCATTCCGACGTCCTTCCATCCAATTCGACACATGCGGAGTGAAATCCAGCCGAGCAGCAACAGAAAAGGCGTCTTGCTGAAAGGGATGAGGTGATAATAGTCGGCCATGAAAAGCAGGAGGACGACGGCAAATTCAAACAGAGTGAGCAATCTGCTTGCTCGCCAGTTTGGGGCATGTGGAAATTTCTCTGACTGCAGCATCGCGGTTTTCGCGTTTTATAAATATGGCCTGATACAGAAAAATAGGAAATCGTCATTGCGAGCGCTTTTCAGCGAAACAATCTGTGCGAAATCAAGAACCTGCGGCCGTTGGATTGCTTCGTCCCGCTGAAAAGCGCGGGACTCGCAATGACGAGTATGAATTTTTTAGCATCCGTTTTAGGTTTCTGCCAATCGTTCGCTCGTTGCGCTATCGGGTGACGATTCAAGCTGCTTTGATTTGTCCAGCGAATTTTCAGGAGACTTTCGTTGCTTAATCTCGGCCCGGCAGTTGGGACAATACGCCCACTCCGGTTTGATCGGATACTGGCATTGCGGGCAATAGGTGCTGGAAAGATCGAAGCCGCAATGTGGGCAAAACGCTCCGGCGCCGTTCAGTTGATTTTCGCATTTGGGGCAATGCAGCGATTTCATCGTTGCCGGTCGCGTGATGAGATAGATGGCGAGGCCGAAGACGAGCGAGATGAGCGAGATAAACGCCCAAACTCCCGGATTGCTCACGCCGCGTTGCTGGGCATCGATATAGACCCAACTGGGCAGCAGAAACCAAAGAAAGAATCCGGAAAGCACGGCCAAAGTAGCAAATAATGGCGTAAACAGCTCACGGTAAATGTGCGAGTGTTCTGCGCGGTGGCGGCTGTAGTACAATTCGTCATTGGCAGAATCATCAACTTTTAAAAATAAGATTCCTACTACGGAGTTGGCGGCATTGGCGACCGGCGCCGACAAAACCAACGTGCGCGGTCTCGAATATTGCCAGTCTTCTTTTGGCTCTTTATAAAACCGCCACTCAAGCATTCCCTCATTTCTGCCAGAATAGTATCCCGGGCCCTCCTGCTCGGACAATGCACGATCTGAAAAATCAATGTTGTCATGCTTATCCACCAGCTTCATGAGAAAATCATTGCGGTCTTTGTAGTGTCCATCCCGATTGATCATATCGCTGTTTTTGTCAAAGCCGGCGCTTAATTTTGCAAATACCTGCGTGGGCACGCCAAAGATGAATTCACCGCGTTGATTTGACATCCACAGATATTTTTTTGCCTGACCGATATTTTGATTATCGCGCAGAAACTCTGATTGCAGCTCGGCCACGACGCGGCTCGCGCCAATCTCTCCGTTTTCAATGGCGGCAATTTTTCCGGCGATTTCTGCAAGACGGGCCTGGCTTTTTTCCGTCAGCTCGGCAATGTGCCTATTCAATTTGGCGGCGTGCTCTTTATACAACCTTTGCTCGACCGGACCTTCGAATAACAGCAGCACGACGATGGAAATGATGAAAATGACCGCCGCCGGTATCGCCATTTTCCGAATCAGCTTTTTTTTGTTCATGGTTTTCTCCTAAATATGCAACGCTCTTTTGTTCAAATCAAAATACAGAATGGGGGCCAATGACAACGTAATGAAGGTGCCGATACCGAGAAACGCCAGCGCCACCAAGCCAAAGCTGCCGAGGGCTTGAACGATCCAATATTGCTCAAAAGCCTGCCAAAAAGAAAGCGCGCTGATCCGGCTTTGCACGAAATAAATCAACAACAGGATGGATATCATGGCAAAAGCGATATTGAAGATCGGGCGCGCGGAAATGGCCGGCCTGACGTAAATCGCTCTCGCCTGCTCCGGTGGAATATTGGCAAGGATGCTGTCAAACGTGCTGGACAAAGGTTTCTCATCCGGCCAATGGCTCAACGCCAAATTCATCCGGCTCAAAACCTGCATATAGTCCCGGCAATCATCGCAGGAGGCGAGATGCTGCCGCGCTCTTTGCTCTTCCTGCGGCGAAGCCTCGTGGTAAAACAGGCTCAACAGGGTGTCTTTATTTTCGTGATATTCGTGGGGCATCGTTTGCATACTGGCTTGGGGTTAATCTGGAGTTGTCATTGCGAGCGATTTTCAGCGAAGCAATCTTTTTGAAACCAGCAGATTGCTTCGGCAAAAAACGCCTCGCAATGACATTGTTCTGTTATATTTTGACCCTCAATTAGTATAACTCCGCCGGATCCAGCAGCTCCTTCAATTGGGCAATGGCGCGATGAAATCTCGCTTTCAACGTTCCTTCGGGAGTGTCGGTCATTTCAGCAATTTCCTTGAATTTCAATTGCTGGTAATGCTTTAAAACGATGATCTCGCGCAGCAGCGGACTGAGCTTGCCCAGTGCTTGTGTCACTGTGTTTTTCAAATCCGCGTGCTCCATTTCGGCGTCCGGCTCTTCCGCGCGGGGGTTGGCCGGCTCGTCTTGATGTGGGATTTCGGAGACCTCGAGATAATGATACGCATAGCGCTTTTTGGACATCTCGCTTCGGGTGATGTTCAAGGCAATGGCATAAAGCCACCCTTTGAAATTGCCGCTTTCAAGATTGAAAGAATGCGCGGCGAACCAAACGCGGGTAAAAGTCTCCTGCAACAAATCCTGCGCGATTTCCTTGCTCCCCGTATAGCGCAGTATGAAATTGTATATGCGCATTTCATAGCGGGAATACAGAATCCGAAAAGCACGGGTATTCTTCTTGAGAACCATACTCATGAGTTCTTGATCAGTGCTTTTTTCCATGCCGAAACCCGCTTGCTCTTTTTATTAGATACAGGGGCAATGTCAAAAAGGTTGTATGCGCGGGATACGTGACCAGGCTTGACTCTTAAGACGAAACTATTTAACTTTGGTTGTAACTGATGAAAGGATGACTTGCAATGAAAAGCAAAAGCCCTGCTTGTGCTCTCGGCTGTGGGCAAGCTCGCTTATTTGCTCTCCAAATTTTCGGCGTATTATTAGCGCTATTGCCAGGCGCCTGCGGTAGGAGTTGAGCGGTGAGAAGTTTACAAAAATTAAAATGCACTCTTAAAGCCTACGTTCCGTTCACTAGGAACTACCGTTAAACGGTTTCTCAGACCTCGTCGGGGTTTTCGGCTTTGAGTGGCACATTTTCTATTTTGAATATGAAACCTTTTTGGGTTAATGTCAATAGTGAATTCAAGATTAACCTTTGATGGTCACTACCTGCTCAGTTTACTTCAAAGCATGACCGATAGGCAAGAATTAATCTTGCGCTGTCTTGACCATCAATGACGCAAAAATAAATCTTTTTGCGTTCCGACATTGATTTAGATATAGCAAAAGTTTTCATTTGTTCAACGATGCTCTCATCAATTTGTCCCCAATATTGAACAATAAAAAATTCAGCAGGACAAGAAAACAACCTTTGGATCTGATCTCCATTCTTTCCCATGTGTGCTGGTATTAACTTAGCAACTTTTTTACCTTTACCTTTAAATGCGAAAGCCGTAGTAATTCGCTTGCCTTGAAACATCATTCTTGTAGAGTAAAGATCGTTTCTTTCTCCACCCCAGTCAATAAATTTACCTTGTTCCCCAATGATTCGCTGAATACCTCTTTTGAATTTTTCTTCTGAAATTTGACGAAACGGAACTTCTTTATGAATTCTCCTTATTTTGTCAAATGAGTCAATGTCATCAATGTGAATTTGAGTTGCTCTTATATGGTTACCAAGTATTTTAAGGTTGATCACTGCCTTTGCAGCGCTACGTGGATTGATTTTTGTCGGAAAACTTGATAGTTTTTCACTATTGTTCGCAAGTAATAAAATTTTACTTCTATGTTGCCTTGGAGAATAAAATAACATCGAAGCCCTCAACCGTTACCGCTTACATACGGGAACTTCCGCTCTGGGTAGAAGTGCACTTGCGAAACAATGGGCGCTCATCAATAAGAAACGCGCCGGATGTCATCGATGTGGTAGATGATTTTCAGCATCACCCTGGAAAGTTAAACATCAGCAGCAGTTGTACTCGGTTTAGGAAATTGGCAAACCCGTCGCTCGTGGTGGTGGGAAAAATCATCAAGGAAGCTGAGATACGATACTTGCAGACGAACAGCAAGAACGCGGGACATAACAGGACTTAATCAAGTGTGAGGCTATTTAATGAAAAGAATAAAACTCTTTTCCCCGTCGAAATTTATTGGTAAATTCTCTGCTGGTTAGTATGTTTCAACGCCCTCTTCATCTCCTCCGCCACTTCCCGCCCAACCTCCTCATAAAACCGAATCTCCCCCGCCAGCTTTGAAGCAATCAACCGGCCGTCCAGCACCACAAGCAAGTTCGTCCGCATGGCTGGTATTCGTGAACCAGAAGTCACAATCCCAAACAAATTCACCGGATCACATGCCGAAATCATCAGCCATTCGCCATTTGGTTTTTGATCACGAACGCGCCGGAGATAATCGACGGCTTCGGGAGTCGCGAACTGCTCGCCGGCAACGCCATTGACGAAGCGGCCGCCGCGAATCTCGCCGCGGGCTTCGAGGCGGCGATAGACCGGCAGCAAAACTTTCCACGGCGGTGCGACAGATTCGCGGGCCAGCAGGTCGCGGAACACGATGCCGTAACGGGAGAGCAGTTGCCAGGCCCAGCGCTCAATACGGTCGTCAGCTTCAGGTGACACCATTCTTGAGATGTCGTTTTGTGCATCTTTTCCAGGAAACAATGTCCAGCGGCCGCCGCGAGAATGAGGGCGAACTGGTTTGCCGTTTCGACGCGGCCAGTCACGCTCTATTCGAAGAATTCTCCGACGATGATGAGAGACGATAGAGCGGAGGGCAGCGAAGCCGTCGGCAGTGACCAATCCCAGCGCGGTCAATTCACTGAGCGCATCTTCTAATTCCGGTAATGGCAACTTGGTGATGGCCAAAAGATCATCAAAGTATAGCGCGCCGTGGCTGGCGAGCGTCTCTAAAACCAAGCGGGCGTTGCTCCGAATGTGGTTCTCATATTGTTTTCGCGTCCCCGACAAAAGCCAAGACAAGTCTTGACGCAACGCCAACGAAATCGGCACGACACGAGTCAATGTGCTGCCGTTGGATGTTTCATCTTCGGGTTTGATCGGGTTGCGCAAGCGTCCCCACACCGCTTCGCCGGAGAGCGAGAGGTGGTCGAGCCAAGTAGGATCGTAATTCTCCAACCGGCGGCTGAGAATATCTCTCTCCCATGCGGCGGCGGGAATTTCGAAGCCTTGCAGTTGCGCAATGATCTCGGCCAATCCTCGTTCGCCGCTCAAGCGCGTCTCCGATGATAGATGTTGATGCGCGATAAGAAACCGCATAAAATCCTGCGGCTCGACCGGTTGAATTTGCCGGCGCAAATTTTCGAGCGTCAAGCGGTGAATACGCGCCAGCAACCGGCGCTCGCACCATTCTTGAGATGCCGTTTTTTGTGGCGCTTGTGGCGCCATCGTTTTTTCCATCTCGATTTCACTTGCATTGCCCGTGAATCGTCCTCGCAGCGCAAAGCCTTCTCCTTCCAGCGCCTCAAGTGCAAGCTGCACGTGTTGCGGCGTCATGCCGAGATCGCCAGCGATTTGACTCGCGGTCACTGGACCGATGCACGAGAGCCGGCCGCGCACCAATTCCACCCAGGCTTCCGAGGCGCTGTTCGCTTTCGCCAGTGCTTCCGGAACAGTGACAGGCGGAACGGCGATAATTTCCGGAAAGGCGGCTTGCACGAGCGGCCAACATTCTGCTGCGATCCACAGGCGCGGCCCGTTTTGGCATTGCACCGTCGTGGCGCGGCCATGATTCACCAGCTCCTGAAACCATGCCGTCCATTCTTCGCCTTCCTGCTCCGGCAAAGCTTTCATGATCAGCAAGGCATCGTGCAGCTCATCCGCGTCGCGAACGAGAGGCCAGGCCTCGGCGCGCACTTGCGCAATGGCGGCGGAATCGAGGCGGCCCAAATCACGCACCTCATCCACCTTCAACGTTCGGCGGGTGGCGACGGCACGGGCGCGTCTCTCTTCCAGCGGCGCATCATCGAGAAAAGCGTACGGCTGCGCATTGAGGCGCTCGTAACTGAACGGTGAAGGCTCGCGGGTGTCGCGCGCAATCAACTCGATTTTGCCGTCCTGAATATCGCCGATCAATTGCAGCCAGCGCTCCAAATCCATCGCCTCGTGCAGGCAATCGTAAACCGTTTGATTCACCAGCGGGTGGTCGGGAATCTCGACATCTTCAGGACGGTTTTCAAAGCAGGCGGTTTGCGCCGGAAACACGGCGGTGAGCAGATCGTCGGCGCGCATGCGTTGCAGCGGCGGCGGAATCTTTTTGCCGCCGTTTTGGCGCAGCACGGCCAAGGCGCGCGTGAGATTCCAACGCCAGCGAATTTGAAACATCGGCACGGCGAGCAGGGCTTGCGTGAGTATATGCTCGGCATTTTGCCGATGGAGAAATTTGAACAATTGCTCGATGGGAAAACTGTGCTGCGGCCCCAACGAGAGCACGATGCCGTCGTCATCCGCGCTGGCTTGCAGCTCGAAATCGAATTGGCGGCAAAAGCGCTTGCGCAGCGCCAGTCCCCAAGCGCGGTTGATGCGCGCGCCATACGGCGAGTGAATCACCAGTTGCATGCCGCCGGCCTCATCGAAGAAACGCTCGAAAACGATTTGCTTTTGCGTCGGCGCGAGTCCGATGGCCGCCTTCTGCGCCGTGACATAATCAAGCGCTTGCCGAGCCGCCCATTCATTGACGCCGCATTCTTGTTTGAGCCATTCAATGGTGTCATTCCGAGCGCAGCGAGAAATCGTAGTTGTTAAAGATTCCTCCCTCCGGTCGGAATGACATTGCTGCTTTTCATGATGGTCGTGAACAGCGCCGTTGCCTAAATTCGTACCATCGACGCGGCTTGCCAACTCTTCGCGCAGATTGGAAACTTCCGCCGAAAGCTCGATGGTGCGGCCCGGCGCTTCGCCAAGCCAAAACGGAATGGTCGCGGGCGCTCCTTGCGCGTCGTTGACCACCACTTCGCCGCCGCGCACGTGCTTGATGCGCCAGGAGGTATTGCCCAAAATGAAAACATCACCGGCCATGCTTTCGATGGCGAAGTCTTCGTTGAGCGTGCCGACGAACGCGCGCTCCGATTCTGTCACGACGCGATAATCGGCATTTTCCGGAATGGCGCCGCCCGAAGTGAGTGCCGCGAGCCGCGCACTCCGCCGCGGCCGCAACCGACGATTGATCATGTCGCGGTGCAAATACGCACCGCGCCGATTGCTGCGGCCAATGCCTTCGCTGAGCATGGCCACGATCGCGTCAAAATCTTTTCGTTGCAAATGGCGATAGGGCCAGGCGCTGCGACACAGCTCGTAGAGCGCGTCCTCATTCCATTCTACACTTGCCACTTCGGCGACGATTTGCTGCGCCAAAATATCCAATGGCGCCACCGGAATTTCGACTTGATCCAACCGGCCATGCCATACCGCGCGGATGAGCGCCATAGATTCGAGCAGCTCGTCGCGCGTCAACGCAAACAGCCGCGCTTTCGGAATCACGCCCAGCGAATGACCGGCACGGCCGGCGCGTTGCAAGAAAGTCGCAATCGCACGCGGCGAGCCGATTTGACAAACCAGATCGATGTAGCCGATGTCGATGCCCAATTCCAAAGAGGCGGTGGCGACAATCGCTTTGAGCTCTCCGGCTTTCAATCGTTCTTCCGCCGCGAGGCGAATCTGGCGCGAGAGGCTGCCGTGGTGGCTGGCGACCGCGTCTTGGCCGAGCAGTTGCGTGAGGTGATGACAAACTCGCTCGGCCATCCGCCGCGTGTTGACGAAGATGAGTGTGCTACAGTGAGATTTGATCAATTCAACGAGCCGATGATAAATCTCATCCCACATCTCGTGCGAGCAAACCGCAGAAAGCTCGGTCGGCGGCACTTCGATTTCGAGGTCGAGCGTGCGCAGATGGCCGGTATCAATAACTCTGCACTCCGGAGCTCCCGAGGAGTCAGTGCGTTTGCTGCCCACGAGAAATCGCGCGATCGCGTCGATAGGCCGTTGCGTGGCAGAAAGACCGATGCGGACCGGCGGAGAATCACACAGCGCCTCGAGGCGCTCCAGCGAAAGCGCGAGATGCGAGCCGCGCTTGTCGCGCGCCAGCGCGTGAATTTCATCGACGATTACCGTTCGCACGGTGCGCAACATGTTGCGACCCTTTGCCGAGGTGAGCAGCAGATAAAATGATTCGGGCGTAGTCACCAAAATGTGCGGCGGTTGGCGCAGCATGGCCTGCCGCTCCGATGGCGTGGTATCGCCGGTGCGAACTTGCGCGCGAATTGGCGGTGGCTCGTATCCTGCTTCCACTGCATACCTACGAATCTCTTCCAATGGCACTTCAAGATTGCGGCGGATATCATTGCCCAACGCTTTGAGCGGAGAGATATAAAGCACCTCGGTGGTGTTGGACAGATTTCCTTCCAGTCCGGCGCGCAACAAGCGGTCGATGCACGCCAGAAATGCCGTCAAGGTTTTACCCGAGCCGGTCGGCGCGGCGATGAGCGTGTTGTGGCCAGCGAGAATTTCAGGCCAGCCGAGCCGCTGCGGTTCGGTCGGCTCGCGGAAGCGGCTCTGAAACCAGCGCGCTGTGATGGGATGAAAGTCGTTTCGCGGCGAAGGAGAGATCGTTGTGGTATGTGATTCGAGTGAAAGCATGTTGAAATTTATTCAATGTTTTTGTCATTGTCAAGTCTGCTTTTATGCAAAGATTTCACAACCAAAACTGCAAGCAACGATTTTTCGCGAGAGCCGTCTTAGTGAACAAAGAGCCGGATCGATTCGAGCTGCATTTTCCGATGATTTCTATTCCATTACAACGTCCGTGGGTTAAATGGAGCCTGGCGTTTGCCTTTTGGACGGCGGTCGGCGTGATTTTTTCGACGCAAAACTATTTTTATTTCGCTTCTCAGTACGAAGACTTCACTTGGCTACAAGCTCTCGAAGACGGCATGCCCAAATGGTATATCTGGGGAGCGCTCTCTCCATTGATCACCCGCGTCGATCGTCGTCTGCGCCTCGGGCGCGAGCAATTATTCAAGCGCGTTTTGTTTCATATACCGCTCAGCGTGTTTTGGATTCTCGTGCATTTCGGCATTCGCCTCGGCATTGAAAAATGTTTCAATGGTGCAGTGACTTTGCGTTTTTCAGATTTGGTGGGGGGATTTCACATGAACATTCAGATTTACTGGTTGATTCTCGGCGTTTACGTGGCGTATGATTATTTCAATGCCTATCGTGATCGGGAATTGACGGCCTCGCAGTTGGAAACCCGCCTATCCGAAGCCCGCCTGCAGTCGCTGCGCGCGCAGCTCCATCCGCATTTTCTTTTCAACACGCTGAATGCCGTCAACGCGTTCATGGAGAAGGATCCCAAAACGGCGCACTTGGGTGACTTGCTACGGGTCTCGCTCGAGCACGAAAATAAGCAGGAAATTACCCTCGCCGAAGAGCTGTCGTTATTGGAGCATTACCTGGAAATCCAGCGCATCCGCTTCGCCGATCGGCTGGCCATCCAAATGGATATTGCCCCGGCAACGTTGCACGCGCTCGTCCCCAGTTTGCTCCTGCAGCCGCTGGTTGAAAATGCCATACGTCACGGTATTACCCCGCGCGCCTCCTCCGGTTATGTCAAAATTCGAGCCGAGCAAGAAAATGGCATGCTGCGCTTGCAGGTGCGCGACAACGGGCTGGGCCTTCCCGAGGGATGGAAACAAGGCGTCGGACTGACCAATACGCGGGAAAGGCTTGCGCGGCTTTATAATCACGAGCATCGTTTTACAATCAACAACACTTCTGACAAAGGTGTTGTTGTCGATATTGCCTTGCCATTCCGCGTTGAATCGAACCACAGCAAAACAAATCGGTCATGCTAGATAAAATACGGACGCTAATTATTGATGACGAGCCGCCGTCGCGCCGGCGTATTCGCGAGCTTCTTGACAACGCGCCGGATGTCGAAATTGTTGGCGAAAGCGTTAACGGCGCGGAAGCGATCAAAGCTATTCGAGGGAAAAATCCGGATTTGGTTTTTCTCGACGTCCAAATGCCGGTGGTGGACGGCTTCGGCGTTTTCGAGGCGGTTACGGCTGAAAAAATGCCGGTCACGGTTTTTGTGACGGCGTACGATCGTTACGCTCTCAAAGCTTTCGAAGTGAACGCGCTGGATTATCTGCTGAAACCGTATAGCGACGAGCGCTTCGCCATGGCGCTCGAGCGCGCCAGAGCGTGCTTGCAAACGGAAAAGCGCGACGAGCTCGGCATGAAAATGCTCGCGCTGTTGCAAGATTATAATCAAGCGTCTCGCCGACAAATCACGCAAGCGCCGGAAGCAAGCTGCCGATTGGACCGCTTGGTTATCAAATCCGGCGGAAGGGTAATTTTTCTCAAAGCGGAAGAGATCGATTGGATCGAAGGGGCCGGCGTTTACGCGAAGCTTCACGCCGGCGGCAAGACCCATCTCTATCGCGAAACCGTCGGCGGCCTGGCGGCCCGGCTCGATCCCCGCCGTTTCGTTCGCGTTCATCGCTCGAATCTGGTCAATATCGATCGCATCAAAGAGCTGCAGCCCTATTCGCATGGCGAATACATCATCATCCTCAAAGACGAGACGCGCCTGAAGCTCAGCCGAGGTTATCGTCCGGCGCTGCAGGCCCGCTTGGGCCAATCGCTTTAGGAGGTGGGATAAAATAAATTTGTTTTATCAAATTTGGCGAAAAGGGATTTGAAAAGATTGAACGGCCAACTTGTTTTATCCCCCGCCTAAACTGCCATCCCATTCATTCGATTTCAATACCCGCTTGTTACAATAACAAAGCAGTTTATTACATAATCCTTTCCGTTCTTCCCCACCTTTTTTAACTTGGGTTACATTCGTTGTGCGGACGGCTAAACAATCCTTAACGCGGACGCCACGGTCCCGGATGGATGAGCCGCAACCAAACAGGAAAAATCTTTGCCGAAAAAGCAAAACTTTGGCTGAAGAGGCCAACATAAACTTCTTCTGAAGAAGAGACCATGATTGCACACAGCAGCCGTTGATCGACAAGCCATTTTTCCAAGGCGAGCACGGCTATTCTCCTGATCTGGCGCTTGCAAAAGGCATATTCTACTATTGGGGGCCAAAAGTGTTGTGGAGAAAATCCATTGGTGACGGCTTTTCGGCAATTTCAGTTGTCGAAGATCGGCTCTACACGGCTTACACAGTTGATGACGAAGAGGTTCTTTTCTGTCTGAATGCCAATGACGGCAAAGAGCGTTGGCGTTTTAGAAAGAAAAAGCCGGCGCGCAGATTCTGTCAGGCAAGTGCTGGACCATGCCGGTGTTGGCCGGTGGAAAGCTGTACCTGAGAAATCAAAAAGATTTGGTTTGCCTGGACATGACGGGAAAGTTTTGAAGCGATCATTCAATTTCAAAAAAACTACAAGGAGGTCATGATGCGCAGAATAACAAATTTATTGCTCGTCGTGGGGTTAACCGCAACCGCCGCCAAAAGCAATCAATGGCCGAAATATGCCTCAGCCAAAACCAAGGAAGCCATTGAGCGGATGATCAACGCACACGGCGGAATGGAAAAGTGGCAAAAGGCCCCGACGGTTAGCTTTAACACCCATTTCAAGGTCAATTTTGGCGGCAACAACTGGGTCAGTTATTGGGAAGAGATGACGGTCGAGCAGGGCACACGCCGCGTCTACGCCACCCTGCCCAACGCCGACAAGACTTTCGGCAGAATCGCTTTTGACGGCAAAAGGGCTTGGAGCGCAGGAAACTTGCAGGGCATCGCCAGGGCGCCGGCGCGGTTTACCGCGTGGCGCGATTATTACATGTTCAATATTCCCTGGTTGACTCAGGACCCCGGCGTGAATTTGGGAGAGCCGGAAAAAGGCAGGCTGCCGATGCTCGAGGGATCGAAAGAGTATATCACCGTAAAAATGACCTTTGATCCGGGAACGGGAGATACTCCCAAAGATCACTACGTTCTTTATATTGACCCGGACACGCACAGGCTGAAAGCCTCCGAACACGTGATGACGTTTGCGAGCATGATGCAAGGCGATGCTGAATCCGGCCCGCCCTCCATCGTCGTTTGGGAGGAAACAGCAAACGTCAATGGATTGATCGTGCCGGCGAAATACACGGTTTACTGGAAAGCAGGCAATTCGATTGCCGTGAAAGACGGCGCAATCTCGAATTGGTCATTCAGCAAACCTTTTGACGAATCGCAATTGCTCATGCCGCCGGATGGCGAGCCGGATGAGAGCAGCCCCGCGAAAATGTAAATTGCTTGTCAAAAACGAAAACGGGCAGCCGCGATGGCTGTCCGTTTTTTTTATATCAGTATCGTAATCGTTCAGCCACGGTTTGACCGTGGCTTTCTCTTGCGCTGGGTTCGAAATTAATGCCACGGCCAAGCCGTGGCAGAGCAGGTTGCTCAGCGTCATTTTTTCTGCAAAATTTTCAGCAACGCTTCTTTGGCACGGGGATCATCGAAGTCGCCCAAAGCCCGAATCGCGCGGGTGCGGATGTCGCTGCTGGGGTCATTTGTGGCTGCTTCGATGAGCGGCTCGATCGCGCGCGCGTCCTGCCAATCCTCCAAAAGCGAAACGGCGCGCTGGCGGATTTTCACGCTGGGATCATTTTTGAGTGCATAAATAACGGCCGGCAGCGCTTCGCTCGAACCGATGTCCTCCAAAATCATCAACGCGCGCAGTCGCATGTTGGCGCTTTCATCACTTTTCAGAATCTCGGCAACGGGTGAAATCACCTGCGCATCGGCAACCTCTTCGAGAGCATAGAGCGCGCGCAGACGGATATTCGCATTTTTTTCACTCTTGAGCACCTCCAATAAAACCGGCACGTTTTCCGGCGCTCGCATCTCCTCCAACAAATACATGGCGCGCAAACGCAGGTTGTCATCCGGCTCGTTTCGCACGATATGAAGAATGAGATCGCGAATCTGCGCGTAAATGGAGGAATCGTTCAGATCTTCCAGCGCATACATCGCGCGTAATTTGAGATTTTTGTCGCTGTCGTGGCGCAGAATATCGATCAAAACCGGCGCGGCTTCCAGCGTGTTCATTTCTTCGAGCGCATACAACGCGCGCAAACGCAGGTTGCCGTCTTCATTTCTATTTTTGACCAGATCGAGCAAGAGCGGCAGCGCGCGATTGTCTTTGAGCTCTTCCAGCGCATACATGGCGCGCAAGCGCAAGTTGGAGTTCTTGTCGGTCTTGACGATTTCGATCAACATAGGCACGGCTTCGGCGCTTTGCATCTCTTCCAGCACGTACAAAGCGCGCAATTTCAGGTTGTCGTCCTTCTCGTTGCGGAGCAAATCCAGCAACACCGGCAGCGCCCGCTCATCCACAACTTCATCCAAAAAATAGAGCGCCCGCAGTTTGACCGCAGGATCGCCATCGCTTTTCAGAATATCCAGCACGAACGGCAATGCCTCCGGCGTTTTAAAATCTCCCAGGATCGACAAAACCCGCGATTTGACGGCGGCGTCATTCGTCGATTTCAAAATATCGATCAACTCCGGAATCGCGCGCGGATCTTTGAGTTCGCCCAACGCCACCAATGCCTGCAGCCGCGCCATGCGATTGACTTCGTTTCCGAGGCCTTCCTTGACATAATGCTTGTATTCAATCTTGCCGCGCTCGACCAAAATGCCGGCCAGGGCAACCATTTTAGCTTCCGCATCATCAATGCGAGGGCTTTCGGGATATTTCTGCTTCAACTCTTGATACGTGCGAAAGGCTTCTTCTTCCTTGCCCGGCATCTTCTCGTAGCAGTAGGCAATCCAAAACTGCGCATCGTCCGCATACCGGCTCTGCGGAAAATCTTTTTGCAAACGGAGGAGCACGGCAACGGCTTCCTGCCATTTCTGCGCATCGCGCAGTCGAATGCCCTCTTCATACACCGCAATTGCCGGATCTTGCTCGATCCAGCTTTTTTCATTTGGCCAAACACCGGCTGTCGCCGGTTGCCATGCAGGAATCAAAAACAAAAATGGCACAATAATGACGAGTTTTCTCATGATTTATTCCTTTATTTACCATAGATTCATATCTCGCTTAAAGATTGATTTTTGAAGTCAAGGCCAAGGTCATTGCGAGCGTTTCTCAGCGAAGCAATCTTTTAAAATTAACAGATCGCTTCGTCGCAAAAAAGCGCTCCTCGCGATGACGGCGTTTCTTCCTAAAAAAGCCACCTCTGGTGGTATCGCACTCGCAATGAGACATCAAAAACCAACTCTAAAGCAGCATGGGATCGCGTTGGGGCTTATCTTCACCTCGTTGCAGCATTTTCTTGAGATCGATAATCTCGATTTTGATCAGCAAGTCCTGTTTCACGATCGTGGCTTGGAGCAGCTCGACCTCTTCTTTTTCGGTCTTTTCTTTTAAATTGGCGAGATCGAGCAGAACGATTTCCAACTGCTCGACCACTTGCGACAAAATGCTCAGATCGGCTTGCTCGAGGTCTTTTTTGATCAGCAGCGTTTCTTCCAAAAGATTTTGCGAGGCGCGGCGTATCTGCGGAATACGCTCGCGATCCAATTCCGGCTCGAGATGCTTGACCTCCAAAAGCAGCACACCGGCTTGCTCAAAATAATTTTTCACTTCGTCTAAGAGCAGGGCTTGGGCGAATTGGCGTTTTTCTTGTTGCTTGACAAAATCGACAGGCGGTGTCGCCGAAGGCAATTGGCTTGGTGTCATCGTCTCGGTCAACGGTGCCAACGCTGCTTTTTTAAAACCATTTTGCAGCAAGAAAACCGCCGCCAGCACAATTGCTGCCGCAGCCGAGGCAACTTGAACATAGCGTATAGATGTGCTCGGATGAAACAGATAGTTGTCCAGCAAATCCAGCAGGCGTGCCATGATCTTTTTGCGCCACGCTTGCTTAGGCTGCGCTTCAAGTTGGCGCGCGATGCCGAGCCAAACGCTGGGGGAAGGCACAAGTTCCGTCGCATGCTGCCGGATAAGAACCGTGCTGTTTCGGAAAAGCGCCAAGGTCTGCGCGCAATGGGCGCAGGTTTTGATGTGCGCCTCGGCCTCACGCCATTCCGAAGCGGTGACTTCACCATCGAGATGGGCGGAGATGATGATTTCAACTTCATGACAGTTCATAAGCGCTGCACCTGTAAATCAAATATTCGAAGGTATTCAAACGAAGGCAAAACGATTTCGGGCAAAACTATTAAAAGCTTCTTTTGAGATAAATTGTTTTATCCGTTGGCCGTTTTTTCTTCCGTTGGGGCAATTTGTTTTTAAATCTGTTTGGTTCGGCTCGCCTGCGTCAGGTTTGAAAATAAGGCCGCAGCTTTTCGCTCATCACGGTGCGCGCCCGAAAAACCCGTGATTTGACATTGGTCACGCTGCACCCGAGAATCTTGCCCACTTCCTTGTAGGAATATCCCTCGAGCACGCCCAAAACAAACGCAGCGCGATAAGCTTCCGGCACTTCATTCAGCGCTTGCCGCACGGCTTCTTGCAGCTCGGCGTCGACGGTCTCGTGCTCCGGATTCGTATGGCGTGAATCATCGCTCACTGCGGGCAGCTCCATTTTATCTTCATTATATTTTTCCAGCGAATCGAGCCGGCGCCGGCGATATTTGCGCAGGTAATTGATCGCTTCATTTCTGGCGGCGCTGAACAGCCAGCCTTTGAAAGCTTGGGCATCGCGCAGCGCCGATAGATTCCAATAAATTTTCACAAACACTTCTTGCAAAATATCTTCGGCGTCGTGGTGATGCCCGATCATGCGCGCAATAAAATTGAAGATCGGTTGCTTGTATTGCTCGAAAAGCTGCCGAAAAGCTGCCGTATCGCCCGACTTGGCCTGTTCGATCAGCTCGTGCGTGTCTGCTGGAATAAGCAATTTTTCCACTTGACTTTCTTCTATCCGGATGAATGGGTCTATTTGTAGGACGATATGATCGGTTGAAAGGTTACAAAGGTGGTATGTAAATAAGGTGTTGCATTATCAGAAAAATTTATTTATAATACCATACCTTAATTTTGCAAATAAAAAATCAAACCCCGATTTTCCTTCAATTATTGAAATCAAGTGGGCGGCGATTTAGCCTTACGATGCAAAATCGGGGTAATACGCAATGCAGGCAGTTTGTGTTTATGTAAGCATGTTTACGGACTGTGAACCCAGGAGCATTTTATGAAAATTGCCATTCTAACCAACGAGTATCCTCCCCATATCTACGGCGGGGCCGGCGTTCATGTCGAGTATCTCACGCGCGAGCTTGCGAATCTTGATGACCACAAACACCTCGTCGAGATTCTCTGCTTCGGTGACCAAAGAGTAGAAGCCGGCAACATTATGGTGAAGGGAATTCAGCCGGATTACAAGCTGCCGCATCAGGATGCCCGCCACAAGAAATTGTTCGACACGCTGCTGCGAGACTTGATCATGGCCGGTACCTTGCGAGACGCCGATGTGGTGCATTGCCATACCTGGTACACCCATTTTGCCGGATGTCTGCTCAAACAACTCTTGGGCGTTCCGCTGGTTTTATCGACGCACTCGCTCGAGCCGCGCCGGCCGTGGAAAGAGGAGCAACTGGGTTCCGGATACAAGGTCAGCACTTGGTTGGAAAAAACCGCCTACGAAAACGCCGACGGCGTCATTGCGGTTTCGACAGCCATGCGGCAGGATGTCCAAGAGGTTTACGGCGTCCCTTTTGAAAAAATTCGGGTCATTTTCAACGGCATTGATCTCAACCAATACAAACCCACACCGAACCTGGAAGTGCTGGCTCATTACAAGATCAATCCTGAGAAACCGTTCGTTCTTTTTGTCGGACGCATCACCCGGCAAAAGGGCATCATTCATCTGGTCAACGCGATAAAATATCTTCGCCCCGAATTGCAGGTCGTGCTTTGCGCCGGCGCGCCGGACACGGAAGAGATCGGCAGAGAGATGGAGGAAAAGGTCGAGCAAGCACGCGCCGCGGCGGAGAATGAGATTATTTGGATTCCCGAAATCGTGCCGAAAGATCGCATTATCAGCCTTTATACGCATGCTGCCGTGTTTGTCTGTCCTTCGGTTTACGAGCCGTTCGGCATCATTAACTTGGAAGCGATGGCTTGCAACACGCCGGTGGTTGCCTCAGCCGTTGGCGGAATCCCCGAAGTGGTCGTTCCTAACGAGACGGGCTTGTTGGTTCCGTTCGAGCCGGTGAGCGCAAACAACTTCGAGCCGAAGAATCCGGAGCAGTTTGCGCGTGATTTGGCGGCGGGCGTGAACAGCCTTTTTGAATCACCGGATCGAATAAAAGAAATGGGCGTTAAATCACGGCAAAGAGTGGAGAAGTATTTCAGTTGGAGCAGCATTGCGCGGCAGACGCTGGAGTTTTATCAAGAACTGATAAGCCGCGCTTGAGGTTGCAAAGGGTGCATTGCGCGGTTTTTAAAAATTTCACTTCAACAACCTCTCCCTCACCTCCATCCCGCGCAGCGCGGCAAAAAGCATCAGCCCTGCCAAAGCCAACACGCCGAGGCGATTTTGCCACATCCATAAATTCCACGTGGCGGGATCGAGACGGCGCGGCACTTGATAAGTATTGAAAAAAAGAAAATAGCGTGTTTCGTGAAGGAATTCTGCAAACATCAACATCAGCACCAACAGACCGGCGGCGACCATGCCGGCGGCGAAGCCACTGCGAAAGCGTACGGCGAAGTAGAGTGTCATATTGCCAACAAAAAATGTCGGCACGAATGCATGCAGCGCCATGCCGATAATTGGTATATCCGTGAAAGTAAAAAAAGCCAGCACACTCAGCGCGAACGCCAGAATCAGCAGAATCACGTTAAGCGTGCCGAGGCGCAGCAGCCAAACCTTATAGCGCGAGCCCGCAGTCGTAAACATCACCTCCAACGTGCGGTTGTCTTTTTCGGAGGTGATGACCTGCATGCTCAAATACACCGCCAACGCGGAAAGTGGAAATTCCAACAGCCAGGGAAGCACATCTTCGAACGCCATGCGCTCGATGACCGACTGGTTATAGTTGCTGATGTAGGCCACTACAAAATAAACCAGAATACCGGCCATGAACCAGACGAACTTGTGCGAAAAAATAATCCGCGCCTGCAAACGAAAAATTTCCCACGCGATGGAAAGTTGCGCGCGGGCGGGCAGCTCCGCAAAGCGGGAGTGGCTGGAACTGGAATGCTGGATCGATGGATTAATGGATTGTTGGAGTGTTGGCGTGCTGGACATGGGTGATACTTTCTTTGTTTTAAGATGAGTATTTTGCCAAATCAACAGTTTGATTTCTGGCGAATTTTACTGTAAATTTGATCACGACAAAGTCAAATTTATAGACGTTTCGTTGGATACAGCAGCGATTGCCAAAGATTTTCGACCGCGGCGCGAAGTCGGCGCTGGGTTCTGAGTGGCGCGGCGGCATTGTCGTGACGCGCGGAACACAAATCGAGCGGCTCGACGAAACGGGCAATATTGGGAGCGTGCCGGTGCATCGGTTGTTAGCATGACGGAGAATTCCTTCAATGTCAAAAATTTCAAGGGGCCTCCCTTGACAATTGAAAAAAATCTGCTTATCTTTAATTGCAATACGTTTCATGAAATTACTTCTAAAAAGTTCATGGATCGGAGAAAAAATGGATGTTTCCCCAATAAAATTACACCAAATTGTCAGCCAGCTCCCGCCCTCGCAATTAAAAGAAGTCATTGACTTTGCCGATTTTCTCTCATTCAAATTGGCAAAAGAAAATGGAAAGATTCCGGAAAAATCTTCGCGCCGGAAGCGGCTTGATTGGCCGGTGATAAAAGACGTGAAATTCATTGGCGACCCCTTGCTACGCCGGGAAGATTTGTACGACGAATGGGGGCGATAAAAATGCCAAACGGTCTGATGTTCGTGGATACAAATGTATGGGTGGCTCGCGGTGTTGAAGATCACATCTTTCATCAACGTGCTCACGATACTAACATCGTGGCAACGATGTTGGCGCATGGCATAACTCGCTTGGTAACTTTTAATCCTAATGATTTCAAACGCTTTTCCGAAATCGAAATCATCGTTCCGTAATCTTCTTGCCTCAACAACCTCTCCTCCACCTCAACCCCGCACAACACGATAAAAAGCAGCAGTTCGTTCAAACACTTTGATCTTATCCAAAGCCCAGTCCGATGGCAACACCCATTCCCGTCGTTGTATCCTTTTCCACTCTTCCGGAGTTACGTCAGCAATCTGAATCGGCAAAGGAAAATACGATGATGGGGCGAAATAAAACGCATCAAAACTGCCTGTGACAATGCTGTTGCGATTCACTTCGATCAGGCGAATATCCGGTTCATCGTTTCCGTTTTGAAACCAGACGATACGCTCAATGCCGTCTTCCAAGTCGAAATGAGAACGCACCAACTGGCGTACAAACTCTTCGCGGTTGTGAGTTTGGCTTGTTTCCATTTTCGTGCCCTCAAATGTAATACACTTTTTCAATTTGGAGAGAGTTACGCCAGTTTGAAAATTCACCTATACTTTTGGTGGGTGCCATCCGACCTCGACCCATCTCTGTCGGATAGCAACAAAGCGAGCATCGTTAAGGCGGAGGGCTACAACCGTTGCCCGACCGGTTGCAGTCAGACCGATGCTCAGGACACCATCTTCGCTCCAAACGAAATGCTCTCGCCACACTTGCGTACGCGGATTAAACAGCAGTACGCGTTGGCCTGTGTCCGGGTCCGTTGCTTCGGTTTGTGAACTTTTGTGTGAGTTGCACGGTCGGCAAGCCAGCCAGAGATTCTCCTCCGCATCGACGCCGCCAGCCGACAAAGGAACAATGTGCTCGACTTCCAAAGTGCCCCATACATACTCCTGGCGGCTAAGGCAGTAACCACAACGTTCGCCCGCTTGTTGACGCACGCGTTCGCGCAATTCCGGAGGAATCCGGTTTCTGTTCATGGCTCTAACGGCGGTCGCAATCCACGTTTGACGGCCTCGACCAATGCTTCGGTTTTACGCCACCAACCGCTATAATAAATCAGCATGAGTGACAACAGCTCCGCGGCCTCTTCTATGGCTAACTGCTTCTCACGCTGTTTGTACAGCAAATCGCTGAGACGTTCGTTTTGGTCGGCAGGCATTTGTGACGTCGCTAACGCCATGATTTTTTTGTCATCAAGCTGAGTGATTAACTCACCCCCCGACATGGCGCCGCCTAATGTCGGCAAAGTAAACGCTAAAGCGTCGGTCAGAATGCTGGAGACATTCAACTTGGTCGCTTCGGAAAGGCGCTCGGCATGTTGAAAAACATTTTCGGGGATTGAAAGGGTAACCTCGACCATTTTATTTCTCCAATTTTTGCTTGTCAATAATGTACAAGCTGACAGCAAAATAAACAAGCGAAAAATCCACCAAATTATTTCTTGCTCTGCAACAAGTACACATACGCATCCTCCAACGTCGGCTCCACCGTTGCCGCTTCCAATTCAGCCACTGGCGCTTCACTCAAAAAGCGCATGCGAATGCCATGATCGGATTTGCTATGCTGAACAATCTGCAAAGTCTCTCGCCAATTCGAGAATTCCTCTTCGGGAATAACCGCTTCAAACACTTTGCCTTGTGCCTTCTTTTGCATCTCGTCGGGCGAGCCGCGATAGAGCACGCGACCGCCGCTGAGCACGGCGAGGTCGTGACAGGTGCTCGAAATGTCTTCGACGATGTGCGTGCTGAAGATGACGATGCGCTCTTTCGCCAGCTCGGCGAGCAGATTGCGAAAGCGAATTCGTTCACGAGGATCGAGGCCGGCGGTCGGCTCATCCACGACGATGATTTGCGGCAAGTGCAGCAGGGTTTGTGCGATGCCGACGCGCTGCTTCATACCGCCGGAAAAAGTTTTGATTTTGTCGTCATGTCTCTCCCACAAACCGACGCCTTCCAAGAGTTTTTCGATCAACTCGTTTCGTGTCGATTGCTCGTAGATGCCGTTGGTCAACGCGTGATAATTGAGATATTCCAGCGGCGTCATGTTTTCATACAAACCAAAATCCTGCGGCAAATAGCCAATGGCGCCGTGAAACGCCTCGCGATGCTCGGCTAAATGGCGGTCGTTGATCTTGATGCTGCCGCGATCCGACTCCAGCACGCCGACGATGATGCGCATGAGCGTGGTTTTGCCGGCGCCGTTCGGGCCGAGCAGGCCGAACATGCCCTGGCCGATTTCCAAATCCACACCGTGCAGCGCGCGCACTCGCGGTCGCGGCGGCCGGATGAAGGGAATGACGCGCACCACCGAGTAAATCATCCGTTTCAATTTGCGCAACTTGCCGGTAGGCAACTCCGGATCGATCACGCCTTGCTCGATTTTGCGCGCGATGCGGCGAAGCTGAAATAGCAACAAAGCCACCACAGTTGCGACGGTGGTTACTGCCGGCAATTGAATGCGGAATTGCAAATACGCCAAAAAGAGCAGCACGAGCAACCAGCCACCGCGGCGCGGAAAATTGAGAATATTGGCCGGCTCAAATTCTCTGTCATTTCGAGCGCCGGTGAGAAATCTTTTTTCAGAACTATCGGCGTCTTGCTGAGATGTTGAGGAAGCGATGGTTTGTTGCTCTGAAAGATTCCTCCCTTCGGTCGGAATGACATTTTTCTCATTTGTTACGCGCTTCTTTTTCGACCAAAATTTCCAGCGCAATTTTTTGCGGCGAAATTGCGGCGGTTTGCCGATGACGAAACGCCAGCGATACCACAGCTCGCGCGCGCAGAAAAGCCACGCCAACGTCAGCACGCTCAAAATCGTCAGCCAAAAGCCGTTGGTGAAAAACGTGTGCAGATAAAAGAGCACGGCGCCGATGGCTGTCATCCAGATTACGGATTCGCGAATATTTTCTTTATCCCACGGTAGCACAACGGAATCAATGTCATCGCCGAGAGATGAAATCGGCCCAAAGGCGGCTTCAGCCGTCTTCCCATTTTTAGCCTGATGATTCATCATCAGGCGAGCGAGCCGGCGCTGTTGTTTACTCCATTCGCGCATGAACCGGCCAGGCGTGCCGTAAATTTTCGTCAGGTTCTTGATGCGAATGCGCAGCATCTCTTCCGTCAACTGCGCTTTTTCGCGGCGAACCGCAAAGAATTGCTGCACACCGTAAATCAAACCGAGAATGCCGAACCAAACCGGCAGGATGACCAAGCCAGTATAGAGCTTGCTCTGAAATGTTTGGTGAAACCAGTACACCAACGCGGCGGCGGCGAGTGTGCCGATAATCAGCCACGGCCAGCCGATTTTCTTGAGCCACTCTTTAGTTTGTTCGAGTCCAACATAGAGCACGGGAATGAAAACCAGCGTCGAGAGCGTCGAGACCGCAAGTCCGCCGAGCACGGTAATGGCAAATGGCGGCCACAACTCAAACTCCGTGCCTTGCTTCAACGCGAGCGGAAAGATGCCGAGCACGGTAGTGCCGGAAGTCATGAGAATCGGGCGCACTCGACTTTGCACGGCCGTGAGCACGGCCCGCTGCCAGCGATAACCGCGCTCGTTGCGCAAAATCGAAATGCGGTCGATGAGAAAAATGCCGTTGTTGACGACGATGCCGAGCAGGACGATGAACCCGAGCAGCGCCATCGGCGCGCCCTCGCCGAGCGAAAGCGGTGTGCCGCTCAACGCCAGCGTGAACAGCGCGCCGATGATGGCCGTCGGCACCGTGCCGAGAATCACCAGCGGGCTGAAGAGCGATTCAAACTGCGCCGCGAGCAACATATAAATGAGAATCGCGCCGATGCCGAGCATCCAATAATAAACCGTCTTCTTGTCTTCCGGCTCGACCTTTTCGATGGTGAAGCCGCGCGGCAAACGCAGCTCGCGCAGCAGGCGGTCGATTTGCGCTTCGGCCAGCTCCAGACGCGCTTTGGAATTTTGCGCCTCGACGACGAAATCATAGCTGATTTTGACCTGCCGTTCCTGGTTATAGCGCACGATGTTTCCCGCCCCTTCGTCGAGGCGAATGTCCGCCACTTCGCGCAACGGTATCGGTTGTCCCGCGGCGTTGATGATTTTGGTGTTTTGCACGTCTTCGATCTGCCGCTGCTCGGCGTCTTTCAATTGCAATTGGACATCGATCTCGCCGTCACCGGCATAAAACGGCGTCGAGGCATTCGCGCCTTCCGCGCGCGTCGCCCAGATCGCGTTCATCACTTCTTGCATGTTCAATCCCCACAGCGCCAAACGCAAACGGTCGCCGCGAATCTGCAGCTCCGGCGCGCCCGCTTCCAACTCGGAGTGCACGGATTCTTTGTCGATATCCGTGACAGAGCGCAGCGTTTGCACGATTTGTTCGCTCAACAAGCGCAGCGATTGCAAATCGTAGCCGCGCAAACGCAAGGCTTTTTCACCGCCGAGAAAAGCGGCAACTTCGCCATTCTGCCGCATCGCGCCGGTGCGACGCGGCTGGTCAAAACTGATATCAACGTGCTCGAGGCGCTCGTTCTGCCGCCGCAGCTTTTCTTTGATTTTATCCAGATTCAACTCCTCGGTGCGCTTGGCCGGCTCGACAAACGTGACGGCGATATTCGCCTCTTCCGCCCGCACGCTGGCGCGCGTTTCTTTGCGATTGGGCAGCTCGAGCACTTGCCCTTCGAGACGCCGCACGATTTCGTCGGTCGCATCCAGCGTCGCGCCGCGCGGTAGATTGATATAAACATTCAGCCGATCCGGTGGCGGGGCCGGCGCGGCGCCGAGGATGTAAATAACTCCGACGAACAAGCTAATGAGCAGAAACACCACGACAGTCGCGACAGTGCGCACGCGATGGCGAATGCAGGACTTGAGCAGCAGGCGATAAATTTCCAATATTCTGCCGCTGCCGAATTGCCGCGGCGGTTTGCCTTTCAAAGTGCGGCTGGCGAACAGAGGAATCAACGTCACGGCAACGACGAGAGAAACCACCAACGGGAAGACGACCGACAAGGCCAGCTCGCGCACGAACAGCTTGGCTTCACTTTCCACAAACAGCACGGGCAGAAACACCAGCACGGTGGTGCCGGTGGCGGCGAAGATGGAGCGGCTGACTTCGCGCGTGCCATCGTAAACTGCGGCGAACGCGCTCTTGCCGCGCTGATAATGCGCAAAAACATTTTCCATCACCACGATGCCGTTGTCCACCAACATGCCGACGGCGAGCGCCAAGCCGCACAAGGAGAGAATATTCACCGACAGATTGAAGCCGTACATGAGATTGAAAGTGACGAGCAGCGACACCGGAATGGCGATCATCAGAATAATGACGAACCGCATTTTGCGCAGAAACAGATAGAGCACCAGCAGCGCCAGCAGCGCGCCGGTGAGGGCGAGATTTTCGACGCGGTCGATAGCGAGTTGAATCATCGCGGCCTGGCTGAAATTCACCGACAGTTCGAAGCCTTGTGGCGCGAGATCGGCGTTGAGCTTGTCAATTTGCGCCAGCACGTCGTTGGCGACGGCGAGCATGTTGCTGGTGTTGTCTTTCTGCACGAAAATGCCGACGCCGGATTTGCCATTGACGCGATAAAGTTGTAGGCGCTCAGCCTGGCTGTAACCGACTTGCGCGACATCCGCCAATCGCACCGGCCCGCGCGGATCGATGACGAGATCGCGCAGCTCGCGCAGATCATCGACGCGGCCCAGCAGATTAACATCGAGAATTTGTCCAGCGGAGATGACACGCCCGAGATGCTCCGGCTGGCGATGAAAGGCGTTGATCTTCTGCTGCACGAGCGCAGCCGGAATATTCAACGCCTGGCAGCGATTCTCGTCGATGATTATGCCGACCGTGCTTTGCTGCCCGCCGCCGATGTTGACATTCACGACGCCATCGACTTGCTCCAATTTTGGGCGCACGCGGCGCTCCGCAGTTTCCCGCAGCTCGTCGAGGCTGGCCTCGCCGCGAATGCTCAATTCCATAAGATAGGTGGAAAGATCCGCGGTGTCGAAGCGGTTGACTTCGATGCGGGTGCCGGCGGGCAAGCGATTTTCGAGCGCGTTCATTTTCTGCTGCAATTTCAGCAGCGCGAATTTCATGTCCGTGCCGTGATTGAAGGAAACTTTGGTGGTGGCATAATCGGCAAAGACATTGCTCTCGAGATCGTGAATGCCTTCGAGCGTCGCCAGCTCTTCTTCAATCTGGAACACCAGCTCGCGCTCGATCTTCTCCGGCGCCGCGCCAAGTATGCCGGTGCCGACGTACACTTCCGGCAAAATGAACTGCGGCAGCAATTGCACCGGCAAGCGCTGCCAGGAGATCACGCCCAGCAAGCACAAACCGAGCGTGATCATGAGAATGGTGACGGGACGTTTGAGGGCGAAGGAGGTCATGGGTTGAAAAAAAAGATAAAAGGATAAAACTGAGAAAAAGATTTGGGGCGGCGTTCAAGTTGGTTCTGCCATGATTCAACGCGGCATTGCATAGGATATCTATGGCAGCCCAAAGCTAGCCAAACGTGCTGGAGAAAAAAAGATGGCGCTCGCCTCCGATCTCATCAATACCTGAACAGGGACAATCTCTTGAGCGAACAATTTAGACAAGCGATCAAACTCAAAAAGTAATCGTTTGCGCGTTGTCATCAATCTCATAAATAACCCGATAATCGCCAACGCGAATTCGCCACCCGCTCCGACCGGTCAATTTCTTGCAACCGGCGGGGCGCGCGGTGTTGGCTAAATCGCGAATGGCATCGCGCACGCGTGGATACACCGGTGGCGGCAAACTGGCAAGTTCTTTTTGCGCCTGCCGAAAAATTTGAACGGCGTAGCTCATCCGCGATTTTGCTCAATTTCGACGACAGCTTGTTCAAAGGGAACGGCTTCATCGCCGGAAGCTTTGGCCGCATCGTACGCGCGCAAAGATTCCAATTCTTCGAGTTCTTCGAGCAGTCTGCGGTAAGTTTCGATATCTAAAAGCACGCTTAAGCGCTGCCCGCGCTCGTCCACAACAAAACGTTCTTGCAGCAAAATCATTTTAGTCTCCGTTTTTTTTATTACCCCACAATCTGGCGCTGCCACAACGAGGTTTGCATAACACAAAGTTTTTCTTTTATTTTCATCTTTTTGCTATGCGGCAATGGCCAAGGGGCGAACACTCAGCACTTCATCTGCGTGCAACTCTTGCAGCTCGGATTCGGCGACAACGATGACGTCGATAGTCTCTGCGATTGCATTGAATACTTCGAGCGAATAGCCAGACTCGCCATCATCCGGAGCAGGATGACGATCCACGATGGTTGCTACATCACCGCGACGCAGATGTTTTTCAGGGAAATCACGCGTGAGCGCCACACGGTGAAAAAGCTCAAATTTATACTTTTCCATGTTTTGTTCCTTTTGCGGGATAGAGTGTAACGAATTTTGTTTGCCCTGTTGCACTCTCAGTCATCCAAATCGTAATGACGGTCAATATTCTGCCATTCGGGCCCTGAAGATTTCCACGAATTTCATAGACCGTACCATATTTTGTGCGTTCGATTTCTTCGGCATCCATTGGCAAAATCTGCCTACGCAAGTCACGCTCCAAAACTTGCCAGTCGTTGCGAGTATAACCGGCGATGGCAAGAAACTTGGATTTGTCATCAGCCAGACGCGGCACCAAAAGATAGCGTGAGAGTTTCTCAGGAGCGATCAAAGTGCTTTCCGGTAACTTCTTACGATTAATATAATGCTCTCCAAAAGCAATCGCAATATTTTTGTTTTGCTCACGATATTCAAAACGCTCACGGATTACGATAGTGTTCCATCATTGGTTTATCGGTATCAAAACCTCGCGCAGTTGTTTGAGCGTAATATTCCCTCCGCTCATCACCAACGCCACCGTTTTTCCAGCGAAACTCGTTTTCGATTTAAGCGCCGCAGCCAATGGCGCAGCGCCGGCAGCTTCGACCAAATTGCGCGTGTGTTCGATCATGAGCCGGATCGCCTCGCGCAATTCATCTTCGCTGACCAAAATAAAATCATCTAGCAGCTCGCGCATGATCGATTGCGGCAGATCGAATGGCGCGCGGGTGGCGAGGCCTTCGGCGAACGTTTCCATCTTCGCTGCGACGCGCTTGCCGGCTTTCCATGAGAGATAGGCGGATGGCGCTTTCTCTGCTTGCACACCAATGACGCGGGTTTGGGGATTGATGGCTTTGGCGACAATGCAACATCCCGCGACGCCGCTGCCGCCGCCGACCGGCACGATGATCGTTTCGACTTCCGGCAGTCTCTCGATAATTTCAAGTGAGTAAGTCCCGGCGCCGGAGATCAGCTGCGGCTCATCGCCGGAGCTAATGAAGCGGGCGCCGGTTTGCCGCGCTTGTGATTCGGCAAACTCGCGGGCATCATCAAAATCGCGGCCATGAAAAACGATCTCAGCGCCCATCGCTCGGATGGCCTCGACTTTGACCGGGTTGGCGTTTTCGGGGAGCATGATCGTGGCGCGCACACCAAAGAGGCGCGACGCATACGCGATGGATTGGCCGTGATTGCCGCTGCTGGCGGTGATCACCCCGCGCTGGCGTTCTTCCGGCGAAAGATTGGCGATGATATTGATGCCGCCGCGCACTTTGAACGCACCCACCGGCTGATGGTTCTCGTGCTTCACGTAAACTTTGGCGCCGAGCAATTGGCTCAAGCCACGATAGTGATGGAGCGGAGTTGGCTGCAAGTATGGCGCAATGACTTGCCGCGCTTTGAATACGTCGGTGATGGTTATTGGTGGTGATGACATTGGGGTTCTCTCAGTAAAAACTTTTCACTTCGTCTTTAAATACTCACTCCATCTTCCGATTCCAATGGAAGCTGAAATTTGAGCATTATTTTGGTGGCCGGCGTTTGGAGTATATTCCGAGTACCAAACTAATCCGAGTGGTGCTTTTTCTTTAAATACTCTCGTCATGCCATCAAATCCGTTTTTCATTTTATCAACTTCCTTTTCTCCCATGCTCATATAAAGGAAAGTGTGCAACGTGTCGTTCGCGCCCAAAAAATCGGCAGCCTTGGAAACGATCATGTTATCATCCCGCCAAAAGGCCGGACTAAGGCAAAACCTTGCCTGAAAAAGGTCCGGCTTGTGCAATAAAGAATACATCACCAACAGGCCGCCTCTTGAATATCCATAGAATAAACGGATCTGTGACGCGGGATAATTATTCTCTATAAAGGGAAATAACTCGGTTTCCATGAAAGATAAGAATTTATCGGCGCCTCCCAGCGGGCTGTCTTTTTTATCTATATCCATTCGCATATACGGAGGGGTCATATCGCGTTGCCTGTTTTCTTCACCCATGTTGGGAATGCCTGCAACAATTGTCTGTGGCGTATAACCCGCCATCGATAAAATGTCGAACTTATTGGCGACGTGTCCATCCTCCGAGCTGCCATCCAACACATACATAACAGGATATTTTTTGGTGGAATCGTGATTTCGTGGAAGGTGGATAATAATTTCTCGCTCTTCACCTAAAATATTGGAGTATAATTTCGTTTGTATTACGCCCTCAGGATAATAAGGCTCTCCAGTGAAGTAATCAAACAGGGCGATAGAGATTGCCGAAGTGATCAACATTATCGCTCCCAAGGCCAGTAATTTTTTCATCGCTCTCAGCCTTTCTTATTTAGTTTTATTTCTTTGTAACCCGCTATGCAATCCTGATCATTGAAATAGCTTTCACAAGATCCGTAGGCATCAGAACTCTCATAGATTGACAGAAAATTTCCACATAGTTTGTTTTCATGCAAATAGGCCTTCCAACTTGCCCATCTGCATACTCCCAGAACTGCATACTTAATCTTGCTATTTTTGACTCTGATTGAAATATCGATTGCCATGCTCCCTCCCGCTGAGGCGCCAACAACAATGACATCCTCAGGAGAAACTCCGGATTCGAGCAACGCGCTGATCTCCTTTGCTACCTTGTCAGCATATTCCAACTTGTCAGTGTGTTGGGGTCTTGCTTCGTTGATAACGTTGAAGCCGAAACTTCGTAGAGTATCCAATATCGCGATGTATTCATAACGACCCCAATAAGGACTGACCGCATCTATTCCCTGAGATTGTATGATGGCACCATGTAGATAAAATACGTATTTCTCACCTGGCTTCACTTCTTTTGGAATGGAGGTGCTTATCGTCTGTCCGGAAGTATTTGGAACAGCGATTAAGAAAAATAATACAACAACCATCAGCGATTTCATTTTCTGTTTCCAAGTTTTACATTCATTGCGCTTGGCTTTGAGACCGGCAAACCACCGGCATGGGAAATAGAGCATCGCGATTGCCACTGCGAACACCAAGTAGAGGAGCGCGAGGCTCCAGGTGTAGCCATCAGGCGGCGGGGGATTGCCCATGGGATGGTTGGTAAAGAGCCAAGGACTCACTTCACCAAGTCTGATCTTGGATACCACCAGCGCCAGCGCGTGAATCAGCGGGATGTGGAGCATGTAGTAGAAGAACGGCACGCGGCCAAAGATGGTAATCCACCGCGCCAGCGCGCCACGCGCTCGCTCCAGCAGCGGGATCAACGCGATGCAGGGGCCCAGCGTCATCAGCAGAAAGGCGAGTGACGCCGGATATTTGGTGGTATTCAGGAACGCGAATAGCGTCGGCATTGGCGCCGCGTCCACCCAGGGGCGAGGATCGCCATACAGGTTGAAGCCCCGAAGTACAAAGAAAAGCCCAATGGCGCCGAGGCCGGCTGCCAGGCAAATCCGGTTTCGCTGCGCCGTCTCCAGCGTCAAGACCTTTCCAAACGCATACCCCACCGCCATGACGCCGATCCAGGGGACGATGGAGTAAAGCACGATCAGATTCGGACCGTCGGTACCTAATCGGATCGGTCCCGCAAAGAATCCCAGATAGAGGATTTTCCAGAATCCGCCGAGACTGCTACCGCCAAGAGTCGGGATCAGCTCGTCGAGGTATGGATCCATCAGATTGTGGCCGGCGATGATGACAAGGCCAATAGTTCCGACTACAGCGAGCGGCAGTCTCGCCAGCCCTGCCAACAGGATCATGCACCAGCCGATGGCCCAGATGACGCCCGCCATTTCGTAATGCGCGAAATCGAAGTTGAAGGTCCATGCCACGCGCAGGAATGTCAGTTCGAGAAAGATGAGCCAAGCGCCGCGGATCAGAAGATTCTGCACGAGGCCGCTGTGCTTCCGGCCGTAGAAGAAAGCACTGGTCCCGGCCAAAAACAGAAATGCCGGCGCGCAAAAATGCGTAACCCATCGAGTGAGGAAGATCCCGGACGTCGGGCCACCAGCGGGCAGGCCGGAATAAACCCGCACGTGGTCGATTGCCATCAGGATCATCACCGCACCGCGGATCAGACCGATGGAGGCGATGCGGGCGTTGGGTGCGGCGGTTTCTTGGGACAAATCATTTTTTTTGCCGGTTTCTTTCATCGACATTTTACCTCCTAAAAAAGTTAAGATCGATCTCGACCGCTTTGAAAAATTGGTTGCTGGCTTTAAATCTGCCAAGTAAAGTTTTGACTCTGAATTGTCCGGATGAGCATTCATTCTGCGGTGGCGCTTGAAATAAAAACTTGAAGCCGAGCACATCGCGATAAAATGCTATCGCCCGTTCGAGATCGCGCGCGCGAATAAAAATCTGGGCGATCCGCGCCTGTTCGAGACTTGGTGCTGTAGATTTTGTTTTGTCTGCCATATTCATCTCCTGTTTTTTTTCGATCCGGTTAATTTCTACTCGTTTTTGTTTGGCACAACTTCCTTTGAGCTTATTGAAATCTTGCTCGGTCTTCGCTTTCTCTCTTGATATTCATTCAACAAATGCTTAAACTAAAGCATGCCTAAAAGAAAAATAATATCGTTAATTGCAGCATTGCTTGTTGCCTCGTGCGCAAACGAGCAATCTGCATTTCGCGCCATCGTCAACACGCAGTTGCAGCGCTACCCCGCCATGCAAATCCAGGATTTGTACAAGCTCGTTTATCAAGCCGCGCTGGGCAACGAGCATCTCATGACGGATAGCGCGATGGTGCATGATTATCTGATCAAAGAGCTCGAAAGCATAGAAGCTTCCACTGTCGAGCCTTTACTGGAGAAAATCTCTCACGATGGTGCGGTGGTGCGTCTTAATCTCCGTCCGTTCAAAGCGCAGCATGGCGACCATCGCGTTTTGTTTCAAGCGATGATGCAGACGGCGCGCACGTTTCAGAAATCTCAAGAACGGCTTGACCGGTATTGGGGTGATTTGGAACAAATGGCTGCTTCCGGCGCGATTCCCTTTAATACCGAGACGATGAAAGTTTTCTTTCGCGAGATGCGTGATAAAAGCTATCCAGCCGTGCATCATTCGGCTGTTTATGGAGAAAAATACTCGCCGGCGTATCGCGTTATTCTCAACAAGTATGCGCCGCAAATGTAAGTGAAGTCGGACTTGCGCGCGAAGACATTTTAAATTGAAAACTCTTTTGCGCAAGTCCGACTTCGCTAAAAACTCAAAACTATTTCCGCGCCACCTCGCTCATCAAGCAGAGCAAATTGCTTTCGGAGTCACGGAAGAAAACCATCCACAAATCGTGCGTTTCCAATTTTGCAACCAAATGGGGCTGGTCCTCGAATTTCACGCCGCGCTCGGAGAAAACTTTGTGAGCATTCTGAATGTCATCCACCTTGAAATAAATGATGGAGCTGGGATGATCGAACTCCGGCTTTTCGGGAATGCCGAGCATCAAGCGGATGCCGTTGCAATCGAAAAAGGCCATGTGCGGCACGGTGAACAAGTGCTTCATCCCCAGCTTGTCGCGGTAGAAGGCGACGGCGCGCTCGAGATCATGAGCGTTTACGGAAATCTGGCCGATTTGCGAAAGCGCAACTCCAGTTGGATTTGGCATGGTGATTCTCCTTTCCTTTGAGTTGATGGCGTCAGAGGTCTGCACTTGAGAGCCTTGCGCGAGGAGCGAGGCAGCGACGGCGAGGCTGAAGACAACAGACAACGATGTTCGTTTCATGACGACCCTCGTGTTTAGTTTTACGAAAAGTGATTTTTTAGCGCCACGGCATGATTTCATCCGCAGAGATATGCTCGGTGCGCAAAGCCAATATACGAATCGAGCAACATGCGGCGCTTCTTCAAAATCACCTTTTTCTTTGGCGATACGCCTCCGGAGAAATGCCAAAGCGTCGCCTGAACAGCCAACTAAAAGAGCCCAGGCTTTCAAAGCCAACGGCGTAGCAAACCTCGGTCACAGAAAGCGCGGTGCCGGCGAGCAGCTTCTTGGCGCGCTCAAAACGCAAGGCAGTCAAATACTGGTGCGGCGATTGCTGAAAAATCTGCTTGAACGTGCGGAGAAAATGATTGGGCGAAAGACAGGCGATTTGCGCCAGCTCATCCAACGTGACCGATTGATCGAACATGGCGTGAGCGTAATCTCTGGCGCGATGGAGCCGGCGATACAATTCCTCGCGGGTGGCTGCGCGCACGGCGTGTAGAGCTTCTACTTCTTTGTAGATTTGCCGATGCACCCGCAACAGGCATTGCATGATTTTGTGAAGTTGTTCCTCGATCCAACCTGGCTCGTCTTTTCGTTGCGCCAGCAAGGCGCGAAACTGCCGCAATGCGGGAGAAAGAATATCGTCGTGTGAATAAATTTTTTCGAAAAAATTGATTGATGGCACCGCAGACATTTCCGGCGCATCCACCAAGCGCGCGGTATTGGTGCTGAGACTACGCTGCACTTCTTCAGCAAAACCGCCGGCAAAAAAAATGCAGAAGGATTCCATCGGGCTGGCAGAATCAATGGTGATGGAATATGGTTGCCCGTCATTTAAGATCAAATACGAGTTATCATCGACAGCAAAGCGGCCGCGTCCGACCTCATAAAAAGCCTGGCCATTGTAAAACGATTTGATGGATAGAGAGCCTATTCCCTCTGCATTGTATCGCCGGTAGCCTTTTTCGTGGAGGATGAAGCTGGCGTTGTCCGACGCCTCTGCGGGCATTCGGTTATCGAGCGACGGGCGAAACAGGTTGGTTTTTAAGGTGACGATCATGACGGTTATTTTTTAGCGCGGCTCAGAAAAGCAGATTCCAAATTAATGTAGTTTTCAGGCTTGCTTTTTTCGCCAATATTGCTTAAACTTATTTCAATAGAACACTTCAAATTTGAGGCTCAGCCATGTCAACCGTAGAAGTCAGTTTTGCCATGCCGAAAGACATCATTGAAGATCTCGACAGTCCCTCGGATTTTGGTTATCAAAGCTTCGTGCTCGGACTTTTTCTCGACGAAGAGATCAGCCTCGGCAAGGCCGCAAAGCTGCTGAACATGAGTTATGATGAATTCATCGATTTCCTGGGAAAAAAGAAAATACCCTATTTTCGCAACACGCCCGAAGAAATCAACGAGGCATTAGAAAAGCTAAACTCAATTTGAGAAATGACGGTCGTTACGTTTCACGCATTACGTTTTACTTTTTACTCCCCTCACCCCATCAATCAACTCATACACCACCGGAATCACCACCAGCGTCAGCAGCGTCGAGGTGACCAAGCCGCCGATAACCGCGACAGCCATCGGTGCGCGCAGACGCGCGCCTTCGCCGAGACCGATTGAAAGCGGCAAAAGTCCCAGAATCGTCGTGGCTGTCGTCATGAGAATAGGACGCAGACGGTCGCGCCCGCCTTGCAAGACCGCCTCGCGCCGCGGCACGCCGTCGCTGCGCAGGCGATTGATGTAATCGATCAACACGATGGCATTATCAACGGCGATGCCGACGAGCAGAACGACGCCGATATACGCCATAACACTGAGCGGCTCGCCGATCAGCAGAAAGGTGAAGACCACGCCAACGCCCGCGAACGGCAACGTCAACAAGATCGTGAACGGGTGCAAAAGATTCTCGAATGTCGCGGCCATGACCATATAAACCAAAATAATCGACAAGATCAACGCAAACTTCATTTGATCGAAGGACTCTTCCCGTGAGGCTTCTTCGCCGGCAAAACGCAGTTCGTAATCGGGCGGCAAAGGAATATCGGCGATGATTTTGTCGACTTGCGTCACCGCGCGGCTCAACGTCGTTCCCCTCGCCAACTGCGCGGTCACGTGCGCGATGCGCGATTGATTGTGGCGTTGGATTTCCTTCGGCCCTTCGCCCGGCACAAGCTGTGAGATGTCGCGCAAACGCAACACCGCGCCATTCGAGGCGCGAATCGGCATATCGGCCAGCTCGGCGAGCGTGGCTTTGGGAAAAGCAACGCGAATGTTGCGGTCTTCGCCTTCGCTGTAAAAATCCGAAACGACTTCACCAGCGAGGCGCTCTTTGACGCGTTGGCCGATTTGCTGCACATCCAAGCCAAAGCTGGCTGCCAGCAAACGGTCGATGCGCAAATTAATTTCCGGCCTGCCGCTTTGAAAACTCGTTTCGACGTTGTGCAGCCCTTCGATCTGCCGCAGCGCTGCGGCAACTTGTTCGCAGGTTTGCTGCAACGTTGCCAGCTCGTTGCCGCGCACTTCGACGATGATGGGCGGGCCGCCGGTGCCGATGGTTTGTTGCAAGCTGGTCTCGCGAATGCGAAAGATCGTGGTGAGGCCAGGCAAATCCAG
>Ga0247727_10000631_pt1 | contig 86229 bp, 90 predicted proteins | sample WisWelCaveWW1625_FD_202498 | JGI IMG/M metagenome (GOLD analysis project Ga0247727, IMG submission 202498) | Biofilm microbial communities from Wishing Well Cave, Virginia, United States - WW16-25 | ecosystem: Environmental > Aquatic > Deep subsurface > Groundwater > Cave microbial mat | place... | reverse complement strand
GTGTGAGGTTGCCGAGGATGAATGTATTATTGGTTCCTGCCAGTGGGCTTGGTTGTGCGGTGAGGAAGATGATTTGCAGCGGGTAGGTATCATTGATTGTGACATTGTATGCAGTGCCATTGCCGGTACTCGTGACGTTGATCTGATACGTCAGGTTATTGTTCACATTGACCGAATCAGGACTGTCGGTCTTGGTGATGCTCACGTTGCTGAGGTTGAACAAGGGTATGATCGTCAGGTTTTGGACGGTTGTGTTCTGTGTCGCGATCGCGCTCAAGGACGCTCCTGTCTCATTGTTGAATGTCACGTTCGCCGTGTTGTTGAGGATGGTGTTGTTGCTGACGTTCAGCACCAGCAGGGTGATGTTGATGCTGATGTTTGTTCCTGGTGTGAGGTTGCCGAGGATGAATGTATTATTGGTTCCTGCCAGTGGGCTTGGTTGTGCGGTGAGGAAGATGATTTGCAGCGGGTAGGTATCATTGATTGTGACATTGTATGCAGTGCCATTGCCGGTGTTCGTGACATTGATGCGATAGGTCAGGTTGCTGCTGGTATTCACCGGGTCAGGACTGTCGGTCTTCGTGATGCTCACGTTGCTGAAATTGACCAATGGTGGGTTGAGCACGGTTGTGTTCTCTGTGTCATTCAGCGTAATAATTGCGCCTGTGCTGTTCTGGAAGGTGATGTTCACGGTGTTGTTGATGAGAGTGCCATTGGTGATATTGCGCACCAGGACGGTGATATTCACAATCCTGGCTTGACCTGCAGTGAGGTTGCCGACAATGAACGTATTATTCGTGCCGCTCACAGGTGGTGGCGAACTGTTCAAGAAGATCGTCTGGTTGGGGTACGTCTCAGTAAGCGTGATATTGCTCACGTTGCCTATCGTGACATTGATGATGATCGCATAACTCAAATTACTGCTGGCATTGACCGGGTCAGGATTGTCATTCTTGACCAATTCGATCACGAGGTCAGTGGCAGAATACGTCGTGAATTGCGTGACGTTGAACACCAGTCCTCCTGCTCCGGCACTCAACCGGGTACAAATCGTTGCAGGGCAAGCAATGAAACTTCCATCATCTTCAAAGTCAACCGTTGGTTGCGCAGTGAATGAGACAATACCGAACACGGTGACGTTCGCTGAGACATTCAGGCCTGGCTGGTTTGAGGAATTCACGAATACGGTAGTCTGGCCAAGCCGCGTGTTTCGACTCAGGTTGCCCACGCCTGCCGAGAAGCCGTTCCAATCAACACGCGCGATCGAACGGTTCTCCAACGAAACATTCGAGGCGCTCGTATAGACCGTACCGGTGTCTTCAAAGAGCGTCGTATAAATCATGCTGAAGCGTGCGCGCAATGCAGTCGCAGTAATCGTTGAATTCGCAAGCGTAAGACGTGTCGCATTCACAACCGTACTGTTTTGATCAATCGTCCAAGAGGCATTATTGGCAAAGAACACGTTCGTTGCCGTGATGGTCGAATCATTGCTCTTGATGGGCAAATTGTTCGCCGTGATATTGGTGAAGTTGAATGGTTGGTCCTCAAGCTGCCATCTCCAGCCTTCGCTGAGCGTCAATACGCTCGTGTTCATGTTCAAGAACCCAAGTGTTCCTGTATCGCCAGCCGTGGCTGAGCTGCTGCCGCCACTCACTGAAGCATTCGCGATAAGGAACGTGCTCGCATTAAAGCGGGCAATGATACGGCCGCCGCCACCGCCTCCACCTGAGCTTGCTCCGGTGAATCCTACGCCGCCGCTCCCTCCACGAGCAATCATTGTCCCTGTGCCATCAAGGATATCAGTCAAGATGGTGATTGTTCCTCCTGCTCCTCCTGCGCCAGAAGCGCTGCCAGGACCGCCCACGCCGGTTCCTGCACCGCCATTCGCGTTCAGTGTCCCGTTGATGGTGGCGCGTGAAGTACGAATAACAATCATACCACCACCCCCGCCACCGGCACCAGTCCCTGCTCCTCCGCCACTGCCGAGAATGAATGGGTTGAGGCTGCTGTCATACGGACTTCCACCAGTTGCGCTTCCTGCACTGCCACCATTGCCGCCGTGGCCTGCACCGCTTGTCGCACCGCCGGAAAGGACTCCTGCACCAGGACCTATATTTGCAGCAAAGCCTGCACCGCTCAAGTCGAAGGTTGATCCGGTGGTGATGGTGAGGTTGGTGACGGTGATGTTGAGTGTGAAGTTCACCGCGGCAGAGCGTTCTGTGCTGATGCTGCCATTGTTGGCGATGAGCGTTACCGGACTCAGGTTGAGCGAGCCATTGGTTTGTCGTGTGCTTGCATCAGTCAGGTTGATGATGGTGAAATTCCAGATTCCCAAGTCCTCGCCTTGCCAGCGCCAGCCTTGTCGTATGGTGAGGATGGAGTCATCGAGGTCAAGGAATGCGAGTGTTCCCGTGTCGCCTGTGGAGGCTCCTCCGCTGCCGCCAACGACTGAGGCGTTGGTGATAGGGACTGTGCTCGTGTTGAAGCGGACCATGATCCTTCCTCCTGCGCCACTGCCTCCTGAGTTTGCACCCGTAAAGCCAGAACCGCCTGCTCCGCCGAGTGCGTTGAGTGCGCCTGTTCCTTCGAATGTGTTTGTGAGGATGTTGATGGTTCCTCCTGCTCCTCCTGCGCCAGAAGCGCTGCCAGAACCGCCCACGCCGGTTCCTGCACCGCCATTGACGGTGATCGTGCCGTTGAAGAGAGTGCGTGAGGCGCGGGTAAGCACGGTGCCTCCTCCTGCGCCTCCTGCGCCCGTTCCTGTTCCTCCGCCGCTTCCGAGAATGAATGGGTTGAGGCTGCTGTCATACGGACTTCCACCAGTTGCGCTTCCGGCCGTTCCGCCTATGCCGCCGTGACCTGCTCCGCTGGTACTACCGCTGGTGAGCGTACCCGCACCAGGACCTATATTTGCAGCAAAGCCTGCTCCGCTTAAGTCAAAGGTTGATCCAGTGGTGATGGTGAGGTTGGTGACGGTGATGTTGAGTGTGAAGTTCACCGCGGCAGAGCGTTCTGTGCTGATGCTGCCATTGTTGGCGATGAGCGTTATCGGGCTCAGGTTGAGTGAGCCATTGGTTTGTCGTGTGCTCGCATCAGTCATGTTGATGGTGGTGAAATTCCAGATTCCCAAGTCCTCGCCTTGCCAGCGCCAGCCTTGTCGTATGGTGAGGATGGAATCATCGAGGTCGAGGAATGCGAGTGTTCCAGGAGTATCAGATGCGCCTCCGTTCACCGAGGCGTTGGTGATGAGGAACGTGCTGGTGTTGAAGCGAACCATGATTCGACCACCACTCCCGCCCCCACCTGCCGTGCCGCCACCCGTACTACCGCCAGCCGTACCGCCACGTGCGTTGAGTGTTCCGTTTCCTTCAATGATATTGGCGATGATGTTGATGGTTCCTCCTGCACCTCCTCCTCCACCATTCGCACTCGTTGCAGTCACGCCATTCACGCCATCAGCACTCACTGTTCCTTCAATCGTCACACGCGTTGCAAAGAGGGAGATAGCACCACCACCCGCGCCACCGGCGCCTCCACCGGTCACGATATTTGTCCCGCCAGCGCCACCGCTTCCTACTGTGTTCGGATTCAATGAACTGCCGTACGCTGACCCTCCAGCGCCACTACTTGTTCCTCCGCGGCTCCCATGCCCTGCTCCGCCACCGCTCGATGTCCCCGCACCTGGACCCTGTCCATCACCACCACCTGCCGGACCGCCTGGAAAACCAATAGCATTCGCGCTGATCGTCGCGTTCACGCTGAGGATGAAGTTGACGGTATCAAACACCACGGAACTGTTCGTTGCTGCCGCAGTGTTGTTGATGGTGATGGTGACATTGCTGCGGATGGTGATATTGTCACAGCTGGCGTTTCCGGTGAAGATTGAATCGTTGACGAAGATGAGCTCAGCGCAGCCTGCCTTCGGCGCACTCGTCACGTAGCGGTAGCTGTGGATGCGGAATAACGGGCCGTCCAGCCTGCTCGTCTGATTATTCAATGGGTTCGTGATGTTGATCGCGGGCGAGTCCCGGAGCGGCAGCCTGCTCGTGTTGCTCAAAATGAGCGTGCAGTTGCGCAGCCGGAAATTCGTGATGTTCGATCCGCGGATCGCATTGCCTGGGCCGACGGTCGCGTACGTGACGCTGAATGTGTTGTTGCAGTCGATCGTGATGTTGTCTGCGGCAATGGTGAAGCACGTGTTGTTCGCGACCAGGTTCGTGTTCAGCACAAAGGTCGCTTCTGATTCATTGATCGCCAGGTCAAGCGTCCCGCAACCTGACAACGGCGACGAGGAATAGGTCGTGAACGACGCGACGCTGTAGCTCAGGATCGCGCTGCTGGAATTATAAAGTGTGTTCGTGCATTGCGGCGAGATGCAGCTCGCGAACGTGGTGTCATCCTCGAAGTCGACAAAGGGCTGGGCAGCGAATGACGTGGTTCCGGACGTGATGCCGAAGAATGTCACGACCGCAGACCTGTTCAATGGCCTGCCTTGCACCCGCGTCGTGTTCACCAGCGTGCGGTTCAGGGTCAGGTTCACGAGGTCTGCCAGGTTTGTTCCGTTGGTGAAGTTGATCGCCGCAGTGTAGTTGATCGTTCCGCTCGTCTCCACGACAAACAGCGAGGTCGGCGTGGGCAGGTTGCTCGCGTTGAACGTGTTGTTCAACGCCTGCTCCACGTGCGCTGCTGCGCGCGTCGCAAAGCCGATGGTGTTGTTGAAGAAGATATTCTGAACTCCGCCGAAGATGTGGATCGCGTCAGCGCCCGAGTCCTGAGCAGCGATCGAATTGTTCACGATGGCGTTCGACCTCGCTCCTGCGTCCAGCGAGATGCCGTGGCCGAAGCGGTCACCGGTCGCGGTGATGTTGTTCCGCGCAACCGTCGAGTTTGCCGCATCGAGGAAGATGCCGTGGCTGTTGTTGCCCCCATCTGCAGTGACGTTGTTATTCCTGATCGTGAGATTATTCGGACTCAAGCCCAGCGCGTTGTAGGAGAAGTACGAGAGCTTGAAGCCATTGTCCTCATCGCTGCCGCTCCCTGCGACCGAACAAGTCAGGTTGTTCTCACCGATGACGAACGCGCTCGCAAGGATGTTCGAACTCTGGAAGCTACCGCAGTTGTTCCGGGTCGAGATGCTCGTGATCTGGTTGCCGTTCAGATTGCAGAAGACCGCTTCGCCACCGATGATCTGGATTGAACCGCCTGTCGGGGCAGCAGTCGTGTTGAACCGCAGCAACGTATCTGTCTTGAATCCTTCACCATCGGTGCATCCGCCCTGGCCGAGGAACGCGCAATCAACACCGCCTGTGGTGAAGCACGTGTTGCACGTGCCCAATCCTTCTGCTCCTGTGCAGAACGGACTGTTGACATCACCAGGATTGTTCACCAGGATGCTCTGCGTGTTCGCGAGCCCTGCGGCGTGGATTCCTTCGTTGCTGCCTGAACCATTCGTGAAGATGTTGTTGTTCTCGACCAATGCAAAAGGCGTGCTGAACAGGCCGATGCCATAATTCCTGGCACCATTCGTCACGTTGCCCTTGAAGATGCGGCAATTCCTGATGATCGCATCCTCACGGTTCGTGACGTTGATTCCAAACGAATCATTCTGGCCGGCAATGCCGTACACGATCGCGAAGTTCTGACAGTCAAGGGTGATGCCATCCGCGCCGAACACGACGCACGTCCGGTTCGAGGTCAGGTTCTGAGTCACGATCGCCGAATCATTGATCGTGACCGGGCAACCATCGATGGAGATCTGGGGCGCGACCACGGTCGTGTTCTCGGTCACGTTCGCCGTCAAGATCGTGCCTGTGCTGTTCTGGAACGTGATATTCGCCGTGTTCGTGATGATGGTGCCATTGCTCACGTTCCTCACGAACACGCTGATGTTCACGAACACCGCAGTCCCTTCAGTGAGGTTGCCGATGATGAACGTGTTGTTCGTGCCCGTGATTGGTGTCGGCTGCGCGCTCTGGAAGATGACCTGGCTCGGATAGATGTCGGTCAGCGAGATATTGCTTGCGTTATTACTCGTGATGTTGATGACGATGGTATAACTGAGGTTCGAGCTCCTATTGACCGGATCAGGAGTATCGGTCTTCGTCAGCGTCAGGTTCAGGTTGCCTGCGGTGGACGTGAACGAGGTGAAGCGCGTCACGTTGAACACGTAGAACCCGTTCACGAAGCTGACCTCGCTGCAGATGGTCGACGGGCAGTTGATGAACGTGCCATCGTCCTCGAAGTCGACCAAAGTCTCAGGATTGCCGAACGTGATGTTCCGCAGCGAGATCTGCGCGCTCGTGTTGAGGAAGGAGAGTGCTGTCGAGTTCAGCCGTATGCGGTTGAACGTGATGTTCAGGTCTTTCAGAGAAGCGTTACTGCTCGTGGGAATGGTGAAGTTGTTCGAGAAGCTGATGCTGCCGTTCACTGCGTCAAACAGCGTGTTCACAAAGAGCGCCGCGGCGGTAGTGATGATCCAGCTTGCATTGGTCCTGATGGTCGTTCCGTTGAAGAAGTTGCTCGCGCCAGTAACGCGAATGGCAGTCAATGAACCGCTTTCGAACGTGTTGTTGTAGAGCCTGTTCGGGCCTGCCTGGATCAATAGCCCATCGTCCCTGATGCTGATGCCGGTGTTGTTCGTGAGGTTGTTCTGGCTCGAGGTTATCCCAATACCTTCACTGTTCGTCCCAGTCCCATTCGCAATGCCGACGTTGTTGATCAGAACGTTGCTATCGCCGGTGATGACTGCAATTCCTCGATCGCTGCTTGCTGTCGATGTTCCACGATTATTGCGCAAGATGTTCCCCGTAGCACTTGCACCGGTAATCTCAATACCTACCCCATCAGTGCTGGTTCCGTTATTGCCATCAAGGATGTTATTCGCACCATTACTTATCTGAATGCCCACCGGGTTAGCGCCTGCCGTACCCGCAATTCCCGTGTTATTCGAGAGGTTATTATTGTCTCCGGTGACCTGAATGCCTTGATCACTGCCGGTCGATATCACTGTGTTGTTGATGAGTGTGTTGTGTGTTCCGCTGATAATCAGTCCAGGACCAGTTCCGTGGAAGAAATTATTGATGAGCGTGTTCCTGTTCACGGAAAGACTGAGCGCTTGATTTGAGTCGTCGGTGAAGTTATTGCCTCTGAATGTGTTCTCAGCACTTCCTGTTATGGAGATTGGCTCGCCAGCAGAACCGCTTGTTGCCGTATTGTTCGCAATCGTGTTGTTATTGGAATTGGTATCAATCCTGATCGTGTCTCCGCTGGTTCCTGGGGCGATGTTGTTCGCGATCGTATTGTTCCTGCTGCTGATCAAGCGAATGTAACTCGAAGTCGCATTCGTAATCGTGTTATTGAATGCCAGGCTCGAGTTCGTTCTGAGCAGGAAGATGCCGTTGGTGAAGTTATTGATGCGACAGTTCCTGACGGTCACATTCAACCGATCAGTCGCATTGATTGCAGTCCCGTTCGCGTCAGCGGTCATTATGAACCCTGCGCAGTTCAATTCGATGTTATTCGCTCCGAACAAGATGCAGAATTGGTTGGGCGTCAGGCTCACCACGATATTGTTGGTCAAACTCGCGGAGTTATTGAGCACGACCGGGCAGCCCATCACGCCGGTCGTGTTCATGCTGTAGGTCGTGAAGCGCGTCACGTTGAACACCGTCCTCGCATCGCTCGTCTCCAGCACGGTGCAGATGCTCGGCGAGCACGGCTCGAAGATGCCATCATCGTTGAAATCCACGGTGACCGACGGGTCGACCGCGATGAAATTCAGCAAGATCACTTGCCCGCTCTGGTTGAAGAACGGCAGGAAGCTGCTGTTCAGGCGGGCGCGGTTGAACGAGACGTTCAGCTCGCGCGTCGTGATGTTCAATTCGCTCGTGCTGGTCGCATTGCCGAAGATGCGGATGCTTCCTTCCGGAGTCTCGAACTTCAGGTTGGTGAAGTTCAGGGTGTCAGCAACCGTCTCGATCCAGGTGAGGTTCGAGCGGATGATGGTGTCGTTGAACTCCATCGCCCCTGCATTGATGTCCATCGCAAAACCGTTGCTCACAAAGGTGCTATTGATGACTTTGGTTCCGACAGCGACCGTGCTGGTCGAGAATCCGATCCCGCTCCTGCTGATGCCGGTTGCATTCCTGAGGACATTGTTCAGGCTGTCGGTGATGCGTATCCCGCTGCCGCTCGTGCTCCGACCGGTGATGTTGGAGACGCGGTTGCGGTGCCCGCTTGACTGGATCAGGATGCCTGAGGACGTATTGCTGATGCCGAGGATGTTCGTGATGTTGTTATCCGTGGTAGAATCGAAGTTCACGCCGACGCCGGTGCCTGCCGCATCGCTGATGCCGATGATGTTGCTGATGGAGGAATTCGCCTCTCCTGCGAAGCGGACTCCGCCGTCATTGATATTGGTGCCGGTGATGTTCGCGTAGGTGTTGTTCGCACCAAACCCTGAGTCGAATGCCGCGAAGGAACCATTGTAGCTGGCAGTGATGTTGTTGAAATAACTGTTCCTGACCCTGATGATGCTCATCCCATTGCCTAAGCCTGCGACGCTGGCGTTCTGGCCGCGGAGATTCGTGAAGATGCTGTTGTTCGAATCCCGCACGCTGATGTATATTGTGAAGTTCACGACGACGCAGTTGGTGATGGTGATGTTGTTATTGAACGTCGAGTTGATGCCGGCGCTGCCCGTTGCCGTGGCGCTATTGTTGCCGCGGAGCGTGAATCCCTGGCAGTCCAGCGTGATGTTCCCGGTGCCGAACGTGATGCAGGAGCTGTTCACGTTCGTCGCGATGTTCTGCGTCAGGACCGAGCTCGTGTTGATGATGATCGGGCATCCAGTGATGGAATTGAACGTGTCATTGCTGCTGTAGGTCGTGAACTGCGTGACGTTATAGACGTAGATGCCGCCGCTGAAGCTCACTTCGGTGCAGATGCTCGCCGGGCAGTCGATGAATGTGCCGTCATCCTCGAAGTCGACGATAGGCTTCGGATCGAGGGCGGTGATGCCACGCAGCGTTATCTGCGCGCTCTGGTTCAGGAACGTCACGTTCGTGCTATTGAGGCGCACGGCATTGAACGTGATGTTCAGGTTCCTCCCTGAAATGTTTGTTCCCGTCGTAATGCTCACGTTCCCGAATATCTGGACGCTCCCATTTTGTGCATCGAAGAGCGTGTTCGTGAAATTGTTCACTGCATTTCCTGATGTCAGCAGGTACGTGCCGTTGGTGCGGATGATCGTGCCGTTCAACACGTTCGCGCTGCTCAAAAGCTCTACCGCAAGAGCGCTGCTGACGAACGTGCTGTTGATGAATGTGTTATTGCCGCTGTTGGCGTCGGCCGAGAGACCGCGGCCGGTGACGCTTGTGCCGGTGCAATTGGTGATGTTGTTCTTCTGGCTGCCGTCGAGAGTGATCCCTATCCCTGTTGCGCTCATTCCGATGCAATTGGTGAGCGTATTGTTCGCTGAAGAAGCCGTCAGGATGATTCCGTCTCCTCCTGCGGTGTTTATGCTCAGCGAGCTGATGATCGTGGTTCCGATCGTGGTATCCAGGAATAACCCGCCCGTGCCTGCGATAGCGGTGTTATTCGATAACGTCAGGTTGACATTCGCCACGCTATGGATGCCGATTCCTGAAACCGCTGCAGATCCCGTATTGTTGTTGATGTAGACATTCCTGCTCGAACGGATGCGTATGCCTGAGCCGCCATCAGGATCCGCGATTCCTGTTCCATTCCGCGCGATGTTGTTGACGATGGCACTGTTGCTGATGTTTTCCCCAAAGATGTCCAGGCTGAAGTTCTGCACCACGCAGTTCCTGATCGTGATATTGTTGCGATTCGTCGCGTTGATGCCTGTGCCTGTTCCATTGCTCGTGATATTGAAGCTCAGGCAGTCCAGGATGATGTTGCTGTTGCCGAACGTGATGCACGACTGCGCAGCATTGATCGTTGCCGTGATGTTCGCGGTCAGGTTCGATGATGTGTTGATGAGCACCGGGCAGCCAGTGAAGACATCCTGCGTCGTGAACGTGCTCTCGCTGCTGTAATTCGTGAACTCAGTCACGTCGAACTCCAGCGTGCCATTGCCGAATGTCACGTTCTGGCAGACGGTACTCGGACAGGGCTGGCCGTTCCGCAACGGCGTGGCATTCGCGCCACCGATGCCTTCCAGGACGATGTGCGCGCTCTTGTTGAACTGCGGGCAATCCGCAGAATCAATATCAATGAAATTGTGCTTGACCTCAGCGCATTCCGCGAACCTGCTCAAATCAGTCGTGTCCTTGAACTTCACCTTTGCCTTGGGCGGCGTAGCATTTGTGACCGAGTTGTCGGTGATGTTGATCGTGTAGTTCTGGTTCAGCTTGACGATTGCAGCATAGGCATCGATGCGGTTCCAGGTCTCGACGATCTTGCCAGTCTCCTTGAACAATTGACGCAACTGCGGCAATGTAAGGATGGGCTTGCCTTGCAGGCGTTGGTTCTGCTGCACGAGCGCGATGACTCCTGAGACGTGCGGCGTGGACATCGACGTGCCGGACAACGAGCCCGTGCCGCCGATGACCGCGCTCGTGATGCTCTCGCCTGGCGCCATGATGTCCAAGCGGTCGCCGCCGCGGTTGCTGAACGAGCTCACTGCATCGCTCTTGCTCACCGAACCGACCGACAATGCATACGGCGAACACGCGGGATAACTCACGCCAGATGTGAAGTAGTTGTTGCCTGACGCGAAGACTGGGATGATGCCGAGCGCGTTCGAGGTGTTCAAGGCACTGTCGAAGAGCGACGGGCAGGTCGAGGAATTATACTGGCTGTTGTCGCCCAACGAGCCAGAGATGGCTGTCACGTTGAACGCGACTGAATTGTTATTACAGTAGTCAATGCCTGCAAGAATGTCCGAAGCCGTGCAGCTGTTGCCGCTGTTGCACACCTTGACTGGGATGATGCGCGCGCCAGGAGCGACGCCCTTGACCGCGCTCGAATTGCCTGCAGCGATGCCTGACACGTGCGTGCCGTGCGAATTGCCGGAATCATCCTGCGGCGAACCATCCTCATTCACATAGTCATACCCGCCCACGATCTTGCTGATAAACGCAGAATGATTGAGGTCCAGGCCGGTGTCGATGACGCAGATGTTCTCGCTCAGGCCGGTCACGTTCGTGCTGTTGACCGTCAGATTCCACACGTCATTCGCATCGATGAGCGGCACGCTGTCAGACAATGATGCGCTGTATTCACGGTCGAGCACGATCTGCTCGATCGTAGGATCATCCCTCAGCTTCTCGAGGCCTGACCTTGTCAGCCTGACCGCGATCGCATTCACCGTCTCGTACTCGCGCACGACTTCCATATCGACGTCAGCGATCGCGGCGCCAGTGACATCGTTCGCTTCCTGCGTTGTTCCGGCAGGAACATCATTCACCTTCTCGAGCAAGGCATCAACGGTCTGCTCGGCTTTCTCCTTCTTGTCCTCAAGCACTTCCTTGCGTGTCTTTGCTGCGGTGCCGAAGGTCTGCGGGTCCTTGAGGATGATGATGACCTCGACCAGCTCTTCTTCAGCCAGCGCTTCCTCGACCGCGTCCTCGATCTTGTCGATCACGCGCGATGCAGGAAGCGCGATGTCGACAGGTTCTGTTGCTGCAGGCGCAGCCGCCTGTTGCTCAGGTGCTGCTGCCGCAGGTTCGGGCGCGCTTGCCTGCGCGACCTGGCCGATTTCGATCTTCAGCCGCTTGCTCGCGATCTGCTGGCCATCAGATGCGATCACGGTCACGATACGCTCGCCGATGAAGCCAGGCTCAGGCGTGATGGTGAGCTGGTCGACCGCGAGCTGGACGTCGAGATTCTCGGTCTGTGTCGTGATGAAGGTCAATTCCTGGCCTTCAGGGTCCTGGAAAAGCGCGCGGAGATTGAGCGCGAGTTGCGCATTCTGCGCGATCGAGAATTTCGTGCTTTCTGCAGTCCATTGCGGCGGCAGATTCGCTGCTGCGAATCCGGTGATCGAAGCGTCACGGAGCATCGCGGCCGCGCCGAGGAGCGCTGCGCACAAGATGACGGTCAATGCCACGCGATGTTCGACCCTCATCGCACCAGCACCTCCCGTCGTTTATACGCGCACTTCCAGTACTGCAGGAATCCCTCGACATCGGTTGCGTGCTTGTCAGGGACGAGAAGCACGGTGCGGCCGAGGTGGTCGATCTTGCAGCGCTTCACGATGCCGGTTTTTCCATCACGGCCCTTCAGCGCATAGTAGAAGCGGACTTTGTCCTTCTTGAGCAGATGTTCTGTCGAATACGTAAAGATGACGTATGGACTATAGTCTTTGGTCTCAGCACCCTCTTTTTTCACGTAGTAGTCCCCGACGATACTGTTAACCTATTTAACAAAGAAGGAGTATTTAAGCTTTTCGCTTTTTCACGACGAGAGAGGCAAGCGCCTGATGTGCTTGCAGACCAGGCACGCGTATACCACCCTCCCTTTTGTCAATCGAACCCTGACCGTCTGTCCTGGAACCCAGAACGAACGGCACTTCTTGCAGTAACGACGCTTGAGCACTGCAGGCAGCTTGACTTTCGCGCGCAGCATCAGCCGATGGGCTTGTGCGACCAAGCGATGCGCCTGTGCGGCATCGTCGGCAAACACCAAAGCTGCGGCGTCGAACAACGCACGGATTTGCTGTAATGCACTCGCACGCTGCTCCTGCTTCTGCAGGTACCCCCCCTGTCTCACTGTCATCCTCGCGCATACTAACCTATAAAAGCTTTTCGCTATTCCATCGTGCATATGTTCGGGTTTTTGAAACGGCTCTTCAGCAGCGCGCCGGCAGCGACGCAACCGCAAACGACCACGATCGCGCTCGCTGAACTCGAATCCTGGCTCCGACAGACACGCGCGCCTGTTCATGAACGCTTTGTGGAACAGCTCGCTGCGACGCGCTCACGGATCGACCAGTGCACGTCAACGGTCCGCGAAAAAGTGCAGACGTTGCAAGCCGCAGAACTCATGAATCCTGACATCCCTGAGCGCGCAAAGCATTTCATGCAAGGCAACCGCGAAGAATACACGCGACGCGTCACGCACTATCTCGATCACCTGCAGGTCCCTGCTGCCGAGCAGTTGCCGTCATTCTTCAGCCAACACCAGCACGACGCTGAGGAATTCACGCGCGGCATCCTCAGGCCATTCCAGATCCTCCAGGAATTCTTCGCGCTCGAAACCAAGGAAATCACATCATTTCTCGCGCAGATAGAACAAGAGCTCATCGCGCTCAAGGCACTGCACGAGCAATCACGCCCCAATGCGGCAGCTGCCCTGCGCACCGACATCCAATCGCTGATCATCCGACAGCAACAACTGCATGGCCTCGAACACGAACGAACCGAACTCGAGAAACAGCATCACGAAGCAGAACAATCGCTCCGCGCATTGAACGCCGAAGAGGAACGCCTGCTCAAGGATGCGACCCGGCACTCATTGCTGGGAAAAGTCACCGAAGCCCATCAGCGCGTGCACGCGCACGAACAGAAGATCCGCGACCTGTTCGCCAATGCGAATCCTGTCTTGCGCAAATTCCACCGCATGGCGACACGCCACGTCAAACTCCTGGAGCGATACTTGCGCGATCCTGTCGCGATGCTGATCGAAGACCTCCACCTTGACATCCTCGAGATCATCGTAGACATCCAGCGTTTGCTCAGCTTTGACCGCTTGCAGCTCGGCGAGCAGAAAGAATTCGTCCTGGACGCGCTCACGCATCTGAACCGCGAGTATCTCGGCACGTGGCTGCGCGAATACGGCCAGCTCACCAAGGCAGAGAAGGATGCGCAACGCGCGCTCGACCAATGCGCTGCCGCGACGACCTTGACGCGTATCCAGCGCCTGCGCGAAGACACGCGCAGGAACGCGCAGCTCGCTGAGCAACGCCTCGCGCACGTGCGCAAAGACCTTGAGAAGATCGACCTCGCTGAACTCAAGACGATACTCGAAGAACGACTGAAAGAAGCCACGGGCCAAACCGTGCTTATCTCGCTTTGACCTGCTTCGCTTCCAATGCGGCAATGCCCGGCAAGACCTTGCCTTCCAGGAATTCGAGCGATGCACCGCCACCGGTCGAGACGTGCGAAAACCTCTTCTCGAGCTTCCACTGATGCACTGCAGCCGCGCTATCGCCACCGCCCACGATCGTCACCGCCTTGCATTTCGCCAATGCCTGCGCGATCGCCTTGGTCCCATGCGCGAACGGCTTCAATCGTGACACGCCGAGCGGGCCGTTCCACACGACCGTCTTGGCCTTCGCAAACGCGGCAATAAAACGTCGCACGGTCCGCGGTCCGATGTCAAAACCGCCCCAGCCTGCGGGAATCGCATCGATCGTCACGATCCTGGTCTTTGCGCCCGCATCGGCCTTCTTCGCCACGACCACATCTTCGGTCATCACCAATTTTTTCTCATACGTGCGCAAAAGCCTTTTCGCCAGGCCAACCTTATCCTGCTCAAGCATGCTCGTTCCCACATCATGGCCTTGCGCCTTGAGGAATGTGAATGCCATCGCTCCGCCGATCAGGATCTTGTCTGCTTTCTTCGCGAGATTCTCGATCACGCCGATCTTGTCGCTCACTTTCGCACCGCCCAGCACGACAATGAACGGTTTCTTCGGCGTCAGCGCCTTGCTGAGCATCCTGATTTCCTTCTCCAGCAAGAATCCTGCTGCGCTCGGAATGTGCTGCGGGATGCCGACAATGCTCGCGTGCGCGCGATGCGAACTGCCGAACGCGTCATTCACATACACATCAGCGATCTCAGCCATGCCGCGTGCGAATGACTGGTCATTCGCTTCCTCCTCAGGATGGAAGCGCAGGTTCTCAAGCACGGCGACGTCGCCATTGTGCAATTCATTCACATGATCCTCGACTTCTGCGCCGATGCAATCATCGAGCTTGATGACGTGCTGCTTCAACAACCCCTCAAGACGCTCTGCGACCGGGTCCATGCGCAAAGAATCATCAACGCCTTGCGGCCTGCCGAGATGCGATGCGAGCAACACAATAGCTTTCTTCTTCAGAAGAAACTGAATCGTGGGCAATGATTCCCGAATGCGCGTGTCATCCGCGACCTTGCCGTCCTTGAGCGGAACATTCAGATCTGCGCGCACAAACACTTTCATCCCTGGCTTGATCGGCAAGCTCTTGAGCGTGAGCATCCTTGTGCGCGAGACGTTCGGTTATATAAGATTTGTCAAGAACTAGAGCAGCTTCAGGACGTCGACCATGCGATTTGAATAACCCCATTCGTTGTCATACCAACCGGTCACGCTGACCAGGTTGCCATCAAGCACATTGGTGCTGAGCGCGTCAAAGATGCACGAATGCGGGTTCTTGAGGATGTCGTGGCTGACCAAGGGCTCGTTGGAATATTCCAGGATGCCCTTGAGGTGATACTTGCTGACCTCACTGAACAACCAGTTGACCTTCTCTCTCGTGACCGCATTCTTGAGCACTGCGGTGAATGTCGCGAGGCTGCCGCACGGCACTGGCGCACGAACCGCCATGCCGTCCAGCTTGCCCTTGAGCGCAGTGATGACCTCGCCCACGGTCTGCGCTGCTCCGGTCGTGGTCGGAATCAGGCTGACCGCAGCGCTCCGCGCGCGACGCAGATCCTTATGCGGCGCGTCAACCAGGCGCTGGTCAGCGGTGTACGCGTGCACGGTGAGCATATAGCCCTTTTCCACGCCCAGGTTATCGTTCAAGACCTTCACCATCGGCGCCAAGCAGTTCGTGGTGCACGACGCGTTCGAGATGATGTGGTGTCTCTTCTTGTCATACAGGTGCTCGTTCACGCCCTTGACGATCGTGATATCCGGGCCCTTTGCCGGAGCAGAAATCAGGACTTTCTTCGCACCGCACTTCAGGTGCACCATCGCATCCTCCTTCTTCGTGAACAAGCCGGTGCTCTCCACGACCACATCCACATTCAGTTTTCCCCACGGCAGCTTGGTCGGGTCCTTCTCCGCAAAGACCTTGATCTCGCGGCCATCGACCAGGATGCTTTTCTCCTTCGCCTCGATGCGATTCGGCGCGACGCCATAGACTGAATCATACTTCAGCAGGTGCGCGAGCGTCTTGGTGTCTGTCAGGTCATTGACCGCGACCCATTCGATTTCAGGATCGTGCAGCCCTGCCTGGAGGACCTGCCTGCCGATACGGCCGAAGCCATTTATTGCGACGCGAACCATGCTCCACTTCTTCAGAACAGCCTATATAATGTTGTGTTATGACTCCTCAATAACTATTCACGCGCCTCGCAGAGCTTCAGGATCGCCTCGTGCGCCTTGACGATGTCCTTCTCTTTGACGTACACGAGGAATTCCGGCATCGTCACGATGAGCTCGTGGATGTTGATGTTCGCGAGCGAAAGCTCTGAGGTGAGCCTCGCGATGACGCCTTTGGTGTGCGTGGCCTTCTCGCTCACGATCACAGAAAGCTCGCTCAAGTCCTTATCCACCTCGATGATATCGCGCTTGTCGAACAATGTCTTGACCTGCTCCAGGTGCGGCTGCTCCACGATGATCTTCAGCACTTCGGTGCCTGAGACGACCTTGAACGGCACGATATGATTGCCGCTCGCGCAGACCTTCTGGAACAAGTCCCGCGCGCGGAGCGCGAGCGTGAAGCAGGCCATGTTGTTCTTCGTGCCCACCACGCTATCGCGGAACACGTGCACCAGTTCCTTCTCGTTCTCGTCGAAATGCGTGCCCCCTTGGTAACGCCGCACCGAAGAAATCACTGAATCCAGCGACGCAGGCAGCTCGTATTTCTTGAGGATGTATTTCGCGAGCGCCCGTACGTTGATGATCTTGCGGTTGATGTCTTTCTGGATCGCGATATCGCTCTCCAGGATTTTCCAGATGGTCTGATTGATGTTCACTTTCTGCATCACTGTCCCACCCCCTGTCGTGGTTGCAGGGATGGTCGGCGGTTATTTATAGTTTTCGGTGTTTGTCAGAAACGACATATTTGGGCGAATGGGATTCTTTTTGATGCAGTTAGGTCAGAATACTTAAATAGCTGAGTAGCCGTTTTTGTATACTTGTCCGTAGTCTTGTGCGGGCCCGTCGTGAGGTGAGAGCAATGCGTGACAGTGGCGGATATGATTTCGGCAAGCAGCGCGATTCTCGAGAAATACCGCACATCCCCGCCATCGACCGCAATATCGAGGCGATCATCCGCGGAATGGAACGACGTCCTCCATTGCAAAGCGCTTATCCGATCGTGCTGACGCCGCCACCTGCCGAACAGAAACCTGCGCAGAAGGCAAAGCTCGTCCCACTGGTCGGCGACTATGTGCCGCCGCATCGCAAGCGCTGGGATGAGGATGACTTGTGCGGAATGCTCACACCGCAATTCTCCGCACCCGTCCATTACGAAGGCCTCCTCGAATCGGCAGAACGCCTTGAGAAAAAACGCAAAGCAGTCCCTGCCGAAGACCAGCTCGCATACACGCGCAGCATCCTCAATGAGCTCCACCCGGTCAGCGCACTCTTCCGCGACCTCCAGAAGCTCATTCTCGAGCACAAACCAACCTATGACCGGTTCCTTCCTGAGGTCACTATCGCGCTCCAGAGAATCACGCCGTGCGTGAACCGCAATTACGCGATCTACAACGCGCTCAAGACCGACATCAACAAGGCGCGCGGTCACGGAAACCATTAAATACCTGATTTCTCGCGATGCAGGCCATGGCCACGATCGCATTCATCGAGCTCGAACCGTGGGAGAAAGACTTCATGAAGAAGATGCTCTCCGCGCACACGCTCCTCTTCCTCGACGAGCCGCTCTCGGACAAGAACGTGGCAACGGTCAAGGATGCAGACGTCCTCGCCCTCTTCATCTATTCCAAAATCACCCAAGAACTCATCCAGAAACTGCCCCACGTCAGGCTCATCACCACGATGAGCACCGGCTTTGACCACATCGACCTCGATGCGTGCAGGGCGACCGGCATCACGGTCTGCAATGTGCCTGCCTATGGCGACAACACGGTCGCCGAGCACACCTTCGCGCTCATCCTCACGGTCGCGCGCAAGATCGTGGAAAGCGTGGAGCGCACGCGCTCTGGCAGCTTTGATTTCGAAGGGCTGCGCGGCATCGACCTCAAGGGCAAAACCCTGGGCGTTGTCGGTACCGGTAAGATCGGCAGGAATGTCGCGCACATCGGCGGCGAAGGCTTCGGGATGAAGGTCATCGCCTTTGACGCGTTCCCGAACAACGAATGGGCGAAGGAATGCGGCATCACGTACGTGCCCTTTGACCAATTGCTTTCCTCGTCAGACATCATCACCTTCCACGTGCCCCTGATGAAGGAGACCACGCACATGCTCAACCGTAAGAACCTGAAGAACGTCAAGAAAGGCGCGATCCTCATCAACACCGCGCGCGGCGCAGTCATCGAGACCCACGCCATCGTCGAAGGGGTCAAGAAAGGCATCTTCTCCGGCGTCGGCTTGGACGTGCTCGAGGAAGAGCAAGCCATCAAGGAAGAGAAAGAACTCCTGACCGCGGCATTCAAAAGCACCGCAGACCTCACGACCCTCCTCGAGGAACACATCCTGCTCACGCAACCGAACGTCTACATCACGCCGCACAACGCATTCAACTCCATCGAGGCATTGCAACGCATCATGGACACGACCGTGAACAACATCAATGGCTTTCTCGCAGGCGTTCTGGTGAACACGGTCAAGAAGTGATCAGTGCTTGTGATGGCGCCAGACCAAGAACGCGATAATGATTGGTATCAATGCGAACAGCACAATGGATAGCGCCATCGTGAACAGGTCAGTCGGCGAAGGAAGCGCGAAATAGATGACGAACGCGAACATCACGACGAACAGCACGATGAGCGCGCTGTACATGGTCAATACGCGGTGGATCTTCCTCATGGTCTCTTGATCTTGGCTACGAAAAAACCTTCTGTGTCATTATCCTGCGGCCAGAGCCGCAGGCAATGTTTAACTTCTTTTCGGTACGCTCTGCCTTCGAATTCTGTGATCGCCGGCGAGCGCTTCAGGTTGAGCTCGATCGGCTCGAGCTGCGCATCAGTGTTGTCCAGCAGGTAATCCACGACCGCCTCGTCTTCCTCAGGCTCGGTGGAACACGTGCTGTACACCATCGTCCCGCCGGGAACGAGCAGCTTGTATGCTGCGAGGATGAGCCGCCGCTGGAGGCCTGCGATGTGTCGTATCATCCCTGGATTCCACATGGTGATCGTCTTGATGCTCTTCCTGATCGTGCCTGTCCCTGAGCACGGCGCGTCCAAAAGGATCTTGTCAAACTGCACTCCTTCGATCTTCTCGCCTTTCATCTGCGTGGTGATGGTGTTGAGGACGCCGCAGCGCTGCAAATTCATCCCGAGCGCCGCAAGCCTGATGCCTGCGACATCATTCGCCACGATCACTCCCGCATTCCCCATCATCTGCGCCATCTGCGAGGTCTTGCTGCCCGGCGCAGCAGCGACATCCAACACCGCCTCGCCTGCCTTTGGTTCAAGGACGAGCGGCGGAATCATCGATGCGGCTTCCTGGACGTAATAATAGCCCAGGCAGTGCTCGACCGTGTTGCCCACGTCAAGCCTGCCTTGCTTGTGCTCAAGATAAAAACCGTCAGCATACCACGGAATAGGCTCAAGAATCCAGTTTTTCTCCAACCGCTGCAGAACCTCACTCACCGGACGCTTGAGCGTGTTGATGCGGATGCTCTTGCGCAAGAAGCACAACGAGTACTTCTTGTACTGCTCCCAATCTGTGAGCGCGCTGTAGCGCTCGACGAACTTGGGTTTGAACTCAGGGACATTCGGAATCGGCTTGAGCGCCATACTAGTGAGCAGCATCAAGGAGTTTAAAAGGCTTTCATCAGGACTGGTTTCCTGTGCAGCATTTCATCTTTGATAGTATTTGACAATCGCACTCACTGCGTAGAACAGCGCGGTGAGGGCGACAAGAGCGAGGATGAATTGGACGAATCCTGTAGGAAGGACGGGCACGAATGCTGTCCGAAGGTCAATCACCATGCTCGCGAACGTGCCCAGCGCGATGACGATCGTGCTCATCGCGATGACATCCATGCGCCGATTTTCCTGCGTGTCCATTTCACACCGCCAGCACGAGCCTGATGAAATCCAAGAACAAATCGTGGACGTTCGCGCATGTTCCGTCGCAGTACACGATCTCCTGCCACTTGTTCGCGACCGTCTGAAGCTGCAGTTCCCGGACCTGGTCGTTCGCATCGCTCAATGCCTTGGAGAACTCGATGATCTTCTCAGAATTGCCCCAGTAACGGTTCGCGGTGATCGCATTCACGATGAGGTCTGCGTGCGGCACGTCCTCGCGCTTCTCGATCGCGACCATCAAGAGGAGGTCGAAATAATCGTCCTGCGTGCAATCGTTCGCCGCGATGCAGCCCGTGAGCGTGATCCATTGCGCCGTGATGCCGTCGCTCTTCAACCGCTTCACCATCTCGTCCATATCCGTGACGAGCTCGGCGCGCTGCACGGTGTCATTGGTCGAACGGAGCGTGATCGTGCTCAGCATCAATTCCTTGATGGGCGGCTCACCCCTGATCGCATCGATGACGAAGAACAGGACTGCAGTCAAGAACAGCACGCCGATGATCCACGTGAGCAGTCGCTTCCAATTGACGGCCATAGTCGGCAAGAACGACAGTTCTGCTATTTAAAATAAGCGGTCTACTTCTTCGCTTCTGCCTTCTTCTCGCCTGCAGGCCCAGCGCCCTTTGCTCCTGCAGCAGGAGCTGCTCCTGGAGCGGCCGCGCCCTCGACCGGCAAGAATTCGTCGATGAGCAGGGTCGGAATCTTGGCCTCGATGAGCTTGGCCTTGATCTCTCCACGCGGCTTGCCAGCAAGCTCTGCGATGATCTTCTTGGCGAGCGCTTCGAGCTCTGCGCGACGCTTGGTGATCTCCTCTTGGAGGCGCTTCTTCTCCTCCTCGAGCTTCTTGAGATCCTCAGCACTGAGCTCGGTCTTCTCTGCCTTGATCTTCTCGGCAAATCCGCCGCTGTTGATCTCGGCGATGATCGCCCGGGGCTCCTTGCCTTCGACGAGCACGCCCATGCTTGTGCACGTGCCCACGACTTCCTTGACCTTTGCGAACATGTCCTTGCCGAGCAAGGCGTCTGCCTTCATCTTCGCGATCTTGATGATCTGCTCGATTCTCAAGTCAGCGACCTTGTCGACGTTCGGCGCTCCTGAGCCCTTCTCGATGTTCGCTTCCTTCTTGATCAATGCAGAAACAGGAGGAGTACCGACCTCGATGACGAATGACTTGTCTGACGTATCGACGATAATCTTGACCGGCACCTGCATCCCCTTGAATGCGGCCGTCTTCTTGTTGATCTCGGTGATGACCTGGCCGATATTGACACCGAGCGGTCCGAGTGCCGGACCCAATGGCGGCGCTGCTGTCGCCTTTCCGCCTTCAACCAATTGCTCGATGCTCTGCTTGGCCATGATGTTGTGCAACCTGTGAACGCTTTTTAAGACTTATGGTCCCAAGGGACCGAGAGGACCGCCGCCGCGCTTGGGCGCTTCTGGCTCCTCAACCATATCTTCTTCTGATTCTTCGACCTTCTCCCCGCCTGCAGTATCGCGACGGATGACCTTGACCGCATCCATCTTGACCGTGATCGGGATGGGCACTGCCGCTCCGAGCAATTCGACCACGACCTCTTCCTTCGTCTTGTCGATGCGCGTGATCTTCGCCTGCTCGCGCTTGAACGGGCCGCTGATGATCTCCACGATGTCGTTCTTGCGGATGTCGACATCGCGCTTCACCTGCTCGAGCATATGCTCGATCTCCTTGTATTCGATCTCCTTCGGCAAAATGCCGCGCGCGTACGGCACGTTGAACGCCGCCTGCTCGGCAGCCTGCCGGTCGACCGCCTCTAGGAAGATATAGCCGCGCATGCCGTGCGGCCTGATGACTGCGAAGACTCCTAGGTTGCGCTTCTTGACATTGCTTGCCACGAAGTCCATCACCTGGTCCTCGCGGTTCGCCGTCGTGCGCAACGCGAAGATATGCGTTGCGATCGCCTTGGATTGCTCGTCTGCCATGTTTCTTGACCCTAGCTCGGATTGAAAAGCTAGAATGATAACGAAGGAAATCGAAGGCCCATTTAAAAAGGTTGCGTTCAGAAGAACAATTCCTTCACGAAGTGGACGAAGAATCCGAGGAAACCGACGATCGCCATGCCGATGCCGGAGATCTTGACGATGGTCTTGAACTCAGTGCGGTCTGGCTTCTTGGTGACCCTGATGACGCGCGTGCATTCGGTCACGAAGTCCTTGAACTTCTGCATCCGCGACGGCTTCACCTCGGCGGTATCGGTCTTGCGCGGCACGTACACCTGCGTCGGTGCAGTCGGCTGCGCGATCTGCTGCGGTTCCTGCTGGACTTCTGTGGGAACCTCTGCCGGCGTGATCGGCGCAGCAGGCTGCGTGGGAATCTGCTGCCCTACTGGAGTCTCGGGCTTATTTTGTTCATCCATACACCTGTATTGTTCGGACTTGATTTATATAGATTTCGAGTCCTTCGGACAAGACCCTCGAAAATAAGAGAAAAGAAAACGCTGCTGCTTACCAGGCTGCGAGAATCCCGCCCATCACGAGCAATGTCACCAGTGACGCGGCGGTGTTCAGCACCCAGAGCTTGAGCGGCTTGCCTTCCCAGAGGAAGACGCCGAGCTGCGTGGTCGCGTAAAATCCAACCCACATGAGGAACCCGACATACGCGCCCTTGCCAAACGTGCTTGCGCCGAGCAGCGCGACAACATGGTCAAGGACAGACGCGGTGATGAGCGCAGTGACAAATCCCAAGCTCATCGACTTCGCAGGACCTGGGCACATGCTCTTCATCTTCTGGGGCGTGAACCTCATCATCCTCGCCCACGCCTTGCCGAACAGCGGGCCGTACCACAGCATTCCAATAACCATATACGCGACTGCCGCGCCGACGACCGCCCAGTTAAATCCAATCGCCATCTGTTTCCACCTCAGTCGACGAACTCGATGCCGAGCTCGTTCTCGATCTCCTTCTTCTCCACGCTGGACATCGTCTTCTCGCGGCCGAAGATCTGCGGACTCTTCACGCCTGTCACGATGAGCATGCAGCGCAGCGAGCTTCCCAGGTCCTCATAGATCTGAGCTCCCCAGATGATTTTCGCGTCCTCTGCCAGGCGTGACGAGATGGTCTCGACCACCTTGCGCGCCTCATTCAGCGTGAGATCCTTGGAACCAGAGATGTTGATCAATGCGCCTGTCGCGCCGGTGATGTCGACATCGAGGAGCGGGTTCGTGATGGCCTTCTCCACGGCTTCGGTGGCGCGGTTCTCGCTGTCGCTCTCGCCGACACCGATCAACGCCACGCCGCCATTCCGCATCACTGCGCGGATGTCTGCGAAATCGAGATTCACCAGGCCTGCGCGCGTCACGAGCTCTGCGATGCCTTTCACTGCATTCGTCAAAATCTCGTCTGCGACCTTGAATGCGGTATGCAACGGCAAGTCAGGAGCGAGATCAAGCAATTTATCGTTCGGGATGACGATGAGCGTGTCCACTAATTGTTCCATCTTCTCCAGGCCGATGACCGCGTTCTCGTAACGGCGGTTGCCTTCCATCGTGAACGGCATCGTCACCACGCCGACGGTCAACGCGCCCATCTTCTTCGCGACATCAGCGACGACCGGAGCCGAACCGGTTCCGGTGCCTCCGCCGAGGCCGCACGTGATGAACACCATATCCGCGCCCTGCAAGGCATTCTTGATATCGTGCTCGTTCTCGCGCGCAGCTTCCTCGCCGATCTTCGGGTCAGCGCCAGCGCCCAGGCCTTTCGTGACCTCGCGGCCGATCAGGATCTTCTTGTCTGACGTCGTATAGAGCAGGTCCTGCGCGTCGGTGTTCACCGCGATGGTCTCCGAGCCCTCGATGCCGACCTCAGTGATGCGGTTGATCGTATTATTGCCGCCACCGCCGCACCCAACGACCTTGATCGTGGCGCGCTGGCGCGCAAGCATCTCCTCAAGTTCCTGGTCAGCGGCATTCTGGTTCGGAGATCTGCGCTGGGTCAGTTTCGGATCAGTCGATGCAGAAACGGGTCGTTGTAAGTCCATGCTCTCACCTTCAAACCTGAGAACTCGTCGGTCTCCCGACTATATAAAGTTTATTGTGCTGGAGTTTTTGCCGGTTCGGCAGATTTCTTTTCTGCAGCAGGCCCTGACTTCTTCAGCAGAACAATGTCCGCATCCACGCCCACGAGCTCCGCAATCTTCTTCTGCAGTTCAGGGATCAACGGCTCAGGCAATTGCTGTTCTAGTTCGACCTTTGCCTTGCCGCCCTCGACCGCGATGGCCTTGGGCTTGATGTCCAGGAACATCACGAACAACGCCTTGAGCTGCTCCTTCTTGTCGGTGACGATCTTGGAAATCTTGACGTCATACAGGATGTCCTTGCTCGCGAGCGGGTGATTGAAATCGACCATCACGCGACCTCCGGTCACTTGCAGGATCGTGCAGATCGTCCCGTCGATGTTCAGACGGAGACCTGGCACGGGCTGAATCTCCTGCTCGGCGAATTTCCTGGCAGGGACCATCTGGATGAGCTTGGCGTTCTTCTTGCCGAACGCGTGCTCTGCCGCGAGCTCGATTGTGTACGAGCCCGGCTCCTTGCCGACAAGCTTCTCCTCGAGGCCCTTCAACAGCTGACCCTGGCCGATGCAGACGACCACTGCGCCATACTGCGCTCGCGGCAGGTCATTCGCTTTTGCCACCGCCTCATCGGTCGTGTCAAAGATGACATTGCCGTCCTTGATGCGGCCGGTGTATTCGAGTTCGACAAAGTCCTTTTCCTTGATGGGCATACGGAATACTGTTCGAGAACTCTTCTTAAAGCTTTCGTCGGACAATGCCGTGCTCTTTCAAGAACATCAGGAGCTTGTCCACGATCTGCGCAGGCGTCAACGGCGTGGTATCAAGGACAAAATCGTGATTCTTCGGATCAGCGTAATCCACGCCGTACAAGCGCGTGTACCGCTCTTTCTCGCTCGCGAAACGCGCGGTGATGTTCTGTTTCGTCCGCTCCAACGTCGTATTTTCTTTCTCGTCAGGCCGTCGCGCGGCAAAGATGCGGCGCGCCGCCTCGTCCTCGGAGACAGTCAGCAAAATCTTCACGGCGTGCGGCAGGAAATGCCAACCCAAGCGCGAATCGATGACGAACCTGTCCTCTTCATTGCCCAGCTCGACCGTGCGCTTGTCGATCTCATCATCGATTGCACGGTCCTTCTTCGCCAACTCGGTCAGCTTCTCCAACGTGATGCCGCGCTCCACTGCCATCGCACGCATGAAATCTCCTGCAGAATGATGCGTGAAGCCGAGCTTCTTCGCGAGCATCTTCGCGATCGTGCTCTTCCCCGATCCTGGCGTCCCTGAGATGGTGATGATCATCCTCTCGACGGCAATCCTTCCCCTATAAAAATTTATGTCAACAGGTTTAAAAACACATTCTTTCCACCGGTCGCGTGAGTGAAGCATGGACTACACCTTTCCTGACGACAGTGTCAACGGCAATCATCGATTGACCTTGAATCAGCAGTACGCGAGCTTCATCAATCAATGCGATGCCGTCAAGGAAGCGCTCGGCTTCTACGGCAGTTCGCTCTCGCAGGAATACCGGCACGCCATCGTCCAAATCATCAAAGACCTGAGCCTGTCACCGCAATACGCAGAACTCGTCCGGGGCCGGTTTGCGCGGCCAGACCACGATCTTCCGTCCCCTGACCCGCTGGTGGACCGCATCATCCGATTGATGAACCGGATGCCGCACAAAACAGCAGAAGTTTTATAAAGAGCGCGCAAGGGTTTTTCTCTGTTCTACGATGACCAACCAAATCCAACCCATCTTCATTTTGCCTGAAGGCACGCAACGCACGACCGGCAAGAATGCGCAGCGCAACAACATCATGGCTGCCAAGCTCGTCGCCGAGACGGTCCGCACTACCTTGGGCCCGAAAGGCATGGACAAGATGATCGTCGATTCTCTCGGCGACATCACGGTCACGAACGACGGCGTCACGATTCTCGAAGAAATGCAGATCGAGCACCCTGCGGCAAAGATGGTCGTCGAGGTCGCGAAGACCCAGGAAGAAGAGGTCGGCGACGGCACCACCACTGCGGTCGTGATCGCAGGCGAGCTCCTCAAGCGGGCAGAAGACCTGCTCGACCAGGCAGTCCACCCGACGATGGTGGCCCGCGGCTACCGCATGGCTGAAGAGAAAGCGATGGAGATCCTGAACAGCATCGCCGAGCCAGTCACGGCAAAGGACGATGGGTTGCTCAAGAAGATCGCGATGACCGCAATCACGGGCAAGAACGCCGAGATCGCCAAGGAACACCTCGGCGACATCGCGGTCAAGGCGGTCAAGCGCGTCATCGACTCCGAGAACGGCAGCATCGCGTTCGACAAGGAGAACATCAAGATCGAGAAGCGCGTCGGCGGAGCCATCGAGGACACCGAGCTCATCGAAGGGGTCGTGCTCGAGAAGGAGGCCGTGCACCCAGGAATGCCCAAGGACGTGCACGACGCCAAGATCGCGCTCGTCGATTCTGCCATCGAGATCAAGGACACGGAGATCGACGCCAAGATTCAGATCACCAACCCCCTGCAGATGCAGGAATTCATCGAACAGGAAGAGAAGATGCTCCGCGACATGGTTGACAAGATTTCTAGCTCCGGGGCGAATGTCGTGTTCTGCCAGAAAGGAATCGATGATGTCGCGCAACACTTCCTCGCGCAGAAAGGCATCTATGCCGCCCGACGCGTGAAGAAAAGCGATATGGAAGCCCTCGCGCGGGCGACTGGCGCGACTATCGTGACCAACCTCGATTCGCTCACGGCCAAAGACCTGGGCAAGTCAGGCCATGTGATCGAACGCAAGATCGGCGACGAGGAAATGACCTTTGTCACGAACTGCAGGAATCCAAAGGCAGTCACCATCCTGTGCCGTGGAGGCACGAACCACGTGGTCGATGAGCTCAAGCGCACGATGACCGACGCGATCGGCGACGTCGCTGTTTCATTGAAGAACGGCAAGATCGTCGCAGGCGCAGGAGCGCCTGAGATCGAGGTCGCGAAAGGCCTGCGCAAGTACGCAGACTCCCTGAGCGGCCGCGAACAGCTTGCCGTGCTCGCATTCGCTGACGCGATTGAGGTCATTCCGCGCACGCTCGCTGAGAATGCAGGCATCGACCCGATCGACATCCTGACCGAGCTCAAGGCAGCCCACGATAAGAAACAGAAATGGGCAGGCGTGGACGTCTTCAAAGGCAAGGTCATGGACGCCTGGGCCAACGGCGTCATCGAGCCGCTCAAGATCAAGACACAAGCAATATCATCTGCCTCAGAAGTCGCGCAGATGATCCTCCGCATCGACGACGTCATCGCCGGCGGCAAGAAAGGCGACGGTCACGGCGGCATGCCCCCAGGAATGGGCGGCATGGAATAATCCCCCCTCGTCATCACCTTCTCCGGACGAAATGTTTATATACTGCCATGACTCGTTCTTCGTCTATAAAGTGGTGATACGATGGCTGACGAAGACAAACCCAAAGGAGCTTCTCCTCTTGATGAAGGCGAGGAATACGAGATCCTGCCGCAGAAAGAGATCCAAGAACTGAAGAGCGAGCTCCGCAAACTCAAGGAATTCGAGATCACGCCTGGCAAGAAGATGCAGGTCTCGCTCGTCGAAGTCAATGCCAAGCTCGACAAGATGCTCAGCGTCTTCGAAGAAGCGATGACCGCGCTGCAATTGGAAGAAGGCGGACTGAGCTTCAAGGACAAGATGAAGCCGGTCGTCGAGAAGATGAACAAGATCCTCGAACAGAATTCTGAGATCGCGCAAGGCATCGTGGCAGTCGCAGACCTCGTGAAGGATTTGCGCGAAGACATGGGCAAAGGCGTCACGGTCAAGGAAGCGGTCATCGAAGGCCCGCAACCCGTACCCTTACCGACAGGAACGTTCCCGCAGCCGATGTTCCCGCCACCAGCAGGAATGCCTCCGATGCCGGGAATGCCGCCACCGCCGCCCCGCAGGCGACGCTTCGGACTATGATCTCCCGCGCAGATATCGGCAGCGCGCGCACCATGCTCTCCTATCTCGGCCGCGCCCTGCGGCATTACCACGAACGCCAGTTCGCGCGCCAGAAACTCAAGGTCGAACTCTCCCGCCTGAAGCGCATCAGCACGTCAACGATGAAGAAATACGTCTATGACCTCGAGCGCAGCATCAGCGATGCCATCACGAAAGAGCAGCGCATCCTCAAGCACCAGAAACAGGAAGATGCCACGCATGGTGACATCAAGGGCCGTATCAAGGAGCTCGAAGCCCGCCTCGCGCGCTATTTCACCATCCACGAGATCCGCGCGCAGCGCGTCAAGCTCCTCGAGAATGCGCTCGCATCAGAGAAACAGACCAAAGGCGAACAGCTCAGCCTCATCAAGAAATCCCTCGACCGCGCGATGACCATCTACGAGGCCGCGAAGAAGGACAAGAAACATTCCAAGCAACAGCTCGAGCACATTAAGGTCCATCTCGAGAAGATCCGCGACAAGGTGCGGCAGCTCCAGAAGAAATACTAGATATCTTTCGGCATCACGGTGCGGCGATTGTTCGCCTTTGCCCGTTCGATGGCATCACGCACCATCTGCTCGACCTTCTTCGCAAGCGCATCAGCGAAATCCGCAGACACGTTGAACGTCCCTGCGATCTCCTTGATCTTCGCCTTGACAACAATGGTCATACGAGAATAGGGTGTTGCACAGTATATAAAGATTACTTGTGCGTGAACCAGAACACGAGCTTGTTCGCCTGCTTCTTGTCGAGCCGCACAAACCCGAAACGCTCGAACTGCACTTGTGCGCCTTCCTTGAGGTCTTTCAATCCTGGCTCACCCACGCCTTGCCGCGTGCTGCCGTCAGGCATCACGACCTCGACTTTCGCAAGCTCTTTCGTGACCGGTAGCCAGTGCATGATGCGCGCGCCTTTCTCGCGGTATTCTTCGACGCTGCGCGAGTGGAAATGGACATTTGTCCCTTGCTTGACGAAGTTGCCGCAGTCCATCAGCCGGTAGACCGGACCGTCGGTGAGCACGTCCACATCGTTCTTCGCGAGAAAGAAGCTCTCGTGCGTCTCGAACTTCCTCGTGCCGCGGTCGTGATGATCAGGATGCAGACGTAATTCCACAGTCTGCTTCGGCGCTCCTGCGACCCTGAATTCCACAGGGTCTGCGATGAAGAAATACCGGTTCGCGATCGGCTCGAGCAATTTGCGGTTGTGCGCGTCAATGCTCTTGAAGAACTCCTCGCGCGACACGGTCTTGTCATTCTCACCGATGCCCATATCCATCGACCATTGGATGAACGTCTCCGGCACGTAACCCCTGCGACGCAATGCGGCGATGAACGGCAGCCTGATGTCATCCCAACCGCTGTATTCGCCGCGTTGGATCTTCTCCATGGTCTCGGTCTTGCTCAGGTCAAAGCCTTCGAAATTGATCCTGCCGACGTACAGGTGCGTCGGCATCTTCCATCCGAACGCATCAAAGATGTGCTTCTGGCGTTTCTCATTGTCCTTATGATCTTTGCCGCGGATCGTGTGCGTGACGCCGAGCTCATGGTCATCGATGGCGACCGAGAGGTTCATCAATGGCCAGACCTTTTCCTTGGTGCCTATCTTGGGATGCACGTGATGGTTGATGCGCATGGCAGGCCAGTCCCGCATCGCAGGATTCGGGTCCTTGATATCGGTCTTGATGCGCAGCACGGCCTGTCCTGGCTCATAGCCTGAGAACATCTTGTCCCAACGCAGATGCTGCTCCTGTACCGCCAGGCTGCGGCACGGGCACGCCTTCTTCTTCTGGATGAGCTCGCGGAAGATATCAGGATTGCACGTGCAGACATATGCCTTGCCCGCGGCCACGAGCTTTTCCGCATGATCATAATACGTGTGCAAGCGGTCAGACTGGGTCACGATCTTCTGGGCATTCCCTTTCGTGAGCCATTGCGCGTCTTCCACAATCATCTGGTATGCAGGGGTGTAGATGTTCTCAGGATTCGTGTCCTCAAGCCTGAGGATGAACGTGCCGCCGTACTTCCTGCAATACTCTGAATTCAGGTTGGTGACGAACGCATGGCCGATGTGCAACGGCCCTGACGGCGAGGGCGCCATGCGCATCACGACCTTGTCCTGCTCTGCGTTCGGAAGCTCCTTGAGCACGTGTTCCTGCTTCTCGTGCTTCTCCACGAGCAACGCAGGATCGATCTTCTCGAGCTCTGCGCGCTGCTTGTCCGGAGCGAGCGCGTTCACCGCGTTCACGATCATCGCGACTTCCCGCGCGAGCGTCTTCAGCTGATCCTTGAGATCAGGCTGTTCAGCAAGCAGCTTGCCGATGACCGCCCCAGGATTCGCCTTGCCGCCATAGCGGAACGCATTCTGCAACGCCCACTTGCGGATGGTCGATTCGAGCTCTTTCTCCATAGCCAGCCGAGAAGGAGAGGACTATATAAAGTTTACAGGCGCGCGAATGCGTTGAGTTTTCGTTTTGCTGCTTTCACGTGCGTTGTCGTACCCTGCATCTGCCCAGCAAACGCGTCTGCCGCCTGCTCTTCCGCGTTGATGCGCGCGCCGAGCGAAGCAAAGTGCGCAACCGGCGAGAAAAACCGCGCGAGCGCGGTCGAAAACTTGGACAGCGATGACTTCTGCCGGACGTGGCCCAGCTCGTGCAACAGCACCGCGTCCTGCTCTTTCCTGCGCAGGTGTTCGAACATGCCTACGCTGATGAGCACGTTCCTGCCGAACGAGAATGCCAACGGCTTTGCCGTGTCCAAGACCCAGAAGCGTACACCACGGATGCCTGCATCATCAGCCAGTTTCTTGTAGCGTTCATCACGCAAGGGTTTTGCGCGATAGAACCGCTTGTACAATGCGGGTGCGACCACTGAGCCGGCCACGAACGCGAACAGCAGCGCGACCGGCAACGTATAAATCACCAAGCGCGTGTAGGTGATGCTGCAGAACGTCAGCAAACCCTGGAAGAACGGCGTCTGACAGGGGACCGCGATCGCGAAATCAAGCAACGGCACCATCAGGAAGAACAAATGCGCATAGAGATACCGCGCTTTCGGGTGCTCGTTCCAATACAGGATGCTGATGAGCGCGAATGCCCAGGAGATGATGAGCACGCTCAGGTGCGCGGGATCGGTGAAGAACGTGACGATGGTCTCGAGCAGCATCATCGCTTCCTCGCGAACCGTTCATTGAAATAGCTCACGGCAGTGCTGCCGAACTTCTCGATGAGCTTGTTGACCGCGGTCTCCACGACTGATTTCTCAAACCCTCTCCGGTTCGAGGTCGGGCAGTAAATATACCTGATACCGCCACGGCCAGTCTCCATCTGCCTGCTCACGATGCCGCGCTCGTGCAAGCGGTCAAGCAGCACTGCGACTGAGCTCAGCGCGAGCTTGCGTTTGCCCTTGAGCTGCTCATAGATGGCCCGGACACGCATCTTCCTGTCCGGCCAGATCACGTGGAGAATGTCCTGTTCCAACGGGCTCAGCATCGAATCGAATGCGGTCACCGTGGACTTCATGGCAAGAATGAAGCGCGCCATCTATATATACTTTATGCTTTCGTTACAGAGTTTGTAAACAAAAGCAAACATTTATAATCGTGCCGCGCCTGGACTGTTTCATGCGTCCTCTCATCGCATTGATCGCACTCCTGCTCGTCCTACCCCTCGCGCTCGCGCACGAAGCTGACTTCGAGCACCTCGAGCTCCCGCCAGGCGTGCAGCAGATCGAGCAATACCAGCAGAACCTCGCCCTGAGCGTCACGATCCTCATCGCGTTCCTCGCAGGCATCATCGGATTCATCTCGCCGTGCAGCTTCGCGGTCTTTCCTGCGTTCTTCGCCTTCCTGTTCAAGGAACGCAAGCGCGCAGTCTTCCTCACGGCAGCGTTCACCTTCGGCATCATCCTGTCGTTCGTCACGATGGGCATCGCTGCCGGACTGATCGGCACGTTCTTCAATCAGCTCAAGCGCGAACTCGCATTTGTTTCCGGAGCCTTGCTCATCGTCTTCGGTATGATGCTCCTGCTCAACAAGGGCTTCAGCATCCTCACGTTCCGCATGGACCATCCGAAGAAACAGCACACGTTTATCAGCATGGCGGCACTCGGATTCTTCTTCGCGCTCGGCTGGACGCCGTGCGTCGGCCCCATCCTCTCCGGCATCCTCGTGCTTGCTGCAAACACCGGCACTGTCCTCAGCTCTGCGCTTATGCTCTTCGCATACGGCATGGGCGTCGCCGTGCCCTTGCTCATCGTGGCATTCTTCGCTGACCGGTATGACTTCAGCAGGTTCGTGCAAGGCAAGCACCTCACGTTCAGGCTTTTCAGTAAGGCAATTCATACGCATCTTTACAACATCATCGGCGGACTGCTCCTCATCGGTCTCGGCACGCTCATCCTGGTCTTCCGCGGCACGCAGCGTATCGAACAGTTCTTTGTGGAATACACGCCGTGGAAGATGGATTGGTTGTATCAGGTCAATGATGCGGTCATCGCCGCCTCGCCATTGAAGTCTGCGGCAGCGAACATCATCGGCATCCTCATCCTCGCGCTGATCGTCGTGTTCGTCATCGGCGCGCTCCGGAAGCGCGACGCGAGCGCAAAGTTTAAATAGAAGATACCTTTACATAAGGTGTAAAGCTAAGCAGAACGTAAAGCTTTTAAACAAACCACGACCACGGTCGCTCGGGGGAATCAATGAAACACCACCAGAACTATCTTATGATCGGCGCCATCGCCATCGTCACCCTGCTCGTCCTGTTCAACCAGTTCCAGCTCGCGCAATTGTCCGCGATGCTCGGCGGCAAAGAGCACAGCTCTGCCATCACTTCTGTTCTGAAAAAGGCAGTCTCGCTCAAGAGCGGATCAAATGATTTGGGCGATGTCGACCTCGCCAGCATCCAGAACACGGCGCAGGCCATGGCTGCGGTGATGCCCTTGGACGGAATCACTGACGCGCAGAGCGCGATCGACAAGCTCATCCCCACCGGCACGCCAGACTACGGACAAGCATTAGGCGTGAGCTATGACCAGCCGGTCCCTGCACTGCAATCATTGCAACGCCTCTACTATTCACTCAAAGAGGATATCCAGAAGAACAGCCCTGAAGTCTGGCAGCGCTACCTCGCTCTCGCGACCAAGCCGGTGGGCATCAGCTGCGAATACTGCTGCGGCATCGGCCCGGTCGGCATCTCTGCGAACGGAGAGCTCCGCTGCGGCTGCTCGCACAATCCTGCCATCCACGCCCTGACCTTGTGGCTGATGAAGAACACCGACCTGTCTGATGCAGAAATCCTGCAGGAAGCCATCAAGTGGAAGACACTCTGGTTCCCTAAGGACATGGTCGGCATGGCCATGCAGCTCGCAGGCGGAGACACGTCTGCCTTGAATGCGGTTCCTGGTATGGTTGGCGGCTGTTAACGAATCGGAGGTAATCCTATGAACCAAAACGTCGTCATCGCGATTGTGCTCGGCGCGCTCGTCCTGATCGCTGCCGTGCAAGCATACCAATTGGTCGGTATCAAGGACCAGATCGCCTCAGGCAACATCCAAGTCGGTGCCGCAGGCGTCACGCCACAAGCAGGCGGCGCAGGAAGCCCTGCATTGCCCAGCTCATTGCAGAATCTGCCGGGCATGGTTGGAGGTTGCTAGGCAACCTGCAACCTCGCCGATCGCAGTCGGCGTTGGTCGGCGGTTGTTAAGCTCAAAAAACGTGTGGGGGATGTGCTATGAATAAACTGTCCATCGTGATTATCGCAGTGTTGAGCATCAGCTTGCTCGTCCTCGCCGGCTGTGTCGGCGGAACGACCGGAGCTGTCCCGAGCGCGCCGCCAGCGCCAAGCGGCGGCGGTTGCGGCATCGGAGCGCCTGCTGAAGGCGCTGATGCGGCAGGACTCGTGCAACGCGCTGAAGCACAGGCGGCATTCTAAGGTGAAGCGATGACCAAGACAAAAATCAATGTGCCGACAGTGAACACGTATCTCTTAATCGGCCTCTTGGTCATCCTGCTGTTCAGCCTCTATTCAATCTACCAAGTGCGGACAGGGCTCGAAGAGATGAAGCCTCCTGAACCGCCCAAGCTCGCGCAACTGACAATCACGGTGATCGCAGCGCCGAAATGCGACGACTGCTTCGATGCGGCTGCTTTCAGCCAGGCGGTCCGCCAAACGCCGCTCACGAACGTGGTCGAAAGCACGGTCGCGTACGACAGCATCGATGGCCAGAAGCTCATCAAGGACTACCAGATCACGCGATTGCCTGCAGCAGTCGTGACCGGCGAGATCGACAATGTCACCGTGCAAGGTTTCACCAAGGCTGAGGACGCGTATGTCTTCACTGAGACACCACCACCTTACTATGATATCAAGCTCGGCGGCGTGGTCGGCCGCGTGACTGTCACGTTCATCACTGACGCGCTCTGCGCACAATGCTTTGACGTCACGAGCTTCGCTGACCAGCTCGCCCAAGTCGGCGTCTCGGTCAGCACGCGACGCACCCTGGACGTCAAAGACAAGGAAGCACAGGAACTGCTCAAGAAATACGCCATCACCAAGATTCCCGGTATGCTGTTGTCTGATGACGCGCTCGCCTACGACATCATCAAGCAAGCCTGGCCGCAAGTGGGGACGCACGAAAGCGACGGCACGCTCGTGCTCCGCAATGTCAGCGCACCCTACCGCGACCTCGCCACGCGCCAATTGCGCGGCCTCGTCACCATCACCTACCTCGTGGACAATTCTTGCACGGAATGTTACAATGTCTCCCTGCACAAGCAGGTGCTCGAACAGAGCTTTGCCATGCAGTTCGCGCAAGAGAAGACCATTGACATCGCGAGCGCCGCAGGCAAGAAGCTCGTGGAAACGCACGCGATTACCGCAGTTCCCACCTTCCTGCTCGACAAGGAAGCAGAAGCATACCCTGCGATGGCGACTGCCTGGTCACAAGTCGGCACGCAAGCAGCTGACGGGACCTATGTCTTCAAGAAAGTCGACCTGCTCCAAGGCGTGACGTACAAGGACCTCACGACGAACACGCTCAAGAACGCGACCGCGCAATAAGCTCAGAAACGATTGTCTTCCAAGCTCTGCACGAGCTGGTCTGCGGGAGGCGAGATGTCCTCTTCGACCGTCGCCTTGCCGCAGTACGGGCACATATTCGGCTGATAATTCCTGGTGAACTTCCAGTTGCACGTCCCGCACCGGAACTTCTTCTTCAGTCCCACCATGCTCACCGCAACACACTTTTCTCTATTTAAGCTTTTAGCTACTCCAGAACAACGCGCGCATCGACAATCTTGCCTTCTTGATCATTGAGGATGAATGGGTTGATGTCCAGTTCTGCGATCTTCGGCTGCTGCTCAGGCAACCGCGACAACTTCACGATCGCATCGATCAATGCCTGCTTCTTTAGCTGCAACCCCCGCGCGCCTGCAAGCAATGCCTTGCCTTGGAGGTCGTCCAGCATCCCCTCTGCCTGCTTCGCCGTGATCGGGCAGACGCGGAAACTCACGTCCTTGTAGACCTCCACGAACACGCCGCCGATGCCTGCAAGCACGACATGACCGAACGCAGGATCCTTCTTCAGGCCGAGGATGAACTCCGTGCCCTTGACGAACTCCTGCACCATGATGTCTGAGGAAAGCTTCTTGAGCGCGACAAAATCCTGCTCCAACTGCTTGATGCCGTGCACGACCTTGACCGCATTCGACTCGGTCTTGTGGATGATCTTCGATGAGAGCGCCTTGAGCACCACTGGATACCATGACTTCTCTGCGAAACGCTCTGCCTCGTCAGGATGCTTCACGATGACATGCTTGGCGACCGGCGCGATCCCTTTCACGAAGTCCGCTGCCTGCGCGGCATCAAGCACGCGCATCAGTCAGCCTCCGATCAGGCACGAAGTGCAGCGCGATCAAGCCGAGGATGAAGAAACCGAACAAGGAGAGGATAGCGGCGTGGTCGCTGTACGTGTGCGCGAGATAGCCATACACGATCGGTCCGAGCACGCCGGAAAACTTGTCCGCAAGCTCAGAGAAACCGAAGAACTGCCCGATTTCCTTCTTCGGGCTGAGCGAAATCAATAACGGCCGCGCTGACGTCCAGACTGCGCCGAGCGCAACGCCGCCCAGCAATCCTGCGAACACGAACGTGGGCAAGGACTGCACGAAGAGCAGCACGCCGAGCACGACCAACCAGAGCAATCCTGCCAAGGTCAAGGTGCGCTTCGGGCCGATACGGTCAGTGAGCCTGCCGAACACATAACTGCCGCCGACCGCGGACAACGCGAACAATGCATACACGACCATGAACGACTGCGTCTCGAGCCCGATCGCGCTCCTGCCATAGAGATAGAGGAAGATGATCACTGCGGTCACGGCATCAACGAACATGAAGATGGTGAGCAGATACGGGATGAGGCCAGGGAACTTCCTGAGCCTCCGCAACGTCTTGAGCACATCGTTCACCGCCTGGTGGGTGTGCTCGTGCCACGGCGTCTTGAAATGATTCCTTGGCTCGCGCAAGCCCAGGAACAAGAACAGCGAAAAGCCCAAGAAGAAAACAGCAGTGACCGTGAACATCGCCTTGATGCCCGCGACCGATTCCCAACCGAGCGAGTTCAGCACGAGCGCAGCGACGCCCAGGCTCACCAGCGTGCCCACATAGCCGAGCGCGACGCCGATGCCTGAGATCTTGCCATACTCCTCAGGATCGCCGAGCTTCGGGATCAAGGCATTGTACGTCGTCAACGCGGCGTGATAGAAGAAATTCGCGATCATGCCGAGCACGAGCGCTGCCTTCAAGCCGACCAAGGGAACGAACAAGGTCGCCGCGCAGCAGAAGAACGTGAATATCACGATGAACGGCATCCTGCGCTTCAACCGGTCAGACCACGCGCCGATCACCGGAACGAGCAGCGCGACCAACAGCATCGACAATCCGAACACGAGGCCGATCTGGAGCTTATTGCCGCCCAAGAACTCAGTCACGTACTTCGGGAAGAAGAACGTCACGAACAGCGCAGAGAATGCCGTGTTCGCGAGGTCATACATCCCCCAGGCAAACACCTTCTGTTTGTGCATGCGACGATTATGGCAAGGGTCATTATATATAGTTTTCCTCGAAGCATGAACTGCGAGAGGTGTTCGGCAACTTGGTGCAGACACTGCGAGAAACCTTTTTATACCTCGCTCGGCTGAAACAGACGAAAAGAGGTCGTATGTGCTTCCTGCAATACATCGCGGTTCCCTTATTGAAACTGTTCGTGTACGAGACCATTGGCTTTGACCGCATCCCGAAGAACGGCCCTGCCATCCTCGTCGCCAACCACTCGAGCTATATCGACGGCCCGATGCTCGCATACTTCGTCGAGTGGTATCGCGGCCGCTGGCCGCACGGCATCATGGTCAAGCAGATCTATGAGAAGAACTGGTTCACGCGCTGGCTCTTCGGCTTTTACAAACAAATCCCTACTGACGGCTCGGTCGAACGAGCCCGGGAAGTCCTCACGCGCGGCGAACTCCTCCTGCTCTTCCCTGAAGGCGGAAGGACCTCTGACGGAAAGATCCAGCAAGCGATGCATACTGGCCTCGGCGTGCTCGCGCACGAGACCGGCGCTTCGGTGATCCCTATCGGCATCAGCGGCACGTATGACTGGTGGTCTAGGCATCGCGCACTGCCCACGTTCAAGCCCCGCTGCATCTCGGTCAGGGTCGGCAAGCCGATACGGTATACCGGCCCGTACACCATGCAAGGATTTCTCGCATTCCAAAGGAAAATCATGAACGCAGTGGCGCGGCTCGCGCACACGAAGTACACGCACTGATGAAAGAATACCTCACGCTGCAGCAATTGAAGCATATGCGCTGGGAGACTATCGAACGCCTGCAGCAGCAGCGCTTCAAGGCCATCGCGCACCACATGCTGCCTGCGGTCAAGGCATACCGCGACCTCTTCAAGGAATACAAGATCGACCCGTTGAGCATCGACAAGGTCGAGGACTGGAAAAAACTCGGCCTGCCCCTGCTCAAGAAAGCATATTATAAGCAGCACCCGGAGGACTTCATCGTCCGCGTGCACCCCAGTCAGGCATTTGAGCACTATGAGGCATTCCTGCACGAACAGGAGAGCGCGGCAATGGTCAGCTTGTTCTTCATGGCGCTCACGCACCGCAAAGCGCTCGAGAAGGAAATCAAGGAATACTATTCCCCCAAGATGCCTGCATTCTCCGGCGGCACCGAGAGCGGCAGGCCGACGCCGGTCTTCATCACGGCACGCCAAAAGCAGACCATGCAGCATATCCTCGGCATCGCCGCAGAACTCATCTTGGACAAGTTCAAGCCCGGCGACCAGGTGGTCGGCATGAACCTCTTCCCCTATGCCCCGCATCTCGGCTGGCACGCAGTCCACCTCGCGCTCGAACTCGCCGCAGACCTGAACCTCTCCACGGCAGCAGGCGGCGCCATCCCGACCGAGAAGCTCGTTGAAATGGCAGACGTCTTCAAAGCGAACGTGTATGCGGGAATGAGCGATTACCTGCGGAACCGCTGGCTCCTGGTCGCGGCAGAGAAGAAAGCCAAGCTCCCCGCGAAGGCGATCTTCATCAATGGCGCGCAGAAGATGCACGAAGGCGAACGCCAGAAGATCAAGGAACTCGCGCGCAAGGTCGGCGTCAAGGACGCGATCGTGCTCGACTTCTTCGGAGCGAGCGAATTCAAGGAAGACCTGCTGCCTGAATGCGCGCCCAGGACAGGATTCCACCACATCGCACCCTTGTCCAACATCATCCGAACGGTCACCGCAACCGGCGAAGCAAAGAGTGGTTGGATCCAGGACTGGGATTTTGTCCGGCCTGAGAACAGCGGGTACGGCGCGGTCTGGAACATCGACGGCGCAGGCACGCTCCTGGAGGGTTACCTCATCGGCGATGTCTATGAGCGCATCACGCGCGTGCCGTGCGACCAGTGCGGCCTCCGCGTCGAGAGGATATTCAACGTGAGCCGCATCAAGGAGACTGAAGCCCAGCTCAGCCTCACAGGCATGGTCGAGGCAAAAGTCAAGGGGGCACGCCTTGATCTCGCATACATCCGCGGTGCATTGCTCAAGCTTCCTGAAGTCGCAGAGGCGCAGGTCATCGTGCGCAAGAACAAGCTCATCCTCTGCATCGCGCCTGCGCGCACCCGCGCGATCGCAGAAAGCAAGGTCAGGGAGGCAATCCGCACGCTCGCGCTCGAAGTCACGCCCCTCATCGAGTGGACGACAGTCGAGAAGCTCACCCAGACTGATGAGCTCAAGTTCCGCGGGATCGTGATCGAATGATCAGCACGTTCTTCGCCGCGAAAAGCGTCGCGGTCATCGGCGCATCGCGCGAGCGCGGCAAGGTCGGCAATGTCGTCTTCACGAACTTCCTGCGGCCAGGATTCAAGGGCCGCGTGTACCCGGTCAATCCGCACGCGACCGAAATCCTCGGCAGGAAATGCTACGCGTCGGTCAGGGACGTCCCTGACACGGTCGAGCTTGCGGTCATCACTGTGCCTGGACCGCTCGTGCCAGGGATCATCGACGACTGCGGCAAGAAAGGGATCAAGAACGTCATCATCATCAGCTCAGGATTCAAGGAAACCGGCAACACCAAGCTCGATACTGACCTCCGCAAGGCCCTTGAACGCACCAAGATCGCGGCAGTCGGGCCGAACTGTCTCGGCATCCTTGACACGACCAGCAAGGTCGACACGCTCTTCCTGCCGCCTGACCGCCTGCTCAGGCCAAAACCTGGCGGCATCTCGTTCATCTCCCAATCCGGGGCGTTGAGCAGCGCAGTCCTCGACCTTGCCGCACAGGAAGGCTACGGCTTCGCCAAGTTCGTGAGCTATGGCAACGCGATGAACCTGGACGAATCAGACTTCCTCGACTATTTCGTCGCTGACCCGCTCACCAAGGTCATCTGCATATATATCGAAGGGGTGCGCGACGGCAAGAAATTCCTTGCTGCAGCCCAGAAGGCGGCCAAGGCCAAGCCGGTGATCGTGCTCAAGGGCGGCGTCACTGCCGCAGGCAGCAAGGCGACATTGTCGCACACCGGCTCACTCGCAGGCCAGGCAGAAGTCTATCTCGGCGCATTCCGGCAGGCAGGGCTCGTCGTCGCATACGACATCGAAGAGGTCTTTGACTACCTCAAGATCTTCGAGAAACTGAAGACCTTGCCGAAAGGGAACCGCGTGCAGGTCATCACGAACGGCGGCGGGTACGGCATCATCACCGCAGACGAGCTCTCGCAAGCCAGGCACGTGCAGATGGCAACGCTCGCTGACGAGACCGTGAAAGCGCTCAAGAAACGATTCCCGCCCATCGCGGTCATCGGCAATCCCCTAGACGTGCTCGGCGATGCCACGAATGAACGCTACCAGCTCGCCATCGACGCCTGCCTCAAGGACAAGAACAACGACATCCTGCTCGTGGTCATCCTGCCCCAGACGCCCTTGCTGCAGCTCGACGGGCTTGCGCAGCAGACCATCGAAGCGAGCCAGAAAGCGAAGAAACCCATCGTCTGCATCGTGACCGGCAGCGAGTTCGCGACCCGCTTCGCGAGAAAACTCGAAGACCACGGCATCCCGTGCTATGCATTCCCCATCAGGGCAGTACGGGCGCTCGACGCGCTGGCAGCGCGCGCTTAACGCTTCTTCCTCTTGCCTTTCGCCTTGACCTTCGGCGCCTTGTACGTGACCTTCGCTTCAGGCTCGGCAGCATAGGTCTCGACCTGCGCAGCGTCAGGAGACCATTGGTTTGTCATCGAGGCGCTGATATCCTCGATCGAGAGCACGGACACGAGCATGCCGAAGATGTTCACGAGCAGCAACAGCACGAACGTCACGAACGCGCCCACGTTGACGTACAGGAAAACAGCGTTCGCGAGCAACAGCGCGAACAAAATCGTGGAGAACGGCCAAGCCCAGCGGGACTCGGACGCGACGCCGACCAATGCGATGATGGACAGCAAGATGCCCACCACGATAATGACAAGTTCGAGCGTGAAATACTGCTCCATTTTGCTCTCTAAGAAGAGCGTGCCGATGAAACTCAGCACCAAGACCGCCAACACCGTGAACAATCGTCCTGCACTCATCTGATACACCCCCACATTCCTGTACGGCACTGAACGACCGCTCTATAAATAGTTTTCTATTCTCGAGTAGTGACTAATCGCTTCTCAGAACTCTTCGGTCTCGAGGCTCTTGAGCATCCCCTTCCTGCGCAAGACGTCGGCCTGGTGGGGCTTGTACTTGAAAACGACATCACCCTTCGCGTCACCACCCAATTCCCACGGCTCAATCAGCAAGACATCGCCTTCGCGGATCCACAGCTTGCGCTTCAACCGGCCAGGGATCCTGCAGATCCTGTTCTTGCCGTCCAAGCAGCGCACTTTCATCCTGCTGCCGCCCACGCGCTGCTCGCAGATGCCGAGCACCTGACGGTCGCGCGGCAGCGGCGTCCTGCGGATGTCCTCTTCCCGCTGTTGCTGTTGTTGTTCCGCACTGAGCGGTTTGCGTTTATCCATGTCGTGACGAGACCAGGGGCGGTTTAAAAGCTTTTGGGTGACCGCATAATTTATAAATGGGCAGTGCGCAAAATGCCGTATGAGCCGAAAAGAGGGCGGCCGCTTCATCGCGTTCGCAGAGTCATTCCGCGCCGCGCTCGGCGCGCTCACCAGCCTCGTCCTCTTCCTGGTCGTGCTCTTCTTCGCGCTCGCGTTATTCGTGCCAAGCGGCGAGCTCGCGGTCGGCAATGTCGCGGTCATCCCGATCACCGGCGAGATCTCGACCACAGGCGATGGCAAGGTCTGGGAGGATGGCGGCACACCTGCGGCGACCATCATCGATTGGATCAAGGAAGCGAACGAGGACACGGGAACCAAGGCGATACTCTTGGAAATCGACAGCCCGGGCGGAAGCCCGGTCGCGACCGATGAGATCGCGCGCGCAGTCAAGGAATCCAACAAGACCGTTGTCGCAGTCATCCGCGAGACCGGGGCCTCAGGGGCGTTCTGGATCTCCACTGCGGCAGACACCGTCTTCGCCAACCGCATGTCGACCACCGGCAGCATCGGCGTCGTCGGCTCATACCTTGAATTCGCAGGCCTGCTCCAAGACTACAACATCACGTATCGCAGGCTCATCGCAGGCCAATTCAAGGACATCGGCTCGCGCTGGAAGGAAATGACGCCTGAAGAGCAAGCGCTCTTCCAGAAACTGCTCGACCAGATCCACACAGACTTCATCACCGCGGTCGCAGCAAACCGCAACCTCCCTCCTGAACGGGTGCGCGAGCTCGCGCACGGCTTTGTCTTCACCGGCGCAGAGGCCAAGGAACTCGGGCTCGTGGACGCGCTCGGCAGCAAGGACGACGCGGTGAAGCACATCGAGCAGCAGCTGAACATCACCGCAAAACTCTACGAATTCAAGGAGGCAGGGTCATTCTTCGAGGACATGCTCGGCGTCAGCAGCTACAATGTCGGCCGCGGCCTCGGGACTGCGCTCACGCGACGCACTGCAGAAAGCGTCAAGATCACGACCTGATCCTCTTCTCCTCATCCACGTAGCCGCACTTTGACCAGAATGCAGGTCGCGCGTTTTCGACAATGCGCACGCGTTCGTACTGAAGCCGTTCTGCGATCTGCTCGATCGTGCGCACGGTCGCGCGGCCCCAACCATTATTGCGGTAATGAGGATTGATGTACACATCCAAAATCTCCACAACGCGTTCCTGGTGCTTCAACCTGAGCTCAAAACCAGTCCCGTGCCCGTTGCATTCTCCGCAGGCCTTATTGCATGCATACTCCTGCGATTCGTACGTCAGCAAATGATCAGGACCGTCCTGGATCAATTCGACGGTATCAGATACGGCATCACGATATGCCAGACTCTTGAACGCAGGCGCGATAGCCGCATTGATTGCAGCGGTATCCAATGTCATTTCTGGATCCCCTCCCAGCTGCTGAACACGTGCTTCGGTTTGATGCTCGTATCCACGAGCAAGAGAAAGCCGCGGTCGATCGCGTCCTTGGAGAATGCCATGTCATCAAACGTGGTGCCCATGTGCCTGAACTCGACGAGCTCAAGGACATCCCGATGGATGAGCGTGCAGCTCAGATGGCACGCGAGCACGTTCTTGAGTGCAGGAATCTTGAATTCTGCCTCGTCCACATACCACAATCCTGTCGGGTCGACCGGGTGCTTACCGTAGAGCATCGGCAAGAGCTTGATCTCTTCACCATACGGCAGATGATTGTACACGACGCTCGTCACGATCTTCTTCTTGTGCGCGAGCATCCGCAGCAGCGTGTCTGGCGCAGGAATCACGTCCTGCTCGAGCGAAAAGAAATAATCATATCCGTCATTGAGGACTTTCTCGCGTAGGATGTTCCTGCTCGCCACGATGCGATCACGCGCGCCCGTGCGCCACGGTCCCTTGACCACCGGCAAGCCTGCAGCCTTGATCTTTTCCATGTACTCATCAGTCGCAGAATTGTCAACCAACAGGATATCCATCTCAACTCCGTCGTGCTGGAGTGCATTGACTGCGTTCGCGTATTCCTCCAAGGCATACTCCTTGTTCTTGTACGTCGGACAGCCGACCAGGACTCTCATCTGATGTCCAACCCCTTGGTGCCCATCCAGATCGGGACCTCATACCCTTCAGGAATGTGCGGGAAGCTCACTGCCTTTGCCGCGACCAAGTCATTGATGCTCACGATGCCTGCGCGCTGGTCATCGATCCGCGGACAGGCTGTGTTCACCCAACACTCGATGAAGTTGAAATCCTCCATCCAGCGGAAATCCAGCGTGTCGCATACGAAGATGGAGTATTCCTTATCGCCTTTCTTCTTCAGCTGCAAGGCCCGCTGCAGATTCTTCTGCCCGATCTTCGTCGAGACGATGATACCGACGCGCTTCGCATTCAGGAACTTCAGCACCGCACCCTTCCGCGCCTTTTCGTACGCCTCGACTTCCTTCTGCTCAAGCTGCTTGAACGCATCGGTGTACGGGTTATACGTGTACACAGGTTTTTTGGCCTGCAGCGCGACCTGGATCGGGTGGAACACGCCTGAGCCGACGAACAAGAACGCATCAACCTTGCTCACGAGCTTCGAGGCCATCGCGGCATTGCAGCCCAGCACCTGGCCTCCTGCGAGCGCGCCAGGAATCTGCTTCACGATGTCTGGGATCTTGTGCGCGAACTGGATGCTCGCGACAACACCGAGCTTCTTCGGAAGTTTCTTCTTGACGCTGTCAGGAATCACCACTTCTTTCGTGCTCTTGGCGTGCACAAAAAGCGTTTTCATCACTTCATTCCTGAGAAGAACGATTTATAAATGTTCGTTTCCACAACTCCCGCACCGCATGATCAGCCAGCGGCTTCAGGTTCACGATATCTTCCTCGTTATATTTCACGAGCAAGTTCAGATAATCCGTGTCCTTGGTCGCCTTGAACTGCTCCCACAAATAAACGGCGTCAGAGCCTGAGACGCCTTCAACGTCCTCAGCCCGCTTGATGCCGCGCTGCTTCTCGATTGCTTTCAGGCCGCCGGTCAACCCGATCTTCGCGCACACGTGCCGCAAGTCGACGTGCGGCTTATGCATCCGCAATCCGAAGAAGCGCTCGATCACCGGCAGGTCAAAGCTGCCGCCGTTGAACGTCACGATGAGCTTGTACTTCTGCAATTCCTTCTCCAGCAACGACCGATCAAGATTATACCCGCGGATGAATGTCTTGGTCTCATTGCCGTCATACAATCCGACCACGGTGATACTGCCGTAATAGCCCGCGGTCTCGATATCCAGGAAGACCGCCTCATCGCGGAACGTGTCATAGAGCCGCCAGTGCTCTGACTGCGGGATGCTCTTGGCGAGATAATTCAAGTTCTCATTCCACAATTCTGTCTTGAACTCATGGATCTTATGGTGCGCCGCTTCCTTGCGCGCAGCAGAGAACCCCTTGACCTTCTTCGCCTCGACAAACGCATTCCAGTCAGCGATGCCCTGCTGCCAGATGTTCTGCTCAGTCGTCGCCTTGACCTTGGGCAAAAACAAGAACGTGTTGCGCAGCATCCCTCCTGCAGTCGCGCAGGAATTTAAAAGCACTTCGCTTCCCTGACCAGTGGGTCCGAAGCTTTATATTCAGCAGAAGTCTCCTGATGCACATGCGGGAGCATTATCAAACTGAATATCATGTCGCTATCAGGCGCGCTCCTGACCCAGAATGGACAATGATGTGGTCAGCCATCCACGGGTATTCTGTCCGCATGCTCCCCACTGACCGTGGCGGCAATCCTGACGGCACCTGGGCGTTCGGACGCAACAAGATCAAGTCGGTCGGAGACTGCATCGTGTTCAAGGCATTGGACGAGCGGCTCGCGCACGCGTTCTATGAGATGATGCGCACAAACGTGCCGCACATCAACATCATGCCGCCTGCAAAACAGAAAGCTCGTGCGCACTCAACGGTGTATGCTCATTCTACGCTGTAATACATCCTGCGATGGCCTTTGCCCTTGTTCTCTGCCTTTAGGACTTTGATCGTGCCGATCTCCTTTATTTCTTGCAGGTGCGTCCCACCGCAGGCCTGGATGTCCACACCCTTGATCTCCACAATCCTCAATTCAGGGATGTTCGGCGGCATGCGCTCGATCAGCTTGACCATCCCTGGAATCCTGAGCGCTTCATCGCGCGGCATGACGGAGGTCGTCACCTGCGCCCCTGCCGCGATCGCCTTGTTCGCCTCGTCAGCGAACCGCTGGATAGCCTCCTGGTCGAACTGCTCGATCGTGAAATCAATCCTGCTCTTGTCCAGCTCGAGCTGCTTTCCGCCCACAAGCGCGCCGGTGAGCTTGTTCACGGTCGCAGCGAGCACGTGCGCAGCAGTATGCATGCGCATGAACCGATACCGCCGGTCCCAATCAATGACTCCTTGCACCTGATTGCCCACGGTGAGACCATGCTCGGCAATGACGTGCACTACTCCGTGCTCAGATTTCTTCACATCAATGACCTTGTATTCCTTGCCGTTGCACACGAGCTTGCCGGTGTCATTCGGCTGTCCGCCGCCAGTCGCATAGAACGCGGTCTGGTCAAGAACCACGTTTGTGCCATCAACTGCCGTGACGACCGCATCAAACTCTTTCCGATAGGCGTCTGAGAAATACAATGGCTTATCCACAATCCTTGCTCTCCCAGTAATTCATCACTGCCGCAGCGAACATCGTGGCAGCGCCAGTCCCGCAGAACCATCTGATATTCTCCGCATTGATGATGTGCTCCAGGCCGGGCGCTACATTCCGCGTGATCTCGATGCCCCAACCCAATGCCGCGATCCCTGCCGCAGCCAACATCGCGCGATCAGCAGCACGCACGCGCAGCCGCGCCTGTTCCTTTTTCTCAGCGTGTGCCTGCGCATGATCTTCTCCATACTTCGGACTGTCCCGATACCGTTCAAACGCGCGCCCGAGCTCATCAAGGAAATAGTCATCGCTGAACAGGCAATCGCTCGCGTACGGGTGGGCCTTCAACGCCGCAAGATCGTTGCAGACCACCTTTTGGGCAGTCGCGCGATCCCATCCGTTCTCCACTTCTGCCAGCACGTTATCAAACTGTGCGAGGAATACTTTGTATTGATCAAGAAAGTCCCGCCTTGTCGGGACGTGCACCAGTCCGTCTTCACTCGCGTACCATCCCATTGCTGTCGGCCTCGCTCAATAAATGTACGGGATGAGCTTCTTGCTGGTACGCATATAGTCTATATATGCCTTTCCGTGCTTTTCCATCAAAATCCGGTCACGCGAGCTGGCCCTGAACGCGGTCGCCAGGAAGAGAATACCGACAAACGCGAGCGTGAATGAGAGAGTGAAGGTCATCGCCAGTCCTGCGAGCACGAGCAGCAAGCCGAGCTCGCGCGGATTCCTCACCTGCGCATAAATACCATTCATGGAGAACACGGGCAATACTTCCTTCGGGGCAAGCACTTGGATGAACCATAGGTATTGCTTGCGCGCGTGCATCGCGGTAAGCCAGACGAGCAAGCCGAGCAACAGCACTGCCAGACCGGCATACACCTGACTCGTATACGTCGTCACCAGCAAAGGATTGCCCAGCTTGCGGAACTCGCCGAAGCCGATGCCGAGCGTGAGCACGAACGCGATGCGCCACACCCATAACGCCTCGGGTCCGATCACGCCTTTATGGTGCTTCGCCCACTGCAGCACCCGTGTCGCGAACAACGCTCGGGTGAGCAAGAAGTCTGACACGAGCACGAACACCACTGCGATCCCTACCAACACCATCCAGAGCGCGATTTCCATCATCTCACCTCGATTTGTCCACTCCATTGCGTTTACAGTATTTATAGATTGGGCATCTGGAGCAGAACGGCGAAATCGGAACGCACGTGGTCTTGCCGTGCGTCACAAACGTGTCATTGACAATCTGCCAATGCTTTCTCGGAACAATCTTCGTCAGCGTTTGTTCGGTATCCTCTGGCTGCTTTGTCCTCACCCATCCGAGCCGGTTTGAGATCCGGTGCACGTGCGTGTCCACGGGTATCGCGTCCTGCTTGAACGCATACACAAGCACGCAATTCGCGACCTTCCTGCCGACGCCCGGCAGCTCGATGAGCTCCTCAAGCGTCCGCGGCACTTTTCCATCGAATTTCTCAAGTACCATCTTTGCCGCATTAATGATATTCTTGGACTTCGCGTTGAAGAACCCGATACGCCTGATGATCCTGATCACATCCTTCTTGTCTGCCTTCGCGAGCTTCTCTGCGGTCGGATATTTCTTGAATACATTCGCAGCAATGACCTCTGTCACTTCATCCTTCGCTCGCGCACTCAAGATCGTCGAAATGAGCACCTTGAACGGGTCATACTTCTTGCCCATCCTGCCCAACATCGTGTTCGAGCCCTGGGTCTCGAGCAAGGTCTTCAAAACCTTGTCAATCTCTGCATGACCTACCATTCGACCTCGAAGAAATTCAGCTTGCCCTTCATCGGCTTCGGCGTGACGCGCTGCACGTCCTGCAGCAAAAAGCCGAAACGCTTCTTGCCGAACTGTTCCAGCCTGAGCAAGTGCTGTTCGACATCAGCGTCCAGGTCTTGCTTGGTCGAATATTCCTTGATATCAATGATGGTCGCCCTGCCTACGATGCAGCCGGTCGGCAAATCGTCAAAACCGAACTCAATCATGCTCTTCTTGTCGACCTGGCGTGACGCGTGGATCAGGAACGTCCCGCGGAACTTTGTCCTCCACTTGCGCGTCTCGATCTTCTTCCTGCCCTGCAGGATAAGCTCAGCCCAGGGCTGTTTCAATGACAATGCCTTCATCGATGCAGCCGTCGCCAATGGTATAAGTACTGCTGCGCATAGCCGGCGAGCGGCCCCCACCTCTTTTTCCCCAGCGCAGCCATTTCCTTGAGCGTAATCTTCTTCCCCTTAAAATACGTTTCCCTCATCACGCGCTCCATCCACACGTCAACCGGGAACGCCTCAGTGAAGCCCAGCGAGAACAAGAGGACGCAATCTGCCACCTTCTCGCCGATGCCGGGCAAGTCCATCAGCCGTTCTTTCGCCTTCTGATACGGCATGGTGCGTAATCGCCCGAACCACGCATCACCTGCGCGCTTGTTCACGCCAAGAATGTATTTTGCACGGAAGCCCACTGCGCATTTCTTGAGCTTGGTCGCGTTCTTGATCTCTCCTGGCTTCGGAAACGTGAAGAATCGTCTACCCTTGAAAACCACTTCCTCGCCAAACGCTCGCGCAATGCATTCGAGATTCAGCCTGATCTTCTTGATATTCGAAAACTGCGAGCACACGAACGCAATCGTGCACTCCCACGGGTCCTGGCGGATGATGCGCATTCCTGGATAACGCTTGATCGCTGCACGGAGCACAGGATCCTTGCTCAACGCGTGCACGATATGCGCATAATCCTCATCCAGCCCGAAGAAATGACGCACAAAATGCGCGCTCGCACCCTCAAAGAAGAGCTTGCCGCCTTCCTGCCGGACACGGAAGACTTTCTCGCGCGTCACCACATACTGCCAGCCTTCATGCGATTGAACCCTGAAGAACTGGCCAGAATCAAGCGTGTGCACGAGATTGAAACCAGGACACGTGAGGACCGGCATACGGTCGCTGTTTACGCTGCGGTTTAAAATCGTTCTGTTTCCGAAAAGCTTATAAACTAATTTGTGCAATGATGATAAATAATACTAGTAATCATTATTGCACAAAATGAGGCAGTCCAAGAAAGACCTGGTCATCAACCTTCTCAAAAAGAATACTGACGGTCTCACCATCATGGAGATCGCCACACTCCTGAAGATTTCCCGCAATACCGTCGCTGTCGCGCTCGCCGAGCTCAAGGGAGCAGGCCTCATCAGGATACGGCCGGTGGGCATGGCCAAACTGCACTATTGGGAGGGTGAGCGCTGATGAGACAGGAACAGATGCTCATCGCAATCGTCCTTACCGCAGGGCTCATCGGCCTGGGCGTGCTCTTCACGAGTTTCGGCATCCTTGATTTCAGCCAAGGGATAACTGGTAGGGCTGTAGACGAGTTCAGCAGCCAGATCAATGAACCGCCAGTCTATAACGGCATGAGCCTGAGCACACCCCCAGGCAACGCCTTGACCGTTGATCTTGCTGCGTTCTTCAGCGATCCAGAAGGAGATGCGCTCACGTTTCTCGCAGGCGAGGAGGACCAGATCGCGATAAGCATGAGCGACAATATCCTTACATTGATTCCTGCACCTGACTTTGTCGGCGAACGCACGCTGACCGTCGTGGTAAGCGATGGGACCAATGTCGTGCGCGTGCCGGTCAGGGTGAGCGTTGCTGCGGCTGTCCAAGAACCTACCACAGAACCTGTGCAAGAACCCGGCTTTGGCACGCAGGAATTCACGAGTCAGGACGTGGTGAGCGGGTGCGCGGTCATCAACACCAGCACGTCCTTGACGGGGAACGTATTTGCCGCAGGCGATTGCTTCCGTATCAATGCAAGCAACCTTGTTTTCAACTGCTCTGGCTTCAGCATCAATGGTAGCAATTCAGGTATTGCCATCAATGCATCAAGCCAAGTGAACATCACGATCAAAGATTGTCTCATCACCAACTTCAGCACAGGCATTGTCGCGAACAACACCAACAATAGCTTCTTCATCAACAATACCATTTTTGTGGTCAGCAGCGCTCTATCGCTCTTCTCCGGCAACTTCAATTTCATCGCGAACAACACCGCAAACGGGACAGGTGATGTGATCCTGCTCATCACGAGTTCTTCCAACAATCTCACGAACAATAATGGGACAAGCACCGCAAACAGCGGCATTAGTGTTCGGGAAAACTCCAACAATAATACGCTCAACAATAACACCGGAACAAGCGGCACATTCGTCGGCATCGGGCTCTCGACGAGCTCCAACAATACGCTCTTCAATAACACCGGCATCAGCACGAGCAATAGCGGCATCTATCTCAGTGCAAGCACGTACAGCACGCTCTTCAATAACACCGGCGTCAGCACGAACGTTATCGGCCTTGAGCTTGATTCTGGTTCAAACTTCAACCAACTTTTCAACAATACTGGCATCAGCCACAATGGCACTGGCGGAAGCGGCGCCATCCGCCTCCGCGCGCAAAACAACACGCTTATCGATAACATTGGACGCGCCAATACGAGTGCTGGCATCTTCCTCGATACTGGGGCAAATAACAACACGCTCATCCGCAACACCGGCATCAGCAACACCAGCGTCGGGCTCAGCATCGCATCGAACTTCAACACGCTCTACAACAACAGCGGCACAAGCAATACGAGCTCAGGCATCCAGTTCGCTTCAGGGGCGAACAATAACATCGTCATCAACAACACCGGAAGAAGTAGGAGTGGTATTGGCATCCGCATCACGACATCATACAATAACCAGAATATCACGAATAATGTGGGAATCAGCACATCAAGCGCTGGCATCCAATTCGACGCAACCGCTGACAACAACACATTCATCGACAATCTCGGAATTTCAGTCACGAGCGTTGCTTGCGGCCTCAGCACGTCATTCAATATCACGATGCGGCAAAACCGCTGCAATGCCACGCTCGGCGGAACTGCTTTCCTCATCATCGGTACCACCCTCGCGCACTTCAATCACTCCATCGATTCTTCAAACCTGGTCAACGGTCTGCCTGTGCTCTATGTCATCGGCAACTCAAGCTTTGTCGTGCCTTCAGGTTTCGGCTATGTGGGCGTCATCATGGGAACGAATATCACCGCACAGCACTTGAACACCTCGATCACTTTCGCTTTTATTAACAATTCAGTCATTAGGAACGTGACCACGCATTTCGGCGAGTTCGTACTCACTGCCGCGCACAACAACACGATTACGAACAGCAGTTCTTTTGCTCTCGTTCCCCTTAGGATGACCTTGTCGAACAACAACACTTTCATTGATGTCAACGTGTCAGCCATCAGCGGTTCAGCAGCATCAATCACAACCAGCATCGATACCATCCTCCTCAACACCCGCGCGGGAAGCAACGCCAGCTCAGGCATTATCCTTTCAAGTTCGAACAACACCCGCATCAACAACAGCGAATTCTCCAGCAACATCGGTCAGGCGATTCGATTCGCAGGAACAAGCCAGAACAACACCTTCCTCAACACGCTCCTGCGCGCCAACCTCACCTGGGTGCTGACTGCGGCTGCGACAACGCTTAACAACATGACCAATACGACCTTTGAAGCACTCAACGGCAGCATCCGCATCGTTCCCACCGTGACCGTCCCCGCGAACATCAGCGTCAACGGAACCAACCTCAACATATCCTCCAACCGCGCGTTCCTCAACAGTTCAGTCTTAGGATTCCTGAACACGAGCGCGCAGATCACGCTGCGAGGTCTTACGTTCACTGATCCCAAGCCCCAAGTGGACTTCAATGATGCGGGTATCTTCGTGGACTGCACGACGCCGCAATGCACTGAAGTGAGCTTCAGCGGCGGTGTCTTCGTGTTCGATGTCACTGGCTTTACGACATATGGTTCGAATGAGTCCTTTGTTCTGATTCCTGGCGCTGGTGGCGGCAGCGGAGGCGCAGGAAGCGGCAGTGCAGGCGTCTCGCAAGCCAAACGCGCGACCGAGCCAACCGTCGAGCTCCCCTTGCCTGAAGTGCCGCCCGAGGTCCCTCCTGAAGTCATCCCTCCTGAACCGCCAACGGTCGAACCGCAACAAGAACAAGCTCCGCCTGAAACACCGTCAGAGCCAGAGCTCCCGCCCGAAGCGCCGCTCGACCTTCCCAACCTCTTCGAATACCTCTTTTATGGCCTTGCCCTGATTTCCCTGTTCAGCCTCAGCATCTATCTGTTCACCCAGTACTACGGGAAATAATCCATCGCAGAGTGGCACTCAAGCCGTATTCCCTTATTAGTATGATCCGGTTCTGTATATTCCAGGCAAATAATGTTTATATATGGATGCGTATTGCTAGTGGATGCGTTCGACGAGAACCACAATAGGTAGTGGATTTCGTCCCACTCCACGGTAACAGCAACAAAAAAGGCAGCGGCGACGGCGGTCGCCTGGTCTTTTTCGCAAAAGCAAAAAAAGGTGAGCGACGATGAGCAACGAGGACTTGATTTCGACACTTTCTGAGAACTTCAATGGCCGTGGCGTCACGATCAAGCGCCGCTATTCCACGCCAGGCAAAAATCCCTTGGACGAACTCGACTACGAGAAGCGTTCGTGCGTCATCGCAGAACCTGACGGCAAGGTCGTCTTCAAGCTCGAGAACATCGAGGTCCCCAAATCCTGGACCCAGCTCGCCACCGACATCATCGTCTCCAAGTATTGCCGCAAGGCAGGCGTGCCGGGCACAGGCCACGAGATCAGCGCCAAGCAGGTCGTGTACCGCATCGCGCACTCCATCGCCGTCGCAGGACAAGCGATGGGCTATTTCCGTTCTGAAGAAGACGCCGCTGCCTTTGACGCTGAACTCACGCACCACCTGATCACGCAGAAAGGCGCGTTCAACTCGCCCGTCTGGTTCAACTGCGGGCTCTATCATCAATACGGCATCCCGGGCACAGGCGGCAACTGGTGCTGGGACTTTGACACCAAAGCAGTCACTCAGACGAACACTGCATACATGCGCCCCCAATGCTCTGCCTGCTTCATCCAGTCCATCAATGACGACCTGGGATCGATCTTCGACCTGGTCAAGTCTGAAGCACGGCTGTTCAAGTACGGTTCAGGAACAGGCACGAACTTCGCGCCCTTGAGGAGCAAGTATGAGAAGCTCTCGGGCGGCGGCACGAGCTCAGGATTGATGACGTTCCTGGAAGTCTTTGACCGCGCTGCAGGCTCATTGAAATCCGGCGGCACCACGCGCAGGGCAGCCAAGATGGTCTGCCTCGACATGGACCACCCGGAGATCGTCGACTTCATCAACTGGAAAGTCAACGAGGAAAAGAAAGTCAAGGCACTTGTGGCAGCCGGCTACCCGTCAGACTTCAACGGTGAAGCCTACCACACGGTCGCAGGCCAGAACTCCAACAACTCAGTCCGCATCCCTGACGAATTCATGCAGGCATACCTGTCTGGCGGCAAGTGGAAGACCCGGCTCAGGATGACGGGCGACGTGCACAAGGAATACGACGCCCGCGACCTGATGCACCAGATCGCATACGCCGCCTGGGCGTGCGCAGACCCAGGAGTCCAGTTCGATACCATCATCAATGACTGGCACACGTCAGCGAACACTGACCGCATCTACGCGAGCAACCCGTGCTCTGAATACATGTTCCTGAACGACACGGCCTGCAACCTCGCCAGCATCAACCTGATGAAATTCCTCAACCAGGACGGAAGCTTTGACATCGAGGGATTCAGGCACGCGTGCAGGGTTTTCAGCATCGCCCAAGAGATCCTGGTCGATTTCTCCAGCTATCCGACCAAGACCATCGGGCAGAACAGCCACGATTACCGGCCATTGGGCCTCGGCTATGCCAACCTCGGCACCCTGCTGATGGTCTCGAGCGTCCCGTACGACAGCGACAAGGCCCGCGCCATCTCAGGAGCGATCACGGCCATCATGTGCGGCCACGCATACAAGGTCAGCGCAGAAGTCGCCGCAGCCATCGGCGCGTGCGCAGGCTATCCCAAGAACCGCGAGCCATTCCTCAAGGTGATGAACAAGCACCGCGACGCAGCATACAAGATCGACGTGCGCCACTGCCCGGCAGACCTGCTCAAGGCGGCGCGCGAGGACTGGGACGATGCGGTCGAGCTCGGCGAGAAGTACGGCTACCGCAACGCCCAAGTCACTGTGCTCGCGCCCACCGGCACGATCGGCCTGCTGATGGACTGCGACACCACCGGCGTCGAGCCGGACTTCTCCCTCGTCAAGTGGAAGAAGCTCGCCGGCGGCGGCTACTTCAAGATCATCAACACGAGCGTGACCAAGGCATTGCAGCGCCTCGGTTACGCTGAGGACGAGGTCGAGGACATCATCGCGTACATGCTCGGCCACGGCACGCTCGAGAACGCGCCGCACGTGAACCCGAACGCCCTCAAAACGCTCGGCTTCACCGAGCAGGAAGTCAAGGAAGCCCAGGACTATGTGCAACGCATGAAATCACTTGACGAATGGACGCCGCACATCAATCCCCAGGCGTTGAAGCAGAAAGGCATCACTGCCGCGCAGATCAACGAGGCGACCGTCTTCGTCGGCGGCGCGCAGACGGTCGAAGGAGCGCCGCACCTCAAGGACGAGCACCTCGCGGTGTTCGATTGCGCGAACAAATGCGGCAACGGCAAGCGCTTCATCGACCCCATGGGCCACGTCAAGATGATGGCCGCGGTCCAGCCATTCCTCTCCGGCTCATTATCCAAGACCGTCAACCTGCCTGCAGAGACCACGGTCGAAGACATCGAGAAGATCTATGTCGAAGGCTGGAAACTCGGCCTCAAGGCAGTCGCGGTCTACCGCGACGGCTGCAAGCTCTCGCAACCCCTGAGCTCAGGCACCAAGGTCGAGAAGGAAGAGCAGGTTATGGAAACGATCAAGACCCTGCCTGCCAAGCGCACCGGCCGCGTCATCGACACGCTCGTCGGCGGCCAACGCGTCATCCTCCGCACAGGCGAATTCCAGGACGGCTCGCTCGGCGAGGTCAGCGTGGACATGCACAAGGAAGGAGCGACGCTCAGGTCCTTGATGAACTGCATCGCGCAGGCAGTCACGATCGGCCTGCAGCATGGCGTTCCCCTGGAGAAGTTCGTGGACGCGTTCACGTTCACGCGCTTCGAGCCCAATGGCATGACGACCCACCCGAACATCAAGACCAGCACGAGCATCGTGGACTTCGTCTTCCGCGTCCTCGGCCTCGAATACCTGGGACGCACGGATTTCGCGCACGTCAAGCCCGCGGAGCAGTCCAAGGCTTCAACCGTTGTCGCACCCGCGTCCAGCGCATCAGCTGCGCCCAAACCGGTCAAGAGCGCGGTCGAGGCCCACCTCGGCACGATGATGGGCGATGCGCCTGCCTGCAACCAGTGCGGCCACATCACGGTCAGGAATGCTTCCTGCTATCGTTGCCTCAATTGCGGCAACTCGATGGGTTGCTCGTAAGCAACGCATCTGGTGGTTGAACGTGAAATGCCCCTATTGCCAGCACATTGACACGCGCGTCCTGGACAGCAGGCTCACCAGCACCGAGGACTCCATCCGGCGCAGGAGAAGTTGTCCAGAATGTGACAAGCGCTTCACCACGTACGAGCGCATGGAATTGCTCGATCTCTCGGTCGTGAAGAAGGACGGCCGCCGCGAGCCGTTCGACCGCCAGAAGCTCCTCAAGGGCATCGTCCGCGCATGCGAAAAGCGGCCGGTGACGATGGAACGCATCCAGCAGCTCGTCGACGAGATCGAGCTCGCGCTCCGCCAGCACGACCAGACCGAAATCCCCAGCAGGAAGGTCGGCGAACTCGTCGTGACCAAGCTCAAGAATGTCGACGAGGTCGCCTATGTCCGTTTCGCATCCGTCTACCGCCGTTTCACCGACGCAAGCCAGTTCACTGAAGAAGTCGCAAAGCTTAAAAGCACGGCAATCCCCAAGAACCCGGGGAGAGCCAAGAAGGCTGTGGCTTCAGCGCTGGTATGAATGCACTTCTGAAAATCACCAAGCGGGACGGACGGGTCGTCGATTTCAACCAGGAGAAGATCACGACCGCCATCTTCAAGGCGGCCCAGGCCGTCGGCAACCCGAACATGCTTCTCGCCAAGACCTTGTCAGACAAGGTCGTCCAATTGCTGGCACAGCGCTTCACCGCCAAGGCGCCTGCGGTCGAAGAGATCCAGGACGTGGTCGAGGAAGTCCTCATCTCCAGCGGCGATGCCAAGATCGGCAAGGCATACATCCTCTACCGCCAGAAGCGCACCGAGCTCAGGCACCTCAAGAAAGCGATCCTGCAAGGCAAGACTGACGAGGACACGGACGTGTCGCTCAACGCGCTGAAAGTGTTGGAAAAGCGCTTCTTGAAAAAAGATGCTGATGGCAAGCTGCTCGAGACGCCTTCGCAATTATTCAAGCGCGTCGCAGCCAATGTCGCGCAGGCAGACGCGTTCTATGGTTGCGACGTCCAGGCGACGACCGAGCGCTTCTACGACCGCATGCGCAAGCTCGAATTCCTGCCGAACACGCCCACCCTGCTGAACGCAGGGACGCCTGTCCAGCAGCTCGTCGCGTCCTTCGTGCTGCCGGTCGATGACTCGACCGAAAGCATCTTTGACGCGCTCAAGCACGCAGCCCTCATCCACAAGACCGGCGGCGGCACCGGCTTCTCGTTCTCACGCATCAGGCCCAAGCACGACTTCGTCACGCCCGGCAGCGGACAGTCCAATGGCCCGATCGCGTTCATGCGGCTCTTCGACGCCGCGACCGGCGTGATGAAAGAAGGCGGCGTGCAGCGCGGCGCCAACATGGGCATCCTGCGCATCGACCACCCTGACGTGCTCGAATTCATCAATGTCAAGGCAGACGGCAAGAGTTTCACGAACTTCAACCTCTCGGTCGGCGTCACCGACACGTTCATGGAAGCGGTCATCAACGACCGCGAATACCAGCTCGTCAATCCCCGCACGAAGCAAGCCGTGACCACGCTCTCGGCACGAGGCGTCTTTGACAACATCATCGCACTCGCCTGGCAGCGCGGCGATCCCGGCATGGTGTTCCTCGACCGCCTGAACCAGCACAACGCGTGCCCGAACCTCGGCGAGATCGAGGCGACCGACTCGTGCGGCGACCAGCCATTGCTTCCGTACGAATCAGCGCCGCTCGGCGCCATCAACCTGCTCACGTGCGTCATCCCGAACGGCCTGGACTGGAACAAGCTCCGCGACCTCGTGCACGACGCAGTCCACTTCCTCGACAATGTCATCGACATCAACAAGTATCCCCTCCCGGAGATCGAGCGCGCCAGCAAGGGCACGCGCAAGATCGGCCTGGGCGTTATGGGATTCGCCGATGTCCTCTACTACCTCGGCATCCCGTACAACAGCGAAGACGCGCTCGCCTGGGCAGAGCGCATCATGCAATGCGTCAAGGAAGAGGCCCTGGCCAAGAGCATCGACCTTGCCGAGCAGCGCGGCACGTTCCCGCTCTGGCAAGGCAGCGTCTTCGAGCAGCGCAACCTGCCCCTGCGCAACGCAGGGCTTCTCACCATCGCGCCCACGGGGACGGTGAGCATGATCGCTGACGTCTCGCCCAGCCTTGAACCGAACTTCGCCATCACCTACATCAAGAACGTGATGGGCGACACCGACCTCGTGTACGTGAACAAGATATTCTCCAAGGCCGCAAAGAAGCACGGCTTCTATTCTGACCAACTGATGCGCGACACCGCAGACCAAGGCATCCAGCACATCCCGGAGATCCCTGAGGACGTCAAGCGCGTCTTCGTGACCGCCCAGGACATCGCGCCTGAATGGCACATCCGCATGCAGGCGGCATTCCAGAAGTATACAGACAACGCCATCTCGAAGACCATCAATTTCCCTGCCGATGCCAGCCTGCAGGATGTGGCGCAAGGGTTCCTGCTCGCGTACAAGCTCGGCTGCAAGGGCCTGACCGTGTACCGCGACCGCAGCCTCGACCAGCAGGTCATCCAGTTCACGCAACGCAAGCACACGCAGAAGAGCAACGAGCCGCAGCTCCATCCGTTCATGCGCTGCGCAGAATGCGGCGCAGCAGTCCAGCCCGGACAGGCAAAGGCGAACTGCCAGGTCTGCGGGACGGCGTTATTGCAATGAAAATCTACACCAAGACCGGCGATGAGGGAAAGACCGGCTTTGTCGGAGGAGAGCGCGTCTCCAAGAACGACCTCCGCATCGAAGCCACGGGCACGCTCGACGAACTCAACAGCATCCTCGGCGTGGCGCTCAGCTTTGTCACCGATGAGAAACTGCGCTTCATCATCGAGAAGGCCCAGCACGACCTCTTCACGCTCGGCGCAGAGCTCTCCTGGTTCACGAGCAAGGCAGGCGCGAGCAACCGCAAGCTCCCGCTCACGTCTGCCGAACAAGTCGTCGAACTCGAGCACCACATCGACGACCTCGAGAGCGCGCTCGTACCGCAGCTATCATTCATCCTGCCGAATGGCACGCAGGCCAGCACCTTCCTGCACCTCGCCCGGACGGTCTGCCGCAGGGCCGAGCGTTTGATCGTCACGCTGACGCAGCAGTATCCCTTGAATCCGGAGATACTGAAGTACGTGAACCGGCTCTCTGACCTGTTGTTCATGATGGCACGCTACGCGAACAAGGAATTCGCGGTCAAGGAACAGCAGCCCATCTACAAATATTTCAAGGGGTAAACTATATATAGTGCAAGCGCACGAAAGCCGCAGGGGGCATATGGCAGAAACAACCGGTCAGAAGGAAATCGCGATCACGTACGAGACCCTCTACGAATTGCTGCGGCGCGAAAAATCCCGCGAAGAGCTCCAGACCCTGGACAACGGATTCCTCATCGACGTCCTCGCCTACCTGCGCGAGAAGCAGCGCATCCTCGATGAGGCAGAGAAGAAGCAGGACATGTTCTCCCTTGATGAACGCGAGAAGACCCAACTGCAATTGGTGAACATCCGCAAGATCGTGCGCGAACTCTACGAACGCCGCGAGAAGAAGATCGTCGAGATGGCGCTGAACAAGAGCCGCACCAAGAGCAACCTCATCGACACCGCCACCCTGCATGTCCACGAACGCTACCTCTTCGACAGCATCGTCTCGGTGCTCGACAACTTCCGCGCCAGCATCCTGCACACCATTCTCAGCCTGCACGAGCCCTCACTGAGCATGGACGCGCCCAAAGCAGTCCCTGAACAGACAGTCGTGCAGCCCTTGCCCGCAACGCCTCCCTTGCCTCCTGCGGCGTTCAAGCGCATCAAATTCACCCAGCCGGTCGAGCAGTTCGTGGGCAAGGAACTCGAACTCTACGGCCCCTTCCAGCCTGAGCAGAAGGAACAACTGCCTGCCGACATCGCAGACATCCTCATCGCGCAAGGAAGCGCCGTGGAAGTGAGTCCTGAGTAGGACCACACCGTAACCTTTATAAACAAACCGACGGTGCATACGTCTATTCTTTTGGGGTCATCCTATGAAGCTACCAAAGTCCAGGAACAAGTATTGCCCGACGTGCAAAAAACACACAGAGCACAAGGTGACGAACGCGAAAGGCAAGACTCCGTTCAGCGCCCACCCGCTTGCCGCAGGCAACAAGAGCCTGCGCGCCAAATGGCGCGGACGGCTCGGCTTCGGCAACAACGGCAAGTATTCCAAGCCGGCCATCAGCAAGTGGAAGATGGCAGGCAAGAAGACGAGCAAGAAGACTGATTTCCGCTACGAATGCGGCTCGTGCAAGAAGATGCACACGCAAACCATGGGCATCCGTTCCCGCAAAGTGGAGTTTGTCTGATGAAACAGAAGAAAGCGCTCAAGGAAACCACATCCAAGTTCATCAAGATACGCTGCTCGAAATGCAAGAACGAACAGATCATGTTCGGCAGGGCATCGACCATCGTCAACTGCCTCGTCTGCAGCAAGGTGCTCGCAGAGCCAAGCGGCGGCAAGAGCCGCGTCAAGGCGCGGGTTCTTGAAGTCCTCGAATGACTCATTACTTGTTCGCATCCATCCCTGAGGAATACGTACCAAAAATGAGTATGGGGATGCAGCTGACCATCACCCTGACGCCCCAAGAAGTGGGCGTGACCAGGCGTGAACTCTCCCAGAATGCGAATGGGTCGCTTGACGCCAAACTCAAGGATGTCCAGCTCAAGGCATATGGCCAGAAGAACCATGATACTGTCTTCCTCGGCGAATACCGTACTGCCGAGATTCGCGGGAGCGAAATCCACGCATCCTACGAGATCATAAAAATCTACAACGCACGGAACAAAAAACGCTGATGCTGCTCAAGAAAACCGGAATGCCGCAGGAAGAGGAACTTGTTCTCTGCACGATCACGTCAGTCCAATACAGCTCGGTCTTCTGCGCGCTCGACGAATACGGCAAGACCGGCATGATCCACATCAGCGAAGTCGCGCCTGGACGCATCAGGAACATCCGCGACTTCGTGCGCGAAGGCAAGAAAGTCGTCTGCAAGGTCCTGCGCATCAATCCTGAGAAAGGCCATATCGACCTCTCGCTCAGGCGCGTCAACGAGAACCAGAAGCGCCAGAAGCTCAACCAAATCAAGCAGGAACAGCTCGCGGAAAAGATTATCGAGCACGCGGCAAAACAGCACCTGAAGAAACCAGAAGATATCTACGCCGCGCTCGCCAAGGAACTCATCCCTAAATACGGCGGCATCTTCCCTGCATTCGAGGAAGTCGCGCAGGACACGCTCGACCTCAGCAAGATCGTGGACAAGAAGATCGCCGCAGACATCGCGACCGCGATCAAGCAACGCATCACGCCGAGCGAAGTCACGATCGACGGCGACCTCCAGCTCCTCAGCTATGCGCCCAATGGCATCGAACTCGTCAAGGAAGCCCTGCACCATGCGCAGGACACCGTGGGCAAGCCCGTGATCCGCTACAAGGGCGCAGGAACATATCACGTCTCGGTCACGGCCGACGATTACAAGAGCGCCGAGAAACTGCTCAAGACCGCGGTCGACGCAGCGCTGGAAAGCGCAAAGGCGCACAAGATGTACGCAGAATTCGCGCGCGCGGAGCGCGACTGATGGACATCCAGTATTGCACTGCCTGCAAGAAGCACACGCTCAAGACGGTGTGCGATTGCACCCTGGCGACCATCCCGGTTTTCCCTGCGAGATATTCTCCCCAAGACAAGTATGCTGCCTATCGCCGCAAGGCAAAAGAAGCCGAACGCAAGGCAGCAGGGGTGTTGTGAATGAGCACGTGGAAACTCGAATACACCGGTAAAACGCCCAGCCTGCGGAATCCCATCCTGATCGAAGGCCTGCCCGGCATCGGCAATGTCGGCAAGATCGCGCTCGATTTCATCATCGACGAGCTCGGCGCCAAGAAGATCGCAGAATTCCAATCCTATGCGTTCCCGCATTCGGTCTTCGTCAACGAGGACAACCTCGTTGAGCTTCCGTCCATTGAAGTGTACGCGAAGCAGTCCAAGAACGGCAATGACTTATTGCTGCTCGCAGGAGACGTGCAGCCCCTGGACGAGCAGTCCTGCTACCAGTTCTCTGACGTCGTGCTCGACATGGCGCAGGCATTTGATTGCAGCGAAATCGTCACGCTCGGCGGCATCGCGCTCAAGCAGCTGCCGAACAAGCCAAAAGTCTTTGTCACGGGAAACCACAAGGACATCGTCAAGGACTACCAGCGCGAGACCAAGATCAGCAACAAGCTCTACGGCGTTGTCGGTCCGATTGTCGGCGTCTCCGGAGTCCTGCTCGGCCTCGCGGCAAAACGGCGCATCAAGGCAGTGTCCTTGCTCGCAGAAACATACGGTCACCCGATGTACTTGGGCATCGCCGGCGCGCGAGAGATCCTCAAGGTCCTCAATACCAAGCTGCATCTCAAGATGAAGATGAAGCAGCTCGAGACAGAGATGACTGCGCTCGAGCAAGAGCTCGCCCAGCGGCCGGAATTCGCGCCCAACTATGCCCACCGCTCGCTCGCCAAACTCCGCAAGGGCAAGGACACGAATTATATCGGATGAATAGCGGATAAGTTTAAATACTCATTCTCCTGTTTTCCGTCAATAAAAAGAGGCATGATGAGCACGATTAAACGCATCACTGCGCGGGAGATTCTCGATTCACGCGGCACTCCCACGGTCGAAGTCGTGGCCAGTTCTGCGAAGCATTCTGCGCGTGCGAGCGTTCCCTCAGGCGCGAGCACCGGCGTGCACGAAGCTTGGGAATTGCGCGATGGCGGCAAGCGCTATTTCGGAAAAGGCGTCCAACAGGCGGTCAAGAACGTCTCGATCATCGCAAAGAAACTCACCGGCAAGAATCCGGCCGCGCAAGAAGCCATCGATGAACTCCTGCTGAAACTCGATGGGACACCCAACAAGTCAAAACTCGGCGCGAACGCCATCCTCGCGGTCAGTCTCGCGTGCTGCCGATTGGCAGCACTTGAGCAAGACATTCCCCTCTATCACCACATCGGCAACCTGTTTGGCAACAAGAAATTCGTGCTGCCTGTCCCTGCCTTCAATGTCATCAATGGCGGCAAGCACGCAGGCAATCGGCTCGACATCCAGGAATACATGCTGCTGCCGGTCGGAGCCAAATCCTTTGCCGAAGCCCTGCAGATCGGCGCAGAAGTGTATCACGAGCTCAAGCGATTGCTCGAGAAGCAATTCGGCAAGACTGCGACCAATGTCGGCGACGAAGGCGGCTTTGCCCCGCCCTTGACATGCATCGAAGAACCCTTGGATGTCCTCGCTGATGCGGTCCAGAACCTCGGCTATTGGAAGAAAGTCGCGTTCGGCATCGATGCCGCAGCCAGCACGTTCCATCGCGGACAAAAATATCATGTCGAAGGCGAAGAGCTCACCAGCGCAGACCTGATGGAGAAATACATCGAGCTCGCAGGAGCATACCCGCTCGTGTCCATCGAAGACCCGTTCCACGAAGACGACTTCGAGGGCTTCGCCAAGCTCACGCGCCAGATCGGCAAGCGCGTCCAGATCGTGGGCGATGACCTGCTCTGCACCAATCCCGAGCGCATCAGGAACGCGCTCGTGCACAACAGCTGCAGCGCGCTCCTCCTGAAAGTCAACCAGATCGGCACGCTCAGCCAGGCATTTGACGCGGCACGCCTCGCCCTTGGCAACGATTGGAACGTCATGGTCAGCCATCGCTCAGGCGAGACCACGGACTGCTTCATCGCAGACCTCGCGGTCGGCCTCGGCAATGGCCAGATCAAGGCAGGAGCGCCCTGCCGCGGAGAACGCCTCGCCAAATACAACCAATTGCTCAGGATCGAAGAAGAGCTCGGCAAGAAAGCAGCATATGCCGGACGGGTGATACCATGAGCGAAGCGAATGGTGTCCGCCAAGGAGCCAAGCGAGTTGGCGGCACCATGAAGATGATTGTTGTCGGCGGAACAAACTCCCATCAGCTCGCGAAGAGCGTCGCCAAACGCATCAAGGCGCCCTATTCCGAGCTCTTCGTGGACCATTTCCCTGACGGCGAGCTCCGCGTGCGCTTCACCGACGATGTCGCGGGCAAGCACGTCATCATCATCAACTCATTGATGCCGCAGCCGAACGAGAACCTGATGGAACTCACGTTCGCCATCCACACGGCAAAAGACCTGGGCGCGAAAAAGGTCACGGCAGCCGCGCCCTATCTTGCATATATGCGGCAAGACAAGCGCTTCCATCCTGGCGAATGCGTCTCTGCACACGTGATGGCCAAGCTGCTGAGCGCCGCAGACCATGTCATCGCCATCGACCCGCACTTGCACCGCATCAAGCGCTTAGCAGACATCTTCACGACCAAGGCGACGAGCCTGACCGCAGACCCGGTCTTCGCTGACTACATCCACAAGACGCACCCGAAGGCAATCATCATCGGCCCGGACGGCGAGTCCTCGCAATGGGCAAAGGCAATCGCTGACCGCATCGGCCAGGAATCGATGATCCTCAGCAAGAAGCGCTACACGGCGACCAAGATCCGCACCATTGTGCATGGCGATCCCGCCCGGTTCAAGAATCGTGATGTCGTCATCGTCGATGACATCATCAGCACCGGCAACACGATGATCGAGCCCATCAAGCAGATCAAGAAGTTCGGCGCGAAGAAGATCACTTGCATCTGCGTGCACGGCGTTTTCACCCTTGACGCATTCAAACGCCTCCGCAAGCTCGGTGCCGAGGTCATCTCCACGAATACCATCCAGAATCCTGTCGCCAAGATCGATGTCGCACCGCTGATCGCGGACACCTTATGAGACCGGTCTGCCTCATCGTATTGGACGGTTGGGGGATCGCGCCGCCTGGACCAGGGAACGCGATCACGCTCGCACAACCGCGGCATATCGATACGCTCTGGCAGGACCATCCGCACACGATGCTCGAGGCGGCAGGAACCGCAGTCGGCCTGCTGCCAGGATTCATCGGCAATTCTGAAGTCGGACACCTCCATCTCGGCGCAGGCAGGCTGGTCACGCAAGACCTCACCCGCATCTCTGGCGCGATCAAGAATGGTTCTTTCTCAAAAAACAAAACCCTCATCAATGCGATGAAGCGCAAGACCGTGCACCTGCTCGGCCTCATCAGTGATGGCGGCGTCCACAGCCACATCGACCACGTGCTCGCGCTCATCCAGCTGGCGTACAAGCGTAAGGTCAAGCAGGTCTATGTGCACGCAATCACCGACGGCCGCGACGTGCCGCCGCAGAGCGCGATGCCGTTCCTGCGGAAAATCGAGAAGGCGCTCGAGCAATGCAACAAAGACTGGAGGATCGCGACCGTGATGGGCCGCTATTATGCGATGGACCGCGACAACCGCTGGAACCGCGAGCACAAAGCGTATGACGCGATGGTCAACGGCAGCGGGCACAAGCATCCCAGCATCGACACTGCAGTGAACGAGGCGTACGCGCGCGGCGAGACCGACGAATTCATCGCGCCCACGATCGTCGACCCTGCAGGGACGGTCAAGCCTGGCGACAGCATCATCTTCTTCAACTTCCGCTCTGACCGCGCACGAGAGCTCACCCGGGCATTCGTGCAAGGCAGGTTCAACAAGTTCAAGCGCAAGAAACTCATCAATCTCGCGTTCACGTGCCTCACGCAATACGATCCTGCGATCAAGGCACCAGTCGCGTTCCCGGCAGAACACATCGCGAACACGCTCGGCGAAGTCCTCTCCAAGCAGAAGCTCAAGCAGTTCAGGCTCGCAGAGACTGAGAAATGGGCGCACGTCACGTACTTCTTCAACGGGCTCAGCGGAACCATCTTCAAGAACGAAGACCGCCTGCTCATCCCGAGCCCGAAAGTCACGGCGTATGACAAGAAACCAGAGATGAGCGCGCTTGCCATCACCAAGAAAGCCATCGACGTCCTCACGCGCAAGAAATATGCCTTCACGCTCATCAATTTCGCGAACGCAGACATGATCGGCCACACCGGCAAGATCGACGCAACCATCAAGGCAGTCAAGATCGTGGACGAATGCGTCGCCTACATCGTGGCGACAGCGCAACGGCTCGGTGTGGACGTCATCATCACCGCAGACCACGGCAATGCAGAGCAGAAACGCTATCCTGACGGTTCGGTCTGCACGGCGCACACCACGAACAAGGTGCCATTCATCCTCATCACCTCAGCACATCGCCGGATCAGGAATATCAAGAAACCTGCCTTGTATCACGTGGCGCCGACAGTCTTGCAGCTGATGGGCTTGCCTCGGCCGAGGGAGATGGTTCCTGGGCTGCTGCGCTGATCTGATCAAGGACATTCTCAAGCGTATAGTGTTTGCAGACCACGTCATAGAATGGTTTGAGGATGCCGCATGCTTTCTCATCGCTCCGTTGCTGGGCGCTCTGATAGACCGCACGCACGATGCGCTCGCCAGTGCACTCATACAGACGCATGGACGGCTTGATGTCAAACAGCGTGATGGCGGCTGACTCCAGCATCCAGAGCTCGTGACCGACCAAGATGCCGGCCAAATCCTTGCGCACCTGCGCATACATCGATACCAGATTCACTGTTCCGTCATTGATGATGGACGTGCTCACACGCGCTCCAAGGCCTTGGTGTGCGCTTCCACATACCGGTCAGCGAACAATCTCCAATCTGCCGTGGCTGCGACGCGCTGCGCCATGATCTTGTTCTCCACGCGCTCGTGCATCGTGAAATGCGCATATTGCTCCATCATATCTGCGAGGTCCTTCACGATCTGGTCATCGCTGCGGCCGAAGCGCTTGAGCACGAAAATGCCAGGATACTTGCCTTGCTTGCATTCATTGCACAGATACCTACCAAAACCCGCCAAGTCAGTCGTGACTGAGCTCACGCCCAATGCCGCTGCTTCGAGAGGAGTGTAGCCCCAGGGCTCGTAATACGACGGGAACACGCCCAGGTGGCAGCCCTGCATTGATTCATAATAGCTCGTGTCCAACAAGCCATCAGCGCCGCTGAGATAAATGGGATAGAACACAACCTTCACCTTGTCATCAGGAGCATTATCCAGGCCAGCCGCGCGCAAGGAGCGCATGATTGCGTCCTTGCCCTCCTCATACAATTCGTGCGTGCTCACTGCCGGCGCTCCCTTGCGGCCCAGGAACCTCCTGAGCTTGGGCTTGATGTCCTGCACGAACTCAGGATCGAGCAAGGACTCGTTCGTGATCGGCTTCTGGCCTGCGAGCAAGTGCAAGAGCTTGATCTTGAGCTCATCGTGGATGTCATCAACAGAATCACGGATGTCATTGTAGAGCGTCTTGCTCTCGAGCAATTGCGGCCTGATCGCGCGGATGTTGCCCGGCACCCAGATGAATGCCACGATTGTCTTGCTGTCTGGCTGCTTCTTCAGGCGTTCATTCAATTCTGCCAGTGCCTTGATGTAGACATCGATGCCCTTGTCGCGGAACTCATACCTGCCTGCGAGGAAGTACAGCAGCGTGTTCTCCAAGTCAATTTGATAGTGCGGGAAGAAATAATACAAGAGGAATTCCTTGATGCGCGACCGGAACAGCTTGTGCTTCACCGACGCTTCCTCGAACGTCGGGAATTTCGCCAGGTCAAGGCCGTTGTACAGGAGCACGTCAGGCTTGCGGTCTAGGAAACGTTCTGCCTCGAGGCCGGTGACCTCGCTCACGGTCGTGAACACGTGCGCGTGCTTGGCGCACGCCTTCTCCAATAAGTGCTTCGCCCACGTCCCTGACCCGCGCTTGCGCGCTTCCTCATCGCCGTTCAGCCGGTCAAGCATCTGGTAGATGTTCACGTCAGCGCTCGACAATGCCCTGCCGATCGTGGTCGCGTGCGTCGTGAACACCGTGCCCACCGGCACCTTGTTCGTGCGCAGATACAACAACCCGGCTCCTGCGAGCCATTCGTGGAATTGCGCGACCAGGCCTTCCTTCCAGACGTGCTGCATCTCCTCGATGACCCTGCCGGCAGCCCACGCCCAGACGACCGGTTCATCAAAATCAAAGAAGTCAGTGTTCAGCGTGTCGATGCCGTATGCTTCCCAGAGTTTTGCCTTGATGGCATTCTTGTTCTTCACCAAGCCCGCGAAATCAATGAGCAGCACGCGCGGATTGCCTTTCACGAGCCACGTGCCGGTGTGGACGTCGATGCCTTCCTTCTTGAGGTCAGCGAAGCATTCCTTGCATTCTTCAGGCGGCACTGATTCCTCAAACGTGCCCATCAGCTTCGCAGGAAAGTACGGCCCGACCAGGAAATAGCCGTCGCCGTACCGCTTGATCATCTCTGCTGCCTTGGACGCGACGACCGTATAGATGCCGCCTACCTTGTTGCAGACTTCCCAAGAAACCTCGCATACGACCTTGGCAGGCATTGTTCACGACGCACAAAACAGCGTATATAAGAGTTTCATACTACTCAAGAATAAGAAAAATGAAGAAAAAACAGGTTTATTCGTAGTACGGAACCCGTTCGTTCGGGTTCAAGCAGCACCAGCCTTCTGTCGTGTCCTGCCAGTTCTTGCCCGGCTCGCCATAGAATGCGCGGTGGCGCTGTACTTCAGTCACGCGGACTCCTGGTCTGCACTGCGTCGCGAACTCAGGGCTCTGGATCGGGTTCTGCGAGAAGTACTCGTTCGACAAGCACTCGCCGCGCTGCTGCGCGTTGTATGCGCTCTCGCCTGCATCCTGGAAGCCCGGCCCGGTGTCTCCGCCAACGACGTGGCCTGGATACACTTTCGCATAACTCGGCTGGACAAACTTGCCGACAGCACCGCTGAACAGCAAGACCAGTCCGACGACTGCGATGATCGCGACAACACCAAGAATCGCTAATGCAACTCCTTTGCCTTCTTCTGCCATATAATCACCTCTTTCTGTGTTTTTGAACACTACCAGTATATAAACATTATTATGTTGCGACCTGTGAATAACCGGTGTATTTCTCGCTTTGATACGTTCCCTGGAACCTGCCGCCGATGAGGGCACAACGGCCTTTGGATGATTCAACGCATTCCTTCTGCGCTGCCACAGGACAACGTGCAGTGCATTCATCGATCACGCCATAATCGCAATCCCGCTTCTTGAGGTATTTGAGCTCGAAGCCTGCGGGCAGGAAACACCGGGTCAGCTTCGTGTACTGCAAGCCGCATTCCACGGCGATGTGGTCAGTGCAATGGACAAAATTCGGGCCGGTATTCGCCCGCTGGCACTCACCGACGCCCTTCTGATAGCACAACGGGTCTGACGCGTCGACCTTGACGAGCATGACGTCCTCAGGTTCCTGGTGCGCCCATTGCATCGGAACGCCTAAATAATTGCCGATGAGCGGAGAATCAGTGAGCTTGAGCTGCGTCGCAGTCATCGCGACCAGGCCGACGATGAGCAGCACCGTGGTCATGCAGAACGCCGTGAGCGCCGTTTCGGTTTTCAAGCTTCCTCGTTACTCCTTCAGTCTCGCAAGTATATAAACATTAAGAAAAGAAAAAAGAAGAGAAACCGCATTAACCCATCGGGTCAAAGCTGTCGAACGGGCAGCACAGGCCTGCGTTGTCATACGCATTCACGCATGCCTCTGTGTTATCGCCCAACGCCATGATGTTGCGCGAACCATAATAGTGCAACCCGCGCGGGCAATTCTTCGTGGTCAAACTCGGGACGCGCTCAACTGAACGCGGACCACCGATTTCCACGACATCCTGGAATTCAGGCGTGTAACGGACACCCTTCACGACCCTGTTCAGCGTGTACGGCAATTCGATGCCGTGCTGGCCGCCGCCATAGAGCTTGTCATCGCCATACAAGTACGGGTCAGTGACTTTTCCTGTCATACGACCGGAGAACAGCAAGACCAGTCCGACGACTGCGATCAAGGCGACGATGCCGAAAATCGCTAATGCAACACCTCGTCCTTCACTCATTGTGGAATCACCTCTTTGAAACCAGTATACACAAACGTGATACTCACTAGTATATAAGCTTTGTGATAAAAGAAGAGAAAAAAAGGAGAAGAAAAAGAAAATCAGTCGAGGCTGCTGTACACGCCGGAATAGCAGTCCTGCGTTCCCTCAACGTGCTTGAAGCTCCTCGCGCGTTCAGGGTTTTCTTCACAGAAGCTATTCACCGGGCACACTTCGCCTGTGGAACAGATCTGTCCGCTCGGGATCCTGCTTGGCGAACGCCGGTAGGTGGGCGCTTGTGTGGTGTACTCCAATATCTGAGGCGCAGCACCGACACCAGTCTCAGAAGCCATCGAGTACGGGTCTTCGCCGTAGACATTGCCGTCATCCCAGGCACCGCTCCAGCCCGGCTTGCCATAACGGTCTTGGCTCACTCCGCCCCACGTCTCGTAGTTGCGGTACGCGTACGGGTTTTCCTCGCTCGCGCCATACGAATGACTGATAATCGATTCACGAGTGTACAATTTAGCATCACCTGGACCGCCTTCAGACATCCTGCCGGTCGCTCCCTTGAACAGGAGCACGAGTCCGACGACTGCGATCACTGCGACAATGCCGAGAATCGCAAGCGCGACTCCTTTGCCTTCTTCAGCCATCTCTAATCACCTCTGTTTTTGCTAAAGACAGAAACCTCTGTCTTGTGATACGTGAGTATCTGCCTCACGAATTCATTTACTGGTATATAAACTTTGTGCTGTAAGAAATGAAAGAAAAAGAGAAGAATGAAAAAAAATCAGCTGACGCGCCTTGCGCACGGACCGACAACATATTGCCAGTTCGTTCCCTCGACCTCGCTCGGGTCAGGGAGGCAGTACGTGCCTTGCGGGCAGCGGAAGCCAGGCAGACCGTCTGCGGTCGGGCAGAGCTGGCCGCTCGGCGTGTAGTAAGGCTGCCTGTTCGATGTCAAGCGCTCGCCTGAGATGGTCTCGCCATAGAAGCCAGCGTCCTCTTGGAGCTGAAGCGGCACAGGCTTTTCTTCGTACGCGCCACCAGGTATGTAGACCGCGTCAAGCGGCGGATCACTTGCCGTGCTGTAATGGCCGCCTGTGGTGCGGTCAGTCAGGTACGGGAATTCCTCGCCGCGCAATGCGCCGCCATAGACCTTGCCGGGCAACGAAACATTGCCGGTAGCGCCCTTGAACAGGAGCACGAGTCCGACGACTGCGATGACTGCGACAATGCCGAGAATCGCAAGCGCGACTCCTTTGCCTTCTTCTGCCATAGGATAATCACCTCTGTTTAATGAGGTTCAGTCGGAGAAACTGGTATATAAACTTTGCGATAAGAAGCTGGCGAACGAAAAAATGAAACAAGAAAAAAGGAAGAACAAGCGCGCTTATTCGTACACGCCGACGCCTGCCGAACCGTCAAACGGGCAGCAGAACACCTCGGACTGCACTGCGCTTGCCGGGCATTCACGGCCACCCATCCGGGCGATATCACGCCTGACTGGGTATGCGTCATCAGGGCACGGGTCGCGCGCGAATTCCCAATTCGGGCGATCAGTGCTCTTGCGGCCGCTGTAGAACGTGCCGCCTTCATCCGCAGGAACCGGCGACGTATAACGCCCGGGTTCCTCGCCGATAAGCCGGATATCGCTTTCGCCCTGGCGCATCTGTCCGCCATACACGCCTTGGCCTGACGCGCCGGTGAACAGCAAGACCAGTCCGACGACTGCGATGACTGCGACAATGCCGAGAATCGCAAGCGCGACTCCTTTGCCTTCTTCTGCCATAATCGTCACCTCTTTAATACTGTGAATTAGTGCTGTTCGAGCATCAGGAGTATAAATATTTTGCCTATCTGCCGAACAAGCGGCGGAAGAAGTATCGTATGCGCTGCAAGACCGGCTCCTTCTTCTGCTCCTCTCTCTTGGGCGGAGCCTCGTCAGACGCGACCTGTTCCTGCTTCTTGACAACGTTCCCATACTCGTCATATTCGAATTCAGTGATGGTGGTCGTGGCCTTGTCCATCTTGCCGCTTTCCCACGTCGTCTCCTTTGTCCTGACGACGCGTCCGAGCTCGTCATACTCGAATTCCGTGACCGTGATGATGGCGGGGTCCTTGCCGCTCGTCGTCTTTATCCTGGTGATGCGTCCGAACTGGTCGTATTCCATCTCCTTGATACTTTCCGTTTCCATATCGATGCCGGGTTCATACGTCGTTTCCTTCTTCTCGATGACGCGTCCGAGCTCATTGTACTCCATCTCTGTGGTCTTGGTGGTTGTCTTGTCCGGCGCGCTTTCATCCCGGGTCACTTCGGTGGTCTTGATGACGCGCCCAAACTCGTCATATTCTGACTTCCCGCCGATGCCCATCTTGCCTATCGCGCTGCCCGGAAGCGCGCGCGCCGCAATGCCCGGACACTCGATGTTCTTCTCGTTGAAGTACTTCCGGAAATTGCCCCAGCCCGTGGTCTGCAAGACGTTGCTGTAGAAGAAATCAGTGTACTCAAGCGCGGTTTGCGCAATGCCCCATTGGGTGGCGATGTATTTGTGATATTGCGCACGATTTTTATCGTCAAGCGGTTGACAGGCGCTATAGAAATTGATCTGATCGCACGCTCTCCACATCGGCTTCAGGAGCTCGTCAACCAGCGTGCAGTACTTGTTCACATTCTTCTCGATGTCTTTCAGCCAGTGCGTGTACTGCTGGTTTCCTGGCACAGGGAGTTCAAGAGGTTCTGAAGGTTCATAATCCCCATAACCCTGACAAACGGGAGCAGTGATGCTCACCATTTTTCCCGGCGGCGGCACCTCGAGCGCATCAACTTGCTTATCCAGGTCTGCCTTTGCGTCGAGCACCTGCGTCCACACTGCTGCGCGGCGGGCCTTGCAGGCCGCAGCCTTCTTTTCCATCGCCGTCAGGAAATCGTCGATATCCTTGCCTTTGCCCAGGAGGTCGCAATCGTTCGCGCCCCAGGGTTGTGGAGACGAGCTTAGCCTGGTTTTGGGAACCACGGGGCATATCAGTCTTGTCTTATAGACGCGGGGGAGAGCCAGCGTCTCGGGCAGTGTCGCGGCAGGGCTGACCTGCCTGGTCGGGTAGAGCGCGGGCGGCGTGGTGATGCGCGTTATCTCCTGGGGCGTCGTGGTGCGCGGCACGCAGCCCTTGTTCGCATCGCACCATTCCATCGACGAGCAGGTATCTTCGGTATCCCACGCGTTGTTGCTGCAGCGCTGGAAGCGCGTGCCGTCGCACTGCGTCGCTCCGTCACCGCACACGAAATACGTCGGCGTCCATGCGGTCGTCTGCGCCTGATCGCTCGTCGGCACCGCAGTGTATACGATCTGGCCTGCGGCAACTGGAAGAACCAGCAGCAATGCCATCAGCAGTGCAATCACGCGCATAATGCTGCGCCAGTAGAATGAGTATTAAAGTTTTGCTGAAACTATCCGCAACCAGGCGCTGGCGTTGTGTACGGCCGCCACCGCGGGCACCGCGCAGGCATTGGTCGGGCCTCGATCTGGCTGCCGTAATAGAACCGCGGCACTGTCCGCACACACACCCGACGCACATCACACTGCTCAGACGGGCTGCAGGTCTTGACCAACCGCCACTTCCTGTCCCAGCACCGCATCGCTTTATTGCCATCACACCGCAATTCGCCATTGATGCAATTGTCCGCGATCTTCACCGTCCCTGTCCAGAACGTCGCCGTGACATCGCCGGTATGCAGGGCGAATGCCGCAGGAATCGCTAAAAACATCATCAGCACCGCTAACGTCATCACGAGTCGCATACGCCTCACGCCGTGAGCTCGATGCCCATCGGCAAGGAGATTTCAAGGTCTTTCTTTCCTGCAGTCCGCTTCCGAAAACCCATAATCGCGATTCCGGTGACTCTCTTGGTCCTCGCGTCGACGCGCTCAAAGATGCCCTTGCCCACATTCCTGAACGCTCCCTCGCGGTACTTGCCGACGTGCAATTCGAGGAAGTCCCCTTCCTTGTCATAATACAAATGGAGTTTTCCTTTCATCGTATCTTGTCCGTGTAAAAGCTGGTGATGACAAATCCTTCTCCGTTTAAATACTTTACCGAGACGAGCAGGAACGCCTGCCTGGTCTTGTCGTATCGGTAATAAAACCGAACAGCAGGATCAACGTCGAACTCGATGATTTTATCGGGATGCACAAGTGCATCCTTCATCTGCTCGAGCTGGTTCATCATCTCCGGATGCTTGTGGATGTGTGCCCATCGTTGCGAGGATAGGTGGATTTTCCTGCCGGACTTGTCGATGATAGCAAACACCCAACGCATGCATCGTTGCGCTGTATTGCGCGTTCAAAAAGCTTATTCGCGGTTGTCCAGTGGCAGTGTTCTCGTCGGAAAATCTCCGGTTATTCCTTTCTCAACGCGTGCCAGACGAGCAGCAGCACGCCGATCGTCAATGCGCTGTCAGCCACGTTGAACGCCGGCCAGAAATGGACGTCGATGAAATCCGTGACCGTGCCGAACGCGATCCGGTCAATGGCATTGCCGACCGCGCCGCCCGCGATCAAGCCCCACGCGGCATAATGCTCGGTGAGCTTGCCGTGCTTGCACGACCAAAGGATGGCAATCGCAACGCCGAGCGCGATAAGCACGAGCACCCAGCGCAAGAACTCGAACTGCAACAACCCGAACGCGATTCCGGTATTCTGCACGTGCGTGATGCTGAAGAAGGGGAGCACATCGATCGATTGCCCCAGGACAAGACCTGCACGCACCGACCATTTCGTCAACTGATCAAGAACAATGATGAGCAGCGCAATCCCGTATACCCATTGAGCGCCGTGCTTCATCGCCATCGCCTGACGCTGAGAGGAACCGCTTCTTCCTCTTTGGGCTGCTGCGCGCGCTCCAACCGGTCAAGCTTGCTGATGACGCTGTCCAGCAATGCCTTGAGCGTGTCCAGCTTTGCCTGCACAACTTGCATATCACGAGAAACATCAGCGCCAGGCATCGCCTGCGGAGGAGCCATCGGTTGCGCGGGAGCAAACGACGGCTGTCCGCGCATCGCAGGCGGAAACGGCGCAGGACCGAAATCTTCTGTCGGCATCTCCGTCAAGCCGCTCGGCGGGATCATCCCCGGCATCCCTCCAGGCATCGGCTGCCCGGGCAAAGCCGGGCCAGCCTCCAATGCAGGATACTTGCCGAGCTCAAACCCTGCCGGCTCCTCTTTCTTCCAGAACTTGAGTTTGTCCAGCAAGCCCATCAGGCACTCGGCAGCAACACGCTGCTCATCCCTTCCGGTAAAACCTTCATGATCTTAAACGTGACGGTCTCAGGATGCACGCGCACCGTGCCTTGGCTCAATCCCGCGAAGATGACGTCAGGGGTGCGCAAGGGCTCTCCTGCGAGCAATGCGAAGATCGTGCTCGCGAACGCGTCATCCGTCGGATACAGCCGGTCTGCCTCTGCCGTGATCTGCCCGAGCATCCGCGCATCAAAACGCGCCACCATCTTGTCGATGAACAACTGCTTGGGATTCCTCGACCGCAGCGCGGCGTGCAATTCCTTCTCGGTCGCGGAGAATCCCGGCACGTCAAGCGCTCCTGCCACGACCGGCCACTCGAGCACGATCACCTTGTAGTTGCCGTCTTGGACCGCAGCGAGGTCAGGATATGCCGAACGCAGGCCGCCCAAGTCCGCGATCGGCTTCGGCACCGCATCGCCTCCGAGCACGAACGCGCCCTCAAGCTCGCCATTGATGTCGAGCAAGAACAGCTTGTCGTCCTGATAGAAATGCTGGCGCAAGTCATTGATGTCCACGAGGATCCACGCGCCGACCGCGAGCACGAGCCCGACCAACACCACGGTCAGGACGATCTTGGCGACGCCTTCGAGCAACCGCAGCAGCAAGCCGAACACGACGATGATCACGATGACAACAATCGCCCACAGCAGCAAGGACATAACGGAAAGAATGCGAAGATTTGGTATTTAAGAGTTGTGGTGGATTAAGAAAGTACAATATTATTTTCCTTTCAGTTGACGGTTGACGAGCTTTACGTTTTTCGCGTCAAGTGAAGTGACGCCAACTCTGTTCTTGAGAAGTGCAGCATATGTTCGTATAGTGAACGCCTCAATTTGCTCAATAAATGGTGCATATTTTGGCGCGATTTCGAAGAACATGAATTTATCCCAGTCGGGATCCAAACCAATCCGTCTCTGCCCTGCTTTGACACGTTCACCTAGTTGGTTTGCTTTTCCGACATAGAGTTGCTTCCTTCTCGAATTGTACAAGAGATAAATTACGTTAACGCGATTTCCAAAATTCGGCAATTCGCTTATTCTGTGCCAATGTGGTGAGTAATCGATAAAGAAGTTGTCTGGCTTTCCACTTTCAATACCTTTCCAATATTCGAAGAGATTCTTGTCTTCCATGAAATGAAACATGTTGTCAAAATCAGTTTTTTGCTTAGCAACAACATTCACTTTGAAATTGCCGTCGCTGATGTGCTCAAGCTCGAGAATTTCTTTCAACAATGGTTTTGTCTTGTTAATGGTGGAGGCGTAACTATAAATGAATAGTTTGCGAAGTGCCTTCAATGTCTCGCGCTCACGGTCATAAAAAATTCGCACGACTTTTCTGTTGGGAAATCGTTTCGTGGTTATTCGAGTTAACACGATCTTTGCAGGATATCGTTTCCCTTGAATGTTGAGATTGATTAATATTGTCAGTTGGCTTTTGCGAAATTTAAAAAACTTGATGAACGAAGCATATTCCTTTTTTGGAAGTGTGAACCCCCAATAGAAGAATGTATATCCTGGAATGACATAAAACGAATTGAGTTTCACCGATATTACTCTTCTCTTATTTGCTATTTAATCTTTACTCTTTCGGAAACTTTCCGGCTTACGTCCGAAGACTTATAAGCATTTGGGATCTCTCGGCTCGTCGTGGGGGAGCCAATCATCAGCGAGGTGCTGGTCAAGAACAACCGGGCACTGATCACACTCAAGGACGTGGGCAGCGTGTATTTCGAGCACCTGCATCGTTTCCCGTCGAAGATCCTCAAGCCGGCGGTCAAGAAGGAAGTGTTCGACGCGTTCTCAGGCCATACGCTCACGGAATTCAAGCGCATCCCGCAATTCAACATCGTCCAACTCACCGAACAGGTTGATTTTCCCGAACGGCTCAAGAAAGAGAACCCACCATCATACGCGCTGTTCAAGAAGCGCTTCGTGACCGGCCATTACACGCCGCAATTGCGCTGGCATCTCGGCATCCCGTGGGGGCACGCAGAGGTCGACAAGCGATTGCTCGAGGTCTTGCAGGACAAGCGCCAGCGCGAACAGATCCTGCACGACGCGATCACGTACGCGAAACAGACGCTCCGAACATCCGCACGGGCAAAACAACGACGCATCACCAAGCACGCGGATTATGTCGCAGGCAATTGGTGCGGGCTCACCACGGTGCTCGACGATCCCGGGTTCACGGAAAAGCAACAGCGCGTCGAGGATGAACGTTTCGCTCTCGAACAGCGCGTCCAAGCGCTCCTGGGCAAAGGAACAGTCGAAATCAACCCCATCGACAAGACCTTTGACATCATCCTGCCGAAGAACGAGTACATCAAACCGACAGCATCCATCACCGCTGACGAACTCTTCAACAGCCGCTTCTACCTGCTCGACATCGAAAAGCCCTTGTTCGACACGCCTGAGGAAGAAGTCTCGTGGCTCGCAGGAGTGCTCATCGACAAAGGAGCCATCGTCAAGAAAACCATCAAGACCACGCGCGACCCTGGCATCGATCGGCTCGGCGACTGGATCATCGAACGCTACAAACGAGAACAAGACATCGCTGCAGCGGTCGAACGAGAGATCACGACCCCGGACAACGGAAGAACCGTTGACATCGCGCTCGCGTACAACGCGCCGTATGACATCGAAGGCACTGAACACGCAGCAGAAAACGACTGGGAAGTCGGAGAACGCGACGAAGATCCCAAGGTCGAGGTCGGCATCGACTTCTTCAGGAAAGTCAGGATCCCCGGCAGATTGATCCTCGACCCCTTGCGCTGGGCGAGAATACGCTACAGGGACCTGCCGAACAGGAAACTCGAGCTCATCCTCGCAGAAGCGCACGGCGTCGAGCACGCGAAAGCGTTGAATTACGACCAGCTCGCCGAGCTCGAACGCGTCGCGAAAACAGGAAATGTCACACACCTCAGCAGGGATACTGCGCAACTCCTGGCAAACTGGTCAACGCTTCCGCTCGAAGACATCCTCGCCAATCGCATTCCACGCATCGACCAGCTCTGCGCACGATTGGAAGCGCAGTACGTCAGCACCGACGTCGATGAACTCCACAAGATGGCGTTCAGCCAGTGGGCGCGAGACCACGTCGAGGACGCGATCTGGCTGCGCAACGCGTACAACGTCGAGCTCTCGCGATTGCTGCATTCGACCAGCACGATCAATGACGCGCAAGAGCGCGCGTACTGGAAATCTGTCGGCACGTACCGCGACGTCATCTACCTGAAGACCAAGACGATGACGCGTCTGCAGCAAAAAGCGAGAAGCCATCTGGCAGAACGCATCAAGGCAAAACTCCTGCCCGAAGGCACGCTGCACACCGGCTATCAGAGCAACGTCGCAAAAGTGTACCTGCCCCTCGGCCTCTGGCTCGTCGAGCACGTCGCAGGATTCAATCCTGACACGAAACAATCACGCTTCCAAGAAGCCTTGAAACTCAGGGATTATGCGCTGCAACACCGTGCAGACAAGCGCAGATTCTTCACGCTCTGCCAATACCTTGACGCATTGGCAAACTACATCCTGGTCGATTTCGGCCTGTACAATCTTGCCGTCACCCAGTACCAGGATTTGCTCGAACACAACCAGGTCGATCGCAAGGTATTCGAGCAGTACGCGCACAACAGGCCGACCCATCCTGAGCTCGTGCAAAAACTCAAGGAACACGATATCCCTGAGGAAGCATTCAGGACGTTCCGTTTGCAGTACCGCGGCATCCTGCAGGAAGAATCAGAATGGGCGGTCAAGCATTTCGACCGCGGCACGCTCACGGCGCGCGGCATCGCGAGACACCCTGATCTCGCCGCAGACTTCAGCGTCACGCATAACCTGCACATCGACAAGCTCGAAGAACTCCTCACGATCGCGGGCAAGGAATTCAAGGGCGAGCAAGCGATCGACCCGTCGCTCGAGAAGCTCTCTGCCGACCAATGGCAGGAACTCGTCGATGCCTCTGAACGCGTGCGCAAGCGCAAATGCAAGATCTTCGGCCAATACAATGTCGATGCTGACGAGATCAAGCAAACGCTCAACCAGAAACTGCAGGACTTTGTCACGTTCTGCTCCAAGAATCGTTATTTGCTCTGGCACGCGCAAGGAGGATTTGTCTATCTCTTGCACGGCAACCGTGACGCGCTCACGTCGCCAGACGCGCCGGTCATCCTGCTCGATGAGATCGACAAGGCATACCTGTGCCCGAGCTCGGCAGACACCAGGAATTTGCCTGCCTGGCAGACACGCGAGCACAAGATCCATTATCGCAAGCACCAGTATTACGAAGGCCTCAAGGTCACCAACCGCCCCACGCACCAGCACACGATGTTCGAGATGGAATGGTATCAGAAGATCATCGACAGCATCCTTGACCGCGATTACGAACAAGCATTATCCTTCGCCAACGAATGCCTGGACACGCTCAGAGACATCATCGCGGAAAAGCAGGCAGACATCGAGCACTGGAAAAACCAATCACTGCCGCCGAACGTCGAAATCGACACCAGCACGTTTGACCCGTACTTGACCGTGCCCAAGCGCGCCTTCCTCTGGCTTTCCAAACGCAAGGAGATCTATCGCGGATACGAGCACGGGACGCTCGTGCATTTCATGACGCCTGAAGCGTTCGAAGCCGCGAAAAAAGACAAGGAATTCGCCAAGAAAAAACTCGAGATTGACCAACGCACGCATCGCAACTATTTCACCGAGCAGAAGCGCAAGAACAGCGAAGAGCTCCAGAACATTTACGTCATGCGAGAACACGAGTTCCAGCCTGACGTCCGCATCTATCACGACCGTATCAAGGAGCGCATCAGGGATTTGATCGAACCACTCTGTGGTGTGGTGAACAGCGCGGCATTCGTCGGAAAATCACAAAAGGATGTTATGAAATTCTTGAGAACAGACCCGTTCCTTTAACGGTAATGATTCTTGATCAACGTGTAGCACTGGATCAACTCGTCCTGCTCGTCGGTGTTCTCGGTGACGATGGCGAAACGTTCATCTTCTGCATCGATCGTGTCCTGGTTCTTGCAGTCCAACGCGCGTTCCAGATCGAGCAAGGTCTCCCAGCCCAATGCGTGCTGTGAACTGCGGTCCATCAGCCATTGCACATACTCGCGCACGTTCTTTCGCGCATCAGTGATGAGCCTGAGGAAGACCGCATTGATTTGCGCGGTGTGCTGGCTCTCTCGCAGCGAATTGTTGCCGCGCAAGGATTCGTAGCCGTACTCGATCAATGCATCCTTCATCCTGCGCGTTTCTTTCTGGTAGCCTGCGCCGATGTCATTCGCGCGCCGCACCAGGGTGCGGTCCCGCAAAAAGTTCCGTGGCGAATAGCAATGGTCCATACCGTCGACAAAAGCAGAATGAGTATATAAACTTTCCTATTTTAACTACTAAGAAGTAGTGTTAAATAAGGACTGCGTTGACCGTGCCATCCTGGCCCGGCCTCGACGTGACGCGCGCCTTGCCCTTCTCGGTCTCGACGATGGCGCCGCGCACCATGATGTTCCGACGGACATAGTGGCGGTTCGCCGTGCATTCCACGACCGCCTTCACCCGCGCCTGCGAGAACGTCTTGCTCTTCGGGTCAAAGAGATTCACGTGATCAGTCATGTGCACCTTCGCTTTGATGCCTGCGAACTTCGTCGCGTGGACCATGACCTTGGTCTTGGTATCGATGCGCGTCGAAGTCGGATGATTGCCGATCTCAAAACGCCGCTTTCCCCGATGCTGGATGTGGCGCCCGCCGGTCGGCGTACGACCAACACCGCCCTTGTGCACAATAACCATGCAGCGAGGAGAACGCAGCCCTTTTATAAAGCTTTCCTGCAGAAAAGCATAAATATGACGGCGACTCGTCACGCCTTATGCGCATCGCGATACTCTTTGCAGTGCTTTTGCTCGCAAGCACCGTTTCTGCAGCCACGACAAGCGTCGTGCAAGGCACGCAGCCCGCAGTCTTCGGCGACATCGTCGCATTCCTCACCTTCGAGGACGCGATCGACAAGGACCTGAACAACGACGGCGACATGTCAGACCACGTCATCCAGTACTATGACCTCGCTGAACAGCGCGTCACCAACACCGGCAACACTGCCGAACAGCTCGCGCTCGCCGGCAAGCTCATCGCGTACGAGGACAAGAAACGCGCCATCCAATTCTATGATGTCGAAGAGAAGAAAGGCGATGGCACGCAGGAACGCGGCACCGCCCCGTCAGTCCACGGAAACATCATCGCGTTCACGACCTCAGAAAAAGACGCGGCCGAAGACCTCAACGATGACGGCGACCAGACTGATGATATCATCAGGTATTATGACACGAGCAAGGACGAACTCACGAACACCAAGGCAGTCGGCACTGACCCGCTCGCGCTCAGCGATATCATCGCATTCACGACCCGCGAGGATGCTGCTGGAGAAGACCTCAATGATGACGGCGACCGCGACGACACCATCATCCGTTACGTGAACGTCGACGACGATGACATCATCAATACCGAACTCACCGGCGAACAACCGGTCGGCTACACGTTCGACACCATCATCGTCACAGACAATGACCTATTGGCCGTGGTCAAGCTCCTCAAGAAGGAAAAGACCATGCTGCCTGTTTTCGGCAACGATCCGTCATTCTCCCAGGACCTTCTCGTGTACGAACGCGATAACACGCTCTTCACCTATCGCCTGAGCACCGGCGTCGAAAAATCATTGGCACTTACTGGCGCCGAACCTGCGCTCTTTGAGCGCACGCTCGCATTCATCGATGCAGAAAAAAAGATCGCGGTCATCCAAGGCGAAGACCCTGACCAGGATTCCATCCCTGACTTCGCAGACAACTGCCCTGACGCAGCGAACACCAAGCAGGAAGATGCTGACAAGGATGGCGTGGGCGATGCGTGCGATGCTGCAGCGACGCCAGCAGCACCTGTCGCACCGCCGCCTGCCGAGTTCACGACGCAAGCAGTGGTTGAGCCGCCTGCAGCGCCACCGGTCGAAGCACTGCCCGAGCCGCCTGCTGAGCGCAAATCACTGCCAGAAACAACCGTCTTGCAGAAAGAAAAAGAGGACCGCAATCCCACGTATTGGTTCCTGATCGCGGTCGGACTCCTCGTGATCGGACTCTTCCTTTTCCTGTTCGTGCCGCGCTGGATGCAGAAACGCAGGAAAAGCTACGGATTCTGACCACTATCTTTATAAACCACCCCTTGATTTCACGACGTATTGTTGGGGTGATTAACCTTGGAATCAAGACCATTAGACGCATTGAATCGCGCTCGTGACCGGAAGGTCATGGTGGAGCTGAAGAACGGCAAGCAGTTCATCGGCACCCTCCGCGCGTTCGACATCCACATCAATTGCGTTCTTGACGACACAGAGGAACGCGTGGAAGGCAATGTGACGAGAAAGCTCGGCACCACCTTCTTGCGCGGAGACATGATCCTCCTCATCTCGCCGCAATAAGTGAACCATGAAAGGCACCTATTCGATGGGCAAGCGAAGCCGCGGCAGGTCGCACATTATGTGCCGACGCTGCGGTCGCCATAGTTATAATGCCGCGAAGAAAGTGTGTGCGAGCTGCGGCTTCGGAAAGTCAGCGAGGCTGCGCAGCTACAAGTGGCAGACGTTCTAGTCTTGCCTTCTGAAGAATGAGACGATCTTGTCCCACAAGCCCATCGGCTGCGTCGCGATCCGTGGCACGCGCGGTATTCCAGATTCGGACGGGCCTCGCGGCCTCTGCTCTTCTGCCCCGCCGCATTCTTCTGCTTCTGGATTCTCGGCACAGAACGACTCGATGACAGGCGCGATCTCATCGATCCTGACGATGACGTTCCCGTCACGGTATACATCCAATCCGCGCAATCCTGCGATGAACGGCACGATGAGCGTGAAATCAATGTCGTCCGTGATCTCCGCAGGGTGACTGAGCGTGACGCGCGGATCCCAGAAACCGTACTTCGCCAACGGCCGTTCCTCGCGGTCGCGAAGGACATACGAGAAGTCTTCATGCTGCATGCCCCAGTCAGGATGCCCGTCGACAACCGCGGCATTCCGGTACGCGACCTGATCGCCTGCGATGTGCAGTGCTACTGCCACGCCGCGCGTCTTGGTCGCAGGCCACGTGTTGAATGCCCATGCGATGCGCCGCGTCTCTGCCTCGCCGAACTGATAGGTCAGCCCTGCCGGGCAACAGGTCATGTATGCCTGCTGGACGCCGGGGTTCGGATCAGGATCATACCGCCACCAAGGCTGATTGCACACACCACTCGCGATTTGCGTGCAACTGCCTTGCGTAAACTTCGCATTCTTAATGTCAACATCATTCTGGCAGTTCGCCGAAGATGACCAGACATTCGTGTTCGGATCATTCTGGACGTACAGCGTGTTGCCGCAATATTCGTCCACCAAACCGAAGAGCGCGTGCGCGTTCTCGTGCGTGATCAGATTGACGTTCGTCGACACCGCGACGAACTTCGTCGGCGGGCCGAGCGCGCACGCGAATCCATTGGTCGCAGTCTGCGTGAGGATCGCGGTCACGTCTGCGAATGGCACGTCTTTGTTGTAATTCGCAGGCACTTTCAGCGCGTCGCACGTCGTGCCAAACGTCGCCGTGCCGCCGGTGTAGATGTAGAAGTTATACTTGTCCTGGTAGTTGTTCGGTAATGGGTTCACGGTGAATGTGTGCAGCTGCAACAACCGCGACTGGATCGCGTTCTGCGCTGCTGCTTGCAGGTTCGGGACATTGCTCGTGCCGACGAACACGATGTCCATATATCCCTTGTTGCGGTCGCCCTTGATGCGCAGCGGCACGACATTCTTGTTGCACCACGTGCATTGCACGCACGGCGCACAGTTGCCGCCGCAATCGACGCCAGTCTCAGAACCGCCCTGCACTGCGTCATAACAGTCGCACGCATTGCCTTCCTGGTCATTATCGATGTTCGCCTGATCTGCATTGGCAACAAGCGGGCAATTGTCCAGCGTGTCCATCTTGCCGTCATTGTCGTCATCGAGTTCGCATATGTTTCCGAAGGCATCGCCATCGGTGTTCGTCTGGTCGGGGTTTGCGGCGTTCATGCAATTGTCTTTGTCATCAGGCACCTGGTCATTATCGTCATCAGAATCACATTCGTCTCCGAACCCGTCCTTATCATTGTCCCATTGCTTGCCCTTGATGAGGGCTGGATTCTTCACCCACGGGCAATTGTCATTGTCGTCAGGGATGCCGTCATTGTCATCGTCGAGATCGTTGCAGTCAAAATTCTTGTCGCCATCAGTGTCCTCTTCAGGCAGGCACGCCGCGTCCTCGCACCCGCACTCACAGGATTCTGCTTTCGCGACGACGGTGCCTTTGCCTGTCGCTGGATTGAGAACGCACGCATAGCCTTGGAAATCAGTGGCGTCTGACGGCGTGAAGAGGCCTATCGCCGGGTCGCCGTATGTCCAGAGGTCATTCTTCGAGAGGCAGCCTTGCGCAGCGCACGAGTATTCGACCCGGTTGTACGGATTCGTGCACTTGTCCTGCAGGAAGAATACGGGCATGTATGGCGGGTTGCCTGTTGGCAGTCCCTTTTTCATCGGAACCATCGAGAACGGCCCTGGTTTGAAGTTGCCTACTTCTCCGATGACATCAGGATTCGCGCCATCCGTATCGATCTGGCAGGCAGGACATCCTGTCGGCGTCGCAGCAGCCAGTTCTGGGCAGATATCGTTGAAGTCGTCAATGCCGTCTTTGTCCTTATCGCCAGGCACAAACTTCGTGGGAATTGTTGGCGTGTAGGTCTCGATCGGAATGCTTGGAGGAATGTATTCAGGAATGGTCGGCGTGATGATTCGTTCTGACGCAGGAGCAGAAGCGCAACGTGTCCGGTCAGCGCAGCCATATGCGCATCGCGTCAACTCATACTCGCACTGCTGCGTGCGGATGCTATACGCTCCGCGAGAATAATACGTGCTGCCACCGCAATAATCAGGGCAGGATTCACGCTGCGCGACGACAAACGGAAGAAGCAGGATACCCATCAGCGCAATGAGCGCGAGCCCTTTTTTCATCACCGACCCGCAACGATACTGACTACTTAAACTTTATGTCGGACAGCAAAGTATTAATAGCTCTTCTCCTCTGGTGCATCCTATGGCAAAACTCAATCCAACAAAGACTGCCTATGCGGTCGGACTGTTTATCGGAACAATAGCACTGATCAAGACTCTCCTCCTCGCCTTCGGCGGAGCAGGACTGTTCAACTGGATCGTCGGCTTGCACTTCGTCAGCGGCATCGCCTTCCAGCCTGTTGTCGTCAGCACGGCAATCACGAGCATTGTGTTCCACCTCATCGTGGGCGCGATCATCGGCTGGCTCTTCGCGACCGTGTGGAACAAAGTCTACAAATAAGCGCAACCGTTTTCTTTTTTTCTTCTCCGTTACCTATATATAATTGGGCGCGACTGTTTCTGAGATACGCGGCTGTGCCAGAGCGGTCAAATGGGGCAGGCTTAGGACCTGCTGGCTTAGTGCCTTCCAAGGTTCAAATCCTTGCAGCCGCATCAGCGGATGCAAGACCAGTCAGCTGTGCTGACGCTGCCTTGCAGCCGCATGAGCGTAGCGAATGCGGCAAAAGGCCCAGCCGAACCGAAGTCGGAGTGCCTTGCAGCCGCATCAAAAAGCATCATTCTCCTGCACTAGCGAAATATTTATAAACCAACTCGTGCGTTTTGGGCGCAGACAGGCATTGTTCTCAATGCCTGGAAAAAAGAGAGCTTATGTTTCATTGGAGGTGTTGAGTGATGAAAGCGATTCAAACAATCAAGAAGATGGTGGCGCTTGGCATGGGAGTGACCATGGTCGGCGCAACAATCTTCGGTGCTTCGGCAGTGCAATTGTCCGATTGGCCTTCGCCGTTCATCGTGGATGGCACGCCTGCGTCCAACCTCGCGGTTGTCGTCGGTGATGCGGCAGACGCGATCGACGTCGTCGGCATGGGCGACATCGTGGGCGCGCTTCAAGGCGCGGCCGTCGTGAAGACCACGACCGGTGCAGGCGGTGGAAGCGGTGTCGTTGTTGAAGGCGATGCTGTTGAGATCGGTAGCACGTCTGACTTGCTCGAGATCAACGAAACGATTGGTGACGTCCGTGAGACTCTCACTGAGGTCGATTTGG
>Ga0247727_10000630_pt1 | contig 86230 bp, 100 predicted proteins | sample WisWelCaveWW1625_FD_202498 | JGI IMG/M metagenome (GOLD analysis project Ga0247727, IMG submission 202498) | Biofilm microbial communities from Wishing Well Cave, Virginia, United States - WW16-25 | ecosystem: Environmental > Aquatic > Deep subsurface > Groundwater > Cave microbial mat... | reverse complement strand
AGAATTATTGATAGATTTAACGAAGCAGAAGAACGTACTGCTCAGAGTATAAGGGAAGATGGAAGACAGGTATTACAAATTTCTAAGAAGATAGTAGAGAAAATAAAAGAAAGAATAAGTGAAAGAGACAGAAGCATTACAGAAGCGGAAAGAATTATAGAAAATAAAATAAAGAAAAGCCCTGAGAGACTTGCTGCACCAATTGCTAATGCTATTCATCAGTTTATTGAAAGAGAAGAGGAAAGAGAATTATCAGAAGAAGTTAGAAGAGAAGTGTTTGAACCTATAGAGGAAAAACATTTTAGAAGAAGTCATCCTGCGAGAAAATTTGCTGAAAGTGTCAAAGAAGCTATTTTCGATCCTATAACAAGATTTATTGGAAAATTAGGAAGAAGAGAGTATGCAACTGAAAAATTCTTAAGAAAAATAATAGAAGAAGAAAGAAAGAGATTGATAAGAATAGAGGAAGAACTCGACAATAAACTTGACCAGAAAGAAAGAAAGATTGCGAGAAATATAATAGAAGCTCCTGAAGAAATAAGAAAAGAAATAAGCGAAAAAGTTGTTGATCCTACTGAGAGATTTATTGAAGGATTAGTCAGCAAAGAAAGAGAACTTGAGAAAAAGATGCGTAAATCTCAAAGGCAAATAGCAAAAGAAATGCAAATGACTCTTCTTTATCCTATTGAGAGCTTTGCTGGAAGATTGATAAGAAAGGAAAGAAAGATAGCTAATGAAATAAGGGAAGAACAGCCTATTTCTAGAACTATTCAATCGATTAAAGATCAAATTGCTATGCAAACAGGCAAGATTGGTTATAGATTTAGAGAGAGGAAGTATGTTTTAGGAGAAAAATTAAGAGAAGAAAGAGAGAGATTAGGAATAAGAGAGAAAGAACTAGCTAATAGGCTTGGCGAGAAAGAAAGAGAGATTGCTGGAAAGATAAGAAGCAGAAGTAGATTATTTGCTGAAAGATTAAGAGAAGCTCCTGGAGAAATTAATAAAGAAATAAGAGAAGATATTGTTAATCCTACTGAGAGATTTATTGAAGGATTAGTCAGCAAAGAAAGAGAGCTTGAGAAAAAGATTAAATCAACAGTTATACCTGTTCTTGATAAAATTGCCATCAGATCCAGAGAAAGAAGAATAGTCATGTCTAACAAAGCGAGAGATATACAAAATAAATTTACTGAAGAAGAGCAGCCTGTTTCAGCAAAATTAAAGAGAAAGAGTGTATTTACAGAGTCTGGAGAATATATTGGATATGTTAGCAAGTTGATTACTTCAAATGGAGTGATTTCTGGAATAAAGGTTTTAGTTGATAAAAAATACAGAAGCGGAGGCTATGAAATTACTATCAAGAATGAAAATATCAGCAGTATATCTGGGCCAGTTATATTAATAAGAAAAATGGCTTTGTAAAAATCAACAAAAAGATTATAAATAGTATTTAACTAAAAATAAAATGGAAAAGGGTGTGCTAATATCAATTGCCGTTGTCTCTTTAATTATTTTAGGAGTTGTTGTTTATAACTTCAGCGTTCAAAATGTTGTTCCTAGTGCAACAACTTCAACTGAAGATTCTATTGCAAGTGCACCCAGTGCACCTGCAGAGCCAACAACTGCACCTGCAGAGCCAACAACTGCACCTGCAGAGCCAACAACTGCACCTGCAACACCTGCTGCTGCAAATACAACCCCTACTACAACAGGAAAGACATTTACAGTTGAAATAACATCGTCTGGATTTTTACCAAGCACTGTAGAAATAAATAAAGGAGATAATGTTATATTTATAAATAAAGATTCAAGTAACCACTGGCCTGCTTCTGCGTCACATCCTACACATACTGTTTATCCGGAGTCTGGGGGATGCATAGGAAGCAAATTTGATGCCTGCAAAGGTTTAAAGCAGGGGGAAAACTGGAGCTTTACATTTGATCAAGCAGGAACATGGGGATATCATGATCATCTTAATCCTAGCAATAGAGGAACTATCGTTGTTAAGTAATATGGCTAAGAAGACAGAAGTAAAAAATAAATTATCTGAATGGAGGGAAGTATTAGTTTCTTTTTTCCTAAGATCTGGACTGGCGATGGTATTCTTCTATGCTGCAACTTCTGCTTATCTAAATCCGTAGGATTGGATCGGCTTTATACCTCAGTTTGTAAGAAATATAATTGATCCTACATTATTTCTACATATTCATTCTGCTGCCGAAGTTATTCTTGGCTTGTGGCTTTTGTCAGACAAAAAGACAGTTTATGCAGCCCTAATATCTGCATTATCTATATTTACTATTATAATATTCAATCCATGGGCTTTAGATATTATATTTAGAGATGTAGCCATATTATTTGCTGCAATTGCCCTTGCTATTCTTTCTTATAAAAATAAGCAATAATATGGCTGAATTACAATATATTGCTTCATTGATTGTTTTAGCGTTCATTGGAATTATAGATGCAGGCTATCTGGCATGGCATTCTCTTACAAAAAAATTGTTAGTGTGCCCACTTAACGGATCATGTGAAGCAGTTATAGAAAGCAAATGGTCGAGAACTTTTGGAGTAAAAAATGAATTTTTAGGCATTTTATATTATATTTCAGTTTTAATTGGAGCATTTATAGTTGCATATTATGATATTAGGCTAATAACCCTTGGACTTATAGTCGCAAGCAGCTTTGCATTATTATTCTCTGTCTTCCTTGTTTATTTGCAGGCGAAAGTCATCAAGCAATACTGCTTCTACTGCATGATCTCTGCTATTGTTAATCTGTTAATTTTTCTTAATACTCTTCTTCTATTAAATTAAGAAAAACTTATAAAGTTCTTATTTTTAGCTCGTGAATGTAAAAGAAAGGACAAATAAGGCTTGTGATTGGAGTTATAGCATTTCTTTTGATTTCTGTTTTTGTCTATAAATATGGATTTTCAAATACTGGAGAAGCTGTTTCTGATTCTGCAAAGGGCACAATTATAGAAATGAATGATTCTGCCTATTCTCCAAAGATGTTGGAAATAAATAAGGGAGATACTGTCACATTTATTAATAATGGGCTGAATTTACACTGGCCTGCTTCTGCGTCACATCCTACACATACAGTTTATCCTGGATCTGATATAGAAAAATGCAATACTTCAGAAGAAAATAAGATCTTTGAATCTTGCCGAGGCGTAGAGCCTGGAAAGAACTGGAGCTTTACTTTCAATGAACAGGGAAACTGGAGCTATCACGATCACTTATACCCTTCTTTAAGGGGAAAAATTTTAGTCAAGTAATTTCTTGATTTTAGAAATTTTCTTTAAAAAGAAAAAGGTTTAAATATTCTATTCGTTTTATATGTGGAGAGCATATAATCGACCTATGAAAATAGAGAAAATTTACATAAGTAAAGTACGACTTATTCATCTTTATAATAAAAAAAGATTATCCACAGAGATAATTGCTGAAATATTTAATTGTAATCAAGAAACTATAAGGAGACTGTTAATTGAATATAAAATAAAAAGAAGGTTTAGGGAAATAAAATTTAAGATAAACCTTGAAGAACTTAAAAAATTATACGATAAAAAAAGACTTTCAATTGTTCAAATTGCAAAAATGTATAACTGTTCTTCCTGGACTATTCGTTCCAATCTTCTGAAAAATGAAATAAAAATTAGAAAACCAAATGCATATCATAAGTGGAAGCCTCCTGCAAACCAGCTTATACCAAACATTAAAGATTCTTTAGATTTATCATATATGTTAGGCGTTTATCTCGGCGATGGTTGGACATATAAATATAAAAATAATTACTTTATCGGATTAGATACTATTGATTATGAATTTGCTAAATCTTTCTATGATTCGTTAAAGAATTTAAAATTAAATCCAAATGTTTTTAAAAAGAAAAATAGGAAAATTTGGAGAACCATTGCTTCTTCAAAGATTTTTTTAAAATGGCTTGAAGAATTAAAATTTTCAAAAATTAGAAAAATCGCTTATAGTTACCCAGAAAAATTCATTAAGGGACTTTATGAAAGCGAGGGCTGCTTGTTGAGAAATTATGATAAGAGAGTAAAAAAAGAATATCTTTCAATTATAATTGTAAGTTGTGAAAAGGAAACTATTGAACTTGTTAAAGAATTAATTGAGAATTTAGGATTTCGTCCAAAACTTAACTTGAGATTACCAAAGCCTCCAAAAAAACCAATTTGGGCACTTAGTCTAAATAGACAAAATGAAGTAGTTTCTTTTTTAGAAAGAATTAAACCATGCATAAAAATTTAAACAGAAGATTTAAAAAGCATCTTTAAGAAATACTAATATGATAATTCCGGTGAGATGTATGGGCTGCGGTAAGCCAGTGGGACATTTTTATGAAGAATATAAGAAAAGAATAGATGCTGGAGAAGATGCTGGCGCCATTCTTGACGAAATGGGATTAGAGAGATACTGCTGCAGGGCAACATTGCTTGGACATGCAGATATGCTTCCTGAAATTACCAAATTCAAAAAGGCATAAGGTCTTTTTGACTCATTCAACTTTTACAAGTTGAAGATTTAAAAAAGCTTAAACCTATTTTGAATTAATGATCTGATTAAATATAAATACCATCTAAATGTAATTTATTTATGGGTGATGAAAAAGCTTATTCTGCGAAAAAGCCAAAGTTTAATTTTCCGGAGAAAATAGAATTATTTTTCGCTATAAGCCTTGCTTTTCTGTTATTCTGGTTTGATGTACTGCAGAATAAAATATTAGATTTTGGGGCGGGCAAGATAGTTTCCTTCTACAGCGGATTTTCCATGAAAGCCAGCATACTAATATGGATTGTTTTTGGCTTATTCCTGGCTTTTCAGCTCGTTTTGGTATACAGAAATGTTTGGTATAAGACAAAACCACACCACTTTGATTATCTTTTTGGCCTGTTGGCAAGCATAGCAAATACGTTATTAATAGTTGGATTTATGTCTACCTTGGGAGGAGCGGGAGCTCCTGCTGAATATTTCTTTAATTTAGTTCCTATTGATATATATCATTTAGGTATAGGATTGGAGATAATAACCGTATTTTACTTTGCTTTTACAAAGTAATTAAGATAATTTAAGCAGAAACAAGTTCTCTTTCACTATCTGGTCTTTTCCATTCACATTCTGTAACAGGTAAAATTAGTAATCCTTCAATACCACTTAAAACCTCTTTAGCAGTTTCAACAGCTTCTTTCTTTAGAGTCTTTAAAACAATAATTTCTCCTACATAAGGTAATTGTTCTCATGAGAAGCATGTTCTATCTAAATTACCATGTTGATCGGTAAATACTCTGTAACCTTGTAAGGAATATTGTATTCTAAATTCTTGTTTTTTATCTATAACTTTTATTGGAAGATTATACTGTGTCTCCATAAAAATTTGATTAATTGATACTATAAAAAGATTATCGTAATGTAAAACGATTCTTATATTTACACTTTTCACATTCTATTATCTTATGGGTTTTTGTTATTCTTGTTTTTCCCTTGAGCTGGGAAAGACACTTCCTGCAGAATCTTTTTCTGTAAGATCCCAGTTTGATCTTATAATGCATTGCCAGACGCTTGATCTTTTTAACTTCGTCTTGGGAAAAAGATTTTCTTTTAAATAACTCATCAATTTTTTCCTGCGCCTCTTTTTTGGATAGTTCGGTTTTCATTTCTTTCTTAGAACTATCTCGCCTTTTTTTGTTTCGGTAATTAACTCATCTCCTTCTTTTAATCTTGCATTATTAATATCCTCTTCTGGAATTATTATGATATATTTAAAATATTTCTTTCCATTATAAGTTCTAGAAAGTCTTCTTTGCAATTTCATATTAAATTTAACTATTTATTGTTTATAAGTTTTTAGGAGCCGAAAGATTTATATACTTTAGGAGCCTAAATAGGTGATGGATTATAGTCTAATAAAAAATAGCGAAAAGCTTACAACCCTTGTAAGGATTGTTGCACACTTAATGGGAGATGGTTGTGTAACAAAAAAATATTTTGCCTATTATAATAAGAACCAATTATTGATTGATAACTTTGAGAAAGATGTCCTAAATGTATTTCCAAAAGTCCATGTGACTAAAGGCAAAGTTAATTCTGGGACACATTTCAGAATGATAACAAACAAATCGATAATAGAATTTCTTAAATCAATTCTTCCAGATTATAGAAGCCATACATTATCAATACCCAGTATGATAAATAATCGTGATTTGAAGAAAGAATTCTTAAGGGCACTATATGATGATGAGGGGTGTGTTGGATTAAGAGCATTCAAAAAAACGAACGAAATTAAAAGAAACCTTACTTTATCTTCCAATTCAAGAAGATTAATAGAAGAAATTAAATTAATGCTATGTAATAATTTTGGAATAGTATCTAACAAAATACAAACATGTGTAAAGAATAGAGACGAAAAGATATTTACAAATTATGTATTGTCAATTACTGGTAAAAGTAATTTTGAAAAATTTAGGGAAAAAATTGGTTTTGTTCATCCGGAAAAATCTGAAAAGTTAACTCGTATGATTTATTCCTATAAGCGTCTTTCTGCAACGACTTGAGTAAAGCTTAAATACCATTTAAAACCCTCATTTTAGAAGACAGCCATAGTAATTTGGAAATACCCGATCCCATTCTGAACTCGGAAGTCAAGCAGGTTACGTCTGTTGCGTTAGTCTCCGAAAAGAGGCGAAACACGGATGCTGTCTTCGATTATTTTCTTTATATATTCTAAAACGATTACAAAGACTTAAAAACTAAATTGTTAATTATTGTGTATGAAAAAGAAAGTGATAAAAAAACAGCCTCATATGTGCAAAAAGTGCGGGGAAGAAACAAATGGATTCAGATGTGATATATGCGGTGCAGAATCTTTAAAACACTCTGTCAGTCACGCCTGCGGCGGAGAACACTGTGTTCCTAAATGCACTGGATGCGGGGAAGCAGAAACTATTTGCGACTGCGAGATAATTTAATTCTACAACTTATAATAACCTTTAAAACATCTTTCTTAGTTAATCTTTTATGCGGGGATGCCGGAGCGGTCAAACGGGGCAGCCTCAAGAGCTGCTAGCTTAGTGCTTACGGAGGTTCGAATCCTCCTCCCCGCATTTCTATCGTTAAGTTTTAATATATATGAAGCCTGAGTAATTTATGAGAAATAATGTTAAGGCTTTGGCCCTACAGGCTCCCGCAATCCTAATATTAGTTGCTGCTTTTATTGCCAGTGCTTATCTTGCTATAACTGGACAATTTAATATTGGCTGGACGACACCAATTACTTTCCTCGTTATTCTTGTTCTCTATTTCTGGGGACGATATCTTGAAAGCAAGAGGCCATATTAATTTACTAATTACTAAGATTACGGAAGTTTTAAAATTGCAAAATTCTTTACGGGCGCATGCGCTCGTAGCTCAGCCTGGAAAGAGCACTGCCCTCCTAACGAGACAAAGCCAACTATTTGGCTTAGGAGATAGGCAGGGGTCGTAGGTTCAAATCCTATCGGGCGCGTTGTTTAAGTTTATAAATAAAGAACCTTAGTGATTTCAATGAATAAAAACGGATATTTGAAAAAAACAATTATTATTACAGTGGTTTTAACAGTATTTGCGATATTTTTGTATTTTACTTTTAGCAATACCGAAAGAAGTGCTATTCTTCATTTTGATGCTGGAAAAGTCTATGTTAATGAAAAACCCGTTTTGCAGGATGTAAAATTAAAACAAAAAGATATAATTAAAACTGGAGACGGCAAGGCAACGGTTATTCTTTATAATAGTGTGATTATTATGTTGGAGCCAAATACTGTAATTGCACTGGAAGATTTGACAAAAAAGAATCCAAAGGTTGAGCAAATTGAAGGCAAGACATGGAACAAATTCATTAAAGTTGCAGGAGTAGAGGAATATACAATAAAATCCGGCAACAGCGTTGCTTCTGTGAGGGGAACATTTTTTGGAATTGAAGAGAATAAGATTATGGTTTCAGAAGGCGAAGTTGAATATGCAGTTGATGAAGAAGTTTTCTTTGTAACTGAAGATGAGATAGTTGAAGAAACGGATCAAGGAGCAATTGAGAGAGCAGCTCATGAGGAAGAATATAGCGAAATGCAGGAAGCCATGCCTGAGGCAGTTGACGAGATGATTTATTTGGCGGAGCTTGTAGCTGAGGAACAAGATAACTATGATGGGGAAGAAAATACAGAATATACTTCAGAAAGTATAATTGAAGAAATAAACGCTGAAATGCACGAGACAACAGAAGAAATAGACAGCGAAGAAATAAGAAATAGGCTGAATGAAGAAATAGAAGCAGCAAGGGAAGAGACAATTGATAATTCTGGCGGGGAAGTTGTACCTGAAGAAATTTCTGCGGAAGAGACGATTGTGAGTGATAGCGCTGGGGAAGAAAGAATAGAAGAGGCTGTTCCTGAAACAACCCCAACTGACAGCATAATTGATATTCCGGCTGAAACTACTGATGGCAGTAGTTTTGAAACGCTTCCAGCAGAATAAGTTAAAAAATGGAAAATAAACATTATAAAGAAAAAAACAAGAACATAATTAAGTGGATTTTAATAATCGGCGCAGCCGTAGTTATTTTAGCTTATTTAGTAAGTTTTGTAGTTGGCTCTGAAACTGTATCTGCACAGCTAAATGTTGAATCTGGACAAGTTTTAGTCAATGATAAAGAAGTAACTGGAGATGTTTTGTTAAAAAATAATGATGTTATACAAACAGGAGATGATGGAAGCGCCTCTGTTGTTCTTTACGAGAGTATTGTTATAGATCTTGATCCGAATACAAAGATAAGTCTTCAGGATTTAACAAAAGAAAATCCTCAGGTTTCTCAGGAGTACGGAAAAACTTGGAACAAGTTTACAAAGATTGCAGGAGTTGAGTCTTACAGCATTAAAACAGGCAATACAGTTGCTTCTGTGAGGGGAACTGCTTTTGGATTTGAGGAAGGCAAGGTTATAACTGAAGAGGGTGAAGTTGAATATAGTGCAGATAAAAAATTATTTAGAGTTAAAGCTGGAAGAGCAGTTGAAAGAATAAATAACGAGTTTAAAGAAAGAGATCATAATATAGAAGAAAGAGCGCTCGTAAAAATAAAGGCTGCAAGAATAATAGAACATCTAAAAAGAGTGAGAAAAGCTGAGATTAGAAAAAATCCTAGAATCTTCCAGATTCTTATAAAAAGAACCGGATTAAGCAAAGATGATCTTATTCAGAAGTTTAATGAATTAGATAATGGATCTGCAGAAGATGTTGATAAATTATTTAAGGACGTTCCAAAAGTAAAGTCTGTTGATAAAATAATTAGAACAACGAAGGCTATACAAGAAGTAAAAAGAGAATTAAGGTCAAACTGAGTTGAATAGATTTATAAATAAAAATAAACCATATAGATAATGGCTAAAAAAGTACTAATAGTAATTGCGTCAATTGTTCTTGTTGTTTTCGCAGTCATAGCATATGGATACTTCTCTATAACTGGATCAAGCACGGTAAGCGCACAGCTGCGTGTAGAATCTGGAAATGTTCTTGTAAATGATGCTGTGACAACAGGAAAAGTACTTCTGAAAAAAGGAGACTCTATAAAAACATCTGATGATGGCAAGGCAACGGTAATTCTTTACGAAAGCATTGTCATCAGCCTAGAATCAGGCACAAAAATAACTCTTGATGATTTGACAAAGGCGCATCCACAAGTTTCTCAAGAAGGCGGAGAAACATGGAATAAATTTACCAAGCTTGCCGGAGTGAAAGAATATTCTATAAAAGCAGGAAATAGCGTTGCTTCTGTTAGGGGAACTGCTTTTAGCATAACTGAAGATAAGATAGTTGTTGCAGAGGGAGAAGTTGAATATGAAAAGAATGGAAATGATTTTAACGTTACAGAAGATGAAGTTGTTGAAACTGTTGGTGATCAGCCGGTAGAAAGAGAAGCAAATGCTGAAGAAATGGCTAAGATAAAAGAGAATATGGAGAAGACAATTGAAGAGTTGAAATATATTAGAAATCTTGAGATAGAAAAGCAGGGATTCCTGCTGAATAAATTAAAAGAACAATTTGGATTTACTGATGAAGACATTAAGCAGACATTAAATGATGCAGATGAAGGAATTGTGGATGTCGATGAGCTTTTAGAACAATCTCCTGTAAAAATAGAATCATTGCAGAAAATTGCTGATTTAACAAAAGAAATACAGAAAATAAAGCAAAGTATTGGCCAAACTGCTGCTAATTAATTATAATAATCAATTTTAATGGATAAAAGATTAAATATCAAAAATTTAGGAACTTTTTGTATAATAATATTAATTTTTTCTCTGATGGTTTATTTTAACCTCTTTTCGCAAATAAATGCCACAATAACTGATAAAATTTATGGGGGGAAAACTGCTCTTGATAATGTAGTTATTATAAAAATTGACGATGAAAGTATAAATAAAATTGGAAGATGGCCGTGGGACCGCGATGTTTTCTCTCAAATTTTAGATAAAACAAAAGATGCAAAAGCAATAGGCATTGATGTGTCTTTCTTTGAAGCAAGCAGCAACGATAGTTCCTTGAAAGAAACAATCGATAAAACGAATAACCTTGTGCTTGCTGCAGAAATTAATGATAACGTGCTTTACAAGCCGATATTTGACAAAGATATTGGATATGTAAATTTATTAACAGATGGAGATGGAATCACGAGGGGCGTTAAAGCAGGTTTAAGAGATGACCTTCTGCCTTTTGCATTTAATATTTATAAGAAAGGATGGAATAACGAAGCTGAATTTGAGAGAAAAGCTTATCTCATAAATTTTGCTTCAAGACCTGGAACGTTTAATTCTATTGGGGCTTATGAACTTCTGCAAAATAATTACAGTTTCAGCGGTAAAATTGTACTAATTGGAGCTACTGCGCCAAATCTGCACGATAATTACTTTGTTCCAACTTCTGAAGGAATTCCTATGCCTGGAGTGGAAATACACGCAAATATACTTCAAAATTTAATATTAAACAACTTTTTGGAGAAACAGGGAAAGATTAACATTATAATTTTTATTTTGCTTTTTAGTTTTATAGGAATGTTTGTATTATCCAGATTAAAAATATATTACGCAATATCTATTTTTATTTTAATTATAGCATTCTATTTTATTTTGGGGATATTTGCCTTTTCAAAATTCAATTACCTGTTTGATTTATTTTTTATACCTCTTTCTTTATTAATTTCTACAGGAACAGGAATCGGCCTAAATTATTTAGAGGCAAAAAAACAAAATAAGTTCATAACAAATGCATTTGGAAAATATGTAAGCAAGGAGCTTTTGAATGAAATTATAAGTAAGAGGTATGAATTGAAGCTCGGCGGAACAAAACGAACTGTGACGATATTTTTCAGTGATATCAGAGGATTTACAAGCATAAGCGAAAAACTAAGCCCTGAAGAGCTTGTTTCTTTTGTAAATGAATACTTAACAGATATGACAAAAATAATCCTTGAGTATAAGGGAACTGTTGATAAGTTCATTGGAGATGCTATAATGGCCTTTTGGAATGCGCCGTTAGATGAAAAAGATCATGCTGAACTTGCATGTAAAAGTGCTATTGAACAATATAAGAAACTGGAAGAACTTAAAAAGAAATTTGCAAACAGAAATCTTCCACACATAGAAATTGGATGCGGAATCAATACTGGAGAGGCTATTATAGGAAACGTTGGAAGTGAGGATAGATTTGACTACACTGCACTTGGAGACAACGTAAATTTAGCATCGAGACTGGAGAGTTTGACAAAACTTTATGGGGTTGATATTATTATATCTGAATCTACATACAAGATAGTAAAAGACAAGTTTAAATGCAGAAAGCTTGATAACGTCAAAGTAAAGGGTAAGAAGATTCCAATAACAATATATGAACTATTTGTTGATTATGACGATAAATTTGCAGACCAATTCGAAAAATCCCTTGAATTATACTTTAATAGTAAGTTTAAAGAGGCAATTAAAGAATTTGAAAAAGCTTTGGACATAAAGACAGATGACGAATCATGCAAGTTGTTTATCGATAGATGCGAAGAATACATAAAAAGCCCGCCTGAAAAAGATTGGGGTGGAGCCCACGAACTGACTCACAAGTAAAACCAAAGTCTTACTGAAAACCAAGGTTTTCTATCCTATAACTTGGATTGCCAAGGCAAACAAAACAATAAACTTTAAAACTATACTAAAAATAATAATCTTGAGCGCGGTTGGTTTAATGGCAGAACTGCTGGTTTCCAAGATATAACGTTGAAAACACCAGTAAGCACGGGTTCGATTCCCGTACCGCGCATTTACTAAATAAATTTAAAAGCAATAAAAAGCCCTAATCATTAATGGAACATCAACAAAGTAAAGAACATGTACATGGCACTCATGACACAAAGAACTGGTATGATAAAAGCTATAAGCTGCTTCTTATAATTCCTGCAATTATACTGTTGGCTTCTCTTGTATATCTAGTTGCATTTTACAATCAAAATGGAGATATTATACATAAAGATGTTTCTCTAACTGGGGGAACATCTATAACTGTTTTTGATGGAAAAGTTGACATTAATACGATAAAAGAAGCTTTAAGGGGCGAATTTCCTGATTTATCTATAAGAGAAATATCTGATATAAGGACTGGAGAAACAAAAGGGTTTTCCCTTGATACACAAAGTGATGTTGATACGATAAAGTCTGCTCTAGAAGAATATTTGGGATATAATTTAACAAGCGATAATTCTTCTATTGAGTTTTCCGGCTCGAGTCTTTCAACAGGATTTTATAAGCAGTTAAGATTTGCAATTATCTTGGCCTTCTCTTTTATGGCTATAGTAGTTTTCATACTTTTCAGAACATTTGTGCCTAGTGCAGCAGTTATATTGGCAGCATTTGCAGACATCGTTATGACACTTGCTGTTGTTGACTTAGCTGGAATTAATGTGTCTACAGCAGGAATAATTGCATTTTTAATGCTGATTGGTTATAGCGTTGATACTGATATACTTCTGACGACTCGTGTATTAAAAAAGAAGGAAGGATCTGTAAATGAAAGAATTTCTGATGCATTTAAGACTGGATTGACAATGACTCTTGTTGCTATTGCTGCTGTCGGAGTTTCATTAGTAATAATTTATAATTTTTCAGAAACTTTGAGACAAATATTCACTATAATTTTAATTGGTCTTGGATTTGATATATTTAATACCTGGATAATGAACGCTTCTATATTAAAATGGTATACAGAGGTTAAACAGATAAGATGAAAATCACATTTAGAGTTTGGATATTAATAATCGCTTTATTGCTTTCTGTTTTGGCTATAAAGCCAAGCTTTGAATCTGGAGTTATAGTAAAATCAGTTGACAAAGACTCTAGCTTGTTTGAGGAAGGACTGCGGGCTGGAGAAATAATAAAATCTGTTAATGATCAGGCTGTAACTGATAAGCATTCTTATTCAAAAATAATCAGCGAGTTGTTTATCGATAATAAAGAAATAAGAATAGACATTCAGACTAAAAAATCAAGCTATACTGTTCTTATAAATGAAACTCCAAATGTAATAGTAGAGAATATACCACATACACGCATACAGACTGGCCTAGATCTTAGAGGTGGAGCAAGAGCGCTTGTACAGCCGGATGTGGAAATAACTGATGCTCAGCTAAATGATTTGATTGAGATAAGCAGAAATCGTTTCAATGTTTACGGTCTTTCGGACGTACAAATTAAGGGTGTAAAAGATATAGAAGGAAATAGATTCATGCTTGTTGAAGTTGCTGGAGCAACACCGACAGATCTTGAAGAACTTGTTTCCAAGCAGGGAAAATTTGAAGCAAAAATAGGCAATACAAGTGTTTTCACAGGCGGAAAGGATGATATAAGCGATGTCTGTAGAAATGACGCAACCTGTGCAGGCATAACTGCTTGTGATCAGAGCGGAACAGAAGAAATATGCCAGTTCTCATTCACAATATATCTAACTGAAGAAGCTGCAAAAAGACATGCTGAAGTAACAAAGAATATTTCTTTAGATGAAACTGGACAATATTTATCTGAAAAACTTTATTTATATATAGATGACAAAGAAGCAGATTCTCTATTGATCAGCAGCGGTTTGAGAGGTCAAGTAACTACTCAAATATCAATTCAGGGATCTGGAACAGGAAATACTAGAGAAGAGGCAATAAAAGATGCAAGAGTCAATATGAACAAACTGCAGACAGTATTGCTTACTGGAAGTCTGCCGTATAAACTAAATATCGAAAAAATAGATACTATATCTCCAGTTTTGGGAGATGATTTTGTTAATATACTTCTACTTGCTGGCGCTTCTTCAATAGTTCTTGTTTCTATTATCATATTTGCAAGATATAGAAGATTTAAGGCCTCTTTGGCTTTATTACTTACTTCATTCTCAGAACTTGTTGTTATTCTTGGATTTGCTGCCTTGATAAAATGGAATCTTGATTTACCTTCTATAGCAGGCATCCTTGCAACTATAGGAACTGGAGTTGATCAGCAGATCGTTATACTTGATGAAGCAGAAAAGGGCAAAACAACTAGCTTAAAGGACAGAATGAAAAGAGCTAGATTCGTAGTAGTTGCTGCTTATTTCACCTCTCTCGTTTCGTTGCTTCCTCTTTATTCTGCAGGAGCCGGCCTGCTTAAGGGTTTCGCAATAACTACAATAATAGGAATTACTGCAGGAGTTTTCATAACAAGGCCTGCATTTTCTGATATTATCAAACAGATGGAGGAATAGAATGCTACCGAGATGGCATATATTCTTCGGAGCAATATTTACCTGGATAATCTGGAAATACTTTCCTGAAACAAGTTTATTCTACTTGTCTTTAGTTTTTCTGTCTTCATTTCTTATAGATTTTGATCATTATGTAAATGCAGTTATCAAAACTGGGAAGCTGAGCTTATTTGAAGCCTTTGAATATCATAGGATAACAGGAAAAATCGGCAAAAAGCTTCATGAAAAAGGAATAAGAAAGAAAGGAGACTTTCACTTATTTCACACAGTTGAATTTCATGCACTTATAGGAATTTTAGGAATATTCTGGCCTGCTTTTATGTTTATATTTATAGGAATGATTTTCCATTCAATTTTAGACATCATTTCGATGATTTATATGGGATATTTTTACGCCCGAGAGTTTTTCTTGATAAATTGGATTGGAAAGAAGATTTAATAATCATAATTACTAAAAAAGAAGTATGAAAGAAAATAATGAAAAATTAGAGCAGTCTTTAAAGTTGATAGTTAAAACTTCTTTTATTGTTTTTATTGGTATAATATTATCTAAGATTATGGGATATGCCTATAGAATTATTGTAGCAAGATCTTTTGGCCCGGAAATATATGGATTATATACGATAGCCCTTATGATTATAGGTTTCGTTGGCGCATTTGCTTCAATTGGCTTGCAAGAAGGAATAATAAGATTTATTCCATTATATAGAGGGAAAAATAAAATAGTCAGTCATATTATCAAAAAGGCAAAAATAATTTTGCTGTTAACTGGGATTTGCAGCGGGTTTTTGCTTTACATATTGTCAGAGATAATAGCAAATAATGTATTTCACAACGCAAACCTTATTGTATTCTTAAAAATATTCTCTGTTCTTATTCCAATAAGTATAATATCAAACCTGTATTTATCTATATTGAGGGGCTTTGAAAAAATAGGATGGTATTCTTTTATTTTCAACATACTGCAAAATATAATTAAAGTTTCTACGCTGGTAATATTTGTTTATATAGGATTAAACGGGGCTTACTCCACGATTTATTCTCAATTTATAGCCACTGCAACAGTTCTAGTTGTTTCTTATTTGGCGGTTAAATTTTCAATCAAAGAACTAAATAATTATCATATTCCTTCTAATATTAAGGAAAATAAAATAATGCAAAGAGTTTATTCTTATTCTTGGCCGATAGTCTTTGCTTCTGTTGTATATGTATTATTTTCTTGGGTTGATTCATTCTTTATCGGCTACTTTATTGATGCAGAAGCAGTCGGTTTTTATAATTCTGCAGTTCCAATAGCTTTTCTCCTTCTTTTTGTTCCGGATCTTTTTATGCAATTATTTTTACCTTTGATAACCAGAATGTACAGCAATAAAAACAAAATTCTTGTAAAAGAAATCAGCAAGCAGATATGCAAATGGATATTTATGTTCAACCTGCCATTATTTTTATTAATGATTCTGTTCCCAGGAGCTATAATAAACATATTATTCGGACCCGAATATCTTGCGGCTGAAAATTCATTAAGATTATTATTAATCGGAGTATTCTTCTCTTCAATTTGCATTGTTTCCCAAAATCTTATCTCAATGATTGGAAAGTCTCGATTAATACTTATGAATATGATTATAGTGACAATAATTAATGTTATATTAAATATAATACTTATACCTAAACACGGCATAAATGGTGCCGCATTTTCCATGTCCTTCTCATTTATTATTCTAGGTATTTTATTCCTAATCGAGGCTAAATCCTTTACTTCTATATTGCCTTTTAGAATAAAAATGATAAATATTGTTCTGGCTTCTCTAATCAGCTTGGGAGTTCTTTATCTTTTGAAAATGTATATATCAATAAATTTAGCCTCAATCATAATTATCAGCATTATATTCTTCTGCGTATATTTTGTTTTATTAATACTACTCAAAGGACTGGATAGGAATGATAAAAAGATGATAATATTAATAAAAGAAAAAATTTTAGGAAAGCAGATTGGTTCAAGCTTGGTTAAATTTGCAGATTAAGAATCTTTAAAAAGACATCTTAATACCGATTTAAATGAGAAAAAATATATCAAATATAAATAAAATTAATTTGGGCTGCGGGGCCGATATAAGAAAGGGTTACCTTAATGTCGATTTTGAAAAGTTTCCTGGTGTAGACTTTGTTTATAATCTTAATAAAATACCTTATCCATTTAAGAACAATCGATTTAAAGAAATAGTAATGCGAAATATTCTTGAGCACCTGAACAATCCTTATGAAATTATGAAAGAAATACATAGAATTGCCGCTCCAGGAGCAAGCATATTTATTCAGACACCTCATTTTTCAAGCGATAATGCCTGGGGAGACATACAGCATAAAAGGGGATTTAATACTCAGACATTCCTGAATGAAAATATGAAAAAATTCTTTATCGTTTCAAATCAAAAAATAACCTTTTCGCACTGGAGATTTTTTATGAGACCCATAGCTAAATTAAATCCCTGCTTCTATGAAAAGCACCTTGCATATATCTTCCCAGCTGTTGATTTGCTGATAAAATTAAAAGTTAAAAAATGAATTTCTCTTATAAGATTAAACAATTTAATGCATATATTAAATTAGTCCTGAGAAAATTCTCATATTTTTTTGAGTATTTATTTTGGCTAATTTTTTCTTTTAATAAGTTTAAATCATTCCCAAAAGAAGTTAGCAAGATTTTAATCATTAATTATGGAGCAATAGGCGACGTTTTCTCATCAATGAAAACAACATATAATCTTGCTTTATCCAATAAAAATATTGATTTCTTTATATTAGTTGATGATAAATCTTATAAAGAGATAAAAATTCTTGAAAAGTATCTAAACTTTAGAATACTTTCTGAGAAAGATATCAAAAAAAATAAATTTGATGTTACAATTATCTTTAATCCTTCAGAACATATTAAAAAATATTTAGACAGACTTGGATTTATAGTCGGAAATGAATATCATAGCCTAATTGCGTCATTAAAATCTTTTAATAAGTTATATCTTAATAGAAAAATACCTCCATTATGGAGGCATAAAATGGATCAGGAAATGGAAATAGCAAAGTTAGCAAAAATTAAGATTAATGAACCATTGCGTGCTGTGTCCAAAATAAATAATTCAAATGTTAAAAATTCATTAAATAAGAAAATTAAGAGATTTGCCATCATACATCCTTCTGGAAGAAATTTTGCTCAATTGATCCAGCAGGAAAAAATACCTGCCATGGCTTGGCCATTAGGAAGATTTGCAAAAATAGCAGATTATATTATAGAAAAATATAAACTAGATGTAATTATCACAGGTAGTAAAGAAGAATCATTTATTGGGGAAAAAGTAATCTCCTATATGAAAAATAAAAATAATGTTATTAATATGTCTGGAAAGTATAGCATTGCAGAGTTACCTTCACTTTTAAGTCTATCATCACTGGTTATTTCAATTGATACAAGCGCAGTCCATATAGCAGAATTTGTCGGTACACCAGTTATTGTGCTTTTTGGACCGACTTTTCCAGAAGAGATTGGTGCATATGGAAATCCAAAAACACAATCTAATTTATGTCATCCTGAAATGTGTATAAGAGACAGAAAAAAAGGCGCATCATATGATAATAGTAACATTTGTATGAGTTCGATTAGTATAGAAGAAGTTAAAAATGCTATTGATAGGTTAATGAAATGAAAAAATTAGTCACAAGTGATAAACTTAACCTTGGATCTGGAAATGAATATAAAGATGGATGGATAAATTTAGATATAGACCCAAAATGGAATCCAGACATATTATGTAATGTAGAAAAAGGTATTCCATTGCCGAATAATTCTATAAATTTTGTTTATATTAAACATGTACTTGAGCATATTGACCCTAGAAAGTTTATTTATGTAATGTCTGAGATAAGAAGAGTTTGTAAAGACAAGGCAATAGTTATTGTATATGTTCCGTATTTCAGTTGTAGTATAACATATAAAACAATTGATCACTTAAGCCCTATGAGCTATTATACATACGACTATATCGATGGTTTTAAGGTCGTAAAAAAAAGACTTTACTTTTTCAGAAAAAGTTTTGGATACAATAGTAAAATCATCAGCGCGGCAAGAATTTTTTTAAACCCTCTTCTTTCTTTTCTTCCAAATTTTTTTCCATTAATATATGAAAGACTGTTCTGTTGGACTTTTCCTATGGAAGAACTTGAAGTCGTTCTTAGAGTAAGTGAATAACTATCTTATATTTTTTTTAAAGTAAATTCTTTGGGCAACTCCAGAAACAGTCCCCATATATCTTACAGTCATAAAAATAAACATCCAAGGAAAAAATAGCTTCCATGACTTATTTTTTCTAGCTCTTTTGAAAGATAAAATAGGTATAGCAAAAGGAGATATGATTATCAGCAAAAAAGGTATAATATACTTTATGAATGGGGTTCTAAACAATGGCTTGTCAAAAGATGAGCCAATCCATCTACTTTGTTTGTAAACTTCTTTTAAAGTCTCAGCATTTCTATGATAGCATATTGCATTATGGGCGATGATAGGGGTGACTTTGAATTTTAGCCAGAAAGTCTGATCATCGGCATATCCATATTTAGGATCAAAACCACCCATTTTAAGAAAATTTCTTTTTCTTATTGCCCTAAATAAAACCATCTCCGGAGAATGTTTAATTCTTTTATCTGCAGTTACTCTAATCTTCCCCCATAAATGAGACCAGATGTTTTGAGTATTTTTGGCTATTTCATAACCATGAGTTGCACCTATTTCTTTCTTATATTTTAGTAATGGTGAGATTAAATTTTTAAGATAGTCTTTGTCGAATGTCATATCTGCATCTACGAATATAAAAATCTCTCCATTTGCTTTTTTTGCCCCTAAGTTTCTAGAAATTCCCGGGCCTTTATGTTTACCCTCTATCAGCATGACTTTGAATTTTCCAGCTATCTCTCTTGTTTTATCAGAAGAACCATCATCTACAATAATTATTTCAAAATTTCTGTAGGACTGCTCATATAAAGATTTCAAACAACTCTCAATGTAATTCTCCTCATTATAAGTGGGGATAATTATACTTAGAAAAGGGCCATTTTTACTTGATTTCATATTTAAAAATAGTCATCCTTCTTTATTAATTAAATGACTCCAATCTTCCATTAAGTATTCAGTCATTGCTTCTTGCCAGGTGCGCATAAGATTAATTCCATTTAAATCAAGATTTTTGTTGATAAGTCTTTCAGAAGTGGCACGAGTTACAAAAAAATCTTTCTTAAAGAAATCAGAATCTACAGGATCAATAACTGCATCCTTAACATTTATTACAGACAGAATGTGCTTTGCAATTTCATATCTGTTTGTTTCTCCCTTGCAGACCATATGATATTTACCATAATGCTTTGTATTAAATAAGTGCTCTATATTTTTTATTAGATCTTTAGTATAAGTTGGAGTTCCGAATGTATCATTTACTACTTTAAATGATTTCCTTCCTTCTTTAATTTGGGATATCATATAGGACACAAATTTTTTGTCTTTTTTTCCACTTCCAAACATCCATCCTGGTCTAATTATGTAGTACTTTTCAAGAATGTTCTCAACAAACATTTCTCCATAAAGCTTTGTTTTACCATACACATTTATAGGGTTTGGAAGATCTTCTTCAACATATTTATCTTTTTCTCCATCAAAAACTCCTGCAGTGCTAATATGCACCATAGGTATATCAAATTTCTTGCAAATTAAGGCTATATTTTTTGTCCCAATATAATTTACATCATAGGCCTCTTTTTTATGAACTTCACAATATTCTAGGCTTGTTAAAGCTGCTAAATGAAGAACAATCTCTGGTTTAAACTGCGAGATCATTTTCAGACAATTATCATAATCTCTTATATCTAGATTTTTTAACCAGTCTTCGTTTAGATCTATATCTGTAGCTAAGACTTCATATCCTTTTTGGGTTAAATAATTATATGCAGCATATCCTACCATTCCGCCGCATCCAGTAATAAATATTCTATTCATTGTATTATTTTTTCCTCTTCATTACTTTTTTTATCTTTTTATAGTTATTTAAAGCTTTTACAAGTGATATTGAAAATAATCCTATGCGTTTTGGAAAAGTTGAATGAAATAATAAATTTTTGGGTTCTTTTTTTTCTACAGGATTTTTACGAGTTACAAACGTTCTTATAAATTGCCTCAAAATCATTCCTGTTTTTTCAAACAAATCCCCATAACGCAAAGAGTAAATCATCATACCTTCACTCTGATGACGATAAATAAGATCCTTTAATGGAGACATTCCGGAAGCACTACCTATATGCACTGAATGTGAAGTTCCAACATAAATTACTTTAAAACCTTCTTTTTTCGCTCGATGACAATAATCTAAATCATTTGGTCCATAAAAGAAGTTTTCATCATAATAGCCTATTTTCTCTATTACATCTCTTTTGATAACAATTCCCGGGCCTACAAACCCTGAAACCTCTTTAACAAAATTGTATTTTCCAGTATCGTGTTTATTTGAATCTTGCATATCTGACTCAATAAATGGTGTTTGTAATCTTCCATCTGGAAAGGTATGCCTTCCGCTCCCTAAACCATTTTTAGGGGATTTCTCAAGCTCATTGATAATAAGCTTGAGCCATTTTTTTTGAACTGTAATTATATCGTTGTCCATTGCACATACATAGTCTACATTTAACTTTTTAATAGCATATTTCCACCCTATATTGGTACCCTCAGTATAGCCATAATTTCTCTTTAGCTTAATAACTTCTATTTTTTTATTGATTTTTTTTAAGTGTTCTATACTTCCATCTGTTGAGCCATTATCTACTATAATTATTTTATAATTATTATAATCAGTCATGGCAAGTGATTTAAGGCAATTTCCAGTAAGATCCTTTTTATTCCAGTTGACAATAACAATTCCAACAAGTGGTTGCTTTTTCATTTTTATTTTTCTCTTCATTTTGTCTTACTTTTTTGCAAATATTATCCCACTTTTACTCGTTGCAGGCATTACTTCTACATTAAAACCTGAATTTAATAATTTTGTTTTAATAGAATCTGTATCACCTAAATGATACTCTATAAGTATAGAATCAACTTTTCCAAGTATTTTTTTATTCATACTTTTTATTATTTCATACTCTGCACCTTCATAATCTATTTTTATTAAATCGCAGTGCTGTATTTTGTTTTGTCTGAAAACATCATTTATAGATATACACTCCACATCTTCTATGTATGAAGGAAGATTAGCCATTTTGTATAATGAACTTGCTTCAAAATTACCAGGATAGACATTAAATTTTCTCTTTCCTGACTTTGAAGCAATTGCTTTTTTCTCTATTTTTACTTTCTTATGCAATTTATTAAGGAAAACATTTGAATTAAGAATATTGAATGTCTCATTTGAGGGTTCATATGCATAAACCTTACATTCTTTCATTGTTGATGCTATTAATATAGAAAACGCCCCAATATTTGCACCGATATCAATTATTGTTGAGCTGTTATTGCGTATGTATTTATTATATATCTTGAAAAGAAATATCTCATTTATAGTATTAATATCTCGTGAATTGTCCCTTACAAGAAAGTAATTCCCTTTTTTTGATTGCACAAGTGAGAAAATATTTTTCTTTGAAAAAACTTTATTGATAACACTAAATGGTTTTTTATAGAACAATATCATTCTTGCAATAAGTCCAATCTTATTCATTTTAACACCTTCATCTTTACTTCAAGCACTTGTGCGGGGAACATATAGCAGAGAAATCTTTCGTAGAAGGTTTGATTGAAATTACATAAAGGGTTGAATATTTTGAGAAAGCGATTGTTGCTAAAGATAATGTTTTTTTTCAGTATTTTGAAGTTTGTTTTTGATGATTCATCAAAGTAATTTCCTTTTCCCAGTTTTCCTCTCTCGAAAAAATCGAAAGTCGCTGCTGCAAAAGCGTGTTTATGGGTTGGATCTTTTACTGCATTTAGACTTGTGAAATAGGGTACTCCAATTTTAATAATGGCTCCGGGCTTAGATATTCTCCATATTTCATTCATAGTAGAAACAACATCATCTACATGTTCTATAATATGACTAAGCAAAATCTCAGAAAAAGAGTTATTTGGGAAGGGCCAAGGTAACTTGTTAATATTCCATATAACATCAGTTCCAGAAAATTTATAATAATCTAAGTTTACGTAACCTTCCCTTATATCTGTCCCCGACCCTACATTAAGTTTATCTGATTTTAAAGATAATGTCTTTTTCCTCATAAAATTAGTATTAAAAAAACATATATAAACCTTGTCTATTCTTTTAATATATGAAAATAGGCTTTCTTATTACATATTTCTATCCAAAGACGGGGGGTGCTGAGAACAATTGTTATTATCTTGCAAAAGAATTAGCAAAAAAACATGAAGTGCATGTTTTCTGCTCAGGAGAAGAAGACAAAGACGAAGTTATTGATAAAATAAACGTACATAGATCTAAAGAAATATTTAGAATAAGGTATTACTTGGGATATTATCCTTCAATTATAAAAAATATATTATCTTATGATTTAGATATATTGCATGTGCATGGGCTTGGTTTTCCCCAACATGATAGAGCAGTATCAAAATTAAAGAAAATAAAACCTGAAACAAAAATTGTTTGCACTCCGCATGGACCCTTTATGGCGTTGAAAGGATATAATCTTCTTGCCCATTTGTTTAAAAAATTATATACTCCTTTCATAGTAAAGTCTTTGAAAAAGTATGATCGAATTATTCAAGTAAATCCTTGGCAAAAAGAATGGATGAAACAAGAATATGGTATATCAAAAAATAAAATAGTTTTTATTCCAAATGGAATTGATAAAAATGCTTTTGAAAAGTCCAATGTAAATATTTTAATTAAATTAGGAAATAAATATGATCTTGGTAAAAAAATAGTAATCTCCTATTTGGGGAGAATTCAGCAATATAAAGGTATTGATCAAATAATCGAAGCCTTGGTATTATTAAAAAAGGATTACCCAAACATAAAATTCTTAGCAATAGGAAAAGATGCTGGAGATAGAGTGAGATTGGAAAAATTAGCTAAAGCGGGGGGAGTAGAGAGAGATATTACTTTTACAGGAGAAGTTTCAGAAGAAGAAAAATATGCTCTTCTCGATTTATCTGAGATATTTATATTTCCAAGTGAATGGGAAGCTTTTGGTATTGCTGCATTAGAAGCCATGGCAAAAGGAAACGTTATAATCTCTACTAAAACAGAAGGGGGAAGATTTCTTATTAAGGAAGGAAAGAATGGATTTCTATTTGATTTTGGAAATTTCAACGAATTAGCTGAAAATATAAAAAAAACGTTCTTGGATCCTAAAATTAAAGCAAAAATACAAAAGAATAATATCAAGAAAGCTAAAAGATTTCTTTGGAATAATATTGCAAAGCAACTAGAGAAAGAATACAGAAAAGTATTGAAAGAATAAAGTTTCTTAGTTTTTATCAAAATATTCTGTTGGATCTTTAGTATTGGCCCAATAAAAACCTTCTTGACGAAGTTTGCAGGCGAGACAATAACCACAATGTTTCTTAATACCTATATAACAACTAAAAGTATCTTCATAATTAACTCCTAGTCTTTTCCCTAGAGAAATTATGTCTTCCTTATCTTTTTTAATTAAGGGCGCTTTTATTTGAAATGATGAAGAGAATGCTTTTCCCGCTATTTTATTTAAATTGCTAATGTATTCTTGAGTTGTATCTGGATAGCTTTCTTTTCCTTCACATTTAAAACCAACAAAAATATCACATCTTTTATTTTGAGAAATATATAATGAATCTGCCAGTGAGAGAGCGTAAGAAAGAAAAAGAGTATTTCTGCCAGGCACATACCACTTTTTTGTTTCTTTTTTAGTATCATAAAGCGCTTTTCTCTTTAGCCTGCTTACCTTTCCCGGAATATTAATCAAAGAGGTAGAGAGCTCCTTGAGAATTGAAAGATTTATCTCTTGAAAATCAGCTTTAAGTTGAAAAGCACATTTCTTGGCACATTTTCTTTCTAAAAGAAGTGATTTTTGCCCATAATTAAAAAATAAGATTGTTATTTTATCATATCCTAGTTTCTTTTTAACATAATATGCCGTTACAAAACTATCAAGCCCTCCGGAACATAAAACTATTGCACTTTTCTTGAATTTCATTAATTTGTGATTATTAACAATCTTTATAAATTTGTTTTTTATCTCAATAACATGAAAAAGCTAGGAAAAGACCTCAAAAAGGGAGATAAAATCATAATTAGTGGAAAGAAGCATGTTATAACAAATATTGAATTTTCTGAGATTGGAAAGCAGGGAACAAGAAAATGCAGAATAGAGGCAAAAGATGAAAAGGGAGAAATTATAGTTTTGATCAGACCAGAGGATTATCCTTTTGAGTCTTAATTATCTCTTTTATCTTTGTTTTTAATTCTTTAAATGAAGAAACAATTGGCATTGATCCAAGAAGTATCGCACTCAAGTATTCTAATGAGTCTTTTACAGGTTCATCTGTTTTTATGCCAATAGATGAAATGCCTCTAGCATAGGCATAACCTAATTCCCAAGAGGTACCTGCTCCAACATGTAAGCCATCAAGAGAAGCGACAACAAGAGAACAATTTTTAAAACCATCAACTATATCTCCATTAAAAATTTTATCAACATCTTTTATGCTCTTGGCAAGCCCTACATCTCTATGCGGAAGAAAAGTTTCTAAGCCTAAAGACTTGCATATTTTGTCTATTTCTTCCAGCATTTTCAGCTCTGACTCTGTTCCTATTTTGCCTGCTATGTACACTTTCATAAAATAAAATAAATTATTAAGATTTTAAGCCTTTAGGTAGATAAGCTTAAAAATAAACCTTAGAATTAATATTATATGAGAATACTGATTATTAAGCTGGGAGCTCTTGGGGATGTAATAAGGACTCTTCCTTTAGCCAAGGCTTTAAAGAGAGAATTTAAGGGATGTGAGATAAACTGGGTAACAAAAGAAAATGCTGCATCTATTGTAAAAAGATGTAAATATGTGGATAAAGTATATGCTCTTCCTTATAATGAAAAGATAAATTATGATAGATTGTATAATTTTGATATAGATAAAGATGCTACAACTCTTGCTACCGAGATAAATGCCTCTGTTAAAAAGGGATTTTACTCAGATAATAATTACCCTCTGGCTTTTGATATGGGTGGAGAGTACTATTTGAACACTTTGTTTGATGATGAAATTAAAAAAAACAACAAGAAAACATATCAAGAGATGATGTTTGAATCTGCAGGATTGAAATACAACAAAGAAAGTATAGACATAAATCTGACAAAAGAAGACATAAATTACTCTTCTGATTTTGTTAAAAAAAATAATTTAAAATTAGGAAAGATAATTGGAATACATATAGGATCATCCCCTAGATGGCCTTCTAAATCGTGGCATGAGTCTAAAATTATTGAATTTGTAACTAAAGTAAAGCAAGAGGGTTATGATGTCCTGCTTTTTGCCGGTCCTGATGATGTTGAAAAACAAAAAAATATAATTAATTCGTTAAATAACAAGAAAATACCTATATCAAAAAACGATCCAGATAATTCTTTAACAGAATTTTATTCATTAATGAACATTTGCAATTATATCGTTTGTTCAGACAGTTTAGCTTTGCATTTAGCATTGGCTTTAAAAAAGAAAACAATTGCCCTATTTTTCTGTACAAGTTATAATGAGATAGAAGGATATGGATTTTTAAATAAGATAGTCTCTCCTTTATTAGAGAAATTTTTCCCTGAAAGAATGAATGAATATAACGAAGAGCTTACTAAGAGCATAAAACCTGAACAAGTTTTAGAAGCAATTAAAAGATTTGGAGAGAAAAATGATTAGTATAATAATAACTAGCTACAAAGAACCTAAAACAATAGGAAAAGCAATTGAAAACTTCTTAAAACAAAATATAAACAAAAGTTATGAGATTATAGTTTCTGCACCAGATAAAGAAACTTTAGATGTTGTAAGAAAATACTCTAAAAAAAATAAAAGAGTAAAAACTTTTAAAGACCCTGGGGAAGGAAAAAGTTATGCACTTAATCAACTTTTGGAGAAAGTAAGGGGAGAGATAGTCGTTCTATCAGATGGGGATGTTTTTGTTAAAGAAAACAGCTTGAAATATTTACTAGATCCATTTAAAAATAAGAAAGTTGGTTGTGTAACTGGAAGGCCAGTATCTGTAAATAATAAAGAAAATATATTTGGATATTGGTCCCACTTGCTTTGCGATGCCGGCGCTCATGAAGCAAGATTAAAAAGAGCAAAGAAGAGAGAATTTTTAGAATGTTCCGGATATTATTGGGCATTTAGAAATGGCATAATTAAGCAATTTCCCATTGATGTTGCAGAGGATACAATAGTGCCTTATCTTTTTAGAGAAAAAGGCTACAAAATAGCATATGCGCCTGAAGCTATTGTTTACGTTAAATTTCCCACTAATCTTAGAGATTTTATTAATCAAAAGAAAAGAACTGCAAAGGGGCACGAATCATTATCAAAATATTTTGATATTAAAAAATTACCCAGAACCAAATCTTTCAAGAACGAGCTATTGGAAGGATATAGGGCTTTATTTTATCCTAAAACATTTAAAGAGGTATTTTACACTCTTGCTTTATTTCCATTGAGATTGTATATCTGGGGTCTTGTTTTCTTTCATACTAAAGTAAAAAAACAGCATTATGTAGATGCGTGGGAAAGAGTAGAAAGCACTAAATAACAACAAATAAAAAGCTTATATCTTTAAAGCAAATAATGGAAAATTCAGAAAAGGCCATTGAAAAAAGGAAAGAAGGGCTAAAAAATTGGCTAAAAAATCCTTATAATTTGACTCTTGTTGGAATTTTGATTCTTGCTTTTGGAATAAGATTATATTATTTTATTCTTACAAAGGGACAGACTTTATGGTGGGACGAGGCAGAGTATATGTCTACTGCTAAATATTGGGCTTTTGGAATTCCTTATGACTTAAATCCTCAAAGACCTCCATTATTTCAGTTTTTAGGCGCTTTGGCCTTTATGACTGGATTAGGAGAGCAATTTATTAAATTTGCTTTTGTTTTATTACCTTCTGTTTTCCTAGTTTTTGCAATCTATTTACTTGGAAAAAATATGTTTGATGAAAAAATCGGCTTAATTGCTGCTTTTTTAACTTCTGTCAGCTGGACTTTTGTTTTCTGGACTGCTCGTGTTCAGCCAGACTTCTTTTCAATGACTTTTTCAGTTTTAGCAGTGTTGTTTATGTGGGAATATTGGAAAAATAATAAATCTTCTCATATATTATTAGCAGGCTTCTTTGCTGCATTGGGATTTTACTTTAAAGTTTCTGGTCTTTTAGTTCCTATGATATTTATGGTATTTATTTTACTTAAAGACAGATTATCTGCATTTAAAATTAAAGAATACTACTATTTTGCAGGATCATTTTTAGCAACCTTAATTCCATATTTTATATGGTCTTATATCACCTTTGGAACTGCAACCGCCTTTACCAGAGGTTATGTTGAGCCTGTACCAGTAGAAACACCTTTTGGATGGTATAATATTCAATTTTATTCAAAACTTACGACAAATGGGCTTGGATTTGATCAAGTTATAAACTCTATTGCAGCAAATCCATTTAATTTTTTGATTTATTCATTGCTTCTAATTTTACTTATCTTAGGTGTATTTTCCGCATTAAAATTTATTTTATACATTGATATTTTGGCTAAAGATAAGAAAAAATGTATAGACCCTGCTTTATTCAGCATTCTTGCTTTATTTTTTATCTCTGCATTTTATATTTTTCATATAAAAAATACGGATGACCGATGGGTATTCTTATGGATGCCCTTTATATTTTTCTTGATAGGCAAAGCCTCAATTGATATATATGAATATGGGAAAAAATACAGCAAAATACTTTCACTTGTTTTAATTTTGATATTGCTGGCTGTCGGCGGTTACGGTCAATTGAAACATGCTGATGGATTGATAAATAATAAAAAAGACAGTTATATGCCTGTAAAAATTGCTGGAGAATGGATTAAAGAAAATTCAGATAAAGCTGATAAAGTTCTGTCTATCTCTTACACACAATCTGTTTATTATACAGAAAGAAATGTTTCTACTTACTCTGAGATAAAACCAGAAGACTTTGATAAGTATATTGAAGAAAACAAGCCGAGATTTTTGCAGATATCAGTATTTGAACCCCATCCTGATTGGATTTCTTCATGGGTTTCAGCCAATCAAGATAAAATAAAACCTGTTCAAGCTTATTTTGGAGACGCAGAAAGAAAAAACGCTATCTTGGTTATATATGAGATATCTTACTAACAGCCAAAAATTTATTAATGCTCTTTAGATCAAAAGTTAATGAAATGCATAGTATGTGGCAGTTTGCAGTTTAAAAAAATACCTTTGATACACGAAGTTTCTAGATATACACATAAAGCATATCCATTGTTTAAATGCGTTGAATGCGGTTTAGTAAGACCAAATCCCCTTCCTTATGATGAAAAAACAAAGCTAAGTATTTATGATGAGCCGGAAAATATTAAGTTTTATCACCAAAAGAAAAATAAAATTGACAGAAAAAGCTATGATTATAATTATTATTTCAAGCACTTTAAACCATTCTTGAATTTTGTTAAAAAATATAAAATAAATGGAAAAGGATTGGATGTTGGATGCGGAGCAGGTCATCTTATGATTCTTCTTTCCAAATTAGGAATAAAAAGCGAGGGAATTGATATTACACAAAAACTCATAAAATCTATGAAAAAAGAAGGTTATGCAGTTTATTGTGGCGAACTTAATTCAAAAGTTCTTAAAAATAAGAAATATGATCTGATAACAGCTAATCAAGTCCTTGAACATATCATTGATCCTGAATTTCTTGTTAAGGATATTAATGGTCTTCTTAAAAAAGAAGGATATGTGATTCTAGCAGTACCTTATGTATATGGCCTTATCCCAAATATACTAAGAACAAAATGGTATGGATTGGGATATGGGCAGCATCTTAATTTCTTTTCAAAGAAAAGTCTAAAAATACTGTTTGAAAGAAATGGATTTGAAATAAAAGAATTTAAAGTTCTTAGTGTTGACTATGCACATCCTAAATTTCCAAGATTTTTAAATATATTTTCTGAAATTATTATGTCTATTTTAATTTATTTTGGCCTTGGAGATAATCTTTTTGTTGTTGCAAGAAAAATGAAAGAGGTTAAAAAATGAATTTAGGATCGTTACTGGCAAAGATATTTGAAAAAATTCCTGAATGGTCAATAAAAAATGATTTAAGGTATTTTTTGGCTTTCAATCCTATGGTGCCAAAATTTGTACAGGACATTTCTCCTGTAAAAGGTTATGAACTTCACTATCATCTAAAGAATGGAGACGTAGTAGTTGATGCTGGTGCATATCCTGGCGATTATGCTGTTTTTGCATCAAGAAAGATTGGGAAATCAGGAAAAATAATCTGCTTTGAACCTGATCCAAGGAATAGAGCCATTTTAAGAAAGAATTTAATAAAAGAAAAAATGAATAATTTTATAATTGTGCCTAAAGGTTTATGGAACAAAAATACAACGTTAAAATTAGAGAATTCGGACGGCTTGCATTCCTCTTTATCTTCGAGTAAGGGAAATCAGGAAATTGAAGTCGTAAAACTAGATGATGAACTTAAAAAATTAGGAATAAAGAAAATTGATGTATTAAAGATGGATATTGAAGGGGCTGAAATTGAGGCTATTCAGGGTTCGAAAGAAAACTTAAAAAAAAGTGATGTGCATGTAGCGATAGCGTCTTATCATATAATAAATGGGAAAACAACTTCTTATTTCTTGGAGTCTTATTTGTCTAAGCTAGGATATAAAACTAAATCAGCTTTCCCGAAGCACCTCACAACCTATGCCTGGAAAGAATAACTATTTGGATTTTATATAAGCAATAATGTAAGCTAGAGTTGTTGCAAATGTCATAGGAGCATGATAAAGCCAGGCTTTTTCTTTTTCCCTGAAAAACATTTTCAAAGAGACCAAAAACTCTGGAAAAAAAGAAAGATCTTTCAGCACTTCATATACAAATCTTATCTTTCCAAATCTGCCAAATAAACCCTGATTCCACTTAAATTCCCTTTGAGATTTATCGTTGAAATAAAACTTTCCCCACTTTAATTTTTTTCTTAAAAAGTCAGATACTCCAGTAGCTATTAGATGATGAAGATGAGCATTTTTGACTATTGCAATATTTGCTTTGTTCTTTTTTGCCAGCAGATAAATATTATCAACATCCCGATGATATCCTCCAATTGACTTCAAAGCTTCTCTTTTATGCATTATTCCATATCCTCCAAGAATGAATAGATTACTAGGAGTTAGATTGTATGTATAATACCTTCCATTATTTTTGAGATTTAGATTTCCTAGAGATATTTGAGGATCTATAGATCCATATATAGCAAATGGATCAGTTCCTACAAGACTAAGATATTGATTTACCACAACATCTGATTTTACAACTGCCATTCTCCCAATTGCCAAAGAAATATTTTTATTATTTGTTAAGGGATAAATCATTTTCTTTATCCAGTCTTTTTCAACAAGAGCATTATCTGAATCTATTGTAACTATAAAATCGCCCTTGGCTTTTTGACACCCAATAGATTTTGGCATTCCCTTTCCCTCCATATACCCTCTTATTTTGGTTAAGATTACCTTTGCTCCAAGTTTTCTTGCTATTTCTATTGTTCCATCATTAGAATAGCTGTCTACAACAATTATTTCAATTTTATTTTTAGGATAATCCTGCCTCCAAATACTTTCAATGCATCTTTTTGTGTAATCTCTGCAATTTAAGGTGCATATAACAAAGCTTATTTTAGGTGTTTTCATTTTTGTTTGTTTATTTATTAAAAATATTCTTTATTTTCTTATACAATACTCCCGCGCCATAGCTTAAATGTATGGTTAAGAATAAAAATGGCAAAATAAATAATGACATAAAATTATAATTTTTAAATGATTCATAAATTGAAAAAATTAGACTTAATGCAATATAAAAAGAAAGAGGAATCAGAAAAAGTTTACTTATAAAATAAAGTGCTGGTAAAGATAGCAGATAAATAAGAAATAAACTAGGAATCAGGAAAAAAGGAATTTTGTTGTGCTCAGCGGCTAATTTCTTGTTAGATCTTGATTGTCCATAATCAAATATCTGCTCTATAAGGCCTCTGAGATTTGCTCTTCTTCTATGATAAATTAAAATTTCTGGAGAATAACCTACTTTGAAACCAGCTTCTTTTGCAAGATTAACAAAATTTACATCATCTGCAGGGTATATCTTTCTGTCAAATTTTATCTTTTTGAAAATATTTCTCTTTACAGTAAGATTGGCTCCTGTAATGTAGCTTGAATCAGCATTTAAATTTAATTTTGCTTTAGTATATCTCTTATAAAATCCAAAAGCGCCAAAGGGGCTTCCCAATGCATAACCACTTATTTTAGCAAAAAGTTTATCTGATCTTGGAGTTAATTGAGGGCCGCCAAGAATATCTATTTCGGGGTGATCCATAAAAAATTTATCCATTTTATTTAGAAGATCTCTTTCAATTATGGCATCATCATCAAGAAAGACTACTATCTCGCCTTTTGCTTTTTTAACTCCATTATTTCTATTATCTGGAACATTAAGTCCTTTAATAACAATTATTTCAAATTTATTTTTAGGATAGTCCTGCTTTTTTATATAAGGTATAATTTCTGCTTCTCTCCATGGTGCTAATGCAATTACAATTGAAAATTTTATTTTATTTTTCATTTTGGAATAAGTTTTATTAATTTATCATAAATTTTAATAAATTTTTTAAATGGAGAGTTTAGGATTCTAAGTCTTATAACTCCAAGAGCCATAAATGGGCCTGCCTTTAAAAAATTAATCTTTGAATATTCTTTATCGCTCCATTTTGTTGGAATTTCCTTGACAACAAATCCTTTCTTTCTTAAATTGTATAATAAATCAACATCAAAAGCCCATTTAGTTATACCTATAGCACTAATAGTTTTTGAAATTGCTTCTCTCTTAAACAATTTAGCGCCGCATTGTGTGTCTTTGTAAGAAAACAAAAACAAGCTTCTAACTAAAAAATTAAAAATTCTTGATGAGATAATTCTTTGAATTGTAGGCTTAGGCTGTACTATTGATCCTTTAATATATCGGCTAGCAATTATTCCGTCATAATTATTTATCTTTTTAATAAGATCATAAAATGCTTCTGGACCAGTAGCAAGATCTGCATCTACAAAACCAATCAAATCATTTGATCTTTTTAATGCATCTTTAAAACCCTCTATCAATGCAAAACCTTTGCCGCCTTCTTTAAGATTAAGATATTTTATCCTCTTGTTCTTTTTCTTTAACTTTTTTACTATGCTTTCAGTTTTATCTGTTGTTGCATTAATCACAACTAAAATTTCATAATTAAGGCTTTTTTTACTTATTTTATTAAAGTAATTACTATATGCTTCTAGAGTTTTGGCTATTCGCTTCTCTTCATTATATGCTGGAATGACTATAGATATGTTCATTTGTTATCTAAGCAGGAAAATAGAGCCTATTAAAAAGATTACGGAAGAAGCTATTAGAGCTATTGAATAAGATAAAAGACTTTGAGAAAAAGATAACAATAGAATAACTTCAACTGCTATTAAAATTGAAAAATACCCATATCCTCTAACTTTTCCAGTAGAAAGTTTATGCAGGATAAAAAGATTAGATAAAGATAATATACTCATTGCGGATGCGACATAAAACAAAATGTTGGAAGACTCGGGAATTGATTTTCCTGTAAATATACTGACAATCAAATCTGGAAAGAAATAAACTATAACTAATCCTATAAAAGCCAATAAAGATAAAATGCCAAAAGCGTTTAATAAAATGTTTTTGGACTCTTTTTTATCAGAATTTTTTGCTGATAGTGGAAACATGGCCTTGCTTATAGGTTGAGTTCCCCAAAAAACAATTTTTCCCAAGATTGCAGCTATTGCATAATAGCTTGATATCTGTTCGCTAAAAACTATTCTAGCAATAATTATATCTAGGCTATAAAATAGAGTAAGAAATAGAATCATGAAAAAAACGGGTTTTGTATACCCATATATACCTGAAGTTTCGGCCTTTACTTCTTTTTGTTTTATAATTGATTTCAATTGAGCAAATGAAAGAATGAAAGATGAAAAAAGTCCTATAATTGTAGCTGCAATTGCACCATAAACTTTCCACCCAATCAATACTAAAAATATAGATAAAATCAATTTAACTGAAGATTCAGTTATCAAATTTATTCCCAATGATTTGAATCTTTTTTGACCCTGCATTATGCCTCTTCCAACTGGAACTAAAAAAACTGTAAAAATCATCAGTCCATTAAGCAGAAGCAATGAATAGTTTATTTTAAGCAAATTAGAAAGAGGAATTGAAATTATTGCATAACATAAAAATAAAACAGAAGAAACAATCAATGCCTTATTTAATGACTTTTTAAAAATATTTTTTAACTTACCCTTATTTGATTCTGTTGATGAATATTTAGAAATTATCGTTTGAATAGATTCAGAAAATATAGTTAAAATATAGATTATAGAAAATAAGGTTGCAAGAATTCCATAATCTAAAACTGACAATAGCCTAGCCATACTAAATTGAAAAAGAAAATTTAATGCATTATAAATATTGAAAGTTACTAGAAGTATAATACTTCCTCCAATAAGGGCCTTATTTAATTTAGGAGCCATGTTTATACAAATATACCTTTTCTAAATATCAGAAAACCAATAATTACTATTGTTATCTGAAGCAGCCATATCAAATAAACTACTCTCTTTTCAGTGGGTTTTATGCTTAATCTTTTCATAAATAATATCGCTGCATGCTCTAACCCGTAAACCTTGCTATATTGCAGATCAAGAGAGCCGTCTCTCATTGGCCTGCCAAATGACTGTTTCTTGAGTCTGCCTCTTGCCTTTAGTATTGTTTCAGCTATATAGGGTAAAAAGAAAAATACAGCCACTTTTTCGAAATTGCCTAAAATAGCAATTATTGCCAATAACCCTCCAACAGAGTATGTTAATGAATCTCCTGGAAATACTTTTGCAGGACTAACATTATATAATAAAAAAGCTAACAATGAAGCAATCATACAAAGAGCAATTATTGAGAGCCATGAATTTCCTGTAAATAAAGCAACTAATGCAAAAGAAGAAATCAAGATTATTCCTTGTCCTGCTTCAAGTCCATTATAGCCTGCGAGAAAATTAAATGTAGTTGTTGCTCCAACTACTCCAATTGGAATTATAAGGAGCGGATAAAAGAATCCTAAATCTACTTGTCCTAAAAATGGAATAGACATAATACTCTTTCCTGCGTTTATGACCATTAGAGGAATAGCTGCAAATGCAACTAAAACTAAACGGGATCTTTTAGACAAGCCTCCGCGCCTCCAGCCTAATAAGTCATCAACAAGCCCTATACCTGAAAGAAGTATAACTACTGAAAGTATAGCAAGCACCTCTATAAGAAAAATGGAATTCTTAAGATAAAATACTCTGTAGGCTATAAAAAGCAGAACGCCTGCTGTAAAACCAAGGATAGTTATTATTCCTCCGGATCCTGCTACTTTTTCTGACTTAAACTTATTCATATCATCCCATAAAAGACCAATCTGCCTTGCTTTTCTTATCCAGAAGGGAATTAAAAATAAAGTTATCAAAAAGCTTGCTAAAATTGGAAGTATTAAATAAAGACTCATCATTTTAGTAGTAAATTTATGTTAGGATAATCTATTTGAAGATATTCTGATTTAAGTTGAATATCAGAAGGATAATTAATTTCCCAAATTTTTATAGGGCCCCTAAGACCATCATAAACTATAAATTCATCATTGAAATTATTATCCTGAGCCTTAATTTGAGATATTATAAAATCATCTTCCGTGTGGGCAAGCTTAAAGTTTGAATTATCTTCATTGTATAAATATAACCTTGCTAACTGAGATTTAACTGTTCTATTACTCAAATAAAGAAGCGCGCCATCATCTTCTATGCCAATTTCTCCAGATGCTGCAGAAAGTCTTGGAACTAAGAAGATACCTGATTCTATTCCAGATCCAAAATCAATAAATTTGCCATCGAATGCATATCTTAAAGGAATATCATATCTTTTGTTTTGATAAACAAAAAGACCCATAGGGGAAGTGATTATATTTCCAGACTTATCTTTTTCCACAATAATTCCCCCAAGTCCTGCCTTTCCTGCTGGCAAGAATACTCTAGTATCATTTATTGTATAAATTATATCCTCATCTAAACCTACTCCTCCTTCATATAAATAGATAGTCGAATTTTTCTTCTCCTGCATCTGCTGATTGTTCCTTGCAAATGTTGGAATAAAACTTGCCCTATCATAATTTTCATCACTGCCTATAGAAGAAAATGCACCGTATTTTCCTATATCAGTTGAATCGATTAAGAAATGTGTAGTATTATGCGCATACAAGAAATCCAATGCTGCTAAATTATCACTGCCAGTTAATGCGTGTCTGCCCATTAAATAATTCCAATATGGAAATACATTACCACCATCTAAAACTGTGGCTCTTTCTCCTATCGATTGAACCCAATATCCATAATCCCACCAGTGCCCAAATACTGCATTTTGATCTGTATTTTCTCTCACCCAAGACATTGCCTTCTGCCACTGCTGTGTATAAACGCTTGGCACGTAACCTTTTGCAATTTGACTGCTTGCATTATAAAATTGATATCCTGCAAAAACTGTGGATAATATAATTATAGCAACTAAAGTCCAAGCAACAATCTTCATAAGATCATCTTTGAGATGTTTAGCTTCATTGAAACTGGATACTACAAAATATGAAATAATTATAGAAATAGACGGAACAAGCATCATGATAGTTCTCACCGAACCACGGGCAGAAATTATACCAAAGAAGAAAAAGGAAAATATGAATATGAGACCAAAGTCTATATTCTGAAATTTATTTTCTTCCTTGTTTTTGTGATGTTTATAATAGAAAAATCCAATACTTGTTAAAAGAACTATAAATCCTAATGTATATACAAATAAACTTAAAGCATTTTCTCCGTTCAAAATGCTAGTTGATGAATATCTACTGAAAATTATTGCAAATAAGAAAAACAAATAACTCGAAGTCATTACTATTCTTTCTTTTTTATTAAATGTTTTAACCATAAAATTAAATAAATAAACAGAACCTATAAAGAACAGCCAAAACATAATAGGAATTCCTTTAATGTCCGGGCCAAAGCTATTAGCCCACTCTCCAAAATAAGGTTGTCGGTTTTCTGCAACTGTTACTCCAAGTCTATCTGTAACTGGCCTTACTAGATTATGAGTTATGTCGGCAATTTTGTTTGGAATAAAATTTATGCCAAATACTGCAGATGAAAGTATAATTCCAATTACAATAGTTATAATTATAGAAATTATCGGCTGTGGAATTTTTTGTAAATATTCAGAAGAAAAGTATTCCTTAAGTTTTGTATTAAATATTAAAAGATGAATTAGAAGTATTAAAAATACTCCTAAAGCAGCCCCAGTTACTGTTGATTGTGCTAAATTTAGAGCAGTGTATCTAGTTGAAAAAGGAATCATGAAAATAAATGAAGAGAATAGCCAAGCCGAATAAGTATAAAATTTATCTCTATCAACTCGGCCAAGAACAAAAGAAATTATTGTAGCAAGTTCGAGTGTCACAAATATATAGATATAACCACCCCATACCAAAGCCATTGCTGCTGTAGAAAGGCCTGAAAGAATTGCCAGCGAATATCTTGCAATTTGATTTTTAGCTTTCCATGCTGATAAAAATAAATAGAAAGTAAGAAATAAGAAAAAGAAAGCTGCTGATTCTTTTTCAGGAATTCCTGCAATTGTTCTTGGAAGCAGAGAGGGAACAACTGATAAAAAGAAAGAAGAAATTAATGCAATAATGTTTGCATTCAACTCCCCTAAACTATCTACAAAAATCTTTCTAGCTAAAAGAAAGAAAGCTACAACTGTAAAAGCAAACATAAAAACTGGAAAAATGGCAGCTGACTGCTCTATGGATATGCTTCCAAATACGGAAGCAAGTTTGTGAAACCAAGCAATCATATATGAAAGAAGAATAAGTTCACCTTTTGTATTGAATCCTAGAGGAACATATCTAAATGAGTCTATAACCATTAAACTGCCATTAGCTATAATATGTTTGGCCCATCTCAAAAATAAGAAAGGATCAAGATCTGGGCCTAGAGTCCAGCCCCCAGTTGTAACATCTCGCAATCCAGATAAGTTGCTTGATCTAATCTTAACAGCAATAAAAACAATTAATGCGAGCAAAATATATACTATATAGTTATAATTAGATTGCAAATAGTGAAATAACTTTTTCTTTCTTTCGTCAAAAATTTTGTCTTCTTCCATTGTTATTTATTCAATCAAAATCAATTTCTTCAACCAGATCTTCAGCTTCTTTAACTATTTGTATGCCATTTTTTTCCCCACAATATGTACATACGTTCTTCATTTCGTTAGATTCAAACTGAAAACTACATTTACTGCAAACAAGCCTCATAAAATAATAGCAACAAGGTATTTTATAAATCTTTCAATTTGCTTAGAAGATAAGGGGAGTAATGTAAACTTCAATGAATGCTGCAAAAAGCAGAACTATAATTGCTATGAAAATAAGGGTTAGAGAATCTCTAAGCACATCATAGAATTTGGGGGTTCCAAATTCATGTTTAATTACTGCAACTGAAACAAGTCCTCCGGCAAGAGCAACTATAAAATAAGCTGCAATTTCGGGCAATCCATGAATCATATACCTAAGCAAGCCAAATGGCAAAGAGGATAGATCTGAATTTGTAAATATTTTTATTGCGGCAGCTATTACTGTTGCATTCCAAGCTAAAATAAATATGGCTCCTGCACCAAAAATTAAAGAAAATATAAGAACAGAAACGATAACATAAAGATTATTTACAAATATAACTAAAAAATTATCTGTGAAAGCTCCTGCACTGCCGGAAACCGCGCTTCCTACAATGTATTGTGTAACACAACTATCAATATTTGAAGGCCTGTTAATCAAGCAATAAGTTTCTATCTGGGCTTTAAGAAGATCGCTGGAAGATAAGATGATATTCCAAAATGAGAAAGCAACTACAAACCCTAAAAATAACCATAGAAAAGTTAGAATTGCTTTTTCATGCTCTTTAATCAATGTAATTTCTTTTTTATCTTTAGTTATTTTATCTTCTTCAAATTTTATGATATAATATACAAAAGGTGTTGAAAACATTACTGTAAAGGTTACTATAAAAATTCCAGAATATTTGGAAAGCACCGGATCCTGCCCGAAAATCCAATAAACAAGCAAAACTGAAAGGCTTGCATAAAAAATACCTACAAAAAATAATTCCCAAGGATGCCTTTCGGCCTTTCTTGGATTCATAAGCATTTCTAACATTTTTTCCCCTTAATTTTATTAAACAGCTTAAAGGAGCTTAAATAGTTTTTTATATAGGAATTACATAAAAATAATATGAATAAAAAAAGGCTTGAAAAAATATATTCCGATATAAAAGAAATAAAAATTCAAGGAGCAACAAACATTGCAAAGGCTGCTGTAAAAGCTTATCTTCTTGATCCGAGCGAGAAAACTAAAAAAAAATTGCTCAGCCTTAGGCCTACAGAACCGACTCTAACTAACTCGATTAATTATCTTGAAAAATGGTCAAAAGAAAAAGTGCTAAACCACTTTCTAAACGCGCAGGAAAAAATTAACAAAAATGTTTATAAAATTATTAAAGAGGGAGATCGGATTTATACTCATTGTCATTCAACAAATGTCAGCAAAGCATTAGTATATGCTAAGAAAAAGGGAAAGAGATTTGAGGTTTGCAATACTGAAACACGGCCTTTATTTCAAGGTAGGATAACTGCAATAGAACTGGCAAAAGCAAAAATAAAAGTTACAACTTTTGTTGATTCTGCAATGCAGCAGGCCATAAAACAATCAGATATTTTGCTGATAGGATCGGATGCTATACTAAAAAAAAGCGTAATAAACAAAGTTGGAAGTGCAGCTATTTCAGAGCTGGCTTTCCTGCATAGAAGGCCACTGTATATTGTTGCAGATTCCTGGAAATTCTCTCCTAAAAATGTTAAAATAGAAGAAAGAGATTTTAATGAAGTATGGAAACACGCCCCAAAAAACATAAAAATAAGAAATCCTGCTTTCGAAAAAATTGAGAAAAAATATATCAAGGGAATAATCTCTGAATATGGTATATTAAGTTATGATAAATTTATCAGAAAAGCAGAAAAGACAATCAGCTAGATTGCTTCTCTTTCTCTATTTTAGTTATTGAATCATTTAATTTTAAATTATTATTTTCCAATTGAACAATAAAAGAGCTTCTTGCTTCTCTGAATGACCTAATTTGGATTTGTACAAGACTTCTTGCTTCTTCTGGTGTTTTCTTTACAATAACCCCTGCCCCAACTTCAACAAATAATTTTTTATCAATAATCTCTGATTTAATATATGTCCCTTTTCCAAAGGGTGCTAGAATCTCTTTTTCCCGGCTTTCTGATAAAACCTTGAGGTTTAAATCAAATTTTTCTAAATCTAATATTTCACGTTCAATCAACTCCAGGCTATTCTGCATCTCCTGAGACTGTCTTTCCAGAAAAGAAGCCTGTAAAATTAATTCCTGATTCATATTACTATGTAAATTAAGGTAATTTAAATGTTGCTAGATATTTTCCATACTTCCAACTTTTCCATGAATAATTTTGATGAAGAAACAATTGAATAACTAAGTTCCTGCTTTTTTAGTATAGAACAAATTCTTTTTTTAGGAGTAAGAGAAGATACAAGAATCAATGTTACCCCATCTTTATTTAAATGACTTTTAACATTTTTTAAGAACTTCAAAATTATTTCGTCCCCTTTTTTTCCCCCAGTTGTTGCAAGCTGAGATGCTTTGTCTTCTCTTTTGTCTTTTGGCAGATAGGGAGGGTTAAAAACAATCAAATCAAATTTTTCTTTTATATTTGAGAATAAATCGGACTGAACTGCTGAAAGACCTTGGCTTTTAAGAAAACTAACTGCCTCTGGACTTATATCTAAAGCTATGGTAGATTTTGCCCCAGACTCCAGAGCAGTTTTAGAGAGAATTCCTGATCCTGCACCTACATCGAGAACTTTTCTTCCTTTTGAGTATTTTTTGACTTCTTTTGCAAGTAAATAAGAATCTTCCGCCGGCTGATATATCATTTTTGTAAAACGAATCGTGTTAAAATTAATGATAAATATGGAATTATAAATATTGCACTTAACAGTTCAAACAAAAGTCCGTTCCAAAAAACTAGATAAATTTCAAGAAGCTGATTTATAATAAAGAAAATAATTAATATTGATAAAACAAAAGTATAATTTTTCTTTACTAAATTTATACTATTTTTTATGCTTTCTTTTATTTTAAGATTGTTGATTATTAAATAAAAACTAGAGAAAGTCAGGAAAATTAGGATTCCAGATAGACCTATAAAATAAACTAAGAAAAAAATAAGTGTTGCAATATTAATTTCTAATCCAAGGCTTTGACCTATAAATCTTACTCCATAAATAGAAATTAAATTAATTAATGCATATACTGCCAGTATGATGATAATTACTAAAAGATTTTTCAGCCAAAATTTTTTTGAGTAAAAGAAAAAGTCTTTGATTTTTGCTTTTTTTCTAATGGCTTCCTTTGACATTCCAATAAGGCCTGAAAGGAAAAAAGAAGTTAATGCCAGATAAATCAATGCAGATATTATAAACCACAAAATTATTACAAATGAATTTGTATTAACAAGCTGACTGTTAACTGCTGTTGAAAGTTTTGAAAATAAAAAGATAACTGCTAATAAAATTAATGGTGGAAATGCCAGAATAGTATTTTGAGAAAAATATGCCAAAGAATCGCTAAATAATCTTACAAAAGTATTTTTTTCTCCCATATTAATTTTCCATTAAATTTATTTAAAGAATGTTAAATATATAATTGATCCTGCCAAAGAAAGCAACAGGACAATAAGTGCTATAACTAATATTTTCTTTTTTTTGTCTGATTTGACTGGTGTTTCTGCTGCTCCGGGAGCTGGCAGTTCAGAATTTTCACCCATTGGAGAGGTTGCTTGTGCAGCAGCTGCCTGCTGGATAATCTGCGAAATTCCTCCTTGATTTATAAGAGCTACAGCTTCATTGACTTCGTTTGGATTATAGCCTGCACTTACAAAAGTATAAATTGCTTCTTCCATCGATTGGCCTCTTTCAAGCGCATTCTTTAAACCTCCAGCAATTTCTTCTTTTGTCATTTTACGAAGCAATACCTCTTATTGCGAGTACAAGCAAAACTATGTTTTGCTGTACAGAAAATCCTTTTGGATTTTCTTGTAATTGAAAATTATTTAAGATTTTCATTTTTTCAAAATTACACTCTTTCCATTGCTCATAAGATGAACATTGTAATTTAATTTATAACCCATCTCTTGCGCCAGCTCAGCTCCAGCTGTTGTTTTCTTTATATCTCCGTGTGATGGGATGACATGCTCTGGATTTGTAAGTTTTATTAAATCTCTCAAGTCTTCGCGGCCTCCATGACCTGAAACATGAATGTTGGCAAAAATTCTTACATTATGCTTTTTCAATCTTCTATCCATATTCTCCCGATTTGCTTCATTTGTAGGGGTAGGAATTGTTTTAGAAGAAAATATAACATGATCTTCTGCGGAAAGTTTTATAGGCAGTTCATCTTTTGAAAGTCTGTCTAAAACAGATCCTGGCTCTCCCTGATGTCCTGTGCAAACAACAAGATAATTTTTTTTGTTTTTATTTACATGCTTCAAAACACGCTCTAATTGTTTTTTATATGAGAGCAGTCTAACTTGATTAGCAAATGGTGCTTTTCCTATGTTTTTAGCAGCAGTCATGTATTTGTTCAGGCTGCGGCCCACAAATATTACTTCTCTATTTAGCTTTCTTCCAAATTCAGTTATTGTTTTTAATCTTGCAATATGGGATGAGAAAGTAGAAACAATTAAGCCGGACTTGCTATTATCTGTTGTGAAGAAAACATCTTCAAGCAGGCCGCGTGCTATTTTTTCTGAAGGCGTTTTTCTATCGTCTCCTGCATAAAGACAGTCTACTATCAAGGCTTTAATTCCAATTTTTGAAAGCTCTTTAAGACGCTTATAATTTGGCTTATCTCCAAGAATAGGTGTGTTGTCTAATTTGTAATCATTTGCATACAAAACGATTCCTTCAGGTGTATGAACTGCAATTATAGCACTCTGTATAGTAGAATGAGTCATGTTTAAGAATTCAACCTTATAATTTTGTTTGCCTTTTATTGTATAAGAATGATCCATAGGAATAGAAACAAGTTTATTTTTTATTCTTTGATTTGAATCTTTCATCAATAATTTTAAAACTTCTATTGTAAATGGAGTGCTTACAACATCTGCATTGTATCTTTCTGCAGTATATGGTATTCCGCCAACATGGTCTAAATGTGCATGAGAAACTAAAATTGCCCTAACTTTACTTCTAAGATTGTTTGCATCCAGATAAAGATCATCAGCCAGAGCGCCGATGGCTCGCATGCCTTGTTCTGTAGGTATTTTCTCCCTTTCTGCAACTTCAACAACGGCTGGCAGATACAACCCTGAGTCAAAAAGTATGACATCCTCACCTATTTCTAGGGCAGTCATATTTTTTCCAACCTCATCATAACCCCCTATTGCATGTATTTTCATAAGCATTTGAAGAAAAAAGAGTTTAAATATCTAATTCCATTCATAAGTAAATGAAATTAAAGTTAAGCTCAAGCGCGAAAATAAAAAGAAGATATCTATTAATTTATGCGCAAAGCAAGAGTGAAGTTGAAAAGGCTATTCTTGATTATATAGGTATTCTGGGATGGGCAAAAGCTGCTCCAATATTTGTAAAAAGTAAAGATAATATCGTTTTGGCAATAGATAGAAGAGAGATTGACAACATCAGAGCAGCATTTGAACTCTGTTCAGACAGAATAAAAATTATAAGAGTTTCAGGAACCATAAAGGGATTGAAATAACAAAATTAGACAGAAACCTTTAATTATATACTTTATTTTATGAGATAATGTTGAAAAGAGGACAGAGGAAAGGACAGCTTGAATTATCTTTTACTATTATATTTTCTATAATTATTATTATAGCTATAATTGGTGTCGGCTTTTATGTCATAACTTATTTTGTAAATTTAAGCCGATGCACGGATGTGGGCTTTTTTTACAACGACTTGCAAAAGCGCGTAGACAAGGCCTGGGCATCAGAAATAAGCCAAGAAGTATTTACCAGCAAACTTCCTGGAGGAATAGAAGAAGCTTGTTTTGGAAGCTTAAATGATAGTAATGTTGTATCATATAAAGAAGAATATGAATTTTTAAGACGTTATTTGAATCTTAATAAAAATGTTTTCCTATATCCTCCAGCAAGGGCGTGTGATGTGAAACTCAGCTATTATGATTTAAATCATGCGCAATTTGCGGAATTCTTTTGCGTTCCTGTTACAGATGATAAAATAAGCGTCAAGCTCACAAAGGGAAGTTTTGATGCTCTTGTAAAAGTGAGCAGATGAACAAAAATGGAATTGAGCTCAGTTTTGCCTGGATTTTTGCAATTATTGTAGGAGCAGCTATAATTGTTCTGGCAGTATATGCCACAACAAATCTGATAAAAACAGAAAGAAAAGTTCAGGAAACTGAAGTAGGAAAGCAATTTGGTATTCTTTTGAGTCCGATTGAGACAAGCCTAGAGGCTGCGAAGGTTGCAAGAATTACTTTTCCTGATGAAACAAGATTGATTAATAGATGCAGAACGACTGGAAATTTTGGAGCTCAAGACATTGGAATATCTACAAGATCTAGAGTTGGTGATGAATGGCAGGAAGGAGCAGTTCTAAGCACTTTCTATAATAAATATTTATTTTCCTCCGCAACTACACAAGGAAAAGAATTCAATGTTTTTGTAAAACCATTTAATATGCCCTTCAAATCAGCTGATGTTATATTTGTGTGGAGTTCAGAATACTGTTTTGTTAATCCTCCTGAAGAAATAGAAGAGGAACTGGAAGCTCTTAGACCAAAGAACATAAACATCACTTCTTCTGTTGCAGAATGTACTCCAAGCAGCAAGAAAGTCTGCTTTACAAGCAGCGGATGCGATGTTGATGTTTCTATAAACTCAAAAAGCGTAAAGAAAGGAAAGCAGACAGTTTATTATGAAGATTCTTTGATATATGGGGCAATATTTGCTGATCCCGACATTTATGAATGCCAAGTAAAAAGGCTAATGAAAAGAACTTCAGAGCTTTCACTATTATATCTTTCTAAAAGCGAGAGTTTAACCCCGAGAGGCTGTGCTTCGGGCTTGGAAGTCGAGCTGGCATTGTATGCAAATCAAACAAATGCAATAAATAACTCAATTGATTTTAGGGAAATAACAAGTTTAGCAAAAAACATGCGGGAGAAAAATGACCTTTTGTTATGTAAACTATTCTAAGGGCCAGATGAAAATACAGCAAATGGCTTTTGTATTAGTTGCAATAATAATCTTTTTTGCTATGGTTTCGTTATTTTATTTTTCAATTAGAGTTGCTGATATACAAAAGGGGGCTGTTTCTTTAAAAGAAGATGAAGCAAAGGAACTTGTAAGAAAATTATCTTCTACTCCAGAATTTTCCTGGACTGCAACTGATTGCGCCAGCTGTATAGATCTTGACAAGACAATATTGTTAAAAAACAGAAATACATATTCTGGCTTTTGGAACCTTGATTACCTTGCTATAGAAAAAGTGTATCCTGCTGGACAGGGTGAATGCACCAGATTAAGCTATCCAAACTGCAATACTATTACAATTCTCAATAAAACCAGCACATACGGATCTCCAGCTTGGGCTTATGTAGCTTTATGCAGACATGAAATTGCAAAATCAGCCTATGTCAAGTGTGAATTAGGAAGAATATATGCTGGAGGGAAGGGAATACAGTGATGATTAACAAAAAGGCACAGGAAGAAATAGTTGGATTTGTGTTGATAGTAGTTATTGTTTCTATAATATTTTTAGTATTTTTAGGAATATTTGTAAGACAGCAGTCTACTGACTTAGAACAGCAAAGCAGAGAAATATATCAATTTTTAGAAAGCTCTATGGAATACACAACAACTTGTGCAGTGAGCTATGAGCCGGATTATTCTAAATTAGGCGAGCTTATACGAGATTGCTACTCCGGCTCTTTATGTACATCCGGCGAAAAGGCGTGTACTGTATTAAATACAACAATAAGGGGAATACTGGATTCTAGCTGGAAAGTAGGGCCTGAAAGGGCTATAAAGGGATATAGTTTCAATTCATTGTACACAACAAATAGTACTCAAAAAGAGATATTAGTGATAGCAAGAGGAAATTGTTCGTTTAATCGTAAAGGTTCTGAATATTTAATACCTACTTTCCCAGGAACAATTGTCAGCTCCTTAGATTTATGCTATTAAGAACCAAGGTTTTTAGAACCCTATAAATTTAATGAAGTATCATACCTTGATATTTATAGTAATAGTATCTACAACTAGTACTGGCCTTAATCTTTTTCTCTTTCCAGTTTTTTCTGATATCATGTCTATAAAGCCAAATCTCTCTAATAACTTTATATCATCACTCACAGATTTAAAATCTCTTTTAAGTATTTTAGCTAATTCATAGATTGAGCCTGGTTTTTTGCTCTTTATTACATGTAAAATTCTGGATTTCTCATTACTCAGCAATTTACGCACAGCAGAAATTCCTTCAAAATCATAATCTTCGTGCTCTCCTGTAAATCTTTTGAAAAAAGTATTGAAAGCACCGCCTTCCTCGACGATATTTACTTCCATTATTTTTGTTTTTTTTGCCATTTTTTAATATCTATGCTGATATACCATATATGTTATTATTATAACTAGTTTATATATGTTTTGTTTCCTTATATATTGTTAAAAATAACATATATATTAAAATAAACAGGTATTGCTGTTTTATTGCTATAGGCATAAAATATGTTGTAAAGTAGAGTAATACCATAACCTTTATATAGGTATATGGAACATGCGAAGCTACTACCTGTATGGGAGTAAAATATTAGAGAAAACTTTTTAAAGGCTAATTCATTCAACCATTTACTCTATTAGCTTAGAGTAACGATGTCGCAGGGTAGCAATTCCCTATAAGCTACATAATCGACATAATGGCGAGCTGTCAATTAAAAAACAGCTTCCTCTATGAGGAGCTCTTCGGAGTGGCCAAGTTTACAAAGCTGAAAGGGGGTTTAAAAAAAAATGAAATTTAATTTTAGAAAAATTGCGTCTGTATTATCTAGCGCAGTTATGGTCAGTTCAACTGTAGCATTCGCCGCAGCTGCAAACTTCCCAGCACCATTCGTACAGGGTGGAGCTGCTGATATTGCTGTTGTATATGGTGGAAAAGCTGCAAGCACAGATCTTGTTGCTGTAACTGACGTAACCGCTAAATTACAAGCAGAACTTGCTAAACAGACTGCAACTGCAGGAACAACTTCAACTGGAACATCAGTTTCCGGAGGCGATTTCATAAAGCTGTCTAAATCAAGTGACAATATGAATCTTGGTAATTCAGCAATTGACGTTTTTGGAGCTACAGTTGATGATGATGACCTAACTACTTTACTTAAAGACGGTACTTATTTGAACGACGAAAACTCAGAATATGACTATGAGCAAAAACTTACTCTTGGTCCAAATATTAACTTGACGTTCTTCGCTGATTCAGATTATAAGAGTAAAGAACCTACTATTGGAATACAAATCGGATCTAATAAGTTCGTAATGAACTATTCTGAAGACTTTACAACAGATGCTGAATCTGATGTATCTTCCTCAGGAGATTTAGCTGATTTTGAAACCACAGACTTAATGTTACTAGGCAAAAAGTATTATATACTTGATGCTATAAATGGTACAGATGCTACTAATTTTGGTAAATTCACAATGTTAGATTCCGCTAATACCGGACTTGTAACAGAAGGTGAAACTTTAACAATAAAAGTAGGCGACAAGAGTTATGAAGTTTCTATCAGTTTCGTTGACTCTTCTTCCACAAAAATTGTGGTTAATGGAGAATTAACAAACTCTTTATCTGAAGGTGAAACCTTTAAGATAAGCGATGGAACTTATGTAGGTATCAAAGATATTCTATTTAACTCTAAAGATACTGGAATAAGCAAAGTAGAATTCAGCATTGGTTCTGGAAAGATAGAAATCACGTCTGGCTCAGATATTGAGTTAAATGATGATTCTATCAACGGACTTAAAGGATATGTTGTAAGAGGTTCTCCTACTAGTGGTAAACAAAGACTTGATAAAATAGTCATTGAATGGACCACAGATGAAGAAGAATTTATAACGCCTTCTCAATCAATTGAGATGCCTGGATTTAAATCAGTTAAATTGTCTATGGGAGATTTCTTTATGCCAGCAAAAGAAGTTACGAAAGTAGCTTATGATGGCGATAATAGTATAGAACTAATAGCACCAGTTAAAGATGGTACTGCTAGATTTAATATATTATTTGCGAACTCTACCGGAGAATTTACTAGAATAGGTGCTGATACTGATGAAATATTGAAAACATCTAATACTGCTGACCTTCTCTTCAATGAGACAGGTGCTTCTACTAATGTGGATCGATGGTTCGTTGCTTCTTGGAACGATACAGATTCGTCAGAATCTTATCTATTATCTGCTACAGTTACTGAAAGTGACGGTAGAAACAGAACTTCCATTAAAAACGAAGTATCAGGCGATACTGTCTGTAAAGACAAGATTGCTGGTGATTCATGTGATGTAGGAAACGTTGCTCTTACTATTGGAACTGTTTTCAGAACAGGATCTGATAAGTGGGTTAACTTTACTGCAGGAACAGGTACTTCATTCGATAAACTTTATACAAAGACCGGATTGAAGATAGCCTTGCCAGTTGATGTAACACTTGCTGGATCTCAAACAGCAGATGGTTCAATAAACTTAAGTACGACTGATGCAACTACTGAATCTGCAGGACACAATCATAATTCTTTCTTCTTGTTTATGACAGAAGAAAATAAGGATGATGATGTTGCTCTTGGTAGAAAATTCAATGTTACTATTGACGACGACTCTGATGGTGATTTACACATCAATGATGTTGATACTGGTAACGTTGAAGAAGATGTATCAGGAACAAACGATGATACCACAAGTTATGCATTTACAGATCTTGCTACGAAAGTTACAAGAACTGTAACGTCTGACAGAGGTAATGCAGATATTGAATATCACGGAAGTGAATCCTATGCCGATGTACTACTTAGCGCCCCTGCTGCTGTTGTAAGCTCAGGAGATGATGGTTCAAGTACAGGAGTTAAGGAACTAGGATCTGTTTCAGTTGTTGATTCTGAAGTTTCTTCAGTTTCTGGCAAGAACTTAATTGTTGTTGGTGGAAGCTGTGTAAACACAGTCGCAGCTGATTTGTTAGGAGGTGCTCTTTGCGGAGCTGCTTTCGAACAGAAAACAGGAGTAGGAGCTGGTTCGTTCTTGATCGAAACATTTGCTAGATCAGGAGGAAAGGTTGCTACACTAGTTGCAGGATATAACGCCGGAGATACTACAAACGCAGCTAAGTACATGACAACGCAAACTGTTGATACAACAGTTGGTAAGAAATATACAGGTACTTCAGCTACAAGCGCTTCACTAGTAACAACTGCTTAAATACAAAATCAAAGAATTTTTTTATTTTTTTCTTTTTCTTTGTTTTTTTTCTTTTTCTCCTTATTTTTATACATAAATTTTTAAATGGTATTTATCTGATTTTAGAATGCAGAAAATCAGAACCAAAGAAGAGATTGATCTTAGAGAGCAAAAAAATAAGCGCATTTTCAGCATTATAATGCTCTCTATTTTACTTCTTGGAACAGTAGGATACGGCTTTTCTTTTTATACAAGCGATATAAATCAATCTGAATCGCCTCAGAATTCCAGCGTAATAAATGTGGGAAATCAATGGCTTGTACAGCTTGGAGGCCAAAATCTCTATTTCAGCACTGATCCTAAGACAGCAAAAGAGATACCTGTTGAAATAAATACAGATTTAAACAGCTATTATTCCAAGCCACTGTATATCTCTTCTGAAAGCCAGGAGATTGCATATGAAATCTCATCGACTCTTGGAAGATATGCCTCAAGAAATCAACCGGCCTGCTATGGCAACTGCACTGAAAATCTTCCTGAAAAAAGCTGTGATGATAATTTAATAGTGTGGAAAAAAGCTGAAAATAACAGAGTTTATCAAAACAGCTCATGCATATTCATAGAAGGAGATATGAAAGCAGCAGATGCATTTTTATACAAAGTATTCGGAATAAACTAAAGGCAAAAAGTTTTTAAAATTCAATTAATCTCATAATCTATGGCAAAACAAAAAGCAAAGGATCAAGAATTATTTTGGATTCTAGTTATAATGGCCAGTTTGATTGTTTCTCTTCTGGTTTTGTACTTTGTTCTGTCAAATTTGAATAAAATTGAATATCAAGGCTTAACATTTACAAAAGAAAGATTCGGGGAAATCCCGATTTATCATTACTATTACTATTTTAATTCCAGCGACGGCCAGCTGATAAAATATAATATGTATCTAAGAAATGATCCTAGAAAAAACGACATTCCTGTTGAAGGAGAAATTTCATTTGTAGAGGGCAAATTTGTTTATGTAAGCATAAACTCTACAGGATTAAATGAATGTCCTCAAAGCGTGCTTGCGGTAGCCGGCTTGTCTGAATTTTTAACAAATAACCTGTTTACTGTAAAAGCTGGAACACCTAATCAAGAAGAAGCTGTATCAAACAACTTAACTTACATAAATTGCGACAGTCATCCCGACAATCCCACTATACTGCTACAATCTGCTAATGAAACTAAAATAACTCAGAAAGATAACTGCTACATAATTGATGTTGCTGATTGCAAGATGCTTGAAAGCGTGGAAAAATTTGAAGTTCAGTCGATAGTTGATGCCAAAAAAAGAGTTCTAAAAGAAAGCAGAAGGAAAGACTTGATTGTAGTTCAGTAAGCACTTTTCTTTTTATGATGAATGTATAAATAAATTATTACTATTGCAATTGAAATAGCAATAATAATCAAAGTAAGTAAGTTAAGATTATTTTGCAGCAGAGATAAATTATCATAAAAAATGTATCCGAGATAAATAAGAATAGCTATCCAAAGGCTTGCACCTAAAACAGTATAAAGGCAGAATCTTGCCAGATTCATTTTTGCAAAACCGGCTGGAATCGAGACGAGATGCCTTCCAACTGGGAGCAGCCGCCCTATAAATGTTGTAATCTCCCCATGTTTATCGAAAAAAACTTCTGATTTGGCCAGGCTGGTTTTATCTATGAAAAAAAGCTTTCCATATTTGGAAACTAGTGCATTTACAGTTCTTCTGCCCAAATATAAAGCAAGATAATAATTAATTAGGGCTCCAAGCAAGCTTCCAAAAACTGCGAATATAAAAACTAAAACTGCAATCATTTCTCCTCTTGCAACTAAAACTCCTGCAGGGAGAATAACTACTTCGCTTGGCAATGGCAAGAATGAACTTTCTATAGCCATTAAAACAAATATTCCTAAATATCCAAGCGCGCCTATTGAATTAATCAAAAATTCTATGAATTGTGCAAGTATTGCCATTTTATTTGGTATTCTTCCTTTTAGTTTTCTTTATTCTTAACTTATAAAGATTTGCTAGATCTGTATAAACTGGAATAGAAGAGATATTAAAAAATTTGACGTTGACAAACCAAACAATAACAACAAGAACCGTGCTGCCAAAGTACCAAACTAGAGTATGCGCAAAATTGAAATATTGATATCCAGAAATTAAAAGAACAGCAAATAAAATTATTCTTGCTATATTAAGCAATAAAAAGGTAAAATTAATAAAAATAAGGCTCTTTATTCTCTTATCTAAAGACATTGGAGTCGTTAAATTCAGAATAAACAACAGGTAATAGGCTGCTCCCGCTATGCATGCAGGTATTAACTCTATATAATTGCCTTTGAATACGATCGTGTTGCCTAAAAGACTAGATCCAGAAATTAAATCCAAGATCCAGAAAACAGGATAAACTGTCAAAGGAGTAAATATTAAGTAAAAGAGATATAGATTTGAGAATGCAAGAGTTAAAAGAATTAAATAACGCAAGATGATATCCTTATAATTATAGTTCATAAAAATAATAAGAAAAAAGCATTATAAAAAGATATACTTATCTTCTTGCTGCCCTGATTGCAATAACTACTATGGTAATTATAAGCACTGCATTAACTATTCCAATTATCCAAAGAAGATAATTATCAGTAAGAGAGGAGAATATAGAAGATTTTTCTATATTTACAGCAACTTGTCTGGAATCTACTTTGTCTCCAGAAACTGTTTCAACTGTGAATGATTCTTCGCCTTCAGCGGAATTTAATACCTTGAACTTGAATTTTACTTCCTTGCTTTCGCCAGATTTAAGAGTTATTAATTTATCAGAGATATTGTCAAGATTTGCCCAGGATTCAAAATTCTTTGCATCTATAACAAAAGTTCTTGATAAAGAGTCTGTATTTGTTATTGTTATTGTCATTTCCAAATCTTTTCCTGCTCGAACGCTGTCAGTATCAAGAGAAGCGGAAATAGCTGCTGCTTTTGTCTTATTTGAAGGTACACAACCGATTAATTTAAGAGAAACCTTTGTGCTGTCATCAGAAATTTCTCTATATTCGCCATTGCTATAGTCATATTCTGAACTTAAAGCAAGCTGATAAGTTCCATCAGTTAAGCCTTGAGGAACTATAAATGAAAAGCTGGCAAAATCTTTTTCCCCTTTTTCTATACCCTGCTTTATTTCAACTTCCTGATCCAATTTCAAATTTGTGTTAGATAATGATACTTTAACTTGATCTTGATCTTCGTCACCAATATTGAAAACGCTTGTGCTTAATGATACTGTGTCGCCGCATGTAACTTCTTTAGGATTTACAAGAATATTATCAAATGCAATAAATTTACCCTCATCGTCTTCTGATTCTATTTCTACTTCTTCATATGCATCGTTATCCAAATCGTCAGATTCGTCTGTGCAAATTTCATCTTCGCCATCATCATCACCATATGCTTTTACTGATAACTTGTAATCGCCTGCATCAAAATCTGCAGGTACTTTAAATACAAATGTAACACTTTCCTCATCGCCATCATTTAAATCTCCAATACTTATCTCTTCGTCTCCGGTATTAAATGTCAAATCATCTGCAACATTATTATCATCTGAATCAAATAATCCAAGCTCAACAACAACATCTCCTATTTCATCACTGCCATCAGTGTTTTCAACTTTTACTTTAACTGTAACTTCGTCAAGAGGTCTCCATATATCATCGTCGTCTCCATCAGTGTTTATTTCAACTTCATTTATTTCTAATTCTCCAACTTCTCCGTCTGAGCAGAATCCATCTGTTACAGTATAACTAAGTGATGCAGTAGCTGTTGTTTGAGTTAAATCTTTTGAAGTTATTGTGATTGTGTTATCTCCAAATTCAAAATCTGTGTTGTTTTTTGTTACGTTTACTAATCTTGAAACGCCTGCAGCAAGTGCAAAATTATTAGCTGAGAAAGATGGTGTGAAATCGCCTGTTGAAGAAAGATTAATATTTGTCAGAGCAACGTTTCCAGTATTTGTGACATTAACAGTTCCATTCTGAACAACAGTCATAGATTGTGCATTTGTCAGTGATAAAGTTGTAGAGCTTAATATAGCAATAGAGTATGCAAGGCTTGCTGAGTTTGAAGATTGATCAACTGCATTAATTGTTCCTGCAAGGTTTCCAGTTTGGAATGAACCGAATGTGATTGTAGCATTTAATATTGAAGATGCTCCTGCAGCCAGTGTTATGTTTGGTTCTACTATAGAACCTGTTCCGCTTGTCAAGGTAGAAGTTGTGAATCCTACTGTTGATGGACTAGCTCCATTATTTGTTAAATTAAAAGAAACATCAACAGTGCCTGCGTTATGCGAGACGTTTGCAGGAACAGAAACTGTTTCAACTGTGAGTGCGCTGGCAAAACTTGCCATTAAAAATAGGCCAAATAGTGCAATTAAACCGAATATGATTGATTTAGTTTTCATTTTTTGTTGTAACTCTGTAATTACAATTATATATAAATGTTTCGCTTTTGAAAATCTGGGAAAAAAGAAAAGAATTAAATAAGAAAACATACATTCTAACGTTAAGAAAATGGCAATTCGATTAAGAGAAAATCTAATAGGTGCATGGGCATTTTTAACTGGGATTATTTTAGCAATTTTAATAGGTGTATTTGCAGGTACAATAATAAATCCGATAATTTTAGGAATTTTGGCGCTGTTAGGATTAATAATGGGATATTTTGTGGCCGAACATAATGTTCAAACATTTCTACTGGCTTCTGTATCTTTAGTAGTTGTAAGCTATGCTGGTATTTCCGGCCTAGTAATCGGCGCAGCAGTTCTAGGCATCGAAATAGGAAGAATTGTTTCGTCCATACTCAGCTCATTGCTTGTGTTGTTTGTTCCAGCAACAATTGTTGTAACGATAAAAACTGTATTCTCGTTGGCAAAAAACTGATATTTTTGTATTTGACCACTTATTATAATGATTAAGAACAAGTCTTATTTTAATAAAATCAAAAAGTCATTGTGTTTGTTTGGATGATCAAGGAACAACTTGGCTGAATACCTGATTATTAGAAAATTTAGTTAATAAAATCCGCTTTTTCCTTAGGTCTTGAAGGTGCTGTTTTGTATATCTCTGCAAATTTAGGAGTAACGATTATTACATTCTCTCCGAAACCAGCTATAGATCCTTCGATAGCATCTACTGTCTTTTTTATCTTTGCTATTGCTCTCTTTAACTCTACTACATCTTTTGTTTTAAGAGATTTAATGTCAATAACTGCAATTGTATATCCTTCTCTTAGCGAGTTTAATATTTCGTTTAAATCTTCAAATTGTCTTAGAACAAAAGGCCTTACTGATACTTTACTTTCTTTAGATTCTACAGAATTCAAGTCTATTTCTACATAATCTTCAGAGTTATCCTTTCCAAACAACTTTTTTAAACTAAATGCCATGTTAAACAGTAAATGAATTACTATATAAATATTACTATGATTTAAAAATTATATTAGCCAAAATACTTCGATCCTAAATTTAACTCTTTTTTTTGTTGACCACGTCGGTAATTTCACTTTTTAGGCCAGCTGCTTTGCTTTCTATTATTTTTTCCTGTTTTTCAATCGAACCGATACGCAAATCTAAAATTTTCTTTTTTTCTTCAAGTTCTTTGATTAATTGGTCTTTATTTGACTTAATCATGACTCCTCCAATAACTTTGTAGATATCATCAGCAGTCTTTTTTACCTCTGAAAGGGCATTTAATACTTCGTTTAACTCAATTTGAATAGACTGTTTCTGCATAAAAAAATTCTGCAGGTTTTGCTCAAGAATTTGAAGCTCTTCTATTTTTTCAGATGTTTCTTTATCTATATTCATACAGCTTTAAGCTTAACAATCTGCGTTCTAGGCTTATAGAAAATTTTGGAGCCGCAATTCGGGCAGACGAATCTTTTTTCCAAAACTTTAGAAGTTATAGCCTTTTCACACTTAAAACATTTGTATTGTGCCATTTTTAATTTTAGTAAATATGATTTTTAAAGTTATTGATTATTATTTCTTGGATTCAAGAAAATAAGCATTGCCTGCAAATAATTTTCCTGTTTTAATGCATTTCCAGATTCCTGCAGCAATTCTTTTTGCTTTTCCTTTTGGATAGAATGGAGAAATCTGTCTTTTTCTCTGCTCAGCTTCAACTACATTATATTCAGCTCTAACTTTAGTGCCGTAACCAGCACCGAACTTTCCTGCTGCTTTTACTTTCTTTGTTCTTGATGACATTTTATTGTTTTAGTATATAATATAACTTTGAAAAGAGCTTTTTAAATTGTTTGGTTAACTAAGATTTTGCATGCAAAATCTTTTATATATTGCCTACAGAGAAAATGCATGACTGATTATCCAAAAGTGCTTGTCGCTGCACCCGTTTATAATAAGATGGAATATTGTATTAAGGAATTTTTTGATTCTGTAAGAAATATTGATTATCCGAACTACAAAATTTTATTAGTTGAAAACTCAGAGGGAGATGAATTTTTTGATAAAATCTCTGGAGAGAGAAGGATTAAAGTTGTTAAATATAATTCTGATGAGAAAGTTAAGATGAAGAGGCTTATAGACAGCAGGAATATAATATTAAAATATGGAGTTGAAAATAATTATGATTTTATACTTATGATGGATTGTGATGTAATGCCTCCAAGTAATATTATTGGAGAGCTTCTAAACTGTCATAAAGATGCTGTATCTGGGCTTTATTACAACCATTTTATTGTTGATAATTTGAAGAAATGGCTACCTGTGTGCTGGAAGATATTTAGTGATAAAGAGTTTGATGACATTAAGACAAAGTATACACTGCCAGAAGTTATAAAATCAAAAGAAGACATGCCGAGGCATATAACTCCTGATGAAGCTGGCTCTGGTGAACTGCTTGAGATTTTTCATCCATCTGCAGGTTGCATGCTTTTGTCAAGAAAAGCATTCGAAAATGCCAAATATCATACAGAATACAAAAATGGTCTCTTATGCACTGATGATATTCCTTTTGTAAAAAATCTTAGAGAAAATGGATTTAAAATTTACTGTTACACGAAAGTCTTGTGCAAACATCTTGTAGAAGGAAAATATGAGAAGGACAAAGATGGGAATTTAGTTCATCCTGGCAGAATTGACGATTAAAAATGGGGTCGCTGGGATTTGAACCCAGATTTTGAAGTCCCAAACCTCAAGTACTAACCAGGTTATACTACGACCCCTTAAATAAATAGAGTTTAAAGAGGGTTTTTAATCTTTGCCTAAATAGAAAGAAAATCTTAATTATTTCTTCTTTATTTCTTGGCTGCAGGCTTCGCAGACTTTGCTGCTGGAGTTGCTGCTGCGGCTGCTGCTGTCGGGGCTGGAGCTCCTGGAGTTGCTGCTGCGGCTGCTGCTGTCGGAGCAGGTGCGGCTGCTGCGGCTGCTGCTTTTGCTGCTTCCTCTGCAACTTTAGCTTCCTCTGCAGCTTTAGCTGCCTTGTCTTGTTTATCTTTAAGAGCATTGAAGAAATTTTTCAAATCCTGCTTTTTTTCCTCTGAAGGTTCTGTAATTTCTTCCTTTATTTCTTTATCATATTTTCCTGAATCAATATCTTTTTCTATTTCCTTTGCAGGCTTGTTGTCTATTAATATTCCAAGAGAAACACAAGTGCCTGCAACTAATTTTACAGCTGATTTGAGATTTTTAGCTAAAAGAGCAGATTGTTTAGTTTTTGCCAATGAAATAATTCTTTCAAGAGCAATATTTCCCACTTTGACTGAGCCTGCATTTCCAGATCCTTTTTCAAGAGAAAGTTCTTTTTTAATTAATTCTGCAACTGAAGGAGAAAATACTTTTATAACAAAAGATTTTGTTTTTGCATCAACATCTAATTCTACCGGAACGTTCATTCCTTTAAATCCGAGAGTAGCAGTATTAACATCTGAAATAACTTTTCCAAGATTTATTCCGAGAGGACCAAGCTGCTGAGCTACTGCTGGGCCTGGCTTCATTGCTCCTCCCTCAACGATTAATTTTACTTTCATATTAATTCATCCAAAGTTTCTTCTTCATTCTTTTTTTCTTCCTTTTCTTCGGACTCTTCAGATTCTGATTTTTCACGCCTTATAACCTTTACGTTATCTATTTTAACTGTAACTGGAATAGGAACGCTCGCTCCTAGAAGAGAAACAACAACTTCTCCTTTTTGCTTGTCTATTCTTGTGACTTTTGCTTTTTCTCCCTTGAATGTCTGTCCAATCATTTCAACAATATCTCCAATTGCAATATTCATAGCTTCCACCTTCGGCTCCAACATATTTTTAATTTCTTCGTAAGTTAGAGTTTTTCCAATTATTCCTTTTACATAAGGCAAATTAAAAGCAGCTTCTTCTGCGCTGTCGCGATCTGCTGCTTCAAGAATTACATATCCTTTTAGTCCGTGAGGTCTGGCAAGAGAAAAAACATTAAGTTGTTTTTTAACAGCTCTGTCGCTGATCATTTCAAGTGCTTTGTCTTCCTTATTTGTTGTAACTTTAATGATAAAAATCATGTTTTATTTATACTCCATGCTTCGCTACTTGCTTAGTATCTAAGAAGTAGATAATAATATTGCGAAAAAGGGGTTTATAAATATTTTGTTAAAAAATCTTTAATGTGCTGTTTAGTAAACTTTCGCATATAAAATTTTCGAAACGAAATTTTATTAAAAATTTAAGCTGCGATCCCTTCTAAACCTAAAGACGCAAATCTTAGAAGGCTTTCTTGAAGAGTTATTTCTTCTCTTTTTTGATTGTTTGGATTATTTTCATAATCTACATTTATCAATAGAAAATCAGGCATTCCTATAAAATCTAGCAAGTTGGGACGGGTCTTAAGTAATTCTTCCTGAGTTTTAAAATAACGATGATTTGATGTGCGCTTCTTTTTGGTTTTAGTTATAAGTATATATCCGGAATCATATCTTTGTAATAATTCCTGCTGGTTTTTATCCCAATAACGCAATAGAGATTCTATTTTCTTTGTAGTAATCATTATTATGGCGCGAAATATGCATTAATAAATCTTATCTCTATTGAGTGGAATCGAGCTTAACAAGATATTCTTTGATTCTTTCTATTGTCTGCGGAATTAAAAATTTTTCGATCTTAGATTCAAAAATTTCTGAAAGGGGAGCAAACTCAGACAAGCGATACTTATTTTCCTGTTTATCCGCAAGCATAGCATCGCGCAGTCTTTTAAGCTGCCTTCTCATATTGCTTTCTGCGAGGCCTTTTATTTCAAGAGAGTTTTGTTTGCGTAGAGCTTCAACTTTATCTTTTATTTCGAAAGAAGAGAGCCAGATTTTTTGCTTTCTTGCATCTTCAAGAACAAGAACAATATCAACTATTATATCCCTTGAATCTCCAGGCTGAAGCAACCCGAGGGAAAGACAGACTTTTTTTACCAGCTCGCGCTTTGAAGATTCATAAGGCTTTTCATATTTTCTTAAAGTTATTTCACCTAGGGGCAACTCTTTTACCATTCTTATTTTAATATAACAATTATTATAAATGTAATTATTCAACTTGATTTATGGAACTAGTTGCTTTTCTTGGAAATGATAAAGAAAATTGGGGGCAAATAACTGCTCTTGTAAAAAAAGAAAAATGGGATCGAGTTGTACTTGTTAAGAATAAAATCGGGGAAGAATTTCCTGACAGCAGCTGTGAAAGCATAAATGTAAATTCAGAAGCTGCTTTGGTGGAATTAAAAAATGAAATTATGCAAAAGATAAAAAGCAAGCTGGCCGGAGGATTTGAAGTTTCTTTATCTCTTGCTTCTGGAAACGGAAAAGAACATATGGCTTTAATCTCGGCGTTGCTCAGCCTGCCTGTTGGAATAAGACTTGTTGTATTTACAAAAAAGGGTGTTGAACATATCAATTAATAAATAGAACCAAGGTTCTATGACTTATATATTAAATTAAGCAAACTACCAACTAAAGAAATATAACAATAAACCATTTAATCATTAAGACTGCTACTAATGCTAAAAGAGTATATGTTGAGATCTTGAATGCCTTTTCAGCGACTTTCTGCTTCTTTGTCAAAGCGAAGACAGTTATGTAAAAGAATCTGCCGCCATCAAAAATTCCTAATGGAAGCATATTTGTCAATGCTACTCCAATGTTAATTAAAACTATCCACCATAACAAATCTTTGATGAATATTCCAAAATCTCCCCATGCAGACTGATAATAAATAAAAGGATCGCTTATTTTTGCAATTTGATCATAAAACACACCAAGCAAACGCGATCTCTGAGGCGGAGCGATACCAATGCCTAAAAATGCTTTTCCATCTTTTTCAGACAGAGTGATATTGTATTCTCTAACTTCTTTTTTCCTGTTGCCAACTAGAGTTTTTACAATTACTTCATCTCCAGGGCTATGACTTTGGATCGATTCCTTCAGAGAATCAAAAGAATTTATTTTTTGTCCATTTATTTCAGTTATAGCTCCAGACAATAGGGCAGCAAAAGCTGGAGAATCATCATATGCGAGAATGTAAAAAGAAGCATTGGATTTTGACAGGTTTATTACTATCTGATCTGTGAAATAAGTTTGATTATTGGCAACTATCTTAACAAGCGTTAAATTTTCTAAAGTAACATTGTCTATGAAAGAAACTTCTGAAATATTAACCGGTGATGTTGCATAAGCGTTGAAATAAACGCCTGCCGGTGTGAAAGCCATTGCAAAAAACAGCCAGAAGACTAATCCAAATAAAATAGTCATTAAAACATTAGCAAATGTTCCAGATGCTAAAATGGAAAGCTGTGCAAAATTCTTTGTTTTCTGAACCTGCTTTTCATCAGGCTCTACAAATGCCGCTAAAAATGGCCCTAGAAAACCAAAGCCTGTTGAATGAACTTTTATGTTATGCAATCTTGCAAATATTCCGTGGGCAAATTCATGTGGAATTGCAATTATTGCTATAACTATAATCCAATATGTAAAATAAAATGGAGGCAGAAAATCAAGCTTAAATAATTCTGGAAGATAAGGTATGAGTGGAAATATAATTGGGGCTTTAAGCTCACGAGCAAGAGTGGGAGAAGTAAGATAAACATAAGATAATTTTATCAAAGCCCAAACCATAAAACCCATTAATAAATATCCTGAAGTAACCACTAAATATTGCATAGGCCTTAGAATCTTAGAAAATTTTTTGCTAGTCCAATCAATAATTTTTAATCCAATGCTAGTTCGATAAAGATAAAGCAAACCTTCGCGCTTTAAATTTTGTCTTTTAGTATAAAGAAACAGCGCCGTAATCAATGTAAATAAAATTAAAAATATTACATCATAAATTATAAAACTCATATTAGTTTATCACCTTATTTCTTTCTTATTGGTCTGAAAACGTGGCCGCCGCATCTAATACACTTTATCTTTCCAGCTATAACTCTGACAGCCTGTGTTCTGATCTTTTTGTTGCAGTCTCTGCAGACAAAAACATTGGAAAATAATCTTTTTTGAGCTATAGGTAATTTTGTGGCCATTTATTGCACCCTCATTATAACTTTTTTTCCTTCAACATCCCAATATTCTACATTCTTTTCCGGAGCTAATTGGTCTTTTACTTCTGGAATGAACGGCAAATCAAGAGTTTCATAGCTTTCTAAATCCATTACAGATGCTTTATCTCCAGAAACACTAAGTATTTGCGCTCTTCTTTTATCTATCATAGGTACATCAAATCTTGTGCTTCCCGGCACTGCAACAATCTTTTTCTTTCCTGTGAATATGTCTCTTGCCTCTATTCTACACTTGCTAGCGCCATGTTTTCCTGTTTTACTAGTATCATTTGAAGTTACTGCGCAAGCTTCTCCATCTATCATCATGGTTGTTCCAGGCTTTGCCTGTGTTGCGTCAATTAATTTTAAAACCATATCAAGTTTTAACAAGAAACGTTTATAAAACTTACTAAATAAACAATTCAATGACAACGATAAAGAAAAATGACTTCGTAGAGATAAAATATACTGGCTTTGCCAATGGAAGCGTCTTTGACTCAAATATTCCAGAGGATTTAAAAAAAATAAATGAAAAAGCAAAAGTAAAGGAAACCATAATAATCATCGGCCAGGGAATGGTTGTTCCAGGGCTTGATAAAGCTCTAGAAGAAAAAGAAATGGGAAAAGAATACGAAGTAACTCTAAGTGTAAAAGAAGGTTTTGGTGAAAGAAAGAAAGATCTTGTCAAAACAATTCCTTTAAAAATCTTTACAGAAAAAAATGTTTTGCCAAGGCCTGGAATGGTATTGGCTCTTGATAATATGATTGCAAAAATTATAACTGTCTCAGGAGCCCGTGTAATTACTGATTTTAATAATCCTCTTGCAGGCAAGGAATTAAAATATAAATTCCAAATTGTTAAAAAAGTTGAGGACGAAAAAGAAAAGTGTAAAATAGTTTTTGAAATGCTTTTTAGATTTGTTCCTAAATTTGAAGTCGGAAAAGAAGTTATTGTCAAAGGGCCAAAGCAGATGGAGATGTTCATTAATGCCCTCAAGGATAAATTCAAAGAAATTATAGGAAAAGATATTAAATTTGAGCTTGAAGAGAAGAAAGAAAATAAAGAAGAAAAAAAACAAGATAATAAATAAAAAAGCTGAATAAAACAGCAATCCTTATAAGTATCTTCAACTTAATTTATTAATGGCAGGCATTTCTTCACAAAGAGAGATTATTGAAATTGATAAAGAACTTGAGCAGTTAATTCAAAAACAAGGATCTAGAGTAAAAGTAGTAGGCTGTGGAGGTGGAGGTGGAAATTCTATTTCTAGAATGAAAGATATAGGTATTAAGGGCTGTGAAATCATCGCAATAAATACTGATGCTCAAGACTTGCTTTATTCAAATGCCGACTCAAAAATTCTTATCGGCCGTGAGCTGACTAATGGTCTAGGAGCTGGAAGCAATCCAAAAATTGGGGAGCAGGCTGCAAAAGAATCAGAGATTGAAATAAAAAATAAGCTTGGCGATGTAGACATGGTTTTTATTACCTGTGGACTAGGGGGCGGAACTGGCACAGGAAGCGCGCCCGTAGTTGCAGAAATTGCAAAAAAGCACGGGGCATTAACTATCGGTGTAGTAACTCTGCCGTTTACTGTTGAAGGGCAAAAAAGAATTGATAATGCACAATATGGCTTGGAAAAAATGATGGCTGTAACTGACACTCTGATAGTAATTCCTAATGATAAGCTTCTGGAAATAGCCCCAGAACTTCCGATGCATACTGCCTTTAAAGTTGCAGATGAAATTCTAACTAATGCTGTAAAGGGAATTACAGAACTTATAACAAAAGCCGGGCTTGTTAATTTGGATTTTGCAGATATTAGAGCAGTAATGTCCAATGGTGGAACTTCACTTATTGGAATTGGAGAATCTAATTCAAATAGGGATAGAGCAAAAGAAGCTGTTGAAAAAGCAATAAGTAATCCTTTGCTTGATGTTGATATAACGAATGCTTCTGGAGCACTTGTAAATATTGTCGGTGGAAATGATATGACTCTTGATGAATATAGAACAGTAATGGAGATTATCAGTAAAAAAATAGCGCCTGATGCAAAATTGATTTCTGGAGCACAGATATCACCAGATTTGGAAAAAACGATTAAAGTTCTACTAATAGTAACTGGTGTAAAGAGCTCTCAAATTTTGGGCTCACCAGCTAATCTAGCAGAAAAGCAAAAAGACAAAGTTGATGAAGGGTTAAAAATTGATTCTGTGCAAAATTAATTAGTTTTAAAAACTCTTTTTTTCTAAAGAGATAATGGAACAAGGACAAAAACCCAGCATAAAAACAAAAATAACCTCATTTATAGTTCAATCTAAGAGGGTTTGGCACGTTCTTAAGAAGCCAACTGGTGAGGAATTTAAAGCAATAGCAAAAGTTTCTGCTCTTGGAGTACTCATCATTGGAGCTATCGGCTTTTTGATAGCTATTTCTATTAAAATGATAAGCAATATTTTTAGTTAAATATAAACATTTAAAGATTATCAGGATAATCTTTATCCCTTAGCCCTTACAGACTAAAGGTTTAAAAACATATTTTATCATAGAAATTTATCCAAAAATCGCTAGACTACATACCTTAGCCATATTTTCTATGGGTTTAGGTCGTTATGTAGAAGATGGAGGAAAAATGGAACTAAAACAAGCATTAGCAGAACTAAGAAAACTAGAGAAAAGAAAATTTGACCAAAGCATAGACTTGATTGTAAATCTAAATGGCGTCGACTTAAAAAAAGATAATATTTCTGCAATAATTAATATTCCTCATAAAATTAAAGAAAAAAAGATTTGTGGATTTTTAACAAAGAAATCTGATCAAGTTAAGACAATAACTCAGCTGGATTTTATTAAATATAGAGATAAAAAAGAACTGAAAAATCTTGTTAAAAATTTTGATTTCTTTATTGCTGCAGCCCCTTTAATGCCGTCTGTAGCTACTGCGTTTGGTAAAGCTTTGGGACCAGCAGGAAAGATGCCAAGCCCACAATTAGGAATACTGCCAGTTGAAAATGAAGAAAGAATAAAAACTGAGCTTGATAAAATTTCGAAATCAATTAAGATAAGAGCAAAAGAAGCAAGCATAAAGGTAAGTATAGGAAAAGAAAACATGTCTGACAATGAAATTCTTTCAAATATTGAGGCAGTATATGCTGGAATTGTCAACGCATTACCAACAAAAAAAGAAAATGTAAAATCAGCTATAATAAAATTGTCAATGAGCAAGCCGATAAAAGTGGAGATCAAGTAAAATGGCAAAAGCTAAAATTGAAACAAAGACCAGAGAAAAAGAAATTCCAGAATATAAAATAAAGCTCGTTGCGGATCTTGCGCAAATGATGAAGAAAAGCAAGACTGTTCTTATAGCTTCAACCAGAGGATTGCCAAGCTCACAGTTTCATGAAATTAAAAAGAACCTTAGAGGAAAGGCAGATGTAAAAGTAGCAAGAAAATCTGCAGTGATTAGAGCTATCGAAGCAACTAAAAATGAAACCTTGCAGGATTTAAAGAATCAAATTGGAGCAGATATTGCTTTATTTTTCTCAAATATGGATGCTTTCGAACTTTCCGGCCTTTTGAGTGAAAGCAGAAGCTCAACAAAAGCAAAAACTGGAGATATTGCTCCGGAAGATATTAGAGTCGAGCCAGGTCCAACAGAATTAGTTCCGGGCCCTGCAATTTCAGAGCTATCTGGCGTTGGATTAAAAGTTTCTGTTGAAGGCGGCAAGCTGGCAATTAAATTACCGCACACAATTGTAAAACAAGGAGAGGTAATAAAGGAAAATGTTGCCAGCGTAATGGCAAAATTAGGAATTGCTCCAATGAAAGTCGGTTTCGAGCCATTGGCAGCTTATGATGGCAATTCAAAAAAAATTTATGTTGGAATTAAAATAGACAAAGTAGCAGCACTGGAAGAACTTAAAAATTTAATTTCAAAGGCTCTTGGATTTGCAGTGAATGTTAATTACGCTGCAAAAGAGACAATATCTTATTTTATTTCAAGAGCTGCCGGAGAAGAAAAAGCTATTGAAAATATTGTTAATAAAAATTCAACAACTAATAATACAGCTACAAAGGAGGATAAATAATGGAATACATATACGGCGCTTTGCTTTTGCATAAGTTAGGACAACCTGTAAATGAAGAAAACTTGAAGAAAGTAATCTCAGCTGCAGGCGCACAAGTAGATGAAGCAAAAGTGAAAACACTTATTGCAAGTCTAAACGGTGTTGATATAGCATCAGAGCTTAAGAATGCAAGCACAATGGCAGTTTCTGCAGCACCAGTAGCAGAGAAGAAAGAAGAAAAGAAAGAAGAAGAGAAACCTTCCGAATCAGCTGCAGGCTTAGCTAGTTTATTTGGCTAAATAAAATCCCTTATTTATCCTTAATTTCTGCATAAGCCCTTAGTTGTAGCTTGAATTAGATTAATCTGTGATTTTAATTCTAAAACTTTATAAGTCATATAGAATAGATTAGTTTGTGCCCGGATGGCACAATGGTACTGCGCTGGTCTTGAGAACCAGTTTCCTTCGGGATATCCCGGTTCGATTCCGGGTCCGGGCGTGTAATTTATATACGTAAAGAGCTTCTAAAAAATATGGCATTAACTGCTCTTGAGATTATAGTCTCTTTATTTGTTCTTCTAGGATTAGTAAAACTAATTGTTATATCGGTTAACAAAAAAGCTTGGTATAACGGCGCGGTTAAAACAGTTTATGGAAATCCTGCGGCTGCTAGAGTAATACTTTTAGTTTTGGGAGCAGCAGTATTTTATTTACTAATTCAAGAAATAAGCATTGTACAGATATTTGCAGCCATGATTATAATGGCTTCTTTTGCCGGCCTTGCTTTTCTTTCCAATTCAAAAGAATTTCTTGTTTTTGCCCAAAAAATATACAGCAAGAAATTGTCTGGATGGGTAATTTTTATAACCTTAATCTGGTTAGTCCTAGTAATAAGGGTTTTGTACGAAATATTTCTCGTTTAAAATTAAAGAAATATATCCTATTTATCCAAAAAGTCTCTTCCAGAAAGATTTTTTCTCAAGTACAGGCATAGACTCTGGCTCTGTTTCATATGTTATTTGAGGTTTAGTTTTAAGAACTGGAGCTTCTGCAGCTAATTCTGATTCTACGCGCTCTAGAGCCTTAACAACTTCTAATCTTGAGTGACCCTGATTTATTAAAGCCCATTTCAAAGATTCTTTTGTATAACCTTTCTTTAAATTGCTCTTTGCATAATCAACGAGCTTGTTTATGTAATCTTCTCTTCTTGACATGATTTATTTAGAATTCTTTAATTTATAAATTTAGTGATAAATTATATGGATATTGGATTAACTTCCTTATAATATTCTAAAGCTTCTTTCATTTTTTTTGTTGATTCTGAATATAATGTCAGTAGATTAGCGCCTTTCTTTATATTATCTCCAACGTGATTGTAAAGATAAATACCAGCTGCCTTGTCAAGAGGACAGCCAAGGATTCTTCCGATATTGTTTATAGCACGATTATTGATGCCTTTGATTTTGCCAGAACGGTGAGATTTTATATTCAGATTAAATTTAGCTAATTTAAGCGGAGAATTTTTTCTGCCCTGCGCATTTATTATTTCGTTGAACTTTTTAAAAGCCTGCCCTGAATCTAAAATCTGCTGAGCAAGAATCTTGCCTTGGCCTTTTGGACACTTATTAGTCATTTCCAATATCTGAGAAGCAAGAAAAATAGATTTTTTTTCCAAGTCCAAAGGAGAATTATCTCTCTTCAAAACTCGCAGAATATCTTTCATTTCAAGAAAGGGCCCTATTCCATTTCCTATGGGTTGAAATCCAGGAGTCAGAACAACGCGCATTTTCAATTTAAAATGTTTAGCAACGGCAAGAAACTTTTTTTTCAATTTATCTGCCTGGGCTTTGTTGACTTTTGCCTGTGGTCCGTAAGGAATATCAATTAAAACATATTTGCTGCCCACAGCTAATTTTTTTGCAATTATTGAGGCAATTAACTGAGACTCTGGATCAAGCCCTAAAAGGCGCTCAACGCGAATCAGCTTGTCATCAGCCGGAGCGAATCCCAATGATCCACCCCAAGCAAGACAGGCTCCAGTTTTGTTAACAATATTTTTAAGTTCACTCGGAGAGAAATCAACGCGGGCAAGTGTTTCAACAACATCGGCTGTGCCTGCAGCACTGGTAATAGATCTTGAAGAAGTTTTTGGCATAATAAGTCCTGCTGCTGCACAAATTGAAACAACAATTGGAGTCGTTCTATTGCCTGCAATTCCCCCAATAGAATGTTTATCTACAATATCTTTCGAATTCCAAGTTAAAACTTTTCCTGTTTTGAAAATAGCCTCTGTAAGATAGATTGTTTCCTTTAACGACATGCCATTTTCATAAACTCCAGAAACAAAATAAGCTATTTCTGCTTCTGTAAGTGCATTGTTAACTATATCTTTTATAATAGAATAAATCTCGTTTCTACTTAAGGATTGAGATTTTAATTTTTTAAAAATAAGTCTTGTGCTTTTTGGCTCAAGAGCAAGACCCACATCAACAAAGTTTTGGGGCTTAAGGTAAGATAAAATTTCTTCTGAAAGCGATATTTCATTTGGCTTGATAATTCCTTTTACAATATCAACAATTGCAATTATTTTATGTCCGTTATGAGAAATCTGCACACGTTCGCCTACATGAACATTCAGTTCTTTGGCTTTGCTTTCATGTATAAAAGCAATTGGTCTGCCAGTTCCAAGACTTAATTTTTTAATTTTAAATTTCATTATCTCCCTCTAATTTAATCATAACTACTCTTCAAAAAACGAACTTGAAAAAGATTTTTCTTTATATGCCTCTAAAAATTTAATGAAATAAGAGAGAATTAATGGACCAAGGATTAAACCAATAATTCCAAAGGCGAACAAACCGCCAATCATTCCAACGAAAACTACTGCATTAGATATCTTTATCTTTTTTGCAATTATATATGATCTTAGAACATTATCAATTGTTGAAACTATAAGAAGATTATATAGAATATATCCGAGAGCCAGACCTGGAGTCGCTGTTGCAAATAGATACAATGAAACTGGCACCCATACAATAAATGGACCTAAAAGTGGAATGACTGAAAGAAAAATAACTATCATGGACAAAACCAAAGCGTTCGGAACACCAAATAATAATAAACCAAGGCTTGCAAGACCACCCTGAATTAATCCAATTATTATTTGTCCGTAAATAACAGCGTAGGTTATATCCTTAAACTGACGAACAAGAATTTCCTCCTTTGCTTTGCTTAAAGGAGAAATACCATTAACAAAATCGTATAACTTTTCGCTATCCTTTAAACCATAGAAGAATATGAATCCTATTATGAATATACCAAACAAAATACTTGGAATTTCAACAAATGTACTTGTCAATGAACTTAGAAACGCTGAGCTGGCCTCACTTGCAATGCTTCCAATTGTAATTGTCAATTGAGAAATAAACTGATCAGATGCTGTTGGAAAAATAAACTTAATTGCTTCGTGAACGTCTACATTTACAGTTTGTAAATACTTGAAAATTTCAAATCCCTGCTTAAATATTATAGGGATTATAAACCACAAGGGGACTAGGGCAATAAAAAGCACTAAAAGAGTAACTACTGAAGCACATAGGGTTTGATTTGTAATATAATTATTAAGTTTTCTGTAAACCGGCAAAAAGACATATGCAAGAATAAGGCCGATTATTATTGATATTAAAACAGGCTTTATTAGAAAGAAAGTTAAAACTGCTAAAACTATAAGCAAAAACATTACTGTAAATCTTCTAATAGTTTTATCTTCAAAATCCATATATTAATAGTGCTTTTTCGATATATAAACTTTACAATTAAACTTAGAAAAAATTTATAAACAAAATTTTCTAAGGTATTGGATGGAAAGCTTCTTGAAAAAAGTATTGGACGGCAAAATAGATGAAAATAGTCATAGATATTTTGTAAGATTCGGAAAAGGACAGTATAAAAGAAGATTTTTAATAAGCTTTAATCGGGGGGCAAAAGTAAAAGTCAAGGCGAGCTTCGAACTGGCTAATGATCTTGTTGAATTTGTCAAAGAGAATAAAGATGTTAAATTTTCAGGCCTAGTGTTAAGCAAGGAAAAAATAGCTGGCAAAGAAGGAAAGAAAAAGAAAGGCTTATTGGCTTATGAGGTTTCTAATTCAAATATAGATGAATTTGGAAAGGCACATAATTATCTTCTGGATGTAAATGATCCTGAAATAATTCTAAAAATTAAGAAATCTCTGCCAAAGCCTGGAAAAAATGAAGAAAAAATCGACGACAAATTCTGTTTTCTAGATATAGATGCAAAATACTGGCCAAAGTTGAAAGAAACCTTCTTTTGGGATGTTCCAGAGTGCAAAAAAGCAATTATAGAGCATGACTTGAACATCAATGATATTGTCTTTCCAAAAAATGAGAACGATCCTGCTAAAATAAGGGAATTGGCAAAGAGAAAAGGCACGATTACAAGAAGAATAACATATGATGATAAAGAAACCAAGAAAAAATTTCCCCTTCTAGGCTAGTTAAACTGTTAACCGAACAAATAGTGCAATCTTAAGATTTATATATGCGTAATACTTAATGTTATAAAGTAATATTTAGTACTTTAAATAATATATTATATTACTTAGTAATACATATGAAAAAGAGAATATCAGCAACAATAGATCCTGAAACAGAAAGAATTCTAGATGACATAATGAAAAAGAGCAATTATCGCAATTATTCTCATGCAATAGAGGATGCAATTAAATTACTGGGAGAAAAAGTAAAAAATGAAAAGAATAAGTAATAAATCAAGCAAAAGGGGCCAGATAACAATCTGGATAATTGTAGCTCTAGCAATTGTATCAATAAATTTGATCCTTTTTGCTTTTGGAAAAGTGCCTTTTCTCAGCGTCGCTGAAGAAACAAATCCAAACGCTTTTATAGAAAAATGCGCGGAAAAAGCTGTAAACGATGCAGTCGATTTACTGCTTCCGCACGGCGGATTTTTAGATCCTGTAAATACTGTAGAATATAATTATGTAAATATATCTTACTTATGTGAGAATAGAAATTACTATCTTCCATGCATAAATTCGCATCCTATGCTAATAACAGAGCTTACAAATGAAATACATAACTATTCGACTCCTATAATAGAACAGTGTTTCTCCGATTTGAAAACAGAACTTGAAAAAAGACAGAATAAAGTTGAATACGGTCCTATGAAGGTTGATATTGGGCTTGCCCCAAATAAGATTTTTGTTAACATAGATAGAAAAGTTGTAATTTCTAGAGATGGAACATCAAGAACATTCAACAATTTTGACATACAAACTGTTAATCCTATTTATGATCTTGCAAATGTTGCGATTGAAATTGCGAATAACGAGGCAAATTATTGCTACTTTGAATATGTAGGTTATATGATTTTATATCCTAGATGGGGAATTGAGGTTTTCTCATTCAGCGAAGGAACTAGAATTTATACAATAACAGATAAAAATTCGGATAAAAAATTACCTGTCGCAATAAGGAGCTGTATAATCCCAGCAGGACTTGGATTTTAAAATGAAAAAAACAATAAATAAAAATTATTTCAAAGTGGGCTTGCAGATTTTCTTACTTATAGCTGCAACCTTTGCCTTTGCATATATATTGAAAGAGGGTTCATCGGAAGATGTTATTATAAATTACAATGAAAATAGCGATAATGAATTAATTAATGCTCTTGCAGCAATCGGCAGTTTAATTTTCAGTGAAGAAGGATTAGTTTCAGCGCAAGAAGCAATTTACACTTGCCCTAAGTCAAAAGAAGGCAAGAGCTGCCAGGAATATCCTTCTTCTATATGTTCAAGCGAGTGTGCTGTTGCATGTATTCCTTCACGCAGAGAGAATGTTGGAGAGTGCAAGCCAGGAACTTGCTACGATTCTAAAGAAGGTATATGTGAAGTAAATGCTCCAAAAGCAAGCTGTGATATTCTTGGAGGAAAATGGTTTAATGATCCAAAGGGAAATATAAAAGAGTGTAAAAGGGGCTGCTGTCTTATCGGAGATCAAGCAATTTTTGCTACAGAACAGCAATGCGCAAGAAGCTCTGCACTTCTTGGAATAACTAAAAAATTCAGGCCTGAATTGAAATCGGAGCTTGCATGCATAGGATTAGCAAAAACTCAGGAAGAAGGGGCCTGCATCTTTGAAAAAGAAAATGAAAATACATGCAAGTTTACAAAAAAATCAGACTGCCTACAAATTGGAGGCAAATTCCTTACAGGAACTCTATGCTCTAATCCTGATTTGAAAACAAACTGCAAGCCGCAAGTTAAAGCAGAGTGTGTTCAAGGCAAAGATGAAGTTTATTGGTTTGACAGCTGTGGAAACAGAGAAAATATCTATGATGCTGACAAAATTAAAAGCTACAATAAAGGCAACGTACTTGCAAAAGCAGCAAGCTGCAGCGTCGAATCTGGAAGCAGCTTTTTAGGAAACCAAAAATCTTGTGGAAACTGCAATTATCTTAGAGGAAGCAAGTGCGGAAAGAAAACTGAAACACAAAAAGTAGCAGATAATAATATAGATGCTGTCTGCCGCGACTTAACATGTGTTGATAGAAATAAAAATAAAAGAATAAATGGAGAGTCATGGTGTGTATATCAAAGTTCTACAGGAACAGATGGAAAAAGATCAACTGATGTTGCGGGAAGCAGGCATTTTAGAGAAGCGTGCGTAGACGGCGAAGTAAAAATAGAGCCATGCGCAGATTACAGAAACGAGATATGTGTAGAATCAAAAACAGCTCTTGAAAACGGGCATCAATTCTCATCGGCTGCATGCAGATTAAACAAATGGCAGGAGTGCACATCATTTAATTCTTTTGAACAAGAAGAGGGCGGAGAAGAAGAAAGAGAAGTAGATCCAAGATGCGGAGCAAATCCTGACTGTTTTATCAGACATGTTGAGATTGGGGGCAAAATGAATTTTGATATGTGCCTTCCTAAATATGCTCCAGGATTTGATTTAGGAACTGGAGGCAAGGGAGCCAGCGGACTTTGCAGCACCGCAAATAAAAAATGCAGAGTGACTTATGTAAAACCAAAGTACTTCGGAAGCTGGAGCTGCAAAGAAAATTGCGAATGCATGAAAGATAAATTTGCAGAAGAAATGCATGATGTATGCATGAGCTTGGGAGACTGCGGAGCAAAAGTAAATTATATGGGTGTCTTGACAAAGAATTTCAAAATAAAAGTAAGCGAGAATCCTCCTATCGGCAAGAAGCCGGAAATAACCGACGGATATCTCAGCGGAATTTCAGGATATGCAAAGCCGACAAAGGGAAAAATTATTCCTCCTGGAGAAGAATATCTTAAAACACTCGGCAGTCCAACAGGATCTGATCTTCTATCAATTTCTGGCGTCGGCGGACTTATAGCAGCGGTTCAGGGATCTTTCCCAGGACAAACACAATCTGCACCTACAACAGTTATAACTGGGGGAACTTCTGGAATAACTGGATCAGCAGTTCAAGATAATTCAAATTCAATAACTGGCAATGCCGTAATAACTGGCATGCAAGGTGCGGGAGAAAGACAGACTGAAGGTACTGCGGGGCAACAAGGAGGAGAGGGAGTGCCAGTAGTTAAGGGTACCGAAGAATCAACGCAGCCTGCACAATCTGGAAATTCAAATTATGCTGCTGCGGGATCGGCGTTAGGGGCAGTAAGCAACCTGCTTGGAGGAACTGGAGGAAAAGAAGGAGCAAGTCAAGACGAAGGTCTTGCTACTGCTTCAATGATCGTTGGAGCTGTTGGAGCTCTTGCTTCTGCAGCAGCTTTGTTGCCAGCATTTGCAGCAGCTGCAGGAGTTCTTGGACCAATTGGATTAGGACTTGCAGTAGTTGCATTGATACTTCTTTTGCTGTCAAAGCAAGAAACTAAAGTAATAACTGTAGACTTCAAATGCTATGCTTGGCAGCCTCCGAGCGGAGGAGCTGACTGCAAGAAATGCGGATCTGATAAATTGCCTTGCTCCAAGTACAGCTGTGCATCACTGGGACAATCATGCAAATTAATTAATGAAGGTAATCCGCAAGTAGAATGTATAGACAGCGCGCCCGACGATGCTGGCTCTCCAGTAATATCTCCATTGTACAGCACTATAACTCAAGGTTATAATTATACAAATGTATCTGCCAACGGATTTAAAATAACAAGCAAGCAAGATTGCTTGAGAGCTTACACACCAGTGGAATTTGGAATTACAACTAATGAGCCTGCGCAATGCAAATTCGATGTAAATCATACAGCAAGATTTGAAGATATGGCAGATGACTTTGGAAATAATTTATATTTGAGAAATCAAACAGCAACAATTAATATTCCTAGTTTGGAAAGTCTAGGCATCAGCGGATTTGATCCAAATAGAAGAGCAGATTATAATCTTTATATCAGATGTCAGGATGCAAATGGAAATAAAAATGTGAAAGAATATAATATAAACTTCTGTGTTGAGCCTGGAGATGATATAACTGCTCCAGCAATAACTTCAAGAGTTCCTGAATTTGAATTTGTAAAATTTGGAGCTACAAATTTAAACGCGAGTGTTTATGCAGCAGAGCCTGTAGAGTGCAGATGGGATGAAAATGATGTTGATTATGATATAATGAAAAATAATTTTGTATGCAACACGGGATATGAGCAGACTGACTTCAACGGATGGAAATGTGACACTACGCTTCCAGTTGTAAAGAATGAAAGCATATTAAATGTAAGATGTAAGGATCAGCCTTGGTTTGCAATTACAAACGAAAGCAGTAGAAACAAGAATACTGAAAGCTATAAATTTAAAATAAAGAAAAGTCCAAGCAAACTAAGAATAGATTCTATAGCGCCTGATAATAATACAATTATATATTCAGGTGTAAAGCCGATGACAGTTGAAGTTGTTGCTAAAACTGCCGGAGGAGTTGACGGAACTGCAACATGCTATTATATATTTGAAAATAATACTATCCTATTCTATGATACAATAGAAAAATCTACACATAGAAATATATTCAATCAGTTCTTCCCTGGAGATTTCTCTCTGCCTATAAAATGTTCAGACAAAGCAGGAAACGAAGCTCAAAAAACAACCAAATTTAGATTAAGAATTGACACCACTGCTCCTGAAGTAACTAGAGTTTATGAACAGGCCGGAAGCCTGGTAGTTATAACAAACGAAAACTCTGAGTGCTCGTATATTGCAAGCGCGGAGAGAACAGCAGAGGGATGTGATTTTGATTCTGAAAATTCAAGTCTAATGTCTGGAACTGAAAGAGAACACAGCTCTTCATTCAATCAAGGTCTGACACATTACATAAAATGCTACGATCCATATGGCAATAAACTTGGAACATGCAGTGTAATAGTAAGAGGAGGTTATACATGAGAAACAATTATAAAGAAAATTATGCTCGTTTTTTTATGGAAAGCAAGGGAGGTAAGAGGGGACAGGTAACCATTTTTATTATAGTTGCAATAGCCATTGTTGGGTTGATTGCTGCAACAGTCTTTTTCTTTCCTCAAATAAAGAATTTTATTGCCCCTGAAGCTTTTTCTCCAAACTCATATCTAAGATCTTGCATAGAGCCTGAATTAAAACCGAATGTTGAAAACTTGGCAAAGCATGGAGGATATCTAGATCCAGAAGGATTTATTATTTATGAAGGAGAGAAAGTAAAATATCTATGCTTCAGCTCAGAATACTATCAAACGTGTGTTGTTCAAGAACCACTGATAAAAGATAATTTTGAAGCGCAGCTTGTAAAAATTATACAGCCAAAACTTGATCAGTGCATTACAAACTTAAAGAGCGAATATGAAAGGCGCGGCTTTAGTGTATCTTTAGCAAAGGCAGAATCTAAATTACAAATAGCTCCAGGAAAAATAAGCGTAGCATATACTGCTCCGCTGACAGTTACAAAAGATGAAACTGTGCAGACATTTGAAAAATTTGAAGTTGGGATCCCTAGTGAGATGTATGAACTTTTGTTCATTGCCCAGAGCATAGTTGACTACGAAGCAACTTATGGAGATTCTGAAACGACTTTGTATATGCAATATTATCCGAATTTAAAAATAGACAAAAGAAAACTTGACGACGGAAGCACAATCTATCTATTAAGCAATGCAGTTACAAAAGAAAGCTTCACATTCGCTTCGCGAAGCCTTGCCTGGCCTCCAGGATACGGCTTGGAATAATAATATAATAAAAAAATGATAAAAAAAGTAAATGATAAAATAATGATAAAAATATCAGTGCTAACCTTAATGCTATTTGCATTATTTATTTTAATAATAAATATTAATTATGCTTCGGCTCAAGCAAATACCGTTTGCTGCGAAAAAACAGATTCTAACTTATACTGTCAGAATGTACCATCGAGTGAATGCGCTGCCGGAGCAAAGCAGGCACCAACTTCTTGCAAGACTGCAAGCTTCTGCAAGCCTGGAACATGTTATAGTTCAACTGAAGGAACTTGTACGGACAACACGCCTCAAATAGTCTGCAATAATGCTCAAGGAATATGGACTGAAAAAAGCCCGCCGCAATGTTCGCTTGGATGCTGTGTTTTAGGAGATCAAGCAGCTTTTGTCTCGCTTGTCAGATGTAAAAGATTAGCTGGCTTTTTAGGTTTGCAGACAAATTATAGAAAAGACATTAAAAATGAAGTGGCTTGCGTCTTGAGTGTGCAAAATCAGGAAAAGGGCGCCTGCGTCTTCGAATTTGAATTTGAAAAATCATGCAAATTTACGACTCGATCTGAATGTGAAGGGCCAAGTGCAAATGCTACGGGGGGAGTGAAAGGAGAATTCTTTAATGGAAAACTGTGCAGTGCTGAAGAACTTGGAACCACATGCGGTCCGACAACAAAAACTGTCTGTCTTCCCGGAAAAGATGAAGTTTATTTTGTAGACAGCTGTGGAAACACTGCTAATATTTATGATTCAAGCAAAGTTAATGACAAAGAATACTGGGCCAATATAAAAGATAAATCTGAAGCCTGCAGTCCTAACAGTGCCAACGCAAATTCAAAATCTTGCGGAAATTGCAATTATCTTCAGGGAAGCATCTGCAGAAAAACAGAAGCTGGAGATACAAAAGCAACTTATGGAGATAATATTTGTTCTGACTTAAACTGCAAGAATACTGATAATGGAAAATCATACAAGCATGGAGAGTCATGGTGTGTTTACAGCGATCAAGGTGAAAAAGATAAATCAAATAATGCTGTTGGCTCGAGGTTTTTCAAACATATTTGTGTAAATGGAGAAGAAGTTCTTGAACAGTGCGCTGATTTTAGAACTGAAGAGTGCGTTGAAAACACTCTAACTGTTACAGGCGGATCTTTTTCACAAGCAGCATGCCGCGTTAACAGATGGCAGGACTGCCTGACTCAAATTGCCAAAGATGATTGTGAAAATACTGATAAAAGAGACTGCATCTGGAAAGCTGGAATCAGCTTGCAAAGGGGAGTCAGCGGAGGAAACGCGTCAGGAACAACAGCAACTGGTGAAGAAGCTCCGATACAAGAAGAAATTGGAACATGTGTTCCAAAAAACACTCCAGGCCTTAAGTTCTGGGAAGGAAATGAAGTTAAAGGAATATGTGCGCAGGGAAATGCTGCCTGCATAGTTTCATTTGAGAAAGGTTTGTTCGGCGGAGAAAAATGCAAAGGAAACTGCACATGCTTAGATGACAGCTGGATAAAACAAAGAGAAGAGATATGCGTTTCTCTTGGAGACTGCGGGCCTAAAGTAAACTGGCTTGGACAAAAAGGATACAAAGCAGGATTCAAAACAAAAGTTGAAGAAATAAAAAAAGATGAATCAACATCAAGCTCTGGCACTGGAGGCGGAGGAGGATTTGGTGGATTATTCGGAGGCTAAAATTATGAAAAATAAAAAAATAAAATTCTTAGCATCAACTCAAATCGTCCTACTTATCAGCATGAGCTTCGCCGTGGCTTTTATTTTAAATAGCAGTTTAGTTAGCGCACAAGAGCAAACTCCAGAAGAATTATCAAAAAATAAGATATATACAGAAGGATCCCAAAGCATCAAAACATCTATAACAACTCCTAGTGGTGGTCAGGGAGTTGCCAAACTTGCGGCTGCTCAAACTGCAGCAGAAATATATGGTAAAAAAGTTGAAGGCTATGGGAGCGCAGGTACAGTTTATGATTTGATAAAAAATCAAAAAGAATTTAATGATTTAACAGATGAACAGAAAAAAGCAATAGGTGTTGATGATGTAAAGTATGATCTTAATGGAGATATTATTAAAGTAATTAGAACTGGAGGAGGGTTTGACGAATTTAAAGATGGCAAGCTGGATAATTCTGTTTCTGATTATACTGGAAAATTAGGAATTGGGCCGATAGGAATTCCTGTTAAGGGCCAGTTTTTCGGACACCTTGCCGATGGAATAAGCTGGGCTGCGGGAGCCGTGGCGGTTGTGCAGATATTCGGAGGACTTTTTGGATTTAGTGATAATCTTAAGAAATCATTAACGTATTCTCTCGCCGGAGGAGCATTTGCGGGACAAGTAATCAGCGGAGCTATCGGGCAGGGATATATCGGTGGAAAAGATAAAAAATTATTAGGATTAAATCAAGGACAAGCAGGCCTTGTCGGAGGAGTTTTAGTTGCTGCAACAATATTTGTTTTAACATATAAATCAGAGAAAAAGAAAATTGTCAGATATGAATGTCTTCCATGGGAGCCGCCGATTGGGGGATCAAGCTGCGAAGAATGCAATAACGATAAATTCAGACCGTGCAGCGAATATAGATGTAAAGCACTTGGACAAGCATGTCAATTGCTGAATAAAGGAAGCACTGAAGAAAGCTGCGCCTGGATAAATCCAAAGGATACAACAAGCCCTACAATTGAACCATCAAAAGAAGCGCTAAATCCGAGTGAATTAAAATATACTCCAGACAAAACAATAAGGCCTCCAGCACTTGGAGTTAAAATTGTTAGAGGTGGAGATGAGTGCTTAGAGGCTTTCACACCACTTGAATTCGGACTCACAACAAACGAGCCTGCGCAGTGTAAACTCGATTACAAGCACACTGGAAAGCTGGATGATATGGAATTTTACTTTGGAGAAAATAATCTATATGTTTATAATCACACACAAAAGATGAGACTTCCAGGCCCTAATACTGGAAAAGCAGGAAATGAAAGTTTGTCTCCTGAACTTGAAAACGACGGAACATTCTCATTATATGTAAGATGCCAGGATGCAAATGGAAATCAAAATGTCGACGAATTTGCATTTAACTTCTGCGTAGATCCAGGCCCTGATACAACTCCCCCAATTATAGAAAAGACAAATATTGTTTCAGGAAGTCCAGTATTATACAATGCAGATAATTTCCCAGTTGAAGTTTACGTGAGCGAGCCAGCTGAATGCAAATGGAGCAGACAAAGCAAGACATATGATGATATGGAAAATGATATGGAATGTGCAACAGAAACTTATCAGATAAATTCTGATTTGTTATATACTTGTACAGGAAACCTAACAGGAATAAAGAATCAGGAAGATAACAAGTTCTTCTTCAGATGCAAAGATCAGCCAAACGAAGCATATAATGAAAGAAATGTAAATGTACAAAGCTATGAATTAACTTTGAGAGGAACTCAGCCTTTGAATATCATAAAAGTAGAGCCTAATGAAACTATAACTGGAAGCACTGAAACAGTTCCTGTAGATCTTGAAGTTGAAACAGATGACGGCGCTGAAGAAGGAAAATCATTCTGCTATTATTCAACAACAGGAACAGATGACAACTTTATAGAAATGTTTGAAACTGATAACTACTTGCATAAGCAAACTGTAGATCTAACAGCTGGAAACTACAAGATATTCTTTAAGTGTATTGATGCCGGTGGAAACATTGCAGAAAACAGCACAATATTTAATGTTCTTGTAGACAAAGCTGCTCCAACAATCACAAGAGCTTATAGAGAAGGAGTAGATGCATTAAAAGTAGTCACAAATGAAGACGCTGAATGCGCTTATTCAATAAACAGCTGCAACTTCAACTTTGATGAAGGACTTAAATTAATTTACTCAAATCCAATCATACAAAATAATCATTTTGTTGAGTGGAAGGCTGGAGTAAGTTACTATATCAAGTGCAGAGACGAATTTGGAAATAATCCTAATCCGAATGAATGCAGCCTTACTGTAACTCCATCTGGAATAGAAAGCAAATAAAACTAGTTTTCGAAAAACTGCCCGAATTTTTTACCTTCTTGTTTTGCCTTCTCCAAAGAGATAGACCAATTCTTGCCAGAATCTTTTAATTGTTCTGGAGAAATAAATAACCAGCCTTCGTAATTGAAGCGTAGGGCAATCACCGGTTTTAGACCGATTACATTTGAAAATAATATGAAATCTTCTATTTGTGCTTTTGTAATATATATTGAAGATTTTTTGCTTGACTTTGCCTCTATTGCGTAACCTCTTTTCCCTAATTTGCCAGCTATTAAATCACAAGGAGAATTATCATTTACTCCCGAGCCGGCTATTCGCGCAGCCCTCCAGCTGTTTTCTGTAAACAAGCCGAGCAGTTCGCGCTCGGCTTTTGAGCCTTTTGATTTATTACTCATGGACTAAGTTAACAAAGACTCCTATAAAAAGATTGGCAAAAAATAAAAAAATAAAAAAATAAAAATTTATTTTTATGCTCGTATTGGGGCTATTTTGGCTGTTTCAGTAGAACTTCCGCTTGAATCCTTAGTTTCGCTATCTGAGTCAGTTGAATCATCTGAATCATCAGATTTTTTGATTTCTCTTGCAGTTCTTATACTTTCTCTAAGCCTTATTTCTCTTTCAGCTTTTTCCTCGGCTAGTTCGGCTCTGATTTCTTCAGATCTTGCTAAAGCTTCTGCTCTTCTATTATGAGCTGCTTCTTTAAGCTCTCTTAGTCTTTCTTCAAAGTTACCAGATTCTCTAGCTTCTCTAAGAGATGTTGCTATTAAACTGAATTCGTTACCAAATTCTTTTACTTCTTCAGCAACATCTTCAGCTTCTTCGTACTCGCCTTCCTGCTCATCTTCTTTAGCTTCTTTGATTTTTTCCCGAACTTTCTTTATAGCATCATCAATTTCAGCATCGCTGACATTCTGCTCTTTAAGCTTTCTTTCGAGATTTTCCAAAGATTTTTCGGCTCTTTTGATTTCTCTTGCAGTTCTTTCTTTCTTTTCTTTATCCAAGCCAGTTTCTTCCTCTATCTCAGATTCAACTTCATCAATTTCTTCATCAGTTTTCTCTGTTAAAACTTTAAGTCTTGTTTTAACATTTTCTTTCTTTTGATTAATCTTGTTTTCAGTTTCAAGAGCCTTGTTTTCAATTCTTTCGAAAACTGCTCTTAACTTAGCAAGTTGCTCTGGAGACATTCTTTCAGCCTGTCTTTCAAGGATTCTCTGTTTTACAAGAGAAACTTTTTCACTGTGAGAAGCAATTTTATGTTTTACTTTAAGAACCTCTTCCAGAGATTCTTTTGCAGTTTCTTCATCTCCATTGCTTTCAATTTCTTCAACAGCAAATTCAGCTTCGTCAACAAGCTCGTTGTGCTCTTCTTCGGCTTCAGCTGCTTCGTCAAGCTTTCCTTCTTCAGCCATCTCTTCGGCTTCAGAAAGTCTTTCTTCAGCAATTCTTAAAGCTTTTTCAGCTTTTTTTTGCTTATTAAAAGTAAGAGCCAAATTAATTCTATCTAATGCTCTATCCAAGCCGTGAAGCGGCGAATCAGGCGTTACTCCAGCATCTTCTACTTCTATTTCTTCTGAAACATCTGTTTCTTGTGCTGAAACGCTGACAGCTAAAAAGCTCAAGGCCAAAACCAATGCCATAAATACGGCAGAGATTCTACTTGTATTTGTTTTCATTTTTGTTTTTGTATGCTTTATTTATATCCTCCCGCAGTTTAGTTATTGGGATATCTGTATTACGATAAAAGAATATATAATTAATACCTGAAACAGCCTCGTAACAAGGTGAAACTGCTAAATTTCGCTTGTTTATTTGCTTTTTTGCAGTCTAATTCTGTTTTCGTTGCCGTAAGGGATTCTCTTAATAATTTCTTTTTGCTCTAGGCTTCTAAGTTTTCTGCTTAATTTTACTTTTGATATTTTTAGATCATGAACTAATTCCTTTGTCCAGCATTCGTTGTCCTTTTTAATTAATAGATATTCAACTATTATTTTTTCATCCTCAAATAAATTCTTAGTAACTTCTTTCTCTTTTTTTGCTTCTTTACTTATTTTACCCTTTCTACGAATCTGTTCTAATTTTTGCTTTAATTTGCTTGAATTAAAATAATAAAGTGCAACAAAACAAACAATTAAAATTGCAATTATAGTATAATAAATGAAGTTCTGCTTTTCTATGAATTCATAAGCTGCTACAATTTGTTCACTGTCAAATTCAGACCATTTTATTATTATTCTTCTGCCATCAGTGCTAATTTCGGTTGGGGCAGGAAGGACTAGAGATTGTTCTGCATCAATTAATACTGCTCCATCAGGAAGATAGAGTGTAATATTTATTTTTTCATCAGTCGGCCTTTTTAATATAAATAAATATCCCCTTTTCGATTTGTCAATTAGAATGTTAGTTATATACTTAATTTTCAAATTATCAGCTGATGATATTTTAATTAGTTTGTATCTATCAAATTCATTTATTTCATAATTTTCTTTACCTAAGTTAATTTCAAAGGCTTTTGCGTCAAACGGAAGCTTGAGCTCAAGATTTCTTGCTTTCTCAAAATTCAATTCCACTAAAACACTATTATCGATTACTTGATAGTCTGCAGAATTTTGAGCAGACACACTTGGCACAATAATCGCTAATATAAATACAAAAAGCAATCCTAAAATGCGCTTATTCATATAATATGGATAATATATCTTTTTTAAAGCTTGTTAATTAAAGATCTCTTGCCTGTAAAGTTCTCCGGCCGTTTGCTTTTGATCTTTTAGATGCTTCCTGAAGAAGCTCGAGAACTTTTTCATTTAAAACAACTGCAACATCTCCTGCAACATTTAATTCGGGGACGGCAGATTTTATCTTGCTTTTTATGATTAAATCAATTTTCATCACTCGACCTCCTTTTCCTTCTTTTGTTTTTCTGATTTTTCTGGCTTCATGAATGGGAATAGTATAACGTCGCGGATTGAAGATTGGTTTGCAAACAGCATTACTAGTCTTTCAATACCAATTCCAACACCGCATGCCGGAGGCATTCCGTGCTGTAAAGCTGTAACAAAATCTCTATCAGTAGGCATGGCTTCTAAGTTGCCGCTTTCCCTATCACTCTCTTGAAGATCAAAATTTTCTTCCTGGATTTTTGGATTGTTTAATTCAGAATATGCTCTGGCAAGCTCCAAACCACCTACAAATGGCTGAAACACTTCTGCTTTTGTCGGATCGGATGATTTAGTTTTTGCTAAAGGAGAAGATTCTGCAGGATAATCTGTTAAAAATGTAGGCTGAATTAGTTTATGCCTAAAAACTTTCATCAGCTCATCTGCAAGATTAACTTTTGTTATTGCTGTGGGATCCAACGAGTGCTTTTTAGCAATCTTTTTTGCTTCGCTGTCAGTTTTAACTTTGCTTATGTCCTCTCCAAGATATTCCTCAATTGCATCATTTAAAGAAATGCGCTTCCACTTGCTTAAATCTATTTTGTGGCCTTGATATTCAAAAGTTAATTTACCAAACAGCTTTTTAGCTATATCTGCCATGAGAGATTCAAAAAGAGCCATTCCATCTTCATAATCTGCATATGCCTGATACCATTCTATTGATGTATGTTCTGGATTGTGTGAACGATCTATGCCTTCATTTCTAAATTTCTTTGTTATTTCATAAACCCTGTCAAAACCACCGACTAAACATCTCTTTAGATAAAGCTCTGGGGCAATGCTTAGAAAAACGTCGCTATTGAAAGCATCGCAGTGAGTTTTGAATGGCTTGGCATTTGCACCGCCGTAAACGGACTGTAAAAGCGGAGTTTCCACTTCAGTAAAATTATTCTTTTTCATGAATTCTCTGATTGTTTCCAAAATTTGCGCTCTTTTCAAAAAGACTTCTTTAACTTCAGCATTTGAAATCAAATCCAGATATCTTTTTCTGTATCTTTCCTCTTCATCTTTTAAACCATGCCATTTTTCAGGCAAAGGAAGAATAGATTTTGAAATAATTTCTATCTTTTTCACTAAAACTGACAATTCGCCGCGCTTTGTCCGAAAAACTGGCCCTTCTACACCTACAAAATCTCCTGCATCCAAATAATTTTTAAAGAAATCAAAAACCTTTTTGGGAGTTTCTTTTTCTTGAAGAACTACTTGAATTTTTCCAGATCCATCCTGTAAAACTCCAAAAATAATTTTTCCTATATCTCTTGACGTGATAAGCCTTCCAGCCATTTTCACAGCATCTTTAGTCATGGCTTCAGGCTTTAATTCAGAATATTTTTCCTGCAGCTCCAAAGATTTGTTTTTAACATCATATTTATTAGGATATGGATTGATTTTATTATCCCAAAGCCCCTTAAGCTTTTTCAGCCTTTCATTTATTATTTGATCCTCTCTTCCCATAGACTGAAAAATTAAAGCGCATTTATATATTTATTGAAGAAAGAAATAACAAGATAAAAAATGTAAGATTTATATATTAAATATCATATTTAAAAAAGGGAGATTAACTATGGACATATGTGAATCTTGCGGAGCAAATGTAAAGAACACCTGCTTGGATTGCGGCGGCTGTGACACGTGCTGCGGCTGCGAGTCAGAAGAGGATGAAGATTCTGATTATTAACTAATTTTAAAAATTAAAATATTACTAAAATAGCATTTCTAGGTTATCTTTAACTTTAGGAGAAAAACTCTCATCAACAAGACGCAGATGAGCAATAGATTTCCAATCCTTGCCTAAAATTTTAGCTGCCTGCTTATCAATATCTAGAGGGTTGCCTGCAAGAATAAAACCTTTAGCTGAGGCATCTATAATGCTAAAATCAGGCATTTTACACTTTAATATATCATGAATAGAATACTTGATTGGCCATTTTCTTATTTTATTTTTTGAGCTTGAAAAGAATCCAGTGTAATGTTTAGACGGAAAAGCCCCAAGCATACCTGATAGAGATCCGGAGATCTCTGTTTCCAGGTCTTCGCCAAGAGTTGGAAGAGAAATAACAAAGCTTTCTGTCAATATCTTTGGAAACATTATTGAATCAAACTTTTGGAAGCCATTGTTTTCAATCTCTGTAACTTCTGCCTTGTTTAAATCGACTAGGCCTACAGAATGTCTTTCAGAAATATCTCTATATCCCAACTTGTCGAATAATTCCATGGTGTCTTCTCCATCAGCTCCTTCTGCGATGACGATCTTTGCCCCAGGCGCTTTATTCTTCAGGCAGAACTGCAAAACCTGCTCTAAAAACTCTGCATTTGTATTAACTGATTGAGAATTTTTTATAGTTGGCTTTAGAACAATCTTATCATACTTTTTAATTTCATTATCCATCTTTATCAACTCCAAAAACCTTGGAACTGTCTCAGAATAAGACTTAAATTTTATAGAAACTCCTTTTACCATGTTTGATTATGAAAATTAGAGTTTTTAACTATTATTATTCTGCAATATAGGATAAATAATTAAAAATAATTTTATTCTTCTCTGCGATCTAGCTCATTATTTACTATAACTACTGATTGTGAAGCAAAATAAGTTCTTTTTCCTATTGAAATCAGCTTTCCCATCGTCTTGAGCCGCTTGAATTCTTTTGTAGGCAGACCATTGTGATCTCCGAGAATAAAAATGGGATCTTCCTTGATTTCTGCAGTCCTGATATCTTCTCCGTCTGAATCCAAAATATAAATATTTCTTCCTTCAGCATATAATTCTTTAGCTAATTCAAGAAATCCTTTCTTTTCAATCCAATATCCTGGAAAAACTTCATTTTTCTTTCCAGGTTTATATTTGTAAAGCATTCTTTTTATAATTCCAGAAACATCTTTTTTGCTAAGATATATTTTATCCACACCTTCTTTGCCTTCTAAGACTGGCTTGAGTTCTAGATGTTTTTGAGGATCTGGGGGGCCTGCAAAAATCATATTTAACTTTACATCTCCCCTAATTTTGTGACTTAGAAAGAAAGCAGCTATTACTACATGTATTGCAATATCTAATCTTCCTGCCTTTTGCAGATCTTCTCCGAAGTTGCCAGTTGTCGGGGCACTTCGCGAATAATATATGAATTCTCTCATAAATGAAAGAATTTAGCTGAGTTTTTAAGCATTTTTAATTGAAAACAAATTCCGGCCTGGCGATTATGTCTCCTTCATCGACTTTTCTGTAGACTCCTATGAATTTATCCTTGTCAAATAAAGCAAACTTCTCTTCTGATGCAGACAGATCGCCTTTCATTAAAGGCTTCCCCGTTAAAATCTGCTTTGATGATTTAACTTGAATTACAGGAAGAACCTGCGAAATTATTTCAGCAGGAATCAATATTTTTCTAATAGGTTCTTCATTTCCCTTTTTGTATTCGGAAACTGCAGACTCGAAGTCGTATAGATTTATCGAATTTTCTTCTGAAAAGATGCTTGCTTTTGTTCTTCTAAGCTCCAGCATATGAGCTCCACCTATTTGTTCTCCAAGATCATGAATTAATTTTCTTATGTAAGTTCCTGCCTGAACCTCTGTCTTGAACAAAACAT